>JAABUQ010003289.1_pt1 | contig 30003 bp, 30 predicted proteins | sample 5560001 | NCBI WGS metagenome assembly JAABUQ01 (sample SAMN10711888, study PRJNA513371) | rock metagenome | isolation source: Antarctica rocks | place: Antarctica: Victoria Land, Finger Mt nord | collected 2015-12-18 | reverse complement strand
GCCGATCTGATCGCTCAGATCGCTGCATCCGCCGACCTCGCCGCGCTGGAAGCGGTGCGGGTTTCGGCGCTGGGCAAGCAGGGCAGCGTGTCGGCCTTGCTGAAGTCGTTGGGCGCCCTGTCCCCCGACGAGCGGCGCACACGCGGGCCCGAAATCAACGGCCTGCGCGACCGGGTGGCCGCCGCCATTGCCGAGCGCCGCGTGGCGCTGGAGGCCGCCGCCCTCGACGGCCGCCTCGCCGCCGAGCGCTTGGATCTGACCCTGCCGCCGCCGCCACGGCGCCGAGGCGCGGTGCATCCGACCATGCAGGTGATGGACGAGATGGTCGCCATCTTCGCCGAAATGGGCTTCGCGGTCGCCGAAGGTCCCGACATCGAGGACGACTGGCACAACTTCACCGCGCTGAACTTCCCGCCCAAGCACCCTGCGCGGGAGATGCACGACACCTTTTTCCTGCAACCAGACGAGCACGGCGAGCGCAAGGTGCTGCGGACCCACACCAGCCCCGTGCAGGTGCGCACGATGATGAGCCAGGCCCCGCCCATTCGCATCATCGCGCCCGGCCGCACCTACCGCAAGGACAGCGACGCCACCCACACGCCCATGTTCCACCAAGTCGAGGGGTTGGTGATCGACCGGGCGATCCACATGGGCCACCTGAAATGGACGCTGGAGACCTTCCTGCGCCGCTATTTCGAGACCGAGGCGGTCACCTTGCGCCTGCGTCCTCACCACTTTCCGTTCACAGAGCCGTCCGCCGAGGTCGACGTGCAATGCGACCGCAGCGGCGGCGAGGTCCGGGTGGGACAGGGCGACGACTGGCTGGAGGTGGTCGGCTCCGGCATGGTCCACCCGCAAGTCTTGCGGAACTGCGGGCTCGACCCCGACGAATGGCAGGGCTTCGCTTTCGGCTTCGGTGTCGACCGGCTGGGGATGCTGAAATACGGCATGCCGGACCTGCGAGACATGTTCGCGGCCGACATCCGCTGGCTGGCCCACTACGGCTTCAGCTCCTTCGCCGCCCCAAGCGCGGCCGGCGGGTTGAGCTGAGGCGCTTGTCGTGGATTTCACGCGCGAGCGCATCGTCGAGGCTCTGACCGAAGTCGGGGAGCGTTTGTATCACCGCCGCAAGATCGGCGACGTCGCCGTCTATGGCGGCTCCGCCATGATCCTGCAGTTCGACGTCGCTTTCATCACCCAGGACGTGGACGCGATCGTCAACTCCGAGCATGGCGAGGTGATGCGCGCGGTGCAGGAAGTCGGGCGGGAGAAAGGCTGGTCATCGAGCTGGCTGAACGAAGGCGCCAGCGTTTACGTGTCGCCCCGCGACGCCGACGATATGTCTCATTATGGCAGCTTTCCGAGCGAGGACCGCGTCGGCCTGCGCGTGTACGTCGCGAAACCGGAGTATCTGCTGGCGCTCAAATTGCGTGCGCTGCGGATCGGCAGCCGCGATGTCGAGGACGTGCTCATGCTGGCCCGCCATCTAGGTGTGCGAACCATAGAAGAATTCGTCGCCGTGGTCGGTCGCAACTTCCCGAACGAGCAGCTGGACGTGCGCAAGCGGCTCGTCCTGTCCGACATCGTCGATCAGCTTAGTCGATGATCCGCCCCGGTACCCTGGCCGCTGTCGCCGCCCGCCGAGCCGAACGCCCCGACGAGCCTTTGTGGAAGCCGCTGGGAGAGTTCCTGGACGACTTTTACGAGGGCGGCGAGGACAGGGAGGGTCGACTTGCACAAGAACCGGCGGTATCGATCACGCGTGAGGAAGCGGCCTTTCTTGCCGCTGCTGCGGAGTATCTGAGCGGGCTGTACGGCCTTCCCGCACCGAAGTGGGTCGGCAAGCCCGCCTACTTCCTTGACGTCGCCTACTGGCCGGAGAACCGGGGTCGGGCGATGGAGACGATCTGCTTGGCGGAGAGCCCGACGTCTTTTCGACGCCGCTTCATCTTTACCGAGGGTCGGCCGCTGCGGCGCAAGCATGGGCCCCGGACCGGGTCGCGCTGATGCTTTCGCTCGCCCTCCGCCGCTACGTCGAAGCCGACCGCGACGCTGTGCTGGCGGTGTTCGACGCCAACGTGCCCGCGTATTTCGGCGCCGACGAGCGGTGGTGGCTGGTCGACAGTCTCGACGACTTGGACGGACCCGCGTTCGTGGCGGTTCTCGACGACGAGGTTGTGGCGTTCGGCGGCTTCGAGATCTGGGACTACTACGACAAGGCGCTGCTGTATTGGGGCATGGCGCACCCGCGGGTGCATGGGCGAAGCGTGGGCGGCTGGCTGCTGGCCGAGCGCTTGGCGCGGATCGCGCGCGCGGATCCGCCGACCCGCTGGGTGACGGTCGACACCTCGCCCCGGGTCGCGCCGTTTTTCCTCAGCCAGGGTTTCGAGACGGCCGGCGTCTGGCCGCACGGCTACCGGGCGGGTGGGACCATGCACATCATGCGTTACGATCTGGCCGCGACGACGCCCGAGGCGCTGGACGCCCGCGCCGCCGCCGCCTACGCCACCGCCCTCGCCAAGCTGACCCGGACGCTCCCGCCGTGAAGTTCACCCTGTCCTGGTTGAAGGACCACCTCGACACCGACGCCGCCGTGGACCAGGTCGCCGCCGCCATGACCATGGCGGGATTGGAGGTCGAGCACGTCGAGGACCCGTCCGCCAAGCTCGCCGCCTTCTCGGTCGCCCGGATCGTCGAGGCGGTGCAGCACCCCAACGCCGACCGGCTGCGCGTCTGCCAGGTCGACACCCGCGACGGGCGGCTTGAGATCGTCTGCGGCGCGCCCAATGCCCGAGTCGGCTTGACCACCATCTACGCCCCGCTCGGCGCGACCATCCCGGGCAGCGGCGTCACCCTGGAGGCCAAGCCCGTGCGCGGCGTGGTCTCCCACGGCATGTTGTGCTCGGCGCGCGAGCTGGAAGTCAGTGAGGAGAGCGACGGAATCCTGGAGCTGCCCAACGACTTGGCGGTCGGCACGCCCGCGGCCGAGGTGTTCGGGGCCGACCCGGTGATCGACTTCGAGGTGACGCCCAACCGGCCCGACTGGCTGGGGGTGGCCGGCATAGCCCGCGACCTCGCCGCGACCGGGCTCGGGCGGCTCAAGACCCCGCCGGTCAAGGCCGTCCCAGGCGCCTTCCCGTGCCCGATAGACGTGCGGCTGGCCGTGCCCGAGGCGTGCCCCATGTTCGCTGGGCGGGTGGTGCGAGGCGTGCGCAACGGGCCCTCGCCCGAATGGCTGCAGGCCAAGCTGCGCGCCGTCGGCCAACGCCCGATCAGCGCTCTGGTGGACATCACCAACTATCTGAGCCTGGACCGCTGCCGCCCGCTGCACGTCTACGACGTCGGCAAGCTGTCGGGGCAGGCCATGGTCGTGCGGCTGGGCCATGGGCACGAGCACCTGATCGCCCTGAACGGGCAGACCTATGCGCTCGGCCCCGACATGTGCGTCATCGCCGACGGGGTGGGCGAGGGCGAGCCGGACGGGGCGCGGCCCATCGACCTCGGCGGGGTGATGGGCGGGGCGTCCACCGGGGTCTCGGTCGAGACCACCGAGGTGTTCATCGAGGCGGCCTGGTTCGACCCGATCCGAACCGCCGAGACCGGGCGGGCTCTGAGCTTGTTCAGCGACGCCCAGTACCGCTTCGCCCGCGGCGTCGACCCGGGCTTCGTCCTGCCGGGGCTGGAGCTGGCGACACGACTGGTGCTGGAGCTGTGCGGCGGCGAGGCTTCGGAGGTCGTGGTCGCCGGCGCCCCGCCCGCACCCTTGCCGCCGATCGACTTCGACCCGGCTTACGTCGGTCGGCTGGCGGGGCTGGACGTCGGTTCGACGAAGACAAGAGCGATACTCGAGAGTCTCGGTTTCGAGACGAGCGAGACGGACGGCGGGCGCTGGCGGGTGCAGCCGCCGACCTGGCGCCGCGACGTGGACGGGCCGGCGGACCTGGTCGAGGAGGTCGCCCGCATCGTCGGTTTCGACGCGGTCCCCTCCACGCCGCTGCCGCACGTCGAGCCCAGCGCCTCGGGCGTGCTGACGCCGCGGCAGGCGCGCGCGAGGATCGCGCGGCGGGCGATGGCGGCGATGGGCTATGCCGAGGCGATCGGCTGGTCGTTCACCGCGCGAGCGACCGCGACGCTGTTCGGCGGCGGAACGGAGGCGTTGACCCTCGTCAACCCGATCGCGTCGGAGCTCGACTGCATGCGGCCGAGCGCCCTGCCGGGGCTGATCGAGGCGGCCGGGCGCAACGCCCGCCGGGGCTTTCCCGACTGCGCCCTGTTCGAGGTCGGCCCGGTCTTCGCCGGCGACCGGCCGCAGGACCAGCGCACGGTGGTCGCCGCCGTGCTCGCCCCCCACGCGCCCCGCCGATGGGACGGCGCCGCCGGCGAGAGCGTGTTCACCGTCAAGGGCGACCTGCTGGCCCTGCTGGAGGAGATCGGCGCACCGGTCGGCTCGCTGCAGACCGTTCAGGGGCAGGCGGGCGGCTGGTGGCATCCGGGCCGCTCGGCGCGGCTGCAGCTCGGGCCGCGCGCCGTGCTGGCCGAGTTCGGCGAGCTGCATCCGTCGATGCTGAGCGCGTTGGACACGCCCGGACCGGTCTACGGCTTCGAGCTGTGGCTCGAGGCCGTGCCGGAACCCAAGCGCCGCGCTCTGAAGACCCGGTCGGGCCTGTCTCTATCGCCGCTGATGCCGCTGTCACGCGACCTGGCCTTCGTGGTCGACAGGGCGCGGGCCGCCGGCGACCTCGTGCGCGCGGCGGAGCGCGTCGACAAGACGCTGATCGAGACGGCTCGCGTGTTCGACATTTACGAGGGCGCCGGCGTTCCCGAGGGCAAGAAGTCGGTGGCGTTGGAGCTTCACATCCAGCCGCGTGAGCGAACGCTCACCGACGCGGAGATCGAGGCCCTGACGGCCCGTGTCGTCGGCGCGGTAAGCAAGACGACCGGGGCCGTCCTGCGGGGCTGAGCCGGCTTCGCTCAGCCCCGCTCAGCGTGAAGTTCAGGCCTTAGCCTTGGCCGCCTTGGCGGGCTTGGGCTTTTCGGCGGGCGGGCTGACCGCGTCCTTGAGCACCTTGGAGGGGCGGAACTTGACCGCCTTGCTGGCGGCGATGTCGATGGATGCGCCGGTGGCGGGGTTGCGCCCTTTGCGTGCCGGGCGGTCGTTGATCTCGAACACGCCCAGCCCGAGCAGGCTGACCTTATCGCCGGACTTCAGCGCCGAAGCGATCGCGCCGAGCGTGGTGTCGACCGCCCTTGCGGCATCGGCCTTGTCCAGGCCGGCGGTCTGCGCGACGTGAGCGACCAGTTCGGACTGATTCATTGTGCGTTTCCTTTTGGCGCGGCCCGCCGACGGCAGCGGAGCCATAGAACGCCGTCGCCCACTTTCGGCTGCAATCGGCGCGGACGGCAAGAGCGAGCTTGGCATTATTCCGCATCAAATGCGCGTTCGGGCCGGTTATCGGGGCCGGTTCAGGCGCGCTCGTGTGCGGCCAGCGCTACGCGCAGCTGCTCGACCATCAGGGTGCGCAGGCGTTCGGGCGCCTCGACCTGCACGTCCGAACCCCAGGTAAACAAGTGCCAAGCCAGCTCGCGCATGCCGCTGGCGCGGAAGCTGACGCGCACCGAGCCGTCGGCCTGCGCCTCCACGAGCTGGCCGACGTGAAAGCGCCAGCGCAGGGCGGACAAGGCGCCGTCGGGACCGATGCGCAGCACGACGTCTTCCATGTCGTCCTGGTAGATGCCGAAACTCTGATCGGCATAGGCCTGCAGCGAAAAGCCCTCGGGCCGCGACCCGGCCTCCTTCAGCACCGCCACGTCCTCGATCCGGTCCAGCCGCCAGTTGCGGGGCGAGCCCGCGGCCGAGCCGACTGCACCTTCGGCCGCGACCAGGTAGTTGCTGCGTCCAAACAGCAGACCGTAGGGGACCACCTCGCGTTCCCGGCCCGGCGTGGAGCCGCCGGCGTAGCGGAAACGCAGGTGCCGTCCGCCCTTCAGCGCCTCACGCACCGCGCCCAGCATGGCCTCGTCTTCGAATGGGCGCGGGCCGGCTTGCACCGCGATCGCCTCGGCCTGCAGCAGAGCTTCCAGGTCGGGGGCGATGCGGCGGCGGGTAGGCGCGCGCAGGGCCGAGAGCACCTTGGTCTCCAGCGTTCGCAGGGCCGCCGCCCGCACCCGCGCGCCCCCTGCCTCGTGCTCGGTCGCCGCCGAACCCAGCGCCGCCAGCTCATCGGCGGTGGGCGCCTGCATGAAGCCGTCCAGCCCGGCAGGGATCCGCCAGCGCTTCGTCGGCGGGTCGGCCACCACCTCCAGCTGGGGGAACAGGTCGGCGATGCGGTCGCGCATGCGCTCGGCGGTCCGCCGGTCGACACCGACCGCGACAGCCATTTCGTCGAGCGTCAGCCCCTCGGCCGAGCCGGCCAAGCGGCGGGCGAGCTCCAGTAGGGCCGCCGCCTTGTCATGTCGCACAGAGATTGCACCGCATCCGGCGTTCTACGTCCGTTCTTGTCGCAACGGCAGCACAGAAGAGCAAGCGAGAGGCGCTGGCAAGCGCTTCACCCCGACCACAGGAGCCCGCCATGCCCGCCCAGGCCCTCGCTCTCAAGCCCCGCTCGCCAGCCGCCCGCGCCCCCCTGAGCCTATGGATCGATCCCGAGCCCTGCGCCCCGCCGCCGGCCGCAGTGATCGCCGCGGTGCTGGGCTTCGGCGACCTGCGCGAGGAGCAGGACGACGGGACCGTCATTGTGCGGTTCAGTCCCGCCCGGGTCGAGCGCGAGGACCTGCGCCTGCTGCTGGGCGCCGACCGCCGCCGGGCGCTGGACGTCAGCATCGTCTGCGACGAGGCGCAGGCCGAGGTGCTGCGGGTGATCGACCTCGCTCCCCTGCGCCCGCCCCCCGGCCCCCGCAGCCGCAACCGCTACGCCGAGGCGCGTATGCGCTCGATGGAACTGCAGGGGGCGCTCGCTGCCTGACGTTTCAGGTCAAGGTTGCCCCATTCCGTTCGGCGCCTTACCCCGCGCGGATGTCCGAACCGCCGGTGCACCCCATTCTCGCGCAGGCGCTCGCCGGGCGAGGCTACGCCGTCCTGACGCCGGTGCAGGAGCAGGTGCTGCGCCAGGCTGCAGGCGGGCGCGACCTGCTGGTCTCCGCCCGCACCGGCTCGGGCAAGACCGTCGCCTACGGGCTGGCGATAGGCCCCGACCTGCTGGGCGATTTCCTGCCGGGCGCCGTGGAGCCTACGCGGCTCGAACCGGCCGGAGCGCCGCTGGCGCTGGTCATCGCCCCCACCCGCGAGCTGGCCCTGCAGGTGCAGCGGGAGTTGGAGTGGCTGTACGCCGGGGCGGGCGGGCGCGTGGTCTCCTGCGTCGGCGGCATGGACCCGCGGCGGGAGGCGCGCGAGCTGGCCGACGGCGCGCACATCGTCGTCGGCACGCCCGGCCGCTTGCGCGATCACCTGGAGCGGGGCCAGCTGCAGACCCTGGCCCTGCGCGTGGTCGTGCTCGACGAGGCCGACGAAATGCTGGACCTCGGCTTCCGCGAGGAGCTTGAGGAGATCCTGGGCAGCGCGCCGCCCGAGCGGCGGACGTTGTTGTTCTCGGCCACCCTGCCGCGCCCGATCATCGCGCTGGCTCAGCGCTATCAGCGCGACGCCGTACGCATCGAGGTCGGAGGAGGCGAGGGGGCGCACGCCGACATCGACTACCGCGCCGTGCGGGTCGCGCCGAGCGATGTGGAGCATGCGGTGGTCAACCTGCTGCGCTTGTTCGAGGCTGAGGCGGCGCTGGTGTTCTGCTCGACGCGGGAGGCGGTGAGGCGGCTACACGCCAACCTGGTCGAGCGCGGCTTTTCGGTGGTCGCCCTGTCGGGCGAGCTCAGCCAAACCGAACGCACCCACGCTTTGCAGGCCCTGCGCGACCGACGGGCGCGGGTGTGTGTGGCGACCGACGTGGCGGCGCGCGGCATCGACATCCCCGACCTGGAGCTCGTGATCCACGCCGACCTGCCCCACGATGCGGAGGTGCTGCAGCACCGCTCGGGCCGCACCGGACGAGCGGGGCGCAAGGGCGTCTCCGCGCTCCTGGCGCCCCACCCCAAGCGGCGGCGGCTGGAGCAGCTGCTGCGCGCGGCCAAGGTGGAGGCGACCTGGATGGCCGCGCCCACCGCCGAGGAGATCCGGGCGCTGGATCAGACACGACTGCTCGATCTTGTCCTTCCGGCGGGGGAGGACGAGGCCGCCGCCCGCGACCTCCTGGCCCAGCGCGGGGCGGAGGACGTGGCCGCCGCCCTGATCCGGCTGAACCGCGCGAGGCTGCCCGCGCCCGAGGACCTGATCGAGGCCGGGCCGGAGCCGGCGTACGGCGCCCCGCGCGGGGCCGATCGGGACGGCGAGCGCGGCGCCGATCGGGATGGGGGCCGGCCGCCGTCTCGCTCCGGCTTTGAAGGGAGCACCTGGTTCCGCATCAACATCGGCCGCAACAAGAACGCCGACCCGCGCTGGCTGCTGCCGCTGATCTGCCGTCGCGGCCATGTCACCAAGAAGGACGTGGGAGCCATCCGCGTGTTCGAGCGCGACACCCGCTTTGAGGTCTCGGCCGCGGTGGCCGAGCGTTTCGCCGAGGCGCTCCGCGGCGGTGACGACGACGGTGGGCGGATCGAGCGCCTGGACGAGGCCGGTCCGCTGCCCCCGCGCGACCGCAAGCCCTCCGCCAAGCCCCGACGCGAGGGCGCCTATGGCTCGCGCGCCGTCGCTGCGGAAGAGGTCAAGCCGGCCAAGCCGGTCAGGTCGCCTTCCAAGAACTTCGGCGCCCCCCGCACGGGCGAGCCTAAAGCGCCGCGAGACTATGGCGCGCCGCGAGGCCCGTCCCGCAAGCCTCGCCCGTCATGACCCCGCGCCACCCTGGACCCGAGGCGGCGTTGGTGCGTGGCGCGACCTCGGAACGCTTCAGGATGTCGAGGCTGGCGTTGCCGGGCTTGCAGGAGGTGACGCCGGTGATCCTCGCTCTGACGGTGGCCGCGGCTTGGTCCGGCCTGGCGCCGGTGGGGACGACCGATCCGATCCCGCATTGCGATTCGCGGACGGAACGGCGAAGCGAGGCGTGCCGCGGCTACGCCCGCAACTTCGTCATCGGACCCAACGGGCGCCGGCGGCTCCTGATTGGGCCGGATGGGGTGATGTACCTCTTGCACAAGGATAGGTGCTCGCTGGAAGGCGGGCTGAGGCTGCCTCTCCGGCCCGTCACGCCCGCGCCGATACCGCCGCCGGGCGCTTAGCTTGGGGGCCGCCCCGATGTCGGTCGACGAGGTGTCAGTCCTCCTCGGGCTCCTCCGCGCGTTCGGCGGCTTCCTTGAGGGTCTGGGCTGAAGCGTAGCCTGCGCCGTCGTCGGCCAGGAACCACATGCCGATCAGCGAGGAGTCGCCCGCCTCGATCTCCGCATCGCCGTGGTCGCCGGCATAGATGCTGATGTTGCTGTAGTCGAAGTCGAGCTGAAGCTGGTCGGCCATGCCGAACATCTCTTCGGCCATGCGGCGGGCATAGCCGATCACCTCGCCCTCGCTGTCGTAATCGTCGACGTGGGTGTCGAGCTCGGCCTCCTCGGCGCCCTGCGACACGGTGGTGGCGACGATGGTGTAGAGGGGCATGGCTAGGCTCCGGACGTGGCGGGGTCTTGCGCTGAGGACCCTACAGCAAGAGCGTGGCGGTGACGGTGGGATTCGAACCCACGATACCCTTTCGGGTATGACGATTTAGCAAACCGTTGCCTTCAGCCTCTCGGCCACGTCACCAGCGGTCTTCCGGCTTAGTCGGTTCGCGCGCCGCTGGCAACGGATTGCCGCACGGGCACGGATGCAAGCGGGGCGGGGGCTGCGAGCTCGCCCTCGAACTTCGCCACGGCGGCGGCGGCGATCGAGTTGCCGATCACGTTGGTGGCGCTGCGGCCCATGTCGAGGAAGTGGTCGACCGCCAGCACCAGCACCAGCCCCGCCTCCGGAATGTGAAAGTAGGGCAGGGTGGCGGCGAGCACCACGAGCGAGGCTCTCGGCACTCCGGCTATGCCCTTGCTGGTCACCATCAGCAGGGCCAGCATGGCGATCCGCTGGCCGAGCGTCAGGTGGATGCCGTAGGCCTGGGCGATGAACAGGCCGGCGAAGGTGCAATATCATCGACCCGTCCAGGTTGAACGAGTAGCCGAGCGGCAGCACGAAGCTGGCCACCCGCGGCGAGACGCCGAAGGCTTCCAGCTCCTCCAGCGTGCGCGGATAGGCCGCCTCCGACGTCGCGGTCGAGAAGGCCAGCAGGGCAGGCGCGCGGATCGCCGCCATCAGCCGCCCGGCGCGGGCGCCCAGGACCAACCGAGCCGCCAGGAACAGCAGCGCCCACAGGAGGACGAGCGATAGATAGAAGCCGCCGACGAAGTAGGCGTAAGTCCGCAGCACGCCGAGACCCTGCGTCGTCACCGTGGCGGCCACAGCGGCGAACACCGCCAGCGGCGCGGTCAGCATGACGTAGTTGGTGACCTTCAGCATCACCGCGCCCAGCTGCTCAACGCCCAGCAGCAGGGCGGAGGCCCGCTCCCCGAGCGACGCGATCGCCACGCCCGCAAACAGCGAGAACACCACGATTTGCAAAATCTCGTTCTTGGCCAGCGCGTCGACCACCGAGGTAGGAAACACGTGCGCCAGGAAGTCCTTGGCCGACAGCGAGGTCTGCACGCCGGCGGCGTCGGGCGCCGCGACGGGCGGGGCGAGGTGCAGGCCGGCGCCGGGGCGCAGCAGCTCGACCATGACCATGCCGATGACCAGCGAAGCGATCGAGGCGCACAGGAACCAGCCGATGGCCTTGGCGCCCACCCGGCCGATGGCGCGGGCGTCGCCCATGTGCGCCACCCCGGCGATCAGGGTGGACAGCACCAGCGGGCCGATGATCATGCGGATCAGTCGCAGGAACACGTCGGTGACCAGCGACAGGTCGGCCGCCACCGCCCTGCCCGCCGCCGAGGACAGGCCGGCGTTGCACGCCGCGCCGACCGCGATCCCCGCCAGCATGGACAAAAAGATCGCCAGCGTGAACCTGCGCGCCATGCCGTCGCCCCCCCGAGCCCGTCCGCCGGGCCGCCCTGCGTGGCTTGGCCGGTTTGCCTGCGGATAGGAAGCGCCTCAGCCGTTCAGCGCTCGCTCCCGGCCGTCCGTTGAACCGTCCGGGTCAGGCGTAGCGGCGGGGCAGGCGGTTGTGGATGGCGGTGGCGGCGATCGCGGCCTCCCCGTCGGCCACGCTGATCTGGTTCAGGTTGCGCACCAGGTCGCCCGCCGCGTAGAGGCCGGGCACGCTGGTCTGCTGATGCTCGTCGACCAGCAGGCGCGCCTCGCCGTCGACCTTGGCGCCCAGCGTGGTCGCAAGCCCGGACTGCGCGGTCGTGCCGAAGGCGGAGTAGACGGTGTCGAAGCGCCGCGCCGGATCGCGGTCCGTCACCACCACCCGGTCGTCTTCCAGCCGCACGTGCTCCATCGTGGTCTCGACCACCTCGACGTTCGCCTGGGCGAGGTCGCGGTCGAGCTCGTCGGGCAGCGGCGTTTCGGCCCCCACCAGCACCAACGCCATCTCGGCGCTATAGGTGCGCAGGAACAGGGCCTCGCCGGCCGCATGGGCGCCGTCGCCCAGCACCGCGACCCGCTTGCCGATGGTCTCATAGGCGTCGCAGATGGGGCAGATGCGGATCAGGCCTCGCCTGATCGCGTCGTTGCAGTGGGGCAGGGCGGGTTCGTGCTCGACCACGCCGGTGGCCAGCAGCACGAAAGGCGCCTCGACCGCCTCACCGTCGACCTCCCCGCGGAAGCCGCCCTCGGGCAGGCGGCCCAGGCGCTCGACCCGCCCGGTCGTCAGCTCCGCGCCGTAGCGACGTGCCTGCTCGCGCATGCGCTCCAGCAGTTCGGGTCCTGTGACGCCGTCGGGAAAGCCCGGCAGGTTGCGGCTTCGCGGGATCCAGCTCGCGCGGCTATGGCCCTCGTCGACCATCCGAACCCGACGGCGAAAGCGGCCAAGGTATGTTGCCGCGGTCAGGCCCGCAGGTCCGCCGCCGACGATCAAGCAGTCCAGCTCTTGATCCATGCGCTCAACCCCGTCCAGCGTAAAAACCCGCTTTCGGCGCGGGGTTCCGCGTCAGCCTGGGCGACTGAAGTAATCCGCGCCCGACAGGGTGAACAGGAAGGCGATCCACAAGAAGGCCGCCGCCGCCGCCAGCCGCACCAGCATGGACGCGCGGTCCAGCCGCATCAGGATGGCGCCCACCAGCCCCGCTTGCACCACCGAGATGCCCACGCTGACGAACAGCTTGTCGCGCCCGATCGGCAGGAAGGCCACGCCGGTCGACGCCGCCATCAGCGCCAGCAGCGCAGCCCAGGCGGCGAGCGGCAGGGCAAGCAACGAGCGGGGGGGCTGTCCGGTGCGTCCCGTCATCGGCCGCTCAGATAGATCAGCGGATACAGGGCGATCCAGATCACGTCCACCAGTCCCCAGTACAGTGCGCTGACCTCGACGGAGTCGGCGTGACGGGCCAGTCGCCCCCGCCGGGCGATCAGGCCCAGCCGGGTGATCAGGCCGATGCCGATCAGCAGGTGACAGACGTGCAGCCCCGTCATCACCCAGTAGAAGCCCCAGAACAGCTCCGCCCCGCGTCGGTCGACGGGAAAGTCGCGGCGCGGCCACAGCCCCTCGCTCAGGTCCTCACGGTATTCAAGCCCTTTCACCACCAAAAAGGCGAGCCCCAGCGCGACGGTCAGCCAGATGCATAGCTCCGCCAGGCGCTCCCGCTCGGCCTCGTTGGCGCGCCCGGCGATGGCGATGGCGACGCTGGAGGTCATCAGCAGCACGGTGTTGGTCGCGCCGAACATGAGGTTGGCGTGGCGGGCCGCCGCGGTGAAGCCGCCCGGGTCGAGGTGCCGGCAGATGAACCAGCCGCAGAACAGGCTTGCGAACAGCAGCAACTCGCTGGCCAGGAACACCCACATGCCGAACAGCACCGCCTCCCGCTGGCGGCTCAGCCCCTCCCAGGGTTCATGCACCGCCTGCAGCGGCGCCTCGATGGGCAGGGCGGCGTCGCTCACCGGGCGGCGCTCCCCTGCGGCGTATGGCTGGCGGCGCCGTGGACCGGAGCCTTGCCCTTGTCGTGGTACTCGTAGGGGTCGTTGTCGACGCGGACGGGGCGGTCGAAGTTCTCCTTGGGGGGCGGCGAGCGGGTCTGCCATTCCAGCCCCGTGGCGTCCCAGGGATTGTCGCCGGCGACCTCGCCGTACTTCAGCGACCAAGCCAGATAGAACAGCGGCAGCAGGTAGGCCACCGCCAGCACCATCGCCCCCGCCGTAGACAGCACGTGATAGACCTGGAACTCGGGAGCATAGCTGGCGTAGCGCCTCGGCATGCCGAGATAGCCCATGATAAACTGAGGGAAGAAGGTGAAGTTGAACCCGAAGAACATCAGGATGGCGGCGAACTTGGACCAGCCGGTGGCGTACATTCGCCCGGTGATCTTGGGCCACCAGTAGTGTAGGCCGCCGAAGAAGGCCGACACCGACCCGCCGACCATGATGTAGTGGAAGTGCGCCACCACGAAGTAAGTGTCGGTGACGTGCACGTCGATAGGCACGCTGGCCAGCATCAGCCCGGTCAGCCCTCCCAGGGTGAACAGACCCAGGAAGCCCATGGCGTACAGCATGGGGGCGGCGAAGCTGATCTGACCGCGGTATAGGGTGGCGGTCCAGTTGAACACCTTGATCGCCGAAGGCACCGCAATGACGAAGCTCAAAAAAGAAAAGGCGAGACTGGCGTACGGGCTCTGGCCCGAGACGAACATGTGATGGCCCCAGACCAGGAAACCGAGCACTGCGATCGACAGGATGGCGTAGACCATGAACGGGTAGCCGAACACCTTGCGGCGCGCGCCGACGGTGATGATCTCGGTGATGACGCCGAAGGCCGGCAGCACCATGATGTAGACGGCCGGGTGGCTGTAGAACCAGAACAGGTGCTGGAACATGATCGGGTCGCCGCCCAGCCGGGCGTCGAAGATGGGCAGGCCCAGCACCCGCTCGGCCACCACCAGCAACAGGCTGGTCGCCAGCACCGGCGTCGCCAGCACCATGACCAGGCTGGTGGCGTACATGGCCCAGACGAACAAAGGCAGGCGGAACCAGGTCATGCCCGGCGCCCGCAGCAGGTGTGTGGTGGCGATGAAGTTCACCCCGGTGGCGATCGACGAGAACCCGACCACGAATATGCCCATCGCCGCGAAACTGACCGCCGTGGTGGCGTAGATGGTCGAGAACGGCGGGTAGAAGGTCCAGCCGGTGTCGACTCCTCCAGCCAGCAAAGCGACGAGGGTCAGCAAAGCGCCGGCGATATTGATGTACCACGACGCCAGGTTAAGCTTGGGAAACGCCAAGTCCTTGGCGCCGATCATCAGCGGCAGCAGGAAGTTGCCAAGCGTGGTGGGGATCGAGGGCACCAGGAAGAACCAGATCATGATCACCCCGTGCAGGGTGAACAGCTTGTTGTAGGTGTCGTGACTGACCAGCATCCCGTGCGGCGTCAGCAGGTGCAGGCGAATGATTGCCGCGGCCAGCCCGCCGATGAAGAAGAAGATCGTGATGGTGATGGCGTACAGGACGGCGATGCGTTTGTGGTCGGTGGTGAGCAGCCAGGACTTTAACGTCGAGCCGTCGTCCCAGAAGCTGCCCGCGGCCGGCGAGGCGTGAGGGCTGGCGATGGGGCGGGGGTTTAGGCCGGGCGCCAGGGACGGGTCGGCGACGGCGTCGGTCATGTGCCTGCTCCGGCGGTGGACTCGCCGCTCGACGGCGGTGCGGCGATCGGCCGGCCGGCGGTCTCCTGCATGCGCGAGCGGACCGCGGGCGCGCCCAGCACGCGCAGGTAGGCGATCAACGCCACCACGCCCTGCTCGTCCACCGCCTTGACGTAGCTCGGCATGGCTTGAGGGTAGCCGGCGACCGGAACCTGCTGGGGCTCCACGATCGACTGCCGCAGATAGTCCTCGTCGGCGGTGACGGTGCGCCCGTCGGCCAGCCGCACCGGCGTCCCGTACAGCCCCGTCAGGCTCGGCGCGGCGACGCGCGCCGCTCCGCCATTGTGACAGCTTCCACAACCGAGGCTCGCGTACAGTCGCGATCCCTGGCCCGCCAGGTCGACCGCGGCGAGCGGCTGGGCGGCGGTCCAGCGTGCATAGTCGTCCGGCCGCATGACCACGACCTCGCCGCCCATGGCCGAGTGATCGGTGCCGCAATACTCCGCGCAGCGCAGGGGAAAGGTTCCGGTCTTGGTGGCGGTGAACCACTCCTGCGTGTAGCGACCCGGCAGCACGTCCTGCTTCATCCGGAACGCCGGCACGTAGAAGTCGTGAATGGTGTCCTGCGAGGTCATGATCAGCTTGACGGGTATGCCCACCGGCACGTGCAGGGCGTTGATCTCGCGCACGCCGCTCGGATGCTGCAGCTTCCACATCCACTGCTTGGCGACGACGTGGATCTCCAGTGCATTCTTAGGCGGGGTGATCGCCTGCAGTTGGCTGGACGAGGCGAACCAGAAGATGAACAGGGCCAAGAACAGGGTGGCCACGGTCCAGCCAATCTCCACCTCGCGTGAGAACGCCTTGGGCAACTCCCCGCGATTCGCGGTCGAGCCCTGGCGGTAGCGGCTGGCGAAGGTGACGACCAGCCCCGTCACCAGCAAGACGATCAGCACCGACAAGGCGAGGATGCCCAGGAACAAGGCGTCCACGCCCTTGGCGTTCACAGACGCCGCAACCGGGAACAAGCGCAGCCCGTTCACGCCGCCGCCCTCCGCCGCTTCAGGCTCAGGGCGGCGAGCCCGCCGGCCATCAGCAGCACCGTCGCCACTCCGCCCACGCGCAGCCAGCCCTGCACCAAATTGTCATAGACGCCCCGCGCCGGGTCGAAGCCATGGCAGAGCAGATTCAGCCGATCCACCAACGAGCCGACCCGTCCCTGACCCGCCTCGACCAGGGCGAGCCGCAAATCCTCGCCGCGCAGGCCGATCTGCGACAGCACCCGCGACACCCGCCCGGTCGGCTGCAGCACGAAGGCGACGGCGGGGTGGGTGTACTGGCCGCTTGCAGGGTCGCGGACGTAGCCGTAGCCGACCGCCGCGGTCGCTTGCGCGATCGCCCCCGCGCTCCCGGTCATCAGGGTCGAAGCGGCCGACAGGGCGGGCTCGCCGTCAAGCCGGCTGTGGCGAAAGGCTTGCGCCTGGGCGGCCGTGCTGTTTGGATCGAGCCCGATCACCGCCACGCGGAAATCCCGCCCGGGGGCCAGCCGGCTCGCCGTCAGCCCGGCGGCGGTCATCGACAGGGCCGGGCCGCACAGGGTGGTGCAGGCATAGTCGGCGAAGACCAATACGGTGGGCTCGCCGTCCACGGCGCCGCCCAGCGTCGTGGGCCTTCCTGCGTCGTCGCGCATCGCCAGCCCGAGCGGCAGGGCGGCCCCGGGCGGGGCGCGCACGCCCACCCGCGCCAGGTCGGCCGCGTTCAGCCCGCCGGCCGGAGGCGCCGGCGCCGCGGGTCCGGCCAGGGGAAGGCCGAGCGCGAGACCGAGTGCGAGGGCGGCGAGCTTCATTGCGCACCTCCACTCGGAGCCGGCGCGACGGGGTCGTAGCCCTGTGCGCCTCGGTCGGCGACACGACGCATGGCCTCCTCGATCGGCATACGCGCCGCGGCGGGCGCGACGTAGGGCGGCTTGGGCACGACCGGGCCGTGGCCGGTCGCGGCCACCATGCGCGGGTCGATGCTGGTCTCCAGCCGAGGCGCCGGAAAGGGCTTCTCTCGCGGCTTGGCGTCCTGCTTGACCACGAACAGGAAATAGGCTGCGAGCAGGGCCAGGATCGCGGCCAGGAACACGACGAAACCGACCGCCACGCCCAGCACGGGCTTCAGCGGAACGCCGGGCGGCTCCAGCGCCTGATCGGCGGGCGGGGCGGCGTCAGCGGGCATGGCTCAGCGCTCCCAGCCGCTCGCCCAGCCGCGGCAGGCCGCCCACCGCCGACACCCACACCCCGCCGAGCCCCACCAGCGCGCAGGCGGCGGCCGGCAGGCAGGCGGCGCCGAACGCGGGCGCCAGCAGCCAGACGTCGTACAGCAGCACGCCCGCCAGCGCCGTCCCGCCCCCCAACTGCAGCGCGCGCCGCACGCCGATCCGCGAGCTTAGCCCCAGCAGGGCCGCAGTGGACAGAAAGCCCAGGCCGACCACGGCGAGCGGCATCCAGCCCCAGCCCTCGCTGAGCCGGGTGCGGTACCAGCCGTCCGGGTCGGGCCGGTCGCCATACCAGACCACGAGATAGCTCATGAAGCCCAGATAGCCGACCGCCAGCACCGCGGCGAACAGCAACTGGCTGAGGTCCCCGGCGGGAGAGCGACGCGCCCGCTCCCGCGCCTCCAGCCCCGCCCAGGCCAGGGCGGCGGCGAACTGCGTGATGGTGAAGTCCATGCCAGAGGCGGACGAGGTATAGTGCGGCTTGACCGACAAGATCCAATCCACCACCAGCACGCACCCGGCGACGGTGTGGAAGCAAAGGGCCAAGCCAGCCGCCAGCCGCCCGCGCGGCCCCTCGATCCGCGGCAGGGCGCGGGAGATCGCCGCCCAGCCCAGCAGGGCGATCAGCGTCCGGACGATCCAGGCGATCGGGTTCAACAGCCAAAAGCGCGTGCTTGCGTCCTCGATCGGGTGCGCCGCCCACGGATAGATCAGCGGCAGGCCGATCAGCACCGGCAGCACAAACAGCAGCAGCAACGGCGCAGTGGCGGCGGCGGGCTCCAGCTCCGGCGCGAAAGCGTCGCCCCAGTCGCCGCCGGTCAGCCGGTGGATCAGCACCACCCCCAGCGCGCCGAGCGGGATGCTCGCCCAGAACACGAAGGCGATCAGCCAGCCCTGCAGCGCCGGCGCGGGCGCGATCAGCAGCAGCACCGCCCAGGCCAGCAGGCCCGCCGCCCCGACCACAAGCGGAGCTAGCCGATTCACCGCGTCGCTCCGAAGGTGACCGCGGGCTCCGCCGCCCCGGCCCTCGCCGCGCCCAGCGCGTTCTTGGCGGCGACCGCCGGCCCGGTCGGTCCGTCGCCGGCATAGGCGAGCTGGAGCGCGCGGACATAGGCGACGATCGCCCAGCGATCCTGCGTCGGTATGCGCTCGGCATACGGGTACATGATGCCGTACCCGTTCTTGATGACGTCGTAGAGGTGGCCGGCTGAGGCGTTCAGCAGGTGCGGGTCGCTGTAGGGCGCGGGTCGCGGGAAGCCGCGCAGGACGATCATGCCCTGGCCCTGGCCGTCGACCCCGTGGCAGGGCGTGCAGAAGATGGCGTGCCGCTCACGCCCACGCTCCAGCAGGGCCAAGGTGACCGGCGGCGGCTGCGCCTCGGCCGCGGCGAGCGCCGGGGCGTTTTGGCTCAGCGTGCTGTCCGGTGCGGTCTGGGCCGAAGTGTCGTCGCCGAACAGCGGCGCCGGGACCTGCGGTTTGTACTTGGCCTGGCGGTCCATGCCGACGTCGCAGCCTGCGAGCCCCGCCGCGACGGCGAGCAGCGATGCCAGAGCGGCGCGGCTCACAGCTCCGCCTCCTCGATCCAGACCGCCCCGGCGTCGAACAACAGCTGGCGTGCCCGCCCGGCGGCGGCCGGGTCGTCGGGGCGGGCTACGGCCAGGATGAACTGGTCCTGGCTGGCCCGCTCGAAGGCGGAACGGTCAAACAGCGGATGGTTCAGTCGGGGCAGCCCGGTCTTGACCAGCAGGATCACGAAGCCCGCCAGCGCCGCTGCAAGAATGCCGACCTCCACGGGCGCGATCAGGAAGGCCGGCCAGCTGAAGGTCGGCCTTCCGCCGCTGTTGAAGGCATAGGCGTTGACGGCGCTGTAGGACTCCAGCGCGAACATGGCCGCCGCCGCGCCGCCGCCCCCCAGCAGCATGACCGTGCGCATTCCGCGCTGCTCCAGCCCCATCAGCTTGGGCAATCCCTCGACCGGGAAGGGCGTGAAGGCGTCCAGCGTGCGGCAGTCCTGGCCAGCGTCGGCGGCGCGCTTCACCGCACCCTTCAACGCCTCGGGCCCGGGATAGGCGGCGAGCAGGGCGGCGGTCACTTGTGCGCCTCCTCGAGCGCCAGCTCGCGCACCTCGTACATCGAGATTACGGGCGCCACGCGCACGAACACGAGAAACATCGCCGCAAAGAACCCGAGCGACCCGAACAGGATCATCCAATCGATCCCGGTCGCAAAAAAGATCCGCCACAGGCTGGGCAGGTAGTCGTGGCCCAGCGTCTCCCAGATGATCAGGATGCGCTCCAAGGCCATACCGATCAGCACGCCGATCGATACCGCCACCAGCACCGATAGGCTGGCCCGCGCCCGCTTCCACCACATCACTTGCGGAAAGACGCAGTTGCAGAAGATCATGGCCCAGTACAGATAGGCGTAGTGGCCGACGTACTCGTTGGCCAGGAAGCTGCGATCCGCCCGCTCCGCGCCGTACCAGGCCATATACCACTCCGTGACGTAGGACAGGGTCATGACCAGCGCGCCCGCCAGCATCACTTTGGCGATGGCGTCGAAATGGTGGGCGGTGACCAGCGACTTCATCTTGAGGCCGCTACGGATGCCTATGGCCAGCAGCACCACCATGGCGAAGCCCGAATACATGGCGCCGACGACGAAATAGGGCGGGAAGATGCTCTCCTGCCAACCCGGCTCCAGGCTGGCCGCGAAATCCAGGCCGACGATGGAATGCACCGAACACACCAGCGGCACCGCCAGCCCCGCCATGGTTCGGTATAAGGTCTGGTGGATATCCCAGTGGCGGGTCGAGTTGCGCCAGCCAAGGCAGAACGCCCCGTAGAGCTTGCGCGTCAACGGCAGCCGCGCCCGGTCCCGCAGGGTCGCCAAGTCCGGCAGTATGCCGAGATACCAGAACACCACCGAGAACAGCAGATAGCTGATGATCGCCCAGAAGTCCCAGACCAGCGCGCTGCGCCACTGCGGCCACAGCGTCATCGGGTTGGGGTAGGGCGCGAGCCAAATGAAGAACATCGGCCGGCCGAGGTGGATGATCGGGTAGATGCCGGCGATCGAGACCGAGAACAGGGTCATGGCCTCGGCGAATCGATTGATCGAGGCGCGCCAGGGTTGGCGTGTCAGCAGCAGCATGGCCGAGATCAGCGTGCCGGCGTTGCCGATGCCGATCCACCAGACATAGCTGGCGATCGGAAAGCCCCAGACAATCGTAGAGTTGTTGCCCCACACGCCGGTGCCGCGGACCAGCGAGATGCCGATGCCGACCACAAACAGCAGGGCGCAGGCCGCCGCAGTCGCCATGCTGATCCACCAGCCGCGGCCCGGATGCCGCTCCAGCAGAGGCGCGGCGACAATGCGGTTGACCGCTTCGCAGGTGTCGACCTCGGGCGCGATCCAGCGCCGGGTGGTCGGGGGCGCCGAGGGGGCGTCGCGGTGGACGCCGCGGGCGGCGGGGTCGAGCGCGAGCGTCATGCCTGCTCCAGCGCCGGATTGGGGTTGCGCACGCGGGCGAGGTAGGTCGTACGCGGCCGCGTGCCCTGTTCGCCCAACAGCGCGTAGTGGCGTGGGTCCCGCCGCCCGGTCACCACGTCGGAAGCCGGATGGTTCAGGTCGCCGAAGCGGATGGCGCGGGTGGGACAGGCGGACTGGCAGGCTGTGACCACCTCGCCCTCGGCGATCGGCCGCTGCTCGCGTTCGGCCAGCCGGCGCGCCCCGCTGATCCGCTGCACGCAGTAGGTGCACTTCTCCATCACGCCCCGAGCGCGCACCGTGACGTCCGGGTTTCGCTGCGCCTTCACCGACTCCGCGCCCAGGTTCTCGTACTCCTGGCCCTGAGCATAGCCGTGGAAGTTGAACCGCCGCACCTTGTAGGGGCAGTTGGACTCGCAGAAGCGGGTGCCGATGCAGCGGTTGTAGACCTGCCCGTTCAGTCCCTCGTGATCATGGATCGAGGCCTCGACCGGGCACACCGGCTCGCAGGGGGCATGCTCGCACTGCATGCAGGGCACCGGCTGGAACACCGGCCGGGCCTGGAGCGTGTCGTCCACCACATAGGCGTCGATGCGCAGCCAGTGCATGTCGCGCCCGCGCGCCACCTCGTGCGGCCCGACCACCGGCACGTTGTTCTCCGCCTGGCAGGCGACCACGCAGGCGTTGCAGCCGATGCACGCGCCGGTGTCGATCACCATGGCCCAGGCCGGGTCCCAGCCCTGCAGATTGGGCAACAGCGAGTCGGGGCGCAGCTTGGTGTCGAGATCGTGGGTGCGGCCGTGCGCCAGCCCGTCGACGGTCAGCACCGGCGCCAGCTTGCGCGCCTCCCCCTCCAGACGGTGGGTGGTCGCAAAGGCGGGCGGGGCGTCGTGGCCGCTGCCACGCTCCACGCCGACCGGCGTCGTCCAAGGGGACAGGGCCGAGCGGACCGGGGCGAAATCGACGCCCGCGCCGACGCCGATCGGCCCCGCCTCGCGCCGGCCGCCGCCGATGTAGCCGCTCAGCACACCGTCCGCCTGTCCGGGCGTGACCCGCACCGGCGCGTCGACAGATCGGCCCTCGCGCGAGAGCTTGACGTGATCGCCGTCGTGCAAGTTCAGTCGCGCCGCGTCGGAGGGCGAGATCGCCAGGCTCGCGCCCCAGACCTCATGGGTCAGCGGCTTGGGGCATTCCTGCAGCCAGGCGTTGTCGGCATAGCGGCCGTCCCACACCGTCGGATCGGGCCGCAGCGCCAGCGTCATGCCCTGGGCGGGCGGGCTCGGCGCGACGACGGACAGTCGCGCAGCGGGCAGGGGGATCGGCGCCGGGGCGGGCTCGGCGAAACCGCGGGTCAGGGCCGCGCGCCAGAACCCGTCGGCGTCGCCGCCGCCCCGCTCTCCAATAGATTGGTCGGCCCAGGTCGCACGGACGAGGTCGCGGGCGCCCGGCGGGCTCGACCCGCTCAGCATGGCGATCAGCCGGCCGCGGGTGCGGGTGTCGTACAGCGGCCGGATCAGCGGCTGGATCAGCGACACGGTCCCGTCCGGCGCCCGCGCATCGCCCCAGCTCTCCAGCACGTGCGACTGCGGCAGGGTCCACTCGCAGGCGGCGGAGGTCTCCCCGGCGTGCGTCCCGGCGAAGACGCGGAAGCTCGCCCGGCTTATCGCCTGAGCCAGGCCGAGCTCGGCGGGCGCGTCGTAGGCGGGGTTGGCGTCCAGCACGACCAGGGTCTCGACCCGGCCCGCGCGCAGATCGTCGGCCAGCCCGCGCAGGCTCTCGCCATGACCCTCCGGATGGGGATCGACCCGCACGGCCGCGGTGACCGGCGCGCGCAGGCGGCCGTTGATCCAGTGCGCCAGGGCGTGCACCTCCGCCGGCTGGCTCGGCCCCGCCAGCACCAGCGCGGCTCCCGGGTTGGCCTGCAGGTCGGCGGCGCACGCCTCGGCGAAGCGGGCGACCTCGGGCGCGACGCTCAGCGCAGCCTGGCCGGAGCCCAGTCGCGCGGCGACGATCAGCGCCACGTCGCGCACCCGCTCGGGGTGGAGAGCCAGGCGGTGGTCGGCGTTCATACCGGTGAGCGACCAGCCGGGCTCGACCGCGTACCAGCGCGCGAACCCCGCCCCGGGCTTGCGCCCTTCGACGAACGCGCGCCCGAGGCGGATCTGTTGGGGGCCCGGGCCGATCGGGTCGGCGTCGAGACACAGGACTGCGCGCGCCCGCTCCAACTGCGGCAGCACGGTCAGCTCGCGCCCGAACGCCAGCCGCGCGCCTTCGCGCTCCGCGTCGTCGTGCACCGGCTCGTACCGCCGCCAGCGCATCTGCGGGTAGGTGGCCTGCAAGTCCGCGATGAGCCGCAGGTCCGTCGGCGAAGTGATCCGCCCGGTGACTAGCGTCAGCCCCGCTCCGCTCTTCGCCTTGGCGGCCGCCAGCCGGGGCGCGAGCGCCGCCTCGAACGTCTGCCAGGAGACGGGCTCGGCGCCGCGGGTGACGCCTTGCAGCCGCGCGGGGTCGTACAGGCCCAGCACCTCCGCCTCGGCGAACACGTCGGTAGAGCCTAGGCTGTAGGAGTGGCGAGCATCGCCCTCGATCTTGATCGGCCGCCCATCCACCGACACTGCCAGCATACCCCTCGCATAGCCCGCCAGTGGCAGGGCGGTGGAGAAACGCTGCGGCACGCCGGGCAGGGTGTCGGGCGGCTGGTCGACGTAGGGGACGATCTCCTCTTCGGGCTTGCCGCAAGAGGCGAGCGCCAGCGCTGCACCGGACGCCAGCAGAGCCAGCGCCTCGCGTCGGTCCAGCCCACGACGCACCGTTGGGGCCGGCGCACGCGGCCGCCCGCGCGCCTCCAGCAGGGTGAAGCGGGGCGCGCTCACCGATGGCACACGGTGCAGTCGGTCAGGTGGCTGACCTCGACATGATGCTGGGCGACATAGGCCCGGGCCTGATCCAGCGGGTTGCGCCCGGTGCTCCAGGCGGTGTCGTAGATCTCGGCTTCCGGCCGCATCTGCGCGCCCGGATTGCGATGGCAGTTCAGGCACCAGGCCATGGTCAGCGGCGCGGCTTGGCGCATCAGCGCCATCTCATGCACCGCGCCGTGGCAGGACGAGCAGCCCACACCCTTGGCCACGTGGATGGCGTGGTCAAAATAAACATAGTCGGCCAGCCGATGCACTCGCTTCCAATGGATCGGCCGCCGCTCGGCATAGCTGTCGCGCACCGGCGCGAGCAGCTTGGCGTTGGTCCAGATCTGCGAATGGCAGGTCATGCAGGTGGACGTCGGCGGCATGCCCGCATACCGCGCCTTCTCCACCGAGGTGTGGCAGTACCGGCAGTCGATGCCGAGATCGCCGACATGATGCTTGTGGCTGAACGGCGCCGGCTGGTCGATCGTAGCATGCTGGTCGGTGGCGTAGGGGCTGACTCGCAGCGTGTAGGCGAGGCCCACGCCAGCGAACGGAAGGATGACGAGGGCCAGCAGTATCGCCCGGGCGATCGTATCGATACCGGGGCGGAACAGCTGGGCCACTCGTTCAGCCCCGCGCTATGCGAGTGCGCCGGCGGAGATTGTGCGACCGATGTCTCAAGTCGCCTCCCTTGCCGCTCGCGCCGGTGACCGCCGACGGACTAGGTGAACCGACCCCGCCGGTCCAGCGCAATCCGAGCTTGGCCGGAGAGGTCGGGTCGCTTTTCCGCCTGCTTGCCAAAGCGTCCTTCGCCACACGAAGCCCGGCGTCCGAGGACGCCAAGCTTCGCTTCACGATCGTAAGAAGGTTTCAGCTCTTGCTGGCGTCGTCGGTATGCGCGTGGTTGTGGCCGTCGGTCACGCTCTCAACCGGGTTGGTCGACTCGGTGAGCGGCGTAGTTGATCCGGTCTGGCCGGGCGTGGCGGTAGAGGTCGATCCCGCAGGTGTAGCCGTAGCCGTCCCGGCGCCCTGACGTGAGCGCCAGTCGGAGAAGTCGCGGCTGAAGCCCTCGTGGCGGTCGCCGCGCCATTTGCCATAATCCTGGTCGTACTTGCGGGCCTGCTCGTCGCGCCAGCGTCGATAATCGCGATCATGGCTTTCAAGCTGGCTGCTGCGCCAGTGCACATAGCCCGGCTCGTGATCGTGATCATGCCCCCCGCCGAGGTGCTCGTCATGCATCAGGCCGCGACTTGAGGCGCCGCCCGCCGGACCTGGGCCTCCGAAACCCGGCTCTCGGTCGAACTGCGGCGAACGCTGCTCCTGCCGGTACTGAGAGCGCTGCGAACCGGGCGAGACGTCGCCCTGTCCGTAGGTGGCGCCGCCCTGACCGGGACGCCCCGAGCCGTGTCGATCTCCTGAAGAGCCATGGTCCTCATAGCGGGGTGCATCGAAGTCGCGGTCGCCTTGACTCTGAAACGACCCCTGTGAACGGCCCGCGTGCGAGCCGAAGCCGGAGTGACCCCAGGCCGAGCCGCTCTGGGCATACTGCGAGCCCTGGGTCATGGGACCGTAGCCGCCCGAGCCGCCTTGCGGCCCGTAACCGGTGTCGACGCCGCCGCTGTACTGGTTGGCGGCGCCGCCGCGGTCGGTCCAGCCCGGAGCGCCCTGGCCTCCCTGGTAGGCGCCGTACTCCGAAGGCCCCACGCCACCCGAGCCGCGGCCCATCTGACCGGGAGGCGGCGTCGTCGGGCCGGGACCCTCCCGGCCGCGGCCGGGCTGGTCATGACCCCAGCCCTGCTCAGCGTGGCCCTCATCATGGTCTCTGGGCGGCATGATCCTGCTCCTCGTCTGCCTGCAGCGCTCAACAAACCGGCGCCAAGCGGTCACCGTTCCAGCAGAAAGGCGCAGGCCGGTCACAAGCGCGGGAGCTGACAAAGCGAACCGCCGGGTTCCCGACGCTCAAAGCCAATTTGAGCTTGCCGAGTCGCGGCATGGCGCCGCACAAGAGGTTAAGTACGACGCGGGCCGCGTCTATCAGAGCGTATCGCTGCATGGATTGGTTCGAGGTCGAAGAGGCGAGGGGCTTGCGGCGGCGCGGCGCGGAGATGGCCGAACCGATCGCCGATCAGCTGAAGGGCCTGTTCAATCTGATGGTGTCCAGCCCTATGCCGGATCGGCTGACCGAGTTGGCTGATCAGCTAGAGCAGGCGCTGCAGCGGGGAGAGCTGAACCGCTGCTGCAATAAGCGGAAGGCTTAGATCGGCCGTTCGCCCTCGATGATCATCGCCGTACCCCGGGCGGCGACCTCGTCCCTGTTGGGGTCCAGCAGGCGCACCAGCCGGGTGCGCGCCCGGCTGACCCGGCTCTTGATGGTCCCGAGCGCACAGCCGCAGACCTCGGCGGCCTCTTCGTAGCTCATCCCTGCGGCCCCGACCAGGATCAGCGCTTCGCGGTGTGTGTCGGGCAGACGGGTCATGGCCAGGCGCAGGGAATGCATGCTGACCGACCATTCCTGAGAGGGCGGGGACGTCAGCGTGGCGGCGTGTTTGCCGTCTTCGTCGGGCACCTCGCGTTTGCGGCGAATGGTGGCTGTATAGAAGGTGTTGCGCAGGATAGTGAACAACCAAGCGCGCAGGTTGGTGCCCCGCTCGAACTTGGCGTGATTGGTCCAGGCCTTGATGAGCGTGTCCTGCACCAGATCGTCGGCATCGGCGCCGTTGCGGCTGAGCGACCAGGCAAAGGCGCGGAGGGCGGGGATCAGCGCGACGATGTCGTTGCGCCAATTCACATCCCGCTCAGCCGAGGAGCGCCCGTCGCAGGCCGTGTCGGCCGCTACGCTTAAGTCGTTCATCTGACACACTATTGGGGTGATTTTTAGTTCGTCGCGGTAACGCTTCCCATTCCATCCCGTTCCGGTTTTCGGGACGCCCTGGAGGCGAGCTGCGGGCTTGAGTATTGACGCCGTGAGGCGGCGCGGCCACGTCAGGCCTGAGCGAGGGACGATCATGCCGGCAGCGCAGAGACGGTTCCTCGAGCCGATCATCGGGCAAGCCCGATCAGCACGGGCGGCGCCCGACTTGGCCGTGCGCTTTCGGGTCGTCCGGGGTCGTTCGACCCAGCTGGCCGCCCCGCTTTCGGCCGAGGATCAGGTCGCGCAGTCCATGCCCGACGCCAGCCCGACCAAATGGCATCTGGCGCACACGACCTGGTTCTTCGAGACGTTCGTGCTGTCGCGCTCGTCCGACTATCGGGTGTTCGACCCCGCCTACCATTTCCTGTTCAACTCTTATTACGAGGCGCTCGGTCCGCGGCAGGCGCGGACTCGGCGGGGATTGATCACCCGCCCGTCCGTGGGCGAGGTCCTGGCCTACCGCGCCCACGTCGACGCCGCGATGCTGGAGCGACTGTCAGCCTCTGAGTGCGATGAGACGGAACGCGGCCTGATCGTGCTCGGTCTGGCGCATGAGGAGCAGCACCAAGAGCTGATCCTGACCGACGTGCTCCATCTGCTGTCCCAAAATCCGCTTCGTTCGGCCTACGATCCACGATGGCCCGAGCCTTCGCCGCCGGAGCGGACGCGAGGCAAGTTCCTGGACTTTTCCGGCGGTGTGGTCGAGATCGGCGCAGACGTGGCTTGGGCGACGACGCCGGACGCCTTCGCCTTCGACAACGAGGGTCCGCGACACAAGACCTATCTTCAGCCCTATCGCCTGGCCGACCGGCTGGTGTCTAATGCCGAGTGGCTGGAATTCATGGCTGACGGGGGTTATGTCAGGCCAGAGTTATGGCTGTCGGATGGCTGGGCGACAGCCCGGGCCGAGGACTGGAGCGCTCCGGCCTACTGGGAGCATTGCGACGACGTTTGGACAAGTTTCGGGCTGGCCGGCTTGGAATCCGTGGCGCCCGAAGCGCCCGTCCGGCATGTCAGCTACTATGAAGCCGACGCTTTCGCGCGCTGGCGCGGCGCGCGCCTGCCCACTGAGGCGGAGTGGGAGCATGCTGTCACGGAACTCGGCGGCGCCGTCGGACAGGCGTTCCGGTCGGTCTGGGAGTGGACCGGCTCGGCCTATCTGCCTTATCCCGGTTTCAAGCCGCTGGAGGGAGTGGCGGGCGAGTACAACGGCAAGTTCATGGTCAATCAAATGGTCGTTCGCGGCGGCTCTATAGCGACCGCGCCCGGGCACTCGCGCCCCACCTACCGCAGCTTTTTCCAGCCGCATCAGCGTTGGCAGTTCACCGGCCTGCGTCTCGCCGCCGACGGGAGGGTGTGAGCCTTGGCCCGCGATGACGTCGGCAATGGTCCGAGCGGCTTCCGGGAGGATGCGCTGGCGGGCCTAGCCGCATTCCCCAAGACCTTGCCCAGCAAGTATTTGTACGACGAAGAAGGCTCGCGCCTGTTCGAGGCGATTTGCGACTTGCCCGAATACTATCCGACGCGGATGGAAACCGCCCTGCTGCGAGATCTGGCGCCCGAGTTGGCTCGTTTGATTCCAAGCGGCGCCACACTGGTGGAGTTCGGCAGCGGCGCCAGCGTCAAGACACGTCTGCTGCTCGACGCGACGCCTCACCTCGCAGGTTATACGCCCATCGATATCAGTGCCGATGCCCTGGACGCCGCGGCGGCGATGATCCGAGCGGCCTATCCGCGTCTCGATGTGACGCCGGTGCTGGGCGACTTCACCGCCGCCATCGATCTACCTACCCGGGCCGAGCGTCGCGTGCTGGTCGGGTTTTTCCCGGGATCGACCATTGGAAACTTTGCGCCCGCTGAAGCGACGACTTTTCTAGCTGACGTCCGCGCGATGCTCGGGTCTGGCGCCTTGTTTGTTGTAGGTTTCGATCTCGTCAAGGATGAAGCCATATTGACAGCGGCTTACGACGACGCGGCTGGAGTGACCGCGGCGTTTGACCTAAACCTGCTGGTTCGCATCAACGAGGAACTCGGAGGCGACTTCACCCCTGACCGCTTCCGACATCGCGCGCGCTGGAACGTCGCCGAGAGCCGTATGGAGATGCACTTGGAGAGCCTCGACGACCAGGTCGTCAACATTGCGGGTCGCCGGGTCGTGCTTACAGTTGGAGAAACGATCCATACCGAGAATTCGTATAAGTTCACGGTCGACGGCTTCAGGCGCCTGGCTGAGCAGGCCGGCTGGAGCGTCGTCCAATCCTGGACTTCGCCCCAGCCCAGCGTCGCCCTGGCTTTGCTGAAAAACGGTCAATGACTAAGGCCGGGGCGAGGCGTGCAAAATTAGATCGGCTTGCGACGAGCGCCTTGCGAAGCTTCTCCACCCTTGCGGCCGGCTTGGGCCGCCAGATCGCGATCCTGAGAAAAGCTGCGCTTTTCATTGGGTACGCTTTCTCCACCCTTGCGGGCGATTTCGCGCTGTTTTTCGCGGTCCATTGACGCGAACCCGCGATTTGACTTGGTCGTTATTTGACCTGAACTCTGTTGAGTCGCCATGGCTAATCCTTTCAGTGCTGGAAAAAGTGTCGGCTAGGCGTCTTAGGTAGGCCGTTCCAGATCGTTCTCGCGGCAAACAAGCGGTCGTTACAGGTTGTTCCTATCGCGCTGCAGGTAATGCGCAGGTTCGCCATGGACGCTCTCGATCACGACGGGGTGCGCCGCTGCGGCGGTTTGCCGAGGTGAAATTCGGACGCATCTTTCGTATGAGCGTATAACTGCACCTCTGAAGCCCGGCGGAACCTTGATCACGAGCTCTCGTTTCCGGCTGATCGGGGGGCGAAAGGCCGCCCGACCTGCGCCTTCGCTGCCGAGCGCCGGCGCCGATGGGGATGTTATGCCTCGCCAAATCGTTCGTCAGACGCCCTATATGCGAAGGTATGCGCGGGCGTTGACGGGTGATCAGGCTGCCGGCGACCTTCTTGTTCAAGCGACGATGGAGGGGCTACTGTCGGGGGTCTATTCGTTACCCGATACTCTTCCGGTGAAGGTCGCATTGTACAAGGCGCTGCATGAAGCCTGGCGGCAGCTGCAGCGGCAGGCGCCTACCACCGGGGTGTTCTTGGTCCCGCGGATCGCGGGCGATCAGCATCTGCAGACACTGACGCCCGATCAGCGCAGCGCTCTGTTGCTGACCGCAATGGAAGGGTTTTCCACGACGGAGGCGGCCCAGGTTCTGGATCAGCCGACAGACGTGATTGCGGCCAGCCTGGAAAGCGCTAAGGCCGACTTGGCGCGCGCGGTGGCCACCCGAGTGATGATCATAGAAGACGAGCCGATTATTGCGCTGGACCTGACCCGGATGGTGCTGGAGACCGGTCATGACGTGGTTGGAACCGCGGCGACCCACGCCGAAGCGGTAGCGCTGGCCCGCCAGGTCCAGCCGGGCTTGGTGCTGGCCGACATCCGCCTGGCGGACGGCTCCAACGGGATGGAGGCGGCGGCCGAGATCCTGCAGGGTTTCGACATCCCGGTCATCTTCATCACTGCTTTCCCTGAACACCTGCTGACGGGAGAGCGACCGGAACCTGCCTTTTTGATCACCAAGCCGTTCCGCGAAGACGCGGTCAAGGCGCTGATCGCCCAGGCCCTGTTCTTCCACCGTT
>JAABUQ010003288.1_pt1 | contig 30006 bp, 24 predicted proteins | sample 5560001 | NCBI WGS metagenome assembly JAABUQ01 (sample SAMN10711888, study PRJNA513371) | rock metagenome | isolation source: Antarctica rocks | place: Antarctica: Victoria Land, Finger Mt nord | collected 2015-12-18 | reverse complement strand
ACGCCGTCGAATTCGCCTACGAAGCGACGATCGAACGGATCGCAGGCGAGCTGCCGCGCGTCCCGGCACGCTGGCTCGACGATTGGCGGTACCGCGGGCCATCGACACTTACGGTTCCGAGCCGCGCAATGCGCGATGCGGCGGCCGCGCTGCGCCGCCCGGGCGACGAGCCGTACGCGCTCGCCGAGCGCATCAACGATTTCGTCGCGCAGCGGATGCACTACTCGAGCGGCGCGACGTCGGTCCTGACCACGGCCGGAGAAGCGTACGCGCAAGCCGCGGGCGTCTGTCAGGATTATGCGCACGTCATGGTCTCGCTCGCGCGCGCCTGCGGTCTCGCGGCGCGGTACGTCTCGGGCCACCTCATCGGCGAAGGCGGCACGCACGCGTGGGTCGAGGTGCTCGCGCCGGCCGCCGAACCCGGCGCGGCGGTCGTCTGGGCATTCGACCCGACGCACCACCGGCGCACGAATCTCGATTACGTCTTCGTTGCCGCCGGCCGCGACTTCGCCGACGTAACGCCGACATCGGGACGTTTCGTCGCCCCGTACATGGGCGAATTCACGACCGACCGTTCCGTCGACCTCATCGACATCGAGTACGCTGCGTAGCCGCGCTCGCGGACGCGCGAACTATCCTGCTTAGACACCGCCTCGAACGATGTGCTTTTCAAAAAAGAAGCGCGCGTAATCTGCGCTCGGCTTGGCGCCATCTTCGAGATAGTCGATGCCCATGCCGTTGATCGCAACTCGATACGAACCGTCCCGTACATGACGAGCCTTGCGAAACGAGACGATGCTCCCATCAGGAAACTCATAGGTTGGAACGTATGTAACGGCGACGCTTGCACGTGCCGGCTTAGCGCTACCGTTTCTTAGGTCGCCGTCGCTGGGGGCGCGTAACTCGCGGTCTGCCAGAGTGACCGAATCGACGACATCGTACATTATGCTAATGATACCCTTTAAAGATAGAGATACTGCGCTCGCTCGTTGTACGCTTCCGTCGATATTGTAACAATTGACGTCTGGTCTGGCATCCCTATTTACGACTTCTTGATATTGGCTGTGCTTCGAAAGATCGCGTGCCGTCCACTGGACGCGAACCCGGGCCTACGTATGTAAATAGACGGTTAACTGGAAGGTATGAGGGGACTATCGCGCCCTGGGTCTTGGCTTGCAGAGATGCCATCGCGCACTTCAAGAGTGTTTACGCCTTGCTGCGTTGAAAGCGCTCCGTAGGAAACAGTATTCCGCCGCGCAATTTCGTCGCGAACGGTTGCTTCATCGTTTTCGCGCTGCCCGGCGATAGAAACTCGATATCTTTTGAGAACACGTTCGCCCCACTGCTGCTCGCGATCGAAAATTGCGGGAAAATAATCGAGCCTCGACGTACGGGCACGCTTCTCCCTCCACGCAGTGCGCAAAGGATGTTCGAGCGCCGCATGGCCAACAGACCCGAGTCGATGGAGTCGAGCACGCCACTCCGCGTCGCAATGGTTCCGGACTACCGCTCGACGAATCCTTACCAGGGCCTGATTGCGGCGCAGCTCGAGACGCTGGGAGTCCGGATCGCGTTCGTGCAGCGGACACGTCGGCACGTATTTCCACTCCGTGCTGCCGCGCGCGAACTGGACATCGACATTCTGCACTTACATTGGATCACGCCGTTTCTGCGCGGATCGAACGTTGCCGCGTATGTAGCCTACAGCGCACGACTGTTGGCAGATATCGCTTTCGTTCGCGCGACCGGTGTCTGCGTGGTCTGGACGATCCATAACAAGGTTTCGCACGAAACGCGGTATCCCGCACTCGAAATGTGGGTGCGCCGCGGCATCGCGCGCATCGTCGACGCGATGATCGTGCACTCAGCGGAGATTCGCCGTGAGATCGCCGCGGATTTTCGAAAGCCGCTCGACGCTTTCGACATCGTTCCGCACGCGTCGTTCGGCAATCTCTACGGCGAACCAGCTGACAAGCGAGAAGCCCGCGAAGCGCTCGCGCTGCCCGCGAACGGCAAAGTCTTTCTCAACTTCGGCATTATGCGGCCGTATAAAGGGCTCGAGCGCCTCCTCGAGACGTGGTCTTCAAGCGGCCTGAGCACAGCCGGTCATACGTTGCTCCTCGCCGGCGAGTTCAACGACGAGGCGTACCGCGATGTGATCCTTAGGGCGGCGAAGTCTCTGGGCGGCGTCCGAATCGACGACGGACGGGTCCCAGACGATCGCGTACGCTTCTACTTCGGTGCGAGCGACGCGGTCGTTCTTCCATTCCAGCGAATCCTGACTTCGAGCAGCCTGCACCTTGCCATCACGTTCGAAAAGCCGGTCGTCGCGCCACGCATTGCATCGGTGGTCGAGACGCTCGGGCAAGCCGACCACTTTCTTTACGATCCGGAAGATTCCGAAGCGCTGGGTGCGGCAATGCGGCGCTGCGCCGGCGCGGATTTGGAAGCCGAACGCAGCGAAATCCGAAATAGCCGCGCGGCACTCATGGACTGGCACGAGGTCGCGCAAGCTACGCTCGCAGTCTATCAGCACGCGCGTCAGCGTCGCGGGTCCGGACGGCGTAAGTCGAGAACAGCAGGCGCTGGGATCGTCGATCGTTGAGACACCACGCCGATCAACAATGATCTCTAGCACGACTTTCAGCGTTCTCGATCGCTCATAATCGTTCATGAACCTGTTCCGCGACATGATGCGGCACTTTGTTGAAAGCGTTGGGTTTGCACAGTCGCCGGAGCTGTCTCTATGCCCGCATGGAAAGGCAGCAAAGGCTGCCCGGACGCTCGCAGCTTCATCGGCAACGAGAATCTCAGCTTTGTGAGGCCGCGATCGTGGGATCTCGAAAACCGCGGCCCAACCCTCCTCGCTTTCAAGGCGTCTTCGATGGTTCCATGTGCATCACCTAAAGCACTACTCGACGTTACTCTGCTGTTCCAGCGCCGAAATAGACGCCATCTGTAACTGCATCGAGTTCGTCCTCGAGAAAAACGCCCTGCACCACTTCGTCGGCCTTCTCGCAGCAGAGCACTTCGAGAGCGCGGAGAAGTCCCGCGAACCCTGGCGAGCGAAGCCGGCTCGGATAGGTTGTGCCCGCTGCGTTATCCGGTTTCGGGTAGTGACCTCAAAAGCTACGCTGTTTTCTTAACCGCTACTCTTGCGAATCCGCGCGATCTCTTCTTACTACTGACAAGCGCTTTGAAAGCGTAAAACGCTGATTATCCAAAGCAGCTACCGGCGTTGTCGGAACTCTCGCGATGCACGGCCACGAATAAGGATCGACATGAATTTCAAGAACTTTTTCAACGTGGGCACTCCAGCGCTCACCGCTCTTGTTTTATGCGCCGGCTGCTCCAGCAGTGGGGGCACCGCTTCGGGCCAAGAAGCGTCTCTTTTCGGCTCCAAGGCATCGCTCCCCGAGCGTTCCATGTCGGCGACAGCGCCGATGGCGGCACTGCCTCCATCTGCGAACGGCATGACGATGGTCGACCAGACTTCCTCTGGACCCGTTTCCCTGCCGTATGGCGGCGCACTCGCAGGGCTTTCGGACTCCTTTGGCTTCAACTTTAATCCAAACGACGTGCTTACGCCGGTATACTACGTTCACGCGTCGGTCAGCCCGGCCCCGGTATCTGGGAATATGAGCAGCGGCTTCGCATGCTCTGGCGCATACGTCTGTTTTCAGTTCGCTCAGGCACCGAACACCACGTACACGGTTACTGTCACGAACGCGAAGCATTCGAATGGAGGACCGGAACGCGGCGGCGCTTTTACATTCAAATCGGCGAATACAAATCTGCCGCCGCAAGCTCCGGTTGGCGCACGTAGCACCTTCCAGATCGGCACCTTGCAAGATTCGTGCCCGCGGACAAACAGCCAAACCTTTTGCGCGAAGATCCCCCAAACGGGGCAGATCGATCCGACGTTGCTAAGCGACCTCGTTATCTCAAAGATTAATAACGTTCGTTACGGTCCAAGCCCTACTGAGATAGATAGCAATTGCACGCCCGCAGGATTTCACTACGGCAACAATGACCCATTGCTTGCCTCTCTTGCAAACAAAAACATCAACGTGTTGTGGGTGATGGATGTGGCGAATCCGCCGAGTTGTGGCGCGCCCAGCAACCCGCCGTCACGTCCTTGGTATGCAACAACCGCACTCTATGGACAATATTGCGGACAGGTCGCAGCGCACATCGCGGCAAGCAACCTCAATATCCATGACGTAGAGACTGGCACGAATGAACCAGATTTTGCGAGCAACGGCGGACAGTTCCCGTCCGACGGCGTTGCAATGGCGGGATACCTGAAGAGTTGCTACTCAGCCATTAAGGCAGTCGCTCCAAACCTACGAGTATTCGCGCCCGGCGTTGCGACTGGGGGCGGCACCGCTGTTGGCTTCCTGACATATGTTCATCACCTGTACCAGAACGGTTGCAGAACCGGAATTTGTTGGGATGTGCTGACGCTGCACAACTACGCATGGGGAGCCGATCCTGCCGCACCTTACGTTCCTGGTGATATTGCACTCGGCAAAAACGAGTCCAAGCAGACTTGGACTCTTTATAAAGACCTACAAAATCAAGCTGTCGCGGACGGTGACAAGACGCCGCCAGTCGGTCTTACCGAGTCAGGGTTCAGCAGCTGCTCTTCCGGTGTTAGCCCCGATCTGAAGGCGTACCGGACGTCGGTTCTACTTAACCGATTGCTCGCCGACCCCACGGTCGTGCAATTTACGATCGCCGAAGTTTTGCAGAGTCAACCGGACGGTTCGGGGTTTTCATGCATCTATATAGAGAATAATGACGGAACAGCGCACGATAAAACGCTCGGCGTCATCCAGCAGTTCAGCGCGGCCGTATTGAAATAGATTGTCAGCGCAGGCTTCTCTGCGCGAGCTTTGACAACGACATCACTCGATAATTCGTGCCACGAAGGGCACGCGCGAGAACGATTGTTCTCATTTTGGCTGTGGTGCTCGCATCAGAACGGCACACCGCCGTCATCGAAGGTGTTGTCGTGATCGCTCCGGTGAGCGCTGCCTGGCCGGCGACCTCCCGCCGCGACGCGGCGTCGCTCGCATCCTGCTCGTTCCGCGGTCGGAGGCGGCGGCGAAGTATAACGAACTCCTCGATCGCCACACAGCCACCAAACGAGTTCGCTGCAGCAAATATCTCATGGTACGGGAGTCTCCTCTGGTCCGGGGGTTGGAACGCCCGTCGGTAATGGTGCGGGAACGCCTGTAGTAAACTCCAAGAGCTGCGGCCAGCCGTTCACCGTGATTGCGTACGGCGGCCCAAGGGCGACGCTTGTGAAGATACCCGTCGCTGGATTCTGGACGTAGTCTTGCGACGCATGCCGCGTCGGCGTCGCGAGCGTCACACTGTAGCTCTTCGTCGGGATATCGACGTTGGCAACCGGGTCCCACAGTGGTGAGTTATCCCAGATCGCCATCCACGTTGAGCCATCGCCCTTCTGGAAGAACTGAGTTTGCGTTGAAGGGAGTGTTCCCGTCAACGATATCTGATACGACGAGGTCCCCATCGGCGGCCGCGGATCATAGAGCAGGTTCATCATGTAGGCAAGCGCCGTGTACGACCGCTTCGGTGCGATGACGCCGCTGTAGCCCAGGGGGCTGGAGCGTTTGTAATGGTGCAGCAGCCCGAGATCGGAGAAGCCAACGTTGGGCCCGCCGCAAGGATCTCCCAGCCATGCCCAACCATCCAAAAAGTTGAAGAGGTACGTCTGCTTCGAACCGAGCGCGAACAGATTCAAAAGGTCACGCTGCAGATACGGCGATTGAGTACGTGCGTCAACGTCGGTCTGGCTGCTCTTGCAGTTCGGATAATTCGAGCCGTAGCCCGTCTCGGTCGTCACGAACTGTGAATACGGTCCGAGCGACTTTGCCGCGCATACAAATGTCGCTTGGGCGCCGTAGGCTCCGCACGGTCCAATCCGACCACCATACCCCGTGTTCTCGGGCGCCCGCGCGCCGTAGTAATGAAGGTTCGCGTACTGATATGGTGGGTTGAGCGAAGGAATCGGTCCTCCGGGCGTGCCGTACCATCCGCTCGTAAACGATGGCCCCAGGAAGGGAATCGCATTGCCGCAAGCCGTGTTCGCTCGGAGCGCCTGACCATACGTAAGTACGGCGCCGGGATAGGGGTTGTAACGCTGCTTATTAAGGTCCGGCTCGTTCGGCCCTTCGCATGCAACCGGCGGCAGCGTTAGCAGACTGATAAACGACGTCACGGCAGCGGGGGGAATGTCGGACGCCGTTAAAGCGTCGGCGCGAATACCGAGATTTGAGAATTCGTTCACCATGTCGGCCGTCGTCTTAGTCGCGCCCTTGCCACAAGGCGCGTAATCGCCCACAGCCGTGCGGACATACCGCAGCCGCAGCGGCGCGTAATACGCAAGCGCCGCCCGGTCTTCGTCGCTGCCGACGCACGCGTTATCGTTATTGATGCCAAAGGAGTTCGTGAAATCGTAGGCGCGAGCGGGTACGACGGTAACAAGCGCGTTGCGCATTCCAACTACCGGCGGTCGCATCGCCGGACGTGCGGTAGCCGAAGTCGCTGATGGCGCAAGCGTCACAAGACTCGCCGTCAACAAAGGGCCGACGAGCAACATTCTGTTGGTAACCTTCAAGTTACTTTTTCCTTGTGGTTCTTGTGGTTCTTGTGATTCTCGTACCCTTGCGACGGATGCTCTCGGCGCCTACTCTCGCGTAAGCCCAAAGGTCGGTCGCGGGAAGCGTGGGCTGGCGTGCGATGTCGAGCAAATCACAAGCACACGTTCGAGGCAGACTTACTCACATGTCAGCAACGTTCGATCGCTCCGGCGATGGAGGTCGTGCGAGTAAGAACTCCCAGTACACTGCGAGCGCTGGTTACGCCGCCTGTTCGCGTTTTCGTCGCCGTCGTTCGGCGGAGCGCATCGCGGCTCGGGGCAAATGAATGAGCCGATAAACGTTCACAACGTAATAGTTTGTCGCGTTCTAGCTTGGGCCCGGAACGGTCGGCCACCCGGGTGGGGCGTTTCGGTTGGCGCTGCTTGAATCTTTGCCTTAACCCGGGTATAAAGTCTGTAAAGATTAGGTCCTTTGGCCCATTTTAATGTAGCCAAGAGCCAACCCATGGGATATTATGCGAGCGTTCATCACCTCGCGCCTTGAAAGTTGTTAACTCGTGGTTAAGAACCTCGCGAGTGTTGCCGTGTGCGCTGCAGCTCCTTTGGTGTTCGCCGCCTGTGCAGGTGGCGCCGGCTCACCCACAAATGGCGCTGCGCCGATGGCAATAGCCGCGCTTAGTGACGCGAGCGCCAAGAGCGCGTCGCGCGCAGTGAAGGCGCCGGCAGTTTCGGCGACGTCATCGCCGTCACCGCTGCCGAGCGGCTTACAGATCGGCGGCGTAGACGGCACCACCGTGGTCCCGAAAACGAACGGCGCTACGTGGGAATTCACCGAAGACCTCGACGTTACGTTCCCCCAGGCACTCAACCAGCAGGTCCAGGTGACAGTCTCGCCCGCGCCGGTTGCGCCACCGCAGGTCGTTTACCCCTTACAAGCTGTGCCGCCCGCCGGTTCTCATACCTACACCAATCTACAAGTGCGCTGGCAAAAATCGCCGAACACGACGTATGCCGTCACGATTTCGAACCCACAACCGAGTTGGAGTTCCTTCCACGGAAACGTCGTCATCACGGTCGTCTCGCCGCATAGCGTTCCGTCGCCGCAAGCGCCCGTCGCTTCGCGCCGTAGCGATCCCTATTACTACGGCAGCCTTGAGCACAGCGCCACGTTCCCGTATGGCCTTAAGCTGCCAGGTTCGGGCAACATCGATCCACGTGCCCTGAGTGCGCTTACCGGACAGGGAGTTCACTTCGTCCGTTTTGGCCCCGCACCGACCGAAATTGCGCAGAACAGGCAGTCGTACAGTTTCGGCGCGACCGATCCGACAATGACCGCACTGCACGCGAACAACATCGAAACGCTTTATGTGATCGATGCCGCCGTCGCGCCGGCTTGGGGCAATTCAAATGCCGCACACGACGCGCGACCACTCTTCGAGACGCCGGCGCTCTACGCTGAATATTGCGGCGGGGTCGCTGCGCACATCGCGCGGACCTTCCCGACGACCACCCGCGTGGAGATCGGAACGAACGAGCCGAACTACTCTTGGAATTGGACGAATGGTCAAGCGCGATTAGACGGCATGCCGCAGTACGCAGATCAGACCGGCAACGGTCTCGCGCTCTACCTCAAAAGCTGTTATGCGGCGATCAAAGCAGTGGCGCCGAAGATACAAGTCGTCGCGCCAGGAATCGCGATCGGCGCCTACGCGTATCCGTTTCTTCCGCTTGTCGACCATCTTTATGCTGCGGGTTGCCGTACCGGCGTGTGTTGGGATATTTTTTCCATACATTCGTACACGTGGAGCGACCCCGCGTATACGTACGATCAATCGTTCATCGATAACCTCGCGGGCGCGGGCAAGGGCCCTGGCAGCTTCTACTCCTACCGGGATGTTCAGGCGCGCGCAATTGCAGATGGAGAAACTGGAACCTTGCCGATGATGATCACGGAAACCGGCTTCTCCTCGAACCAGCATTTTGTGCAAAGCATCGATCCGAGCGTGCAGGCGACCTATACCAGCATCGCGTTGAACCAGTACCTACAAGACCCGAGCATCAAGGGTATCGTCTGGGCGGATGTCATCAACCACGAAACTGCCCAAGATATTTTCAACGGCATTGCGACGTATAACGACGACATGTCGACGAAACCCGTGTATGCGGTCTACAAACAGTTTGCAACATACTGAGCGGAGGGAAGGCGAAGGAGTCGCTCGTACTGCTCGAGCGTCGCACCAATAAACGGCGGCGGCGTGAAGTGGTCGAGGTATGCTTGACGCGTCCGCCGGCGGAGTGCAAGCGCGCGTAAGGCCCCAAGCCGTTCGAGATCGATGAGAGAAGTTGCGAGTGCATGAACGTCCTCGGGCTCGCCATACGCGCGATTATCCGGCCCGAGACCCGCGACATCCGGCAACGCGCCGCCGCCGGAGACGAGCACCGGCGTCCCGGCCCGCATCGCTTCTGGAACGATTAGTCCGAACGACTCGAAGCGCGACGGCACGACGAGCCAGTGGGCGCGCGCGATCGCCGCGTCCTTCGCTTCCTCAGACACCACACCGGCATCGATCATGCGCCCGGGATAACGATCGCGCAACTCCGCCCAGAGCGCCTGCAATTCCGGATTTTCGTCGAGATAGCGAACGAACTGCGCACCGACAAACGTGATACGGAGCCGCGTGGTTGCCGCGAGCGCCAGTTGCAACGCGCGCAAAAGGACGTCCGTTCCCTTCCGCGCTTCCGCGCGGCCAAGATATAAAACGTCGACCCGATCAGAAGCCGGACGGATACCCGTAGCGGCAGCGTCGCGGACGGCGAGCGGAACGATGGTCGACGGCGTGCGGGAGCTACGGTATAAGCGGGCAGCTTTGTCGATGATCGCGCGCGAATGTCCGATCATCAGACCCGCATGCCGGCAGGCTCGTCCCTCGAGCCAGTTGACCAACCGAAGATTGGGACTCGGGCCCCAACCTTCGATGGCAGGCGTCGAAAGCCGGACCACCGACGGCACGTGCGCACGATCGACGAAGGCACCAAATCCGAGCCAATTGCTCGATTCGACGATATCGAACGCATCACGATGTGCTCGAACGTACTGCGCCGCAGCGAGCGCGGCCCGAAGCGCGTAGACGTGCGGCCCGAACCACCGATTGCGTACACGAAACGCCGGCAATGAGATGCTTCGCCCGTAGGGTTCTTCGAAGATTTCCTCCGTCGCCACGTCCGTGCCGTATTCGTGTAGGCCCGTACCTACGACGGTGACATCGTGGCCAAGTTTGCCGAGGCCTTCGGCCAGAATACCTACGTATTGACCGATGCCGCCCTCACGATGATATGGTGCTAAAGCAGCTGTGACGAGGCAAATGCTTAGCCGTTTGAAGGAGTTCGCGGTCATGCCGCACGTCTGTCGGTCGTGCTCATTGCGATAACCGGCCTGCCCAAAAAACGTGTCAATAAATGAATCCAATGGGAGACCGAGCCCCCGACGACGAAAGCTAACGTTGGAGAACGAGCGAGAATCCGGTGAAGCGTTGCCGAAAAAAACGTGTTCGGATGTCGATGAGGAGTCGATGATGCTTAGCGGCCGTGCATTCTTGTCGGAATATCCTCCGGTCACTTGGCTCATGCCGGTCCGGAACGGTATGCCGTTTCTTGCTGCAACGCTCGCGTCGATCGCCGCGCAAACCTACGCGACTCACCGCATTCTGGTTTGGGATAACGGCTCGACGGATGGGACGCTGGAAATGTTGCGCGCTTGGATCCCAGAGCGCATCGCGGGAACGATCGTGGCGGACCGCCCGCTTCCACTCGGTCTGTCCCGTGCCGCACTCGTCGAGATGGCGACGACCGAGTTGTGCGCGTGCATCGATGCCGACGACGTCAACCATCCCGAACGCCTGAAGTGTCAAGTCGCCGCTTTTCAACGTATGCCCGACCTCGTGGCCCTCGGAGCAGTGCCTGACATTATCGATGAGCACGACCAAACGTTGCCGGACTGGGATTATCCGCTCAGCGATGCGGAGATCCGGTGGCGGACCCGTTGGCAGACCTCGCTAAACGCGTCGTCCGTCATGTTCCGGCGCAGCAGTGTATTGGCCGCCGGCAACTATCGCGACCGCATCCGCGGGCAGGACCTGGACCTGTGGATGCGTCTGGCAGGTGTCGGGCGCATGGAGGCGCTCCCGCAGCGCCTGGTGCGCTATCGGCGTCATAGCAGCAATCACACGGTGGCATATCGTGACTACTATACCCTCGATCGCACGATCGCCGTAGGTAACGCGGAGGTTTTATTCCCAGACTTCCTACCGGATCATGCAATACAACTCTGGGAAGCTGCCTATCCGCGTCACAATCAACGTGGTGTTGCACCGCGGCACTTTTTGCTGTTGCGACGTGCGGCCAGAACCTTAGCAACCGCGCTCGGGGCACCGGCAGACTACTTCATGAACACAAAATACTACAAGTTTCAGCGCCGTTTTATGCTCCGTAACATGGGCTTCGGCTTCTTCAACATCGACGCCGAGCGGTTCTACGAATCCAAGCCGGCGTGGCTGCGCCTCCGCCGCTAAGACGTTTAAAAAGATGAACGGCACGCCACTCATCACCTGGATACTGCCTGTTCGCAACGGGATGCCCTACCTGATGCGCACGCTCCAATCGATCCAGGCCCAGACCTACCGTAACCACCGGTGTCTGGTCTGGGATAACGGTTCGACGGACGGCACGCTCGCATGCCTACAAGCGTACATTCCGGAGAAGATCCCGGGGGAGATCGTCAGCGGCCGGCCGTTGACGCTTGCAGCGAGCCTCGCCGCACTCGTGGAGCGAGCAACTTCGGAATACATCGCCCGTATCGATGCCGATGATATCGCCCTGCCGTCTCGCCTGGCCGAACAGGTAAAGCGCATGGAATCCGAGGCATCCCTCGTCGCGCTCGGCACACGGACCGAACTCATCGATGAGCTCGACCAGCGTATCGATGACGAGTGGGAGTTGCCGCTAGGCGATGCCGAGATTCGCTGGCGCAACCTGTGGCAGGGCTCCGTGCTGCACCCATCGCTGATGTACCGCCGGCCGGCCGTTCTCGATGCGGGCAACTACCGTGAAATCAAAGCGGAAGACCACGACCTGTGGCTGCGACTCGGACGGATTGGACGCTTTGATAACTTGCCGCAGAAGCTAATGCGCTATCGCCGTCATCAGTCGAACACCACAGTCGCCGTAACCGACTTCTTCGCATACAATGAGCTGGCAGCAACGAATAATGCCGCGACGCTCTTCGATGGATTCGACGCCACTCGAGCGATGGATCTCTGGCATGCAGCGTATCCTCGCGTCGGAGAACGCGGCGTCTTCCCGCGGCACTTGGCCGAGCTCTCGCGCGCGGCCATCGGCGCTGCCCGCACTGTCGGCGAGCGCGACGGCTATTTTAGCGAAACCACGTACTACAAACGCCAACGGCGCTTCTTGCTCGTCAATATCTTGCGTACGGCGCTTCGGCTCGACCCGAAGGGGATCGAATCGGCGACGAGCGCATTTTCCCGCTGGCGGAAAGCGTCGGCCAAGGAACTCGTCAAAGACGGGTAGCTTTCGTGCCTGCATCGTGATCGAGCGCCCCGAGAATCGCGTCATCTGCACGGGTGTCGAATTTTCGCGCGAAGAGTTTTCCCGACTCGCGCATCACGCCGATGTCCGCAAGCGTGAGTGTGTCGGGATTGAGCCGACCGCCGCTGAAGCGTATGTAGTGCGTGCGCTCACACAAGAGTGGTAACGTCGACGTCCCCAAAATCGATTGAACGAACATCTCATCCGACGCGAACGAGAAGCGAAAATAGCGTGCGACGTCGCGGCGCCGCTCGGCAAAGGCGAGCACGTGGTCGCACGCGCGGCGCTCTAATACGAAATATGCGCTGCCCTTGTACGCCGTCAAGCCCTGCGGAACCGGTCGCCGTGGAAGCACGAGCTGCATGATTTTGTGATGCAGGCGGCGGCTTCCCGTTTGCGATACGATCCAGCGTCGCCCGATGCGGAAATGCCAATCTTGAAGAAACTCCATGCCGTTGCTCCACTCGCGCACGGGCATCGGATGGCTCTCGATCCATGAAGCGCCATCGAGATCCCTCAAGCGTCGTTCGATTTCTTCATTCGCGAGCAACGGATAACATTGACCGGATATAATCGCCACGTACTGCGCGTCGGGGAAACGCTGGCGGGCCGTCCGCATCCCCGCCAGTTGCACTTCGACCTGACTGAAGTCGGCCCAGTGCACGCTGCGGCGCGGCGTCAAGAATGAAACATTCGGCAAGGGCGCGCAAAGCGCCACCATCTCTCGATAGACGCGCTCCGGCGTGCGCCGGTCCACGTGTATAAGGAGCGCATTGCGCCCGTTTGCCAGGCGCCGAGCGAGGCGCGCGAGTTGCTCGGGCAGATGATGTGCGGCGATGAGGAAGGCGATCCGCATGCTGCGCATTATCCCCGCTTCGCTGCCACGCTGGTCTTCACGCGTTGCAGCAGCGCGCGAGCGTAAGGAACGCGTAACAGCGGCGTCAGGGCGAGCCAGAGAAACGTCGCGGCCGAACGTCGCTTTGCCAAACTCCTCAACAGCAGCTTCCACGCATGCGCGGCTTCGCCGTAGCTCGCGTAAACACGGCCGGCTTTGAAGAGTAGTTCGGGATACGCAGCTGCGAAATACGGTGCGGATTCGGGACGATAGCGTTCCGGAGACGCCATAACGCGCTCCGCCTGCTTCACCATGCCGTAACGGAGCTTACATGGGTCCCCGGAAACGTTGCTGGCATGTCGCCGATAGCCCATGAGCGGGGCGTCGATAAAGACGCCGTCCGAACGCGTAAAGACGCGCATCAAGAATTCTGCGTCTTCTTGCGGTGGCGCATCGACGTCGAAGCCGCCAAGTTCATTGACGAGGCTGCGGCGCACCACAAACGTCGAAGGCAGAGCAAATGTGTGATGCAATGTCGCCGCGTTGAGGCTAGCGCGCGAGCAGCGATAAGCCCCGTCTCCCAACGGCGTACGCTCGACCCGTTCGAAATGCGTGTGCACTGCCTTGAGAAGTGAAGGATTGATGATTCTCGCGGCCGCGAAATCATAATAGTCGCAGAACGCGAAGTCGACGTCCGGAGCGCGCGCGAGGGCGCCGCACTGGCGCTCGAGCTTGGTTGGCTCCCAGAGATCGTCCGCATCGCAAATGGCGATGAACTCACCTGTCGCACGCCCGATGCCGGCGTTTCGCGATCCCGCAACCCCTGAATTTCGTTCTTGCCGGACGACCGTCGCCCCCCACGCTTCCGCGACATCCGCCGTGCCGTCGGTCGACGCATCGTCGACCACGATGACCTCGAGCGGAGCGGCCGTCTGCGAGGCGATCGAATCGAGGGATTGGGTGATGAACTCCGCCGCATTATATGCACCCATTAGAACGCTGACCGGTGCCTGCATCTGCGCCATCAGCGCACCATCGTGAATCGAGCAACGGCGCTTTTCAGGACAATCACCTCTATGCGTTGGATGCGAAGACGCTGCGAACGAGGCGAGAATCGAAAACGCGCTTGAAAGCCGAGGGCATGGCGCGTTCCAGAAATACACGGTCGCCGGGCGAGAGCGCTTTCACGAAGCGCAGCGCTAGCGCGAAGACCAACGTGTACAGTACGACGGTCACGGCGAGTTCTACCATCGCCCCGACACGATTGGCACGTAACGATACGAAAAACAACTGCTGAACGATGCTGACCGCGGCCAGCGTCGCGGCAAGCGTCGCCGCTAGGCGTAACATGGGGCGCGCGATCGCCGCGCGCACGTTGAATGAGCGGGTTCGGCTGAAGACGGTTAGGAACACCGCCGCACCGATAACGGTGCCCCCCAGCGTCCCGATGAGGATGCCGGCCATCCCGAACGGCCTCACGAGCACGATGGTCAGAAGAATATTGACCACCGCATTGACAACGGAATAGGAAGTCTCGATCTTGGGCAATCCCATACCGCGCAGCATCGTGATCGCGACAGCCAACATATTATCGATGAGGTACACGAAGACGAGGATCTGCACGATCCAAACGATCGTTTGATCGTGGGGACCGGGCCCGACCCAAAGCGTGACGAAGGGAGCTGCCGCCACGTAAAGCATCCCCGACGCAAAAAACGTCACAACGCCGAGATAACGCGTCCCGTCGGCAAAGACTTCCAACAGCCGCTCGGCGCCGAAGCGAGCCTCGTACGACGCGACGGCGGGTAAGAATGCCGAGTTGAAGTAGTACGCCAGAGCGCGAACTGCTCGCGCGAGCCGGCTGCCGACGTCGAAAAGAGCCGACGCGGATAAACCGAGCACCGCTGCAATCACGAGTTGATCGGTTTCAGCGTAGATCAGCACCATCAAGGAACTGAGCTGAATCCAGCCGCCATTGGACACGATCCGCCGGACCGTTGCCTTTTCCAATCGTCGGGGATCTACGAATAGCGGTCCGTAGATGCGACGCGCGATCGTATAGGTGATTATGAGCACGAGCACGCCTTGCACGCAGAATGCGTAGGTTATCCCCGTGAGGCCCATGTGCAAGAACATTGAAACGATACCGACGATCGCGAAGATAATGCGCGAGGCCGCGTTGATCTGCGCCGTCAGTCGCACGTGACCGAGCCCCGCGAGAGCCGCTGAGAAACAGCCCGCGAGCAGCTGCACGAAATAGTTTGCGATGAAGGCCGTCAACAGCGCCGGGGCCTGCTCGCGAATCGCAGCGTTGTGGAAATGCCCGAGCCCGACGAGTCTCGGCGCAGCGAGAAAAGCGGTCGGCACGGCAATGATGAGGAGGGCGATGTAGAAGAGCGTCCCAAACGTGATCGTCTGTCGCACGCGCCCCGTATCGCCGTGCGCGTCGAATTCGGCGACGTGGCGCGTGATCGAGGGACCGATGCCAAAGTCGGTAACGCCACCGTACTTCCCGGCCGCGCTCAGTAACGCCAAGAAGCCGTAGCCCTCCAGGCCGAGGCCCCACAACAACACCGGCGTAGAGGCTAGGTTGGCAAAAGTCGACGTGATGTGGTAGACCCCGGTACCGACCGCATCGCCAAGCGTTTTCCGACTTCGACTCGCCATATTTACCGACATAGCTTCTCTTCGAACAACGGCTTACCCCTGATAGTCGGAACCTTTGCGCGCAAGTGAACGTATCTCTTTCAGAACGGAATCGATGCGCAACATGTTCTCAGCAATACGATCTTCGAAGATAGTCCTGATGACGGCGCTGTGTGCGTTCGCAATCTGTGCAACTGTCCAATATCGCCTCGCCCTCGCCCAAAATGCGCAAACCGTACAGCTTGGGGCGGGGCGCGGGACGGCAATTGTTTCCAAGCGCGACGGCGATGTGTGGGAGTTCACCGAAGATCTCAGTGTAACTTTTCCATCGAAGGTGCCGCGGCGCGTGACAATCGCTCCGAGTCCCGGCCCTGGCGCTGGACCGTGGATCATTCGTCCACCACAAACGCATACGGACGGCGATCCCATGCAGACGATGGAAATTCGTTGGCGCAAAGTTCCGGGCACGACCTACACGGTGACGGTTTCCAACGCGCAACCGCAAACAGACAATGGAAGCCCACCGCTGCGAGTCACCGTTCGCACGCCTGCACGAGTGCCCACACCCGAGCGCCCGATCGCATCGCGCAAAAATGATCCGTACTACTACGGCAGCTTGGAACACAGCGGTCCTTACCCGCTAGGGCTGAAGCTACCGAACTCGGGCGACATCGATCCGCGCGCGCTACGCGCACTCGTCGCGCAACACGTGCAATTCGTGCGTTTCGGGCCGACGCCAAACGAGGTGGCGTACAACACAAAGGGGCCGCAGAGCCGCGAGTCGTTCAGCTTTAATTCGACCGATCCAACCCTCGATAAGCTCCTTGCGAACGGTATTACCGTGCTCTATGTCATCGACGCGGCCAATGCGCCGCCGTGGGGAAATCCGAACACCGTTCACGATCAACGGCCGATTTACGAAACGCCGGCCCTCTACGCCGAGTACTGCGGCGGCGTGGCAGCGCATCTCGCACAAAAATACCCGCGTATCTCTCGTGTCGAAATCGGTACGAACGAAGCGAACTTTGGCTCCAATTGGACGAACCGCCAAGCCGACGCGGACGGCATGCCGCAGTATGCCGACCAAACAGGGGCTGGACTCGCACCATACCTGCAAAGCTGTTATCGGGCCGTAAAAGCTGTGGCGCCGAAAATACAAGTCGTTGCACCGGGCATCGCGACCGGTGATACCACGGTCGGATTTCTGCCTTTTATCGATCAGCTCTTCGCTGCGGGATGCCGCACCGGACGTTGCTGGGACATCTTCTCGATACATGTGTTTTCGTGGAGCAATCCGTCCTTCGCGTACGACCAACCTTTCATCAGCAACCTGGGCGGTCCCGGTCGCGGTCCGGCGACCTTTTACTCGTACCGCGCCGCGCAAGAGGAAGCGGTCAAGGACGGAGACTCCCGCAAGCCGCCCGTCATGATCACCGAAACGGGTTTCTCGTCATCTCCGACCAGTCCACAAGGCCTCGACTTGCGCGTGCAAGCCCTCTATACGAGCATCGCATTCAATCAATACCTGGCCGATCCGACGGTCCGCGGCATCGTTTGGGCCGACATCCTCAATCACGAGTCTGGAACCAGGATTTTCAACGGAATCGCGACGTACGACGACCGCGGGCAGCCGAAGCCCGTGTTCGACGTCTTTAAAACGTTCGCTACATTTTGAGCGGCAGCTCGTGCGCCCGCGCTACAACGCGTCGCGGTGATTCTGATCTCGGGAATAGGAGCGGGAACGTTTCTCAGCAATTCAGACGGCGGGATATCGCTCTGCAACCGACCGTTAGAAAGTGGGCATCGGCTTGAACGCTGAACCGCGCGTCGCGATCGTCTCCGATCCGCTCGTACAGCGTGGCGGTGCTGAGCGTTGCGTTGAAGTGATGGCGCAGACGTTCCCCAGTGCTCCGATCTATACGATTCTCTATTCGAAAGAGTCCGGGCCGGCGTCGCTCGCGCAGCGCGTTCTCCCCTCGTGGTTGAACCGGATACCGGGCGCGACAAGGCGCCACCGCTGGTTGTTACCGCTCTATCCCGCCGCTGTCGAGAGCTTCGATCTCTCGGACTACGATGTCATCATATCGACGCATCACACCGCAGCAAAGGGTCTGCTGCGCAATGCGAGACAAACGCACATCTGTTACTGCTACACGCCAATGCGGGCGCTGTGGGAGCGGCCATTCGAAGAGCGGCGTTCGTTTCCGGCGCCGGCCCGGCCCCTTGCGGACGTCATATTGCATCAACTGCGACTCTGGGACTACGCTTGCGCCGGTCGCGTCGATACCTTCGTCGCGATAAGCGAAACAACGCGCCAACGGATCGAAAAACACTACGGCTGTCCCAGTACCGTGCTGTATCCGCCAATCGACATCGAACGCTTCTCTCCGGGCCGCAATAACGTAACGGATGACTACTACCTCGTTGCCTCGCGCCTAGTTCCGTACAAGCGCGTCGATCTCGCCGTTGCTGCGACGGCAGCGCTCGGCCGCAAACTGATCGTCGTCGGCACGGGACCGGGCGAGCGTAACGTGCGCGCACCGCACGTCGATTATCGCGGGCACGTCAGCGACGAGGAGCTTATCGCGCTCATGCGCGGTACGCGCGCGATGCTCTTTCCTGCCAAGGAAGACTTCGGTATGGCGCCGGTTGAGACGATGAGCTGTGGGCGTCCTGTCGTCGCCTACGCGGCGGGCGGCGCACTCGAGACCGTCGTCGACGGCGTAACGGGCGTTTTCGCAGCGGAGCAGACCGTCGATTCCTTCGCGCAAGCGATGCTTCGGCTCGAGAGCATCCCGTTTACCGCATCGCGCATCCGAGCACACGCCGAAACCTTTTCCCGCGAGCGCTTTGCCGCACGACTACGATCACTCGTCGATGAAGCATTCGCATCGTTGCAATCCAATCGATTCGTCCCGCCCCCTGCGTAATTTCTTCAACGGTCGCGACGAACGCCACCGCGTACTACCGTGCCGCAACGGCCGTTTCGATGCGTTCGAGCACGTGAGCCGCATACTCGTCCCACGATGCGTTCGCTTGCACGAAGCGGCGCGCCGCCTCGCCGATTCGCTCCCGTTTTTCGACGTCACGATGCGCAACGATCGCCGCGACCAGTTCGTCGACGTCGCCGGCCCGAACGATCGTGCCCGTCACAGCTTCCTCAAGGCGCTCGGCAACTCCGACGTGATCGCTCACGATCGGTGGCAAGCCCGTTGCCATCGCTTCGAGGACGGCCAATGCATAGGAATCTTCGACAGAGGGCAGCACGAAGACGTCGGCTTCCTGCATCGCTTGGATGACTTCCGATTGTACGCGTATCCCCTCGTAGTGAAAATTGGGCGGAAGGTTTTTGAGCAGCGCGGGCTCGACGATCGGGCCACTGAGATGGAACTCGACGCCGTCTTTCTGCAACTTTCGGGCCGCAGCCACGAGCGTACGAATGCCCTTGCGATGCGTGACAAGCGCGATGCACAGGACGTGCAACGGTGCATTAGGCGCGCGCTGCCGTCCGCTGACGGCGGGTGAGAATGCCGACAGATCCACGCCGTAAGGCTCGACAGCGATGCGCTCGTCGGGATAACCGAGCGCACGCAGCTGTCTCGCGACGAACTCCGAGGGCACCAATAGCAAGTCGGCCGCTTCCATCTCGCGCTCGACCGCGGCGATGATGCGCTCGGGTACCATCTCTTGGTGATCCGGCGGCGCGCCGGCGATGTCGCGTAAGAGCTGATTGGCCACGCGCGGATGGCTATTGACGTAATTCAGAACGCCGACTCGGTTGGCACGTTTACAAGACGCGAGCGTTGCGGACGCGGAGCCCCACATACCGATAACGGCGCGAGCCTTCGAATGGCGCAGCGCATCGGCCATCGCGCGGTCGAAGCGCTCTTTGACCACAAACGTTAAGCGCGCTGCGACTTTCGGAAAATGAAGACGGCGGCTCGCGACGTAGCCGATCTCGTAAGCGGAAGCTTTCAGCCGGACCAGTTCCGGCGGAACACCGGGAAACGCGCGGCGTCCGAGCTCGCGCGTAACGCTTGCGCGCACGCGCGCGATCGGAATGCGCTGCGCGAGTCGAGCGCTTCCTTCCCCGGTATAGACCGTGGTATAAAAATCGGAGAGGCGGTGTTCGCGCGCGGCGCCGCTCGCGATCTGGGTGATCGAGTTTTCTTTGTATGGGGTACCGACTGCAAGCAAGGTGCCTCGAGCCCTCAAACGGGCTGGCCGCGATACGCGAGCCTACCGAGCTGTGAGCGGCTTCCGCTACCATTCTGGGCCGCACCGTCGCCCGCGCCCGGCGCAGCAACGCTGACCGCAACAACGAACCAAAAGATGACGCCGACGTAGGCAGCATGGTGATCTTGCGATGCGTCGAGAACGAGCAGCACGGCCTGCACTCCGAGCGAGATCGCAAGCGCGCTTTGGGTGATGCTATCTCTTCGGCATTCTCGCCAGCGTGCTACCGTAAGGAAGAACGCTCCAAACGTCACGCAGAGATAGCCGACGAAACCAATCCAGCCGAGTTCGATGAAGCGAGCCAGATAACCATTGTCGATCCATCCCGGAAGCTCGGAATCGAGACTATGAAGCTTTGCAGCGACGCCGTAGAGGCCGAGGCCGAATCCGAACGGGTGCTCCAATGCCACGCGAATCGCGGCTCGAGACTGCTGCTCGCGGTCCTGCGTCGAATAGTCCTGGCTCGTGTCTTGCAGTGAGTTCAGACGCTGTTGTAAGCCGAAGATACTTTCCTGGACATGTGGTGAGCTGACCGCGGCCGACGATATGACTACGGCCAGGATCCCGACGCCGACCGACACGCCGAGTAAAGCACGGCCTCGGCGCGCCGTAAACGCGAGATACGTAGCAAGGCCGATGGAGAGCGCTATCCAGCAAGACCGCTCGAGCGTCAACGCTAGGGCGACTGCATTGAGCACGAGTGGGATCGTATTGAGCAGTGGACGCACGTGCCAGCGACCGATCGTAATCACGAGCGTACACACCAAGAACGCCGCGTACGTCGAAGGCGCCGTGAGCGTACTGAAAACGCGCACTTGGTACGGTGCGGGAATTCCGATACCATTCGCTCCGCCGTTCAGCATCCACAGCGCGTCCCACGGCGGCGGCGCAATATATTGCCGCATGCCGTACAAACTCGTGATTGCGGCGACCCAGATGATCGTGCCGCCAAAACGCGCGATCATCGCATCGGCGTCGAGCCGTTTTCGCACCAGCCAGAATGCGAAGAACGGCGGTAACCCGAAATCGAAGAGGTCGAAGACACCCGATGTAAGATTGTGCGTCACTGCTGCGACGGAGAAACCAATTGCGAGGGTGCCGGCCCATGTCCAGCCCAGCATCTGCAGCCGCTTCGGTACGCCGCGGAACATTCCGTAGCAGGCGGATGCCGTGAACGGCAGCATTGCGAGGAGCGGCACGAGTGTGAGCGGGTTGGTATTGCTAAAGCCGACGAACAAGTCGCTCAGGCGAACGAGCAATTCATAGAAGGTCCACGTCACCAGCGCGACTTGTCCGTACCAGAGGGCCGGCCACGTGTGCGTCAGTGTCGCCGCACGCTCGGCCTGACGCGCTCGCAAATCGCGCGTCAAGGCTTCTACCGTAACGCCGGGGTTACGTATCATGAGCTCGCGGCGACGCGCTTACGTGAATTCGCTCCAGCCGAGGCACGCTCCGCAACGACCCGCTCGTAGACGCGTTCCCATTCTTCGGCGACGCGCGGCAAGCTGATATAGCGTTCGACATAGCCGCGATTACGCGCGCCGATCTCTCGCCTGGCACCGGCGCCTGCTTGGAGTAAAGAGACGATCGCTTCGGCGAGGGCGGCCGGATCGCGGCTTGAAACTTTCCCGCCGGCATCGTCGGGAACGAACTCGCCGAGTCCGCCTTCGCGCGTGACGACGACCGGCAGGCCGCAGGCCATCGCTTCGATCGCCGTCATGCCGAAGGGTTCGCCAAATGAGGGCAAACAGTAGACGGCCGCACCGCGCATCACCTGCGCGATGTCGCCGCGAGCGACGTTTCCGAGAAGCGAGATCCGATCTCGTGCCGGGGAGCGTGCGATCGACGCCGCAACTTCGGATTCTTCGTCTCCTCGTCCCGCGACGACCAGACGCGCTGTCGGCACCCGTCGCGCCACGATCTCGAAAGCTTCGAGCAACGTAAAAATGCCCTTACGGCGAACCAAGTTCGCGAGGAAGAGTACCGCGGGTTCCGCGTCGTCTGCAGCGGCATCGCGCTCGAGCGGACGGAAGCGGTCGAGGTCGATGCCGTGAGGAATAACTGCGATCTTCCCGCCGAGCAACGCTGCGAAGGGCATGCGGTTGCGCGCACTTGACGTCGCGATGACGATCGCAGCGGCGAAGACCTGCTGAGCCGCCGCGACGATCGCGCGTCCAGCAATCAGGAAGCGCATGGCGAGCGACGGAGGTCGCGCGACGCCCGAGCCGCGGTCGGCCCAATTTTCGTGGTACGCGCCAAGGACGAGCGGGGGAGCGTTGAAGGCGAACCCGAGGCTCAATCCTGCAATGACCGGATTCATCTGATGGACGACGTCGAACGCTTTGACGCGCGCGAGCCGGTCGTAAAGCCTGCGCACGGCAACGGCATACAAGATGCGTTCGGCAAACGTCTCGCTTCCGCGCAGTTGCAGAGCATGAAAGTGCACGTTTGTCGGAAGCGGCTCGCGCACATCGATGCGGGTTCCGGCAAGATGGATTTCGTGACCGCGGCTTGCAAGCTCACGCACCAGTGAGAGTGCGATGAGACCGTCACCGTGCGGGCGATGATCCGTCAGACCATCAGAGGTGGCGCTCACGAAGATCCGGTAACGCGTACGGCCGACGGCGCTCACGCTGCCTCTCTCAGAACGCATTCGTACACATCGAGCAGCTCGCGAAGATGCTTTTCCATCATTTCGGGTGCGGCCCAGAAGCGCTCGGCGGCCGCGTGTCCCATGTCACGCGCGACCTGCGGGTCGGCCAGTCGCTGCATCTTCGCTGCAAGATCCACTGGGTCGGCGCGGTCGAATAGCAGCCCCGTTTTACCATCGACGATCGCTTCGCGTGCGGCCGACGTGCGCGGCACGATCGATGGAATGCCGACGGCGGCGGCTTCCTTTATGACAAGGGGACTCACTTCGTACCAAAGCGACGGAAACACGATGGCTCGCGATGCGCGAATGTGACGTTCAACGTCGGCGCGCGGCAACCAACCTAAAATGTCCGCCGCCGGGTACGCGCGACGAACGCCTTCAGCGCACTCGCCGTCGCCGACGAAAATAGCGCGAGCGCCGATGCTCGCAGCCGCAGCCGCAAAGAGTTCGGCACCCTTTTCACGCGAGAGACGCCCAACGAAACTGAATGCATCGCTCGCGCCGGGATCGGCGAGCTGCGAGCGCTCGACATCGATCGGATTGGCGACCGCATGGAAGGAAGCGTTCCGTGGCAGGTGCGGTTCTAGTACGGATCGGCTGAGCTCGGAGAGGGTGATGAAGTGCCGGACACGCGCGGGAACACCGGCATACGTTTGCTGCACGGCCTGCCGGGTGTAGCGCCAGACCTTCTGCGCATAGCTTCGAGAATCGCAATTTTCGAGCGCGCAGCGCCGTCTCATCGGGGGCAGCGTGCAAATCTCCTGCGTGCGATGGTTGTACAGACTCCCGAGCGGACACATGGGGAAATAGTCGTGAAGCGTCATGACGATAGGGAATCGACCGTCAATCGCGATACGCAGCACGCTCGAGGAGAGCGCCTTCGTCCAGCTGTGCACGTGCACGACCGTGTGCTGCGGATCCAGCGGGGCGAGTGCGTCGCGCATTGCGCGAGCCGCATCCAAGTTCCAGATGCCGCGCGTCGCAGCTCGCATGCGACTGGGATCGGAGAGGATGTCGTGAGCGTCGAGACAGATGACCGAAAGATTCGGTTCGTCGTGCAGCTCGGGGCCCACGGGCCCGACGGCCGAGAACACCGTAACGTGCATACCGCTGCGTGCGAGTGCGACAGCCTCAACGAGTGCGACCTTCGCGCTTCCGCCGTTGACGTACGCGTAGTCCGTGACGATGACGACGTCGCGGATCATTTGCGCGGTCATGCGAAAGCGACCGCCTCGTCGAGAAACCAGGCCCACGTGCGGCGCAGTCCCTCTTCGAGTGAGGTGACCGGTTGCCAACCGTACCGTTGCGCGAGGGCGATCGCCGGGCGGCGCCGGCTCGGGTCTTCCGGCCGCGCGGGAAGACGCGCGACCACGAGCTCGCGTCCGAGCGTTGCTGCGAAAGCTTTCGCGATCTCCAAAACGCTACGCTCGTCTTCGCTCCCCAGATTTACCGGCGTGCACGTCTCGAACGACGCGTCGCCGACGAGCAGCATGCCGTCGACGATATCGTCGACGTATGTCAACGAACGCGTCTGGTCGCCGGTCCCGTGAATCGGCAGCGGCTCGTTTGCGCGCATCGCCGCGAAAAATGACGGAATCAGGCGCCCGTCGGCCGCGTCCATGCGCGGACCGTAACAGTTGAATAAGCGCACGATGCGGCCGTCTAGTCCGCGGTGCGAGATCGCCGTTGCGACAGCCGCCTCTCCGAAGCGCTTTCCCTCGTCGTAACACGCACGCGGTCCGATCGGATTGACGTTTCCAAAGTACGCTTCCGACTGCGGGTGCTCGAGCGGATCGCCGTACACCTCGGACGTCGAGGCAAAGATGAAGCGCGCGCCGCGCTCGAGCGCAACGTCGATAAGGCTCATCGTTCCGAGCCCATTGACGGCGAGCGTCTCCCAAGGATGACTGCTGTATGCTTCCGGGCTTGCGGGCGAAGCGAGGTGATAGATCGCCGTTACAGGGGAATCCGCAGCCTTGTCCAGCGCTGCATTCAGGTCGGCTGCCGGCGTCGCGACGTCGACGTACGCGAACGTGGCGCTTCCGGTTTGCATTGCACGCTCGAGGTTGGGCAGCCGGCCCGTCGACAGGTTGTCGAACACGACGACGTGTTCGCCGCGGTCGACGAGCCGGTCAACGAGATGGCTGCCGACGAAACCGGCGCCGCCGGTGATAACGATTGACATGCGGTCCTTTGTGAATCTTCCGGAAGCATCCTAAGCGCGCGAAAAGAGCGAGCTGAATTGTGCCGCGAAACCGCGTTTGCCAACGGGATCGGCGGCTTTCGCTTCGCGCGGCAGATGCGCGGGTGTTTGGACGACACCCAGAATTTTTGTCCCTAAGCGTTCGGCGAGGTTGGCGAGTTCGCCATCCTCGCGGCGAACCGAGCGGCCCGACCTTACCGTCAAGAGGAGCCCGCTCGCGATGCGTGCGAAGTGCAGCGCCTTCGGGCTGCCGAGCAACGACGGGCCATCGACGATCACGACGTCGTAACGGCGGCGCCAATCTTCTACGAGGGCCGCAAATTGCGGTGTCGACGTTCTCGCCGACAAACCACCGATCGGAATCGTATCGTACGACCCTTCATCGGTGAATCCGCCGACGCTGGCGGATTCGTCAAGCGTTGCAAACGCAACCCGGATACCGCGCTCGGCATACGCGTGGGCGAGGCCGCGCGCGACGAACCCGGAGCCGTCGCGCGACGTAGCCGAAGTAACGAGGACCACTGCCGATTCGCCGATCTCCGTTTCGATCAGCATCGAAAGCGATTGTAGGGCCGTATCAAAGTCAGTCATGGACATATTCCTTTAGCGAAGCGACGAAACGACGGGAAGCCCGTACACGGATTCGATGGTGTCTTGGTCGACGAAGCGACGGTCGTAGGAATCGAAAAGGAAAGCGATCGTGATCGCCGCCCAGAGTGTTGCGATTGCGAGCGCGATCAGCCCGACGACCGCAGTCGTCTGGAGCGATTGCTTCGCGTCGGCGGCGCGGTCGACGACTACGAGCGATCCCGTGGACGCGGCTTCCGAACGATCAGCAAGGGCCTGTGAATATCGCGATTGCAAAACTGTGTACGAGTCTTGGAGCGCGTCGCGCTGCCGGCGCAACTGCGCGACCTGGCTCGCGTCTGCGCCTGAGGTCGTCTGCGCGACCAGTGAACCGAGCTCGTGAGACACCGTCGTCGACTTCGCGCGATCGGCTGCCAGTTGAGCGTCGACTTTATTGATGTCGGACAACGCCTGTGCGTAGATCGGATCGGAGCTCGGGCCCGAAGCCTCGGCACGCTTGCGGGCCGTTGCGCTGCTCTTTCCTTCGCTCTTGACGGCGTCCATGAGCTCCGCGAGGCCCGGATAGTTCTCGTGCTCGAAGGCCTGTTGTTGCTGCAGGTGCGCGTCGTCGCGCGCATAGTTTAGCTCGACGGCCTTATAGACAGGATCGTTTGTCACGATATTGTGGATGGCGACGGGGCGCGCGGCATCTCTCAGGTGCGCCGCGACAGCCGCCTGCGCGACGTCCCCTTGCACCGTTGCCCGCAGCTCTTGCTGCTCGGTCGTCAGCTTGATCAACCGATCGTAAACGGACTGATCGCCATCCTTCGTGTCTACGTACGGATATACACCCGCGAACTGTTGCAACTTCCGGTCAGTCTGCGAAAGGGCTGCGCCGCGGGTCGCAAGCTGTCCGCGTAAGTCCGAGATCAGTGAGTCGAAGCGGGACGTCGCTATCTCCCCGTAATAGCGCGTCGTCTCGTCGGCAAGCACGTTAGCTCCGTGGATGGCCGCCGCTTTGGAGGGCCCCACGTAGGTGATCGGCATGATATTCGAACTCGGGCTGACCCTTGCTTTGATCGAGCCTCTAAGCTGATCTCGAGTAGCACTCAGTCCCAGGTCGCGGATGAACCGATCGAGGACTGTAGCACTGGTCACGAGCGATGTCAGATCGTTGACCAGGACGGGCCGGATCTCTTGACTGACCACGGTCTGCGTCTGCTGGCCTGGTTCGGCCACCATGAGGACGCTCGCGCTCGCCTGGTATTTTGGCTTTATGAGCGCAAGCGTGAAGATGATAGCCGCCACGCCGACCACAAGCACGGCGGCAACGATAAGCCGTCGCCGCCAAAGGACCCCGAACGGGGCGAACGGGTTCGCCGACGGTGTGGAAGAGGTCGTCGTCATACTGCAACTCCGTCGTCATCGTACCGGCGAACGCCGCCGTTGCGGGAAATGTTGGCGCCCGACTCGTAGTCGCGCGGCTCCGATCTGCGACCAACGCCGCGGTAGCGGATACCGCAAGCCGCAAGCGCTTTTCCGTCCAGCACGTTGCGTCCGTCAATGACGATCGGACGTCGCAAACGATCGGAGACCGCTTGCACGGGGATCTCGCGAAACTGGGGCCATTCGGTGAGAACCAGGAGCGCATGCGCGTCGAGTGCCTCGAGCGGCGACGACACGACCTGACAGCGGACCAACGGATGTGCCCCATCGACAGACGGATCGAATGCCCGGACCCGCGCTCCGCGGTCGATCAGTTCGTCGACGATCCGAATCGCGAGTGAGTCGCGGACGTCATCGGTTCCGGCCTTGAAGGTGAGGCCCCAAACGCCGACTTCGAGATCTTTCACCGACGTACCAAGCTCTTCTTCGAGCATCGCGATGATGCGCAGCGGCTGGGCATGGTTAACGCGTAGCGTCGCCGACAACAATTCGCGACTCGTTTGAAGGCCCCCCGCCGTCGAATGCAACGCCCGAACATCCTTATCGAAGCACGGACCACCATAACCGATGCCGGGCGCCATGAACGCGCGGCCGATGCGCCGGTCGCTGCCCACGCCGGCGAGCACGTGTAGCGCGTCGGCGTCGACCGCGTCGCACATGTTCGCGACCTCGTTCGCGAAGCTGATCTTCAGCGCCAGGAACGCATTTGAGAAGGCCTTGATGAGTTCGGCTTCACGCGGAGGCGTCACGATCACGGGCCGCTCGAGATCGGCAAAAACGGCCGCATACGCATCCGCGTCGACCGGATCGCGGGCGCCGATCACGATCCTGTCCGGGTCGAGGAAATCCTGGAGCGCCGTGCCCTCGCGCAGAAACTCCGGCGCGTAAATCACCGAAGCGAGGCCGCGTAGCCGCTCCTCGATTCGATCCGTCGTGCCGGGCGGTACGGTCGAGCGAATCACGAGCGTCTTCCCTCGAAGATCGTGCGCTTCGAGCATCGAGATCGCCGATTCGAGATAGGAGAGGTCTGCCGATCCGTCTGGGCGCGACGGCGTTCCCACCGTGACCATCACGAAATCCGCGCCGGCGAGTCCCTCGGCGAGTTCTTCCACGAAGCGCAGCCGGCCGGTTACGAGCTGCCGCTCGAGTGCGGCACCCAGGCCCGCTTCTTGATACGGCATGACCCCATTATTGAGGCCGCGCACACGTTCGCGAATGATGTCGTAACCGACGACGCGGTGGCCGAGCGACGCAAGGCCGATCGAACTTGCCATGCCGACGTAACCGGTACCGACGATGCAAAAAGTACTTGGGGAATCCACGGTTAAACGGCGCCTTTCGTACTGACGAGAGAGAAGAACGTCTTTGTCAGGAGCTGCGCGTCGCCGATCGGCGATTTGGTTCTGATGTAGAGCAAGTCGAGGTTGGTCGCCTCGGGCCGCTCGAGCGGAACCGTCGAACGGCACTCCGTTTGCCAAATGCAGGTCAGGCCGGGAGTGACGAAGTGACGCATATGCTGCCACTTCTTATAGCGTCGCACGAGAAACGGCATCTCGGGCCGGGGTCCGACCAGCGTCATGTCGCCGCGCAAGACGTTGAAGAGTTGCGGCAGCTCGTCGATGGAAAGTTTTCGTAGCAGCGCTCCAGCGCGCGTGATCCGCGGATCGCGACCATCGATCGGCTTCTGCCGATCGCCACACTGATCCCGATACATCGTACGCAACTTGAACATCGTGAAAAGCCGTTCGTATCGCCCGACCCGGCGCTGCCGGAACACCACGGGGCCGCCATCCTCGGCGTAGATAGCGGCGCTCGCGAGCGCGAGGAGCGGCAAGACGACGGGCATCAGCGTGAGAACGATCGCGAGATCGACCGCACGCCGCAACGCCCGCGCATTACGTTCCTCACGGTAGACGAACAGCTCCGGTGTGTGCGTTACATCCATTAGTGCTTGAGGAAGTATCCGAAGCTGCCGATGCTGCCGAGCGCGTTCAGGAACGGTTGAATATCGATTCTGTGACCCTCGGGCACGAACACCACGTCACCATCGGCGAGCGGTGCATTGCCGCTGAGGTCGCCGTGCGTCAAGTTCGAGATGTTGTATGTCGAATGAACGCCGCGGTGAATGACCTCGATGTGCTTGAGGTCCGCATACTTGTTGGGACCGCCCACGTGGTAGAGCGCGGAAAGCAACGTCGAATCGTCCTTGAGCAGCGTCTCGCCCGGCTTATCGACCATGCCGAGCACGTTCACCCGGTCGGCCGGCGGAATCGTCACGGCGTCGCCGTTCTGCGCCGGTGCCGTAAACGTGGAACCCGCATACGAGACGACCTTCGCTTGACCGCCGCGCGTCAACGTAATATTGCCGCTCGACGCGGTCGGCGTCATACCGCCGGCTTCACCGATCGCCTGCGCGAGCGTCTCGCCTTCGTATACGTAGACGGGACCCGGCTTGGGAATATCTCCATGCACGTCCACGCGCACCGGTTTATTCGAGACCAGAATCCGGTCGCCGGGTTGCAACACCGGGCCGGGCTCGCCCGTGCGCGCCAACTGCTCGACGTTATATGGTCCCGTGGTCGCCTTATCGCGCTGGAGTCGCACGTTGCGCAGATCGATGGAGTCGTTCTTGAGATCGGGAACGGCTGCCGTGTTTTGTCCGGCGTCGACAGCGGGCTTCTTTGCCGCGCCGTTGCCGCCGATCGCCGAAACGAGCGTCTCACCCGGCTCGTACGCGAGCACGCCGATCGTGGAGCCGCTTACGAAGACAAACTGCCCTTGCTCGATCAAGCGCACGTCTGCGGCAGGGTGATTGATGTACGCAGTGAGGCGGTGCTCGATGATTTGCGATGCGGCTGCCGGGGTGAGACCACCCACGGGCACCGCGCCGATCACCGGGACCGGGAGCGACCCGTCGCTGTTGACAACCGCTTGCGTAGAGATGTCAGGATGGTTGTAGACCGTCACCTGCACTTTGTCGCCGGTGTGGAGCGGCACGCTCGGCGACGGACTTGCCGAAGCGGCGCTGCTAACCGGCAGCAATGCGCCGCCGACGAAACCGGCGAGTACGAGTGACGACAGAAGCATGCGCACGCCTTGGACGCATTGCCGCTTAGGACGGGCGATGCTCATGTTCATCACAACCTCTCGATCAGCGTTGGGAGCGTTTAGGTGATTAAGCATAC
>JAABUQ010003287.1_pt1 | contig 30007 bp, 25 predicted proteins | sample 5560001 | NCBI WGS metagenome assembly JAABUQ01 (sample SAMN10711888, study PRJNA513371) | rock metagenome | isolation source: Antarctica rocks | place: Antarctica: Victoria Land, Finger Mt nord | collected 2015-12-18 | reverse complement strand
ACCACGCCCTCGCTGTCGTCCAGCGCTGTGTCGCGGCGGGCTGCCGCCTCAACCGCCGCAAAACCAAGCCCAATACCTATCAATTGCTCCTTGAGCCCTCCCTCGTAGGGTTAGCCTGATGCATATGAGGGTGTTTTTTGTACCCCCCTACCCCCCCGCCACGGGGGTCTCAGGTCCCCCGTTGCCGCCCGTCTCCGAGGCGCCTTGCTCGTCGCGTCCCTGTGCCTCGCCCCCACGATACACGCGGCCGAACGCGCGGCGCGAGGGGACCTCAAACTCGTGCAGGATGGTTTGCACGTGCTTGCGCACCGTCTCCTCGCCGATAGAGAGCCGTTTGCCAATCTCGGCGTTGGTGTATCCATCGGCCAGCAGCGCGGCTACCTCCCATTGGCGGTGTGTCAGCGGTGGGGGCGAGCCCGCGGGCGGGCGCGTCCACAGCGCGCGTTGCTCGGGCGTGAGCACCAACCCCGCGACGCGCGCCCCCTGCCGGCGCTCCAGCGCCGCACGGAGGGTCGTCAGCACAATGGGGCTGCCCACCAACACATCATCCTCGACGACCAGGATCAGCGCCCGCCGCACGGTCTCGGGGCGCAGTTCCTCCCACACCAGGTAGCCACGAATCCCTTGGTCATGGAGCGTAAGCAGCGTGGCGCCGTCCAACGTCACGGTGGCCCCGAGCAGGATGATCTTGCTGTCCGGGCTCAGGGCGCGCAGGTCGCGCACGAGCGGGACCGGCGGTCGGTCAACAAGGTCGGCGGTCACGAGCATCACCGTGGGGTGGCATCCTGCCAGGACGCAGAGCGGCTGCGTCGGATGGATGTCGCCGACGATGCGCACCGTGGACAGGGGGGCCAGGGTAGCGCGCAGCGCATCCCATTGGCGATGCGCGGAGCGGACGAGCACAAGCGTTAAAGCGGACTGCATGTTGACCATCTTTCTCGCAGCAGGCGGGCGACGCCCACCGCGCCGGGGGTCCCGCTGCATCTCCCTCTATCTATTAGGGGCAGAAAAGGGGCATGTGGGGACATTGTGCGCGGGCGGCGCCGAAATCTCCGATGGGCTATAGTGGACACAGGCGGACGATCGTCCGTCTTCCGTGCGAGAGCAGGCGCCATGGCCGTGGACGACGAGGGTAACACGCCGCCGGACCACCAGTTCGTCCGCGCCGCTCAGGCGGGCCAGCCGGCGGCGTTTCAGGCGTTGGCGCGGCGCTATCGTCCGCGGCTTGAGCGTTTCCTGCGCCGCGAGACGGGCAACCCCATCCTCGCGGCCGACCTTGCCCAGGACGCGTTCGATGACGCGTTCGAGGATCTCGCGGACTTGCGCAACCCCCAGGCGTTCTATCCCTGGCTGCACCGCATCGCCTATCGCCTGTTGCTCGTGGACTGGCGCTACCGGCGGCCCCTGGTCCCGCTCGACCGGCTGCGCGATCTCCTGGGCCCCGCACCCGTCTTGCCCGCGCTCACCCGCCTGCTCGTGCGCGAGTCCGCCGCGGACCTGAGCCCGGCGTTGTACCGGGTGTTGGTGCTGCACGACGAGCTCGGCTACACCGTCCCCGAGATCGCCGCCGCGCTCGGCATCAGCGTCGAGGCAACCAAGGCGCGCCTCAAGCGCGCCCACGCGGGGATGCGGGCGCGCTATCCTGAAGCCTGAAGGAGGAGAGAGTCATGACCACGACGGATACAACGCACAATTTTACCCTGGATGAGTTGCAGGCGTACGATGAGGGCGTGCTGGCCCCGGAGCGAGCGGCCGTGGTCGGCCGCCACCTCGCCGCCGGCTGCCCGGCCTGCCGCGCCTGGATCGCCCACTCCTCCGAGGGGGGACACCTCCTGGGCAGGGAGGCGGGCATTCACGCTGCTCTGGATGCCGCCGCGGACGCGTGGGGCACGCCTGACACGCCTGACACGCGCGCCCGGCGCTGGCTGCGCCGGCGTCTGCGCCCCCGGCGGTTCGCGGTGCTGCTCGTCGTGCTGCCGCTCAAAGGCCGGCTGGTGCGCCACCTCTTCCGCACGCCGCAGGGCTGGGAGGCGCGCGCGAGCGCGGTCGTGTCCTTGGTGGCGCTGACCGTGGCCACCCTGCGCTTCGTCGTCGCGCGCCCCGCGTGGCCGGCGTGGCCGGCGTCCACGCCCACGGCCCACTGGGCCGATGCGACCGGACACGGGGACAGGGGTGCGGAGAGGGGGCGCCGATGACCGACGGCCAGGGCGCTGATATAGACCGGCCCAACGCGGCGCGGATGTACGACTACTTCCTCGGCGGCGACCAGAACTTCACGGCCGATCGCGCCGCGGCCGAGAGTGTGCTCGACAGCTATCCCGACGCCGCCCTGGCGGCCCAAGCCAACCGCGCCTTCCTGCGCCGGGCCGTCACCGCTCTGGCCCAGCAGGGCATTGACCAATTCCTCGACATCGGGTCCGGCCTGCCCACGGTCGGGAACGTCCATGAGGTGGCGTGGGCGGTCAACCCGGCCGCGCGCGTCGTCTACGTGGACCACGATCCCGTCGCGGTGCGCTACAGCAGGGAGATTTTGGATGAGGATGGGACGTCTGGTGTGGCGGTGATCGAGGCCGACCTGCGCGACCCGGAGGCGATCCTGGGCCACGCCGACACGCGCCGGCTGCTCGATATCCGGCGCCCGATCGCGCTGTTACTGGTGGCGGTGCTGCATTTCATCATTGATGATGACGAGGCGCGCCGGGCGGTGCGGGCGTTCCGGGACGCGCTCACGCCAGGGAGCTATATCGTCATCTCGCACGCGACGACCGAGGGGTTGCCGGCCGACGTGATCGCGCGCTTTGAAGCGATCTATCGACGCTCCACGCACCCGACGACGGCGCGGACACGGGCACGGATCGAGACGTTATTCGACGGTCTCGCCGTGGTGTCCCCCGGCATCGTCCCGACGCCCCTCTGGCGGCCCATGTCCGCGCGCGACCTCTTCGTGGACCAGCCGAGCCGCGCGGGCATCCTGGCCGGCATGGGGCGCACGCTATAGGCGCGATGAGCGCGGCAATCACGTCCGCACCCTACGCCGGCCAGGATGCCGGCTTTTCTTTCTCCCCTGGGAGCGTGTGTCAGCCCTCCACGATCGTCCCGCCGCCCGCCCCCCCGACTCCCCGCACGTGGAGCCAAGGACCGACACACGCCCCTCCAAGGGGAGGAAGAAAGCGGGTAGGCCGCGGCCTATCACGACCAGCACCGGGCAGGATGAGCAGCCACGGACGGGCCTCGTGAGGAGCCCGTTGTCGTGGCCACAGCACTGCAATGCCGCAATCCGACGAGTGCGTGGCCACGGCGCGGTTTGACGGGACCGCCCGTCCACGTCAAGATATAGCTAACGGCCAATAACTGACCACTAACGACTATCGCTTAACAGCCAGGACCATCCGTGCTGCCCAGTCTCACCTTCACCGTGCCGCTCGCGCTGCTGATCCTGCCGTTCGTGCTGGGCTGGACGGCCTGGCTGTGGCTGCGCGATCAGGGCAACCTCTCGCGGGTGCGCCACCGCGTCGCCCTGGCGCTGCGCCTGCTGATCCTGACCGCGCTGACGCTGGTCCTGGCCGGGGCCACCTACCAGCAGCCGGAGACGCGCCAGGCCACCGTCTTCGTGGCCGACCTCTCCGCGTCCACGGCCGGGGTGCAGGATCGCGAGGCCGCCTTTATCGACCGCGCCCTCAAGGCGCGCGGCCGCGACGACGTGGCGGCGGCGGTCGCGGTCGGCGGCGACGCGCAGGTCGAGCAGGGCATCGCCAGGCCGTCCGCGTTCACCGCCTTCGCCTCGGTCGTCGACCGTAGCGCCACCGATCTGGAGGCCGGACTCAACCTGGCCGGCGCCCTCTTCCCCAACGGCTACCGCAAGCGCGTGGTGCTGCTGACCGATGGGCAGCAGAACGCCGGCGACGCCCTGGCCGCGGCGCGGCTGCTGCACGACGAAGGGGTGCGCCTCGACGTCGTCCCGCTCGCGCCCGCCGGCGGACCCGAGGCGCTGGTGAGCAACGTCGACGTGCCGTCGACGCTGCACAAGGGCGACCGCGTCCCGCTGACCGTCTTCCTGAACAGCACGGTGGCGCAGGACGGGACGCTCGACGTCTACGACGACGCGCGGCACGTGGCGCGCGTCCCGGTCGCGCTCGACGCGGGCGACACGCGCGTCCCGGTCACGTTGCCCCCGCTTGGCCCCGGCTTCCACCGCCTGCGCGTGGTGCTGAACGCGCCCCTCGACACCGTGGCCGGGAACGACGAGGGTGAGGCCGTGACGCGCGTGCGCGGCGCCCCCGTCATCCTGGTGGCCGAGGGGCTGCCGGGAGAGGGCGACATCGTGGCCGCCTCGCTGCGCGCCAGGGGCATGACCGTGGTGCAAGAGTCCGCCGTGCAGGTGCAGGCCTCGGCGGAGTACCTGGGCCGCTTCGACGGCGTGGTGCTGGTCGACGCGCCCGCGCTCGAGTTGGACCCCGCGCTGCTCGACCCGACCGCCTCGCCCCTGCGCGCCTACGTCGACGGCGGCGGCGGACTGGTGGTCATCGGCGGACCCAACAGCTACGGCGTCGGCGGCTATACCGACACCGCGCTGGACGACCTGCTGCCGGTGAGCATGCGCCTGCCCCAGCGTAAGGACACGCCCGCCGTGGCCGTGGCCCTCATCATCGAGGACCTCGAGTCGCAGAGCAACATCAATATCTCCAAGGCAGCGGGCGAGGGCGTGGTGCGCCTGCTCACGCCGGCCGATCGGGTCGAGGTCAACGACGCCAACGGCACGGACGTGCCCGGCAACGGCTGGGCTGTGCCGCTGCAGTACGTCGTCAACAAGACCTCGATCGATCACGCTATCGACGCCATGCAGCCGGTCGACCCCATGAGCTACGTGCCCGCGCTCAACGCGGCCTACAACAGCCTCAGCCACACCAACGCCCGCATCAAGCACATCATCCTGCTCGGCGACGGCGACGCCACCGACGACTACTACGCCACCGTGCATAAGATTTTCAAGGCCGGGATCACCGTCTCTACCGTGGCCACCGGCGCGGGCGGTTTTGGCCCCTCCAACTACGGCATCATGCAGGACATCGCGCGCTGGGGCGGCGGCCACTACTACCAGTCGGACAACGTGGCCAACATCCCGCAGATTTTCCTGAAGGAGACCAAGCAGATCGCGCGCACGGGCCTGGTGGAGGAGCACTTCACGCCCGAGCCCATCTCCGACAGTCCCATCATCGCCGGACTGCCGGGCGCGCCGCTGGACGGTTACGTGGCGACGACGCCCAAGCCGCAAGCCAATCACGTATGGGTGCACGTGACCAAGCACGGCCTCGACCCCATCCTCTCGCAGTGGCAGTACGGGCTGGGGCGCGTGGTGGCCTGGACCAGCGACGCGCGGGGGCAGTGGACCTCGAACATCGTGGGCTCGGCGCGGGGCAACGCGCTGTGGGCGAACATGGTCTCCTGGGTGCTGCCGCCCGACTCCAGCCCCAACCTGAGCTTCTCCGCGTCGCTCTCCGGAGGCCAGGCGCACCTCACGGTTGCCACGACCGGTCTGCCGCTCGACGCGCAGATGACGGCTCAGGTCGACGGGCCAGCGGGACCTGCCCGCTCGTCCTCGCTGGCGCTGCAGCCCACCGCGCCGGGGCAGTACGAGGCCGATGTGCCCGCCAGCGCGACGGGCGCCTACCTAGTGGGCATCCGCGCGCACGCCGCCGGCGGGGCCGCGCCCAGCCTGCGCACGAGCTTCGTGGTGCCCTACCCGCCGGAGTACAGGGCGACGGGACTCAACAGCCATTTGGTGAGTGACGCGGCCGCGGCCGGCGACGGGGCGCTGCTGCAGGAATCCGCCGCCGGGCAGGCGTTCGCCGACAACCTGGCGCCCGTCTACGCCCCGCTGCCGCTGGCCACCTGGCTGCTGCTGCTGGCGCTGCTGCTGCTGCCGGTCGACGTGGCGGCGCGGCGCCTCCTGGTCGGCCCGGCCGAGGTCCGCGAGGCGCTGGCGGCGCTGCGGGCGCGGCGTGCCCGGAGGCTGCAACCGGTCGGCGCAGGCGCGGCCATGACCCCGATGGGCACGGCCGCCGCGCCGCTGACGACGCTGCGCGCGCGGCGCTCGACGCGTCAGGAGCGCGTGGCGACGCAGGCCGCAGCGGGCCGGCAACCGGCAGCGTCGGTGGCGCGTCCCGTCCGCATGCCGGCCACGCCGTCGATGACGCCCCGCCCATCGGAGCGACACCGTCCGGGCGAGATGGCTGTCGCGAACCCCGCGCCGATGCCGTCGACGGCGTCGACGCCCGCCCCCACCTCTATGCCAGACGCGACGACCCCACAGGGCGGCCAGGGCACGTCCAGCCCAACTGGCGCTCAGGACGATACCATGAGCCGCCTGTTGGAGGCCAAGCGTCGTCGGCGCCGCTAAGTAGGGGTTGGTACGTTCCTGGGAACGCCAGCTTCCAGCCGGCCCCGGTTGGCGAGGGGCGCCGCGGGCGGCGACCGAGCCTACCGCGGAGGTCTGCCGGCTGGAAGCCGGCGCTCCCAGGAGGCGTCGTCTCGTGGCTAATGCACTAGGGGGTCGCCATGGCCGACACGATCTGTCCATTGTCGTCGGCGCGCGGGCTGTGTCGCCGGGAACCGCCCACGGGCCGCACCGGGATTGGCGTGCTGCCAGGAGGCTCCCAGGGCTTCTCATGGACCGTGCGATGGCCGATGAGGTGAACGCGGCAGGGGCCTATGCCCCGGTCGTCGCGCGGATGCGGACGCGCCGTCGCGCGCGGCATGATCGCTTCTCCCCGTTTCCCGCCATACGCGCCACGCCGGTTCACGCCACATCGTCTCGCCGTGGCGCGGTCGGGCAACTCGCACGCCGCCGCGTCCTCGCCGGCGCGGTTGCATTATGGCTGTTGTGCCTGGCCGCTCCCTGGTCGCTGGGTCTGGCCATGCATCGTGCCGCCCTGCTCCCCATGACCGATCCGATCGCGCCGTCGGACTCGCCCCTGGATGGCCTGTTGATCCGGTTGTTGACCATGACGCCGACGGGCTATATCCATGCCTATGCCGGGACGGCCGAGGTGGCGGCGTGGTCGCCCGACGGCCGCTACCTCGTGGCCGGCTACTCCAGCGGCCGGCTGTTGCTGTGGGACAGCGCGCACCAAGGGCGCGTCGCCCTGCGTGTTTGGCAGGCGCGCCGGGGCGCCGTCAGCGCGCTGGCGTGGTCGCCCGACGGGCGCCTGCTGGCCAGCGCCGGCGCCGGCAGCGCCGCGCTGTGGCGCATCGGACCGGGCACTGCCCCCGCACGTCTCTGGGCCGCGCCGGCGCCATCCGCCGCGGGCGTGCGCCCGGCCGTGGCCTTCTCGCCCGACGGGAGGGCGCTGGCCATCGCCGATGGGATAGGGACGATCGGTGTGTGGCGCCTCACGTGCACCCAGCGCGGCGTCGATCCGGCCACGAGCGGGCCCATGGTACTCTGCGAGGGGAGACGCCTTATGGCGCCCGGCCGGACCACCGCGCTGGCGTGGTCGGGCGACGGGGCGTACCTGGCCGTGGGGACCGTGGAAGGCCGCGTGAGCGTGTGGCATACCGCCGGCGGCAAGGGGGCCAGGCAGGCGTGGCCGAGCGTGACGCGCGCGTTGGGCAGTCACATCTGGGCGTTGGCGTGGTCGCCCGCGCTGCCGACCCTGGCCGTGGGCGGGTCGGATGGGACGGTGCGCCTGCTGGCCGGCTCCAACCTTGGTCAGCTAGCTTTATTGTCGACACCATTCCGCACCGTACCGGTGTTGAAGGCGCCGGATGCGGGCGGGGTAGCCACAGGCGGGGCTTTGAGCAAGGGCGGGGCGTCGGGCAAAGGCGTACCAGGGCGGGGACCGCGTCTGGCGGCGGGCGCGGCTATCAACGCAGTGCAGTGGTCGCCCGGCGGGCAGGCGCTGGCCATCACGGAGACGGGCGTGCCCCTGCGGCTATGGCAGCCCTCGCGTGGCGTTGCCGCTACGTACGACGAGAACTGGGACATGAACGCCGTGGCGTGGCGACCGGGGGGCAGCGACGTGGCCCTCGCGGCCGACGATGGCAGCCTCACCGTGCTGCGCGTGGCGCCGCCCGACGCGCTGGCGCGCACCACTCGGCCTGCCTCAGGCTCAGGATGCAAGCGGTGCGCGCCGCTGGGTCGTCGCATCGGCCTGCCCGTATTATCGCCTCCCAGCTACATGAGCAGGTAGCGGCGAGACTGCTACCCTCCTGTCACAACCTCATCCGCACGGGGAGCGCCGCGCGATAGATTGCATACACGGACGCGCTCTTGACACCGGCCTCTCGCCCGGCTACAATACAACCATAACGTTAACGTTATGATCGTGGCAGACGGTGGAATGTGGATGATCGGATGCGCATCGGCGATGTGGCGGAGCGGGCCGGGGTAACTCCGCGCACAATCCGGTACTACGAGAGCATCGGGCTGCTCCCGCCCGGCGAGCGCGAGGGCACGGGCCACCACCACTACACCGATGCGACCATGGACTGCTTGCGCAAGATCGACCAACTCAAGAAGCTCGGGCTCAGCCTGGACGAGAGCCAGGGGGTCATCGACCTGTACTTCAGCGACGCGAGCGGCATCCAGGGCAAGCGCAAGGTCATCGACATCCTGCGCGGGCGCCTGGCCGACGCGGACGCCAAGATCGCCTCCTTGCAGAGGTTCCGCGCCGAGGTGCGCGCCAACATCGAGCGTTTCGAGCGCTACCTCGTGGAAACGCGGCAGGGCTAGCTTTTTGGCCATAACATGACGTTGACGTTTAGATCATGATTGTGCTATCGATCCCACGAAGGAAGGACATGCCATGCTGAAGGTCGACGACATGCACGTCGGTGTCGTGGGTCTAGCGAGGCTGCGCCTCAGACCGACGAGATGTAGGGCGCGGGCAGAGGTGTGAGGGGGTGCGTGAGGGCCGCTGGTTGCGGACATCAGCGCGGTGCGGTACACCTGCAAGCGCACTATATCCGCGTCTTCAAGACATCTAGTGACGAGTGAGGTGGGACGGGAGTGACGAGTGGTTAGTGGAGAGTGAAGTGTATTGGGCGGTAAACATCTGGCAGATAGAAAACGTGCTCCTGCAACCACTACATCGCACGTCGTTCTGTGCGCCCAACCTGCTTTCCTCACTCCTCACTCGTCACTAACCACTAACCACTCGTCACTCACCCTAGCGTCGCCCAGACGTCGAGTTTGGCGCCAACGCGGCGGATGACCTCGTTTGTGAATTCAGTCGTCGAGGCGTGGCCGCTGAGATCCGCTGTCTTGACGCCGTCGCTGACTGTCTCGAAGACGGATTCGTAGATGGCGCGCGAGGCGAGGGCGGCGTGCGTCTCGGGGATATAGGTCAGCAGCGACGCGCCGGCCAGGATCATGGCCATGGGGTTGGCCACGTTCTTGCCAAACAACGCCGGGGCGGTGCCGTGCGGCGCCTCGGCCATCACCGTGCGCGCCTTGAAATCGGCGTCGAAGGCCAGCAGCAACGACTCGGAGCCGGCGATGGAGCCGAACAGCTGTAGCACGAAGTCACTCAGGCAGTCGCCGTCGCGGTTGAGCGACGGCACCACCAGGCCCTCGCCCGTCGTCGACAGCAGCAAGGCGTAGGTGGCGTCGATCAACTGCGGCTCGTAGCGCACGTCCGGGTAGCGCGCGGCCGCGGCGTCCATCTCCTCCTTGAGCATGCCTTCGTAGACCGGGCTGACCGTATACTTGGGGCCGCCGAACACCTTGGCGCGGGTGCGGCGCGCGTGGGCAAACGCAAACTCGGCCACGGAGTGGCAGACGCCGCGGCTGATGCGCTCCGTGCGGCAGGCCACCTCGTCGTCGCCCGCGCCCTCGCGCCACTCCTCCGCGCCGTAGGCGTCGCCGACGGCCATGCGCACGACGGAGATCGGTGCGTGGACGCCGGCGAGCGGGCGCACGCTGGGGATGCGCCGGCCCGTACGCAAGATGACCTGCCCGTCGATCTCGCGCCGCACGATGGCGTTGGGCGAACCCACATCGCCCTTTGTCTCCGGCGTCACCGTCGCCGCTTTGAGCCCGAAGCCGTACTCTTTCATCGCGGCAGCGGCCTCGTGGACCACGCCGTTGCCGGTGGCACGGCGATTCTCCAGCGACAGATCGAAGCGCCTCAGCAGCAGCGGTACCCCCGTGACCGACTCATCGAGCACGCGTAGCGCTTCGTCGAGCAACTCCTGCCCGGTCTGATCCCCCTCCAGAACCGCAATCTGTGTCGTCATGCGTCCACTATCCCTTTGTTCCTGCTACGTGGTCCTGCTCGTCATATCTGTGTGTCCAGCGTGCCAGCACATCCGGCAGCTCGGCCAGCGCTGCGATCACGGCGTCCGGCGGCACGGCGGCCTCGGTCGGGTCTTCCTGACGGAACTGCGTGGTGAGGATGGCGCGCATGCCCGCGTCCTTCGGCCCGCGGACATCCTCTCTGAGCCGGTCTCCGACGAACACCGTCCTCTCCGCGGGCACGCCCAACCGCGTCAGCGCGGCCTGGTAGATGCGCGGATGTGGCTTGCGGACCATTTCTTCCGAGGAGAAGACCGTCACGTCGAAGAGATCAAGCAGCTCGAGCTGCTCCAGATCCTCGCGCATCATGTCGGGCAGCAGGTGCACATTGGAGACCAGACCGAGGCGCAGGCCGCCGCGCTTGAGCGCCCGGACCGCCTCCCGGTTCTCGGGCGGCAGCACCGTGCCGGTAGCCAGGGCGCGGTGCTCCATCACGGCGATGCGGCGAATCGTAGGGGCGTCGAGCCGCAGCCCCAGGTCGCGCAGAGCGGCGTCAAAGATCGGCAGGATGTCCAACTCCTCCAATTCCTCGCTCTCGTACGAGGTCAGGACCTGGCTCCAGACGCGACGCGCCACCCCCTGCACCATGGCCTCGGCGCTCGGCAATTGGGCGATGGCCGTGCCGGACAGCATGGCAAGCACCTGCGTATAGGTGTCGAGCAGCGCGTCTTCCGCGGGACCGAAGTCGACGATGGTGTGGCCAAGGTCGAGCACGACGGCCTCTACCTGCATGGGATCATCCCTCCCTTTTCATATTTTCATATTCACAGCGTCCAGCACAGTATGCGCTCCCATGCCTGATCGAGTGGCGGAGGACCTTGTCATGCCTGATCGTACGGGCGATTCCTGAGGGTAGGGGCGTATTGCATACGCCCAGGGCGCCTACCACCGGGCGTATGTAATACGCCCCTACCCCAATCAGGTTATCCTACCGCGAACATGACAGAGACCTGCGTCTGACAGCACGGTGTTGTCACAGCGGCTACCGGCTGCTATGCTGCACATGCATACAGCACTTCTATTATCCCAGGATCGTCGAGGAGGTCACCACAGGACATGAATAAACGCAAACGCGAGGCCTGGCGCAAGCACCGGGCAAGCGCAAAGAAGACCGACGAGAAGCGCAAGGCCGCCGCGGCCGCCGCACCGGCTACACCCGCCGCCCGTAAGTGAGACATCTGTTCTTGTAGGTAAGACAGGTACGAACAACTCGTAGAGTCCTATTGCCTATCCACCGTTTGTCTCGTAGCATAGGTCCATGGCTGCGACACCAACGACGGCAACGGCAACGACGACATCTACGATGACGGTCGCGCACGGGGATGGCAGGCGGGCCGACCGGCGACTGCGCCGATCGGCCTTATTGCTGGCCTTGATGGCGCTGCTGGCGTACACCTATAACATCCCGCGCGGGCCTCTGGCCAATGCCGATAGCCACATTGCTCTCACGCGCGCTATCGTGGAGGGTCACACCCTACAGATCGACCGGTACGCCCCGCCCGACCTGGCGGACCGCTCGGGCTATCGCGGCCACTACTACACCGACAAGGATCCCGGCCTCTCCCTCCTGGCCGTCCCGGTCTACGCGGCGCTACGGTTGGCCCTGCCCGCGACGTTTTTCTCCCCCACGCTGTTCTTCATGGTGCGCTACCTGCTGACCTCGGCCGTGCTGAGCCTCCCCGCCGCGCTGTTCGTCGCGCTGCTCTGGCGGTTCTTCGCGCCGGTGCTGGGTCGCCGCCGCTCCGCTCTGCTGGCGCTTGGCTATGCGCTGGGTACGATGGCCTGGGCCTTCTCCGCTCTCCTGTTCAGCCACATGGTCGCGGCGATGGCCCTCTTCGGCGCATTCATGCTGCTCCAGCCTCTTGCCAACGGCGAGATACCCTTCCCCTTCGATCAGTCGCGAGTTGTGGGCCGATGGGCGAGCGTCTGGCGCTGGGCCGCGGCCGGTGCGCTGTGCGGCCTTGCCGTGCTGTGCGAATACCCGTCAGCTCTCGTTGCCGCGCTGCTGACCCTCTTCGCCGCCTACACGGCGTTGCGGCCCTTGCCCCTCAACCTCACCCCCCCAGGGTGTGTGAAAAGTCGCTGGTGCGGAGACGGGAGAGGCATCTCTGGGGGCGCGGGCGGGCCCCCCCCCCCCAAAGACACCCCCGCCCGTCCCCAGGTCAACGCGGGGACGGGCGGGACGCCCGCGCCCCCAGACCAACAATTCACAGACCCTCTGGGAGAGGAGGCAGGGAGTGAGGAGTCTTCGGGCGTCGGACGCCGTCCGGCGTATGGCGCTATTCGCCGGGGCCGGACTGGTCATGCTGGCGCCGTTGGTGCTCTACAACCTCGCCGTCTACGGCAGCCCTCTCTCGCAGGGCTACGCGCACTTGCAGGGTCGGGCGCAGTTCATCGGCGGGATGCGTCAAGGGGTCGAGGGCATCGGTCTGCCCCGCCTCGACGCGTTGTGGGGAGTCACGTTCTCGCCCTACCGCGGCCTCTTCGTGCTCTCGCCCTTCTTGCTGCTGGCGCTGCCCGGACTCTTCTTCCTGTGGCGCGCCCCCGGCGGGCGTCCCCTGGCGTTGCTCTGCGGCGGGGCGGCGCTCGTGATGCTGCTCTTCAACAGCGCCTACTACTTCTGGGACGGCGGGGTCAGCCTGGGCCCGCGCCACGTCGGTCCGGCGCTGCCGTTCCTACTTGTCCCGGTCGCCGCCGCGTTGCGCTGTCCGCGCTGGTGGCGTCTGGGACGGGCGCTGATCGTGCTGTCTATCCTGGTCGTCGCCGTCTGTTGCGCCACCGTCATCATCTTCCTGCCGCTCGACCAAAGCGGCAGCCCCAATCCCATCGTCGCGGTGGCCCTGGCGCGGCTGTGGAGCGGGCCGGCGCTCAACAACTGGGGGCTGCTCCTGTTCGGGCTGCGCGGCCTGCCCTCGTTGCTGCCCCTGGCACTGGGCGAGGCGCTGCTGGCGCTGGCGCTGTGGCGTTCGTTAGCCGTTAGCCGTTAGCCGTTTTGGGCCATACAGGCGACTCGTCAACGCCGTGCCAGCCGCATTGCTGAGAGCGGCGTCCTGAAGAAGGGCACGCAGTCGGTGGGCGTCAAGCGGCAGGACAGCGGGACGGCGGGGCGGGTGGAGAACGGCCAGGTGGGCGTGTTCCTGGCCTACGCCTCGGCGCGCGGGCGAGCGTTCCTGGACCGGGCGCTCTACCTGCCCAAAGAGTGGGCCGCCGACGCCGCGCGGCGTGCGGAGGCGGGAGTCCCAGCGGAGGTCGCGTTCGCGACCAAGGGGGCGTTGGCCCGCGCGATGCTGGCGCGGGCGTTCGCGGCGGGGTGCCGGCCGCCTGGGTGGCGGGGGACGACGTGTACGGGGACGACGGGGGCGTGCGAGGCTGGCTGGAGGAGCAGCGCCGCCCCTCCGTGCTGGCCGTGTCGTGCGCGCACCAGATCCAGGACGGCCCCTATCGTGGCCGGGTCGACGGGATCGTGGCGGACTTGCCGGAGGATGTCTGGATCCAGCTGTCGGCGGTCCGCTATCTCGACGAGGAAGCCGCGTACCTGATGGAGGTGGAGGAGGGGCGACGAGAGGCCGACGCTGGCCTGTTTGTGCCCGAGGATGAGATGAATGCTTTTTGGACACGCTTCGCGCCTCCGTCCGGTGCGACGCCGATAACCATAGATATATCGGAAGAAGAGTTGCGCCGCGCCCAGCGGGTTGCCCCATGATTGTCGTTTTCACGCGGCGCGCTCAGCGAGATGTGGAAGCAGGCTACTTGCGCCCGAAGATATGGCTATGGCTTGGTTCAGCGCCGCCAGCGCCGCCAGCGCCGCCAGCGCCGCTGCTTCGCGCGGACAGTGTGGCCGCGGATCGTGCGAGAGCAGGCATCGGGGTAACCACCTCTTTCTCGACCGCGGCTGGCTCGCGGACCAGGGCGGAGACGACCCCGGCCACCAGGAGCAGGACGAACGCCGTGACCAGGAAGGCAATGCGCAGGCCGTATACCGCGCTCAGCGCGCCGCCGACCAGCGGCCCGAAGGCGATGCCGAACGATGAGGCCGACGACGTGACGCTGTAGGCCGAGGCCCGCTGGCGCTCCGGGGTCATCAGCCCGATGATGGCGCTGGCGCTGGGCATGGCCAGGCCCAGGCAGACGCCGACCAGGGCGCGCACGGCCACGAATTGCCATACTGCTCCCACGAAGAAGGCCGGGATATAGAACACGCCGGCCAGGAAGATGGCCACGATGAGCACGCGGCGGTAGCCGAAGCGGTTGGTCACGCGCTGCGCCTGCGTCGAGGCAATGGCCGCGCACAACCCGGCTACGGCCAGGATGATGCCCACCGCGGTCGGGGTCTGCGCTATCCCATGGTCGACGGGTACGCCGCTCAGGTGGGGCACCAGTAGCGCCAGCACGGGGGCGGGCACCACGTTGCCGAATTCGGACATGAAGAGCACCAGCGCCATGGCCAGCAGGCTGGGCGAGGCGACCTTGCGCAGGTTGACCAGGGGATTGCGTGACGCCCCCGGTTCCGGGACGGGCCGCTTGAAGTCCTCGTCCACGAAGAAGACGACCAGCAGCGTGGCCACGGCCAGCATCGCCGCGCCCGCGGCGAACGTGCCGTGGAAGCCGAGGTGGTCGTCGAGGAAACCGCCGACGAAGGGGCCCGCCGCCGCGCCGGTGAACACCGCCGACTGCATCAGGCCCATGCTGAAGGCCATGCGCTCGCGCGGCGTGACCGAGGCCACCAGCGCCTGCGAGGCCGAGACCGAGCCGGTGAAGATGCCCTGCAGGATGCGCAGGCCCAGCACGGCCCAGATGTTGGGGGCGATGATCAGCAGGGCGGTGGTGAAGACACCGGCGGTCATGGCGCGCACGACCATCGGCTTGCGTCCATAGCGGTCGGCCAGCGTGCCCCACAGCGGCGCGACCAGCGCCATGGCGATGGAGAGGCTGAAGCCCAGGACGCCCGCCCACAAAGGGACGGCCGCGCCATGCACGCCCAGGGTCTGGATATAGAGGGGCAGGAAGGGGAAGACGAATGAGAATCCGACCAGGGCGCACAACTGCGCGATGAACGAGACGAACAGGATACGACGCCATCTACTCACCCTTCCAGGGTACCACGCTTTGCCCGCGTGATGGCCGCCGCAGTGGTGGCGCCGGTCGAAGGCTGTTACGTTGGTCATGACTTGGTGACGGGCAGTTTGCAATAACGTTATAGACAAGCGACAATAGAGGTATGAGTGAAGCGCATGCCCTTCATCAATCGACTACACTAGCTCCATGGGCCGAGGTCGTCCCTGACGTCGGGCCGGTGGCCGTTGACCGCTTGCTCACGATCCCCGATGACGGGTGGCGTTACGAAGTGGTGGAAGGGGTGCTCGTTCGCGTGGCGGGAAGCGGAGATCTGGCGACGACCATTGCCGCGATGTTCATCATCGTCCTGGGCGCCTTTGTGCGCCCACGCCGCCTGGGCCGCATTACTGGAGCCGACGGAGTATATAAGTTTCCGGGCGCCGAGACCGGGTTGCTCCCCGACGTTGGGTTTTACGGCGCCGCTCTCTTCCACCGCGTCACGGATAGGAAAAAGCCCGTTCCCTTCGCGCCGGAACTTGCCATTGAAGTCGCGTCGCCAGATCAGGGGATCGGTGAGATGGCTGCCAAGGCCCAGATGTACCTCCAGGGTGGTACTCGCCTGGTATGGGTTGCCTGGCCTGACCTAGAACAGGTAGATGTCTGGCGTCCTGCCGACCTGCGACCACGTTGGGAGGATATGCGCCCCTCCGTGACGTTAAGCAGCGGCGATGTGCTCGATGGGGAGAATGTTGTGCCTGGTTTCCGCCATCCCGTCGCCGATGTGTTCGATGTCTAAAGGGCCAGTCTCAGGGTTGGGACGTACGGTGTGGCCGCGACAAAGCGGCCGCGACGCTTGCCCCTGTTAGAGACGCGCAGAGGTTGACGGCGTCGTTGGTCATGAACGGCAGACCGCGGACGAGTGTCAGGGTCGGCGGCTCATCGCCATGGGCGTGGGTGTGATCCTCCGTCCGTTGGCCGCAGGTTCGGCAGACGTAGACTGCCTGCGCCGTTGCGCCGAGCACGCTGTCGGCCAGGGCGCCCGCGAAGCCGGCCGCGGTGACACGTAGCACCGTCCCGAGTGCGTCGGACAGTGAGACTGGTCGGGAGGTGGATAGCATCGCGTGGGCCAGACCGATCACCAGCGCGCCGCCCAGCGAGGCCGTCGTGCCCAGCGGCGTGACCGCGCCGGAGACGCCCGGTTCCGCGCGCCGTCCGGTAGTGACCATGCGCGGCGCGGCGCGGCTGAGCCGTCCAATCTCCGTGGCCCAGGTGTCGGCATTGGCCGCGGCCAGCGCGCCCGCGTACGCCGCTCCCCGGCGCGACGACGGGCGCGCGTCTCCCACCAGGGCGAGGACGGCCGGCCCACCAGGAGCGCGAGCGCCTCGCCCGCTTGGGTTGCGACGCAGACCGCCTGCCAGGGCGAGGACGGCCGGCAGGCCGCCGTTGGCCAGCACTTGCGCCAGTGTGCGCCGTGGACCGTCCGCGGTTGTGGGGAGATCGACTGAGAGTACATCGTCTCCATACGACGTGGGACGCGCAGGCGTTGCTGGCCCAGGCCAAGTTGCGGGGGGATCGACTGGGAGTACATCGTCTCCATGGCGGCCACGCCCGTGCAGTCGCGACAGTGCGGTTGAGCTGCCAAAGAAGAGTAGCAACAGGGCGGAGCCGCGGACGCCGCCGGCGCCGAACACGGCCGTCCCCACGGCGGCCGCGCCTGCGGCGCCTGACCCCGAGAGGGCGTTGCGCCGCCGCGCCGCGCCCGCGACGAGCGTGCCCAGGGCGAGCGCCGTACCCCAGCGGACAACGGGGTGCGCCGGCATCAGGCCGTGCGCTCGACGAACAGCCGCGCGAACGACCACAGGCGATCCCGCGCCTCGTCCGGCAGGTCCATCGCATCCAAGGCGGCGTAGGCGTCGTCACGGTAGCGGCGCAGGTAGTCTTCGCTCAGCGCACGAGCATTGGCGTCGTCGAGCGAGTACATGATGGCGCGAATGTCGCGTTCATCGCCATCCTCGTGCGGCCGCGAGTACACGCTGCTCAAATTCCCACTGATAGCGTCCGAGCCATGGGCCACGGCTAGCAGGATAGGCAGCGTTTTCTTGCGCGACACGATGTCGCCGACGGCGCTCTTGCCGGTGACCGCCTCGTCGCCCCAGATACCCAGGATGTCGTCCTGCATCTGGAAGGCCATGCCCAACCGGTAGCCGCACGTATAGGCCGCCTCGACGCGCCGCTTATTGGCGCCCGCCGCGCGCGCGCCGATCCAGGCCGCCGTAGCGATCAGCGACGCCGTCTTGCCCTCGATCATACGCAGGTAGACGTCGACCGAGACGCTCAAGATACTCGCCTTCTCGAACCTCATGTCCAGGTGCTGGCCCTCGCAGAGCTGCAGCGTGGCCTGTTCGAAGTGGTCCAGCACCTCAATAAATCGCTTGGGCGCGGTGTGACGCAGCGTGCAGTTCAACAGCGCCACGTGAGCCAGCGCGTGGAGGCTGTCTCCCGCGTTGATGCCGCGTGGCGCGCCCCACAGCGACCAGACGGTTGGCCGGTGGCGCCGCGTGAGGCTGCCGTCCTGGATGTCGTCGTGCAGCAGCGAGAAGTTGTGCAACAATTCTATGGCGGCGGCCAGCGGCGCGCATGTTATGGCGTCGCCGCCCAGGGCTTCGGCCACCAGCAGCAGCAGCGAGGCGCGCAGGCCCTTGCCGCGTGGCGCGGCGATGGGCTGGGCCAATTCGTCAACCCAGCCCAGGTGGTAGCGCACCAGGCTATAGAGGTTGCTGGCGTCGCCACGCCCGTCGCGTGTGTCGAGCAGGCGGTGCAACTCTGCATCGACAAGCTCCGCGTAGCGTGCCAGCGCATCGGCCAGAGTTTCATCGGACGTGTGCATACTCCTTGAGCATAGCGCAGCGAGGCAGCGTTACGCCACTATACTGGAGGCTGAGGGTACGCCCTACGATTGTGAGACACGGCCTGACCATAAATGGTCACGGCAGGAACGGACCTTAAAACGCTTGTTGTGAGTTATTTTGCCCCATTTCGCTACCGGAAGTGACGCATATGACGCTTTTGACGGGTGAACTGCCTGTCGTTCACCAGGGCAAGCGCAGTTATTAGAACGTGCGGCCCAGATCGACGAGCCTGCATCACCCCTTTTGGGGCCAAACAGGCTTGTCGAAGCCAAAATTGGCCCATTTAATTCACAACAAGCGTTAAAAGGTCAGCTGGGAAGCCCTGCGCGAGCCCGACCCTCGCTGGGTAATGGGCCCTCAGAGACCCTTCAACGCTTGTTGTGAGTTATTTTGCCCCATTTCGCCACCGGAAATGACGCTTATGACGATTTTGACACGGGGCGTGCCCATCGTTTACTGTGGCAGGAGCCGTTGTTCGAACACATGACCCAGATCGACGACCATGCATCACCCCTTTTCGGCCCAAACAGGCTCGTCGAGGCCAAAATCGGCCCATTTAATTCACAACAAGCGTTTCAGGGTCCGTGCCCTGCCATGACCTTTCAAGGTCAGGCGGTAACCACAATCGTGGGGCGCACCAAGGCTGACGTAGTGGGAATAAATGAGGAGGCGTCATGAGACCGGTGAAGATCGTGGTCATCGGGGCGGGCAGCGCCAGCTTCGGACTCAACGCGCTGGCCACGCTGCTGCGCGAGCCCGTGCTGCGCGGCAGCACGCTGGCCCTGGTCGACCATAACGCCGCGGGGCTGGACCTGGTGCATCGCCTGGCCGCGCGCATCAACGAGGAGTGGGACGCCGGCCTGACCATCGAGAGCAACACCGACCGCCGCGCCGTGCTCGACGGCGCGGACTTCGTAATTTGCTCCATTGAGGTCGGGCCGCGCGAGGAATTGTGGCGGCGGGATTGGGAGATTACCTTGCGCCACGGCCTGCGCCAGCCCTATGCCGAGAACGGCGGACCCGGCGGCTTCGCCCACGCCGCCCGCAATATCCCGCCGATCCTCGACATCGCGCGCGACATGGAGCGGCTGTGTCCCCACGCGCTGTTCGTCAACCTGAGTAACCCGTTGCCACGCCTCTGCCGCGCTATTGCCAAATACACCAGCATCACGCCGGTCGGTCTGTGCCACCAGCTTGGCTATGGCTACGGCATGGCGGGCATCGCGCTGGCTGAAGATATCGGTGTGGAGGTCCCGGCGGTGCTGCTCGACCCCGAAGCGCCGCACGACCGCTCCTTCTGGGAGATCGCGCGCCCGTTCCAGGCGCGGGTGCGAGAGCGCGTCAGCATCAAGGCGGCCGGCCTCAACCACTTCACCTGGATGCTTGACGTGCGTGACTGCCGTAGCGGCGAGGACCTCTATCCCCGCCTGCGCGAGCGTTTCCTGGCCGCCTCCAACGAGCCGCTGACGCGCGACATGCTACGCCTGACGGGCTGGATGCCGGTTCCCGGCGATACCCACCTCAGCGAGTATCTGTCGTACACCCACAACCCGGCCACGCGCCCATGGGAACGCTACAACCTGCACCTCTACGATTGGGATCGCAACGCGCGGGATCGCGACGACACCTGGCGGCGCATCGAGGGGCTGATCCGGGAGGGCGGACCCGACCTGGAGCGGTTGCGGCATGCGCGCAGCGAGGGCGTCTTCGAGGTCGTCCATGGCGTGGCCGGCGACGCCAACCTCTACCAGGACGCCATCAACGGGCCCAACAACGGGGCCGTTGCCAACCTGCCGGACCACACCATCGTGGAGACGCCGGGGGTGATCAGCGGCATGGGGCCGCGGCCGGTGCAGGTGGGACCCCTGCCGCCGGTGGTGGCCGAGCTCTGTCGCCGCGAGGCCGAGCGCGTGGAGGTCGTGGTCGACGCGGCGGTGCAAGGCGACCGCACCCTGGCCCTGCAGGCGCTGGCGCTCGACCCCACCGTCGACGACCTCGACGTGGCGCGCGCCGTCCTCGACGACTACCTGGAGAGCTACCGCGCGCACCTGCCGCAGTTCCACGGACAGTGGAGCGTGTAGGCTGATACCCCTCACCCCCCAACCCCCTCTCCCTCAAGGGGCGAGGGGGAGCAAAGGCATCCTTCCCCCTCTCCCGCGCACAGGGAACGGGGGAGCAAAGGCATCCTTCCCCCTCTCCCGCGCACAGGGAGAGGGGGTTGGGGGTGAGGGCTCTCTCGTTTTGCTGGTACAATACTCCTCATAGACACGATATATCCGAGTGTCTACCTGGGAATAGTAGCTTAGTTATTGGAGGTTCCCGGCCATGATCGGACGCACGCGTCGCTATCGCGTACTCGCTACCCTTGCCCTGGCGGTCGGACTCGCCGGCCCCGCCTTTGTGCCATCGCTCAGTCCCGCCCGTACCCTGGCCTCCTCGCTTGGAGCCTCGGACGGCATCCTGCGCATGGCCGACGAGGGCGAGAACGACCTGAAGTCCATCGATCCGCCCGTACCCAGCGCCTGCGACGCTCAGAGCAACTGGGTGCAGAGCCTCATCTTCGGCAACCTGGTGCGCCAGGACCAGAATCTGGCCATCCAGCCCGACATGGCGTCGTCCTATACCATCACAAACGACGGCCGCGTCTACACCTTCACCCTGCGCCCCGGCCTTAAGTTCGCCGACGGCGTGCCGGTGACCTCCGACGACGTCGTCTACACGCTCAACCGCGCCTTTGCCCCCACCTACGCCTCCGGGCTGGTGGACTACTACCTCGGCCACATTGTCGGCGGGCCTGCCGTCTCCGCCAACAAGGCCAAAACGGTCAGTGGGATCAAAGCCATCGGAGCTAACAAGGTGCAGATCACCCTCGACCACCCCGAGGCCGTTATCCTCAACCAGCTGGCCTACTGCGTGGCCGACGTCGTGCCGCGCCACATCGTCGAGAAGTACGGCGCCTCCTGGACCGACCACGCCCTGGGCGCCGGTCCCTTCTACGTCAAGCAGTGGAAGCACGGCCAGGAGCTCGACCTGGCGCCAAACCCCTACTACTGGCGCGGCGCGCCCAAGCTCAAGGGCATCGTCGTCGAGTTCATCCAGAACACCGAGACGGCCTATAACCTTTACCACACCGGCGGCGTGGACGTGATGGGCATCGTCAACTTCCCCGGCAACCACATCAAGGACGTGCAGGGCACGCCCGACCTGCACGCCCACGCGCACCTGTTCACCGAGTTCCTGACCTTTAACGCGCGGGTCAAGCCGTTCGGCAACCCGCTGGTGCGCCAGGCCTTCTCCTACGCCATCAACCGCGCCACCATCGCCACGCTGCTCAACAACCGCTTCCTGCCGGCGCGCACGCTGCTGCCGCCGGGCATGCCGGGCTACAACCCCAACCTCGCCGGCCAGACCTTCGACCCGACGCGCGCCAAGGCACTGCTGGCCAAGGCTGGCTACCCCAACGGCCAGGGCTTCCCCAAGGTGACGCTCAACGTCGACGGGGGCGACAACGACGGCCAGACCAAGGCCATCGCGCTCAAGGAGTTCTGGCAGCAGGTGCTGGGCGTCAACGTCGGCCTCAACCAACTGGAGCACGGCGCGTACCTTGACTCCCTGACCAATAAGACGTACCAGGTCGCCTTTATCCAGTGGGGCGCGGACTACCCGGACCCGCAGGACTTCCTGAGCCTCATCCTACAGTCGACGTCGGGCGGCAACAACGGCGGCTACCATAACGCCACCTTCGACAGCCTGACCATGCAGGCCGACATCCTGCCCCACGACAGCCCGCAACGCTACAAGCTGTACCAGCAGGCCGAGGCCATCGCCATGGCCGACGCGCCGATCGCCGTGCTCGACTGGGGTAAGGACTACATCCTGATCCGCCCGTCGATCAAGGGCCTGACCGTCAATAGCCTGGGCATCACCGCGCCCAACTGGGCGGACGTGACGCTGTAAGGATACCCTCACCCCCGACCCCCTCTCGGCCGCCATGCCTGCGACTGCGGTCGCATGGCAAACCACGGGCCGACTGCGGTCGGGTGTAGGACGGGCCGATTTGGGACCACTGGGAGCGCGGGCGGCTCGCCCGCTGGGGTCGGAACAACTGGGAGCGCGGGCGTCTTGCCCGCTGGGATCGGGAGCGACTGGGAGCGCGGGCGGCCCGCCCGCTGGGATCGGGAGCGACTGGGAGCGCGGGCGGCCCGCCCGCTGGGATCGGGAGCGACTGGGAGCGCGGGCGGCCCGCCCGCTGGAAACGCGGCCGCGGAGTTTGGAGCACAACAAGCGTCCTTGCCATGCAGGCTAAGCGGGCGGGCCGCCCGCGCTCCCAGTGACGAACATATATCTAGCACATAGCAGGGCGCGTCATGAAAAGAGCGGTTTGAGCGGTGGCAACGTATCTGGTTCGTCGGCTGGGTGGGTTCATCTTCGTGCTGTTCGCGGTCACGCTGCTGACCTTCCTGATCGGTCACGCCGCGCCGGGCGACCCGATCCAGGACTTGTTGGGCGGGCGCTCGGACCCCGCGGCGCACCAGCGGCTGGTCCACCTCTACGGGTTGGACCGGCCGCTGCCGGTGCAGTTCGGCGACTACATCTGGCACATCGTGCGCTACGGCGACTTTGGGCGCTCGTTCCGCTACCAGAGCCGCTCGGTGACCGATCTGCTGCTCTCTGCCCTGCCGGTGACCCTGACCATCGGCGTTTCGGCGCTGGCCCTGGCCACCGTGCTGGGTGTCCTCATCGGCGTCTTCGCGGCGGTGCGGCAGAACAAGGCCTCCGACCGGGTCAGCATGTTCCTGATGCTCACGCTCTACTCGGTGCCGAGTTTCGTCCTGATCCCCCTTATCCTGCTGGTGGATACGTGGCTGCACGACCACCACTACCCCTCGCTGCCGGTGGCCAATTGGGGCACGCCGCAGCAGGCGGTTCTGCCCATCCTGGTGCTGGCCGCGGGCGGTATCGCCTATATCGCCCGCCTGACCCGCACCACCATGGTGGGCGTGCTGCATGAGGACTTTATCCGCACCGCGCGCTCCAAGGGGCTGCCCTATCGGCGCATCATCGGCGTGCATGCGTTGCGGCTGGCCCTTCTGCCGGTGGTGACGTTCCTCGGCCCCTCCATCGCCACGCTGGTCACGGGGACGTTCGTGGTGGAGAACATCTTCAACCTGCCGGGCGTGGGCTTCGCGGCGGTGACCAGCCTGCAGGCGCGCGACTATCCCACCGTCCAGGGCGCGACCATCATCGTGGCGGCGCTGGTCGTGGTGATGAACTTTGCGGCCGACGTGCTGTACCGCGTGCTCGACCCGCGCATACGGGAGTAGGCAGTGGGCAGTGGGCAGTGGGCAGTTGCCAAAGGGAACGAGTGGGCCGGGGACGTGGGAGTAGATCAAGGCCTGTAGATTGTACGATGCCCTACTGGGAGCGCGGGCGGCCCGCCCGCTTCGTGTAGCTCCTGGCAGGCGCGAGGGCAGCTTCTACGACGATTGGTGCTCCAGCCCGTGTGGTCGCGATGCAAGCGGGCGGGCCGCCCGCGCCCTCAGTCGGCCCACGGCATCGACGACGACTTACAGCGTTGACGGCATCGGTTGTGGGGGTAGCCGGTAGATCTCCCAGCCGGCCCACGGAATCGACGACAACTTACAGACCCAGGGGAGTAGACGATGAGCAGTCTCGTGCCAGAGGACGATGTGCGGCCCGGTGAGGCTGTGCCCGCGACGCCGGGCCAGGCAGTGCCCTTACCGCCGCCGCGACCTGGACGTGCATCAGCCACGGATGCTAGCCGCCTGTCGGCCGCGGGCGATGGTGTGAGCGAAGCGGATGCGGTCGTCATGCCGCGCGCAGGGAGGCGGGCATGGGCGGTCTTCCTGCGCAACCGCACCGCGACGGCGGGCCTCGTGGTTCTGGTGGGCATGGTGCTGGTGGCGATCATCGGCCCGCAGGTCTATGGGCGGAGCGCCACGGACGCGGATATCTTTAACCTTGCCATCAATTCCTGGCCCTCGGGCGACCACCCGCTCGGCACCGACAGCAACGGCATCGACATCCTGGCCCGTCTGATGGTGGGCATGCGCGTGTCGTTCGCCGTGGCCCTCTTTGCCGAGCTGCTCAACGTGCTGCTGGGCGTGCCCATTGGCCTCGCCGCGGGCTACTTCGGCGGCACGGTCGACTTCATCCTCTCGCGGGTGGCGGACGTGCTCTTTGCCTTTCCCGGACTGCTGCTGGCCATCCTGGTGGTGGGAGTGTTCGGCCCCGGCGTCGGCGAGAGCGCCGGCGGGCTGGCGCGGCTGGCCCTGGTCATCGCCTCGCTGTCGCTGGTCGGCTGGCCGCTGATGGCGCGCTACGTGCGGGCGGAGACGCTCTCGCTGCGCGAGCGCGACTTCGTGGAGGCGGCGCGCTCCCTGGGCGCCTCCACGCCGCGCATCATTATCGCCCACATCGCGCCCAACGTGGTCGGCCTGGTGCTGACCGCGGCCACGCTGGACATGGCCGGCGTGGTGGTCGCCGAGGCGGTGCTGAGCCTGCTGGGTCTGGGCGTGCAGCCGCCGCAGGCCAGCATCGGCCTGATGGTCAGCAACGCCATCGGCGTGCTCAACCTCAACTGGACCGAGTCGCTCTTCCCCGGTCTGGTGCTGACGGCCATGGTGGTGTGCTTCTCGTTCGTCGGCGACGGCCTGCGCGACGCGCTCGACCCCCGCACTCTACGGTAGCATGACCGAGGCGCTCACGCGAGATGTCATGATCCGCCGCGTCGTCGCGGCGGCCGAAGACGACCCGCGCATCGTCGGGCTCGCCGACTACGGATCAAGCTCGGAGGGCCGCGCCGACGAGTGGTCGGACGTCGACCTCGCCGTGTTCGTATGCGACGACGATCTCGAGCCCTTCGAGCGCCAGTGGACAACGTGGGCAGAGCAATTCGGTCCCCTCCTGCTCGCTTATATCTCCGGCGTGGGCCACCCCTGGACGGTCTACGACGCCGCGCCCGTACCCTTGCGCGTGGACTTCGACATCCATCGCGAGAGCGGGCTTGACGCCATGCTCTCCTGGCCTAATGCGCCCGTGAGCGTCGAGGCGATGGTCCTGTACGACGGTACTGGGGGCTGGCTGACCGTGCTCGCCCGGCAATTGGTCGGCCAGTCGCTGGCCCCGGCTGATCTGCTCGCCACGTACGAGAGAGTGTGCGGCGACTTCTGGTACTACGTTCTGCGCACATGTGGGCGGATCGAGCGCGGCGAGGAGTGGGCGGCGCGCTACGAGTTCACCGTCATCGTCACGGGGTTGCTGCACGCCTTACTGCGCCTGGAGGCCGGCGGATGACTCGCTGGCGCGCCAGCGAGTCATCCGCCGGCATCGAGCGCGTCCTGACCCCGCGGCGCCTGGCTCAGCTCAACGCTTGCATCCCTGGACCGGGCATCGAGAGCGTGCGCGGCGCCCTCATCGAAGCGGCGCGCCTGGGACGTGAGGTCTGCGCGAACATCCTCGTCACGCGCGGCTGGCCATGGCCCGCTCTGCTCGCGGAGCGGATCCTCGCCGTGCTCGACGCACCCTGATCGTCGTGATCGCACACGGGGTTGGAACATCTCCCTGCTCTACCATGTCTTCCGCTGCTTCGCCAGTTCTTTCAGAGTCGTGTGCACGTCGGCGGTCTCATACGTAGGACGTATGTTCGACCAAAACTTATCATATGCGTATAATAGTTGCGGGCGGACCTGTGTCGCCCGACAATCGGAGAGAGCGGCGCTATCCCCAGGATGGCGCCACCCGTTGGCGTAGGAGGGGTCGATCATGTTCACCAGAACCGAGCAATACATCACCCGGATGAAGCTGCGCGAACTGGGCAGGCAGCGCGAACGGCTGCGCGACGCATACCGTCGCCTGCGGCAAGAGGCGCAGGCTGCCGAGGACGACGGGCGCAAGCTGCGCCTGCTCTATGACGGCCTGCGGCGGATCAAGTTTGCCGACCGCTCGCTGCACCCCGACGTGGCCAACCTCGACCCTATCCTCGTCGAGCTAGAGGTGCGCGGCCAGGCCTCGGCGGAAACGGTCGCTTTCTGGCGCGGCCGCCTGGAAAAGGAGCTGGATGCCGGCGAACTTCGCGCCGAGATCGTCTATGTCTTCGGCGCCCTGCTCGAAGAATGGGCGGGGCAAGACGGGAGCAAGGGCGACGCCGGCGCCATCGAGCAGAGCAGGAGCGCGCAGGCGGACCTGCTCGACGCGGCCACGCGGCCGGCGACAGATAGGCCAACTCCGGCGCTCGGCTTCTTCCTCGACGCGCTGTTCGAGGCGCAGGGCTTGAACGGCGACGAGTTGGGCGCTGACATCCCTCAGATTATAGACCGCTACTTGCGCATGCCGGTCGACGCGGATGACGCGCTCGACACGGCGCTGCGCGCGATCAGCGGCGACAAATACCGCTCCGCCCTCCTGCGCCAGGAAGCACGGAGCGTCCTGCTCAGCCCGGTCTTACGCAAGGAGTTCACCGATGCGCTAACGATCATGCTCGACAGTCCCGGCGGGTGGACGTGGCCCGAGGCCGGAGTTCCGACCCGCGCCTACTGGACGCCGAACAAGTGGCGTCTGTTCCTCGACGAGGATTTGCCCACCGCATGTTTGGTAGAGATCTTCGGCATGCGTCTGCAGCAAGGTTTCACGGAGATCTTCGAGAGCGAAGCCCTTCGCCGCCTGAATCGGATACGGCGGCTGCTGAACGCCAAGGCGCCGCTGGCAACCCTGCAACGAGAGGTCAGCCTCTTTGGTCGATCGATGGGACTCAATAGCCTCGACGAGGGCGAACTGTGGGTTCAAGATGATCCGAGAGAGAAGCCCAATACTCCGGTTGAGCCCATCAGCATGCGGCATCTGGAAAGGCTCAATCAAGGGCGACCGGCGCGGTCCAGGCTGGGAGAGTCGATCTTAGAGCAGCGGCGCACGCTCAAAGCCCTCTCGGGCGCTCTGGAGGACATCGACCTGTACGGGGGCGAGGAAGACGACGAGCTGGGCGGCCCCGAGCTGGCGGCCGCCTGGATACACGCCGAGATCCAGCTGGCGCGCGCAGCCTTCCCCGACCAACCGGTCTACGTCGTCAAGATTGACGTCAAGGATTATTACGCCTCGTTGCCGCACGACGCGTTGCTGGCGATCCTGGCGCGTTTCGGCCTCAGCCGCGGCGCGCTCGACTTCTTCCGCGCGTACATGCGCACGCCTCTCCAACGGCCGGACTCGGAAGAAACGGCAGAGCCAGCTAGTGCGCAGAGGGGCGTGGCCAACGGGCGCCGGCTCTCCGACCTGCTCGGGGACCTCGTCTTGCGCCTGCTAGACAGATTCGTGCAGGGCGCGGCGCCCGTCCGCGTCATCCGCTCCATCGACGACATCCTCCTCATCGCCGCGTCGCCGGCCGCAACGTCCAACGCGTGGCAGGCGGTTGAAAGGTTCGCGGACGCCTGCGGGCTGACCCTCAACAGGGATAAGTGCGGCGCGGTCGTCATTGGCGCCGGCGACGTGCCGACGGATCTCCCCACGAACCCACCGACCTGGCTGTTGCTGGCGTTGGACCGCAACGGTGACTGGCGCGTCCACGTGCCTGCATTCGACGCATTTCTGGAGCAAACCCGCCAGCAAGTGCGACAAGCGCGCTCCATTGTGGCGCAGGTGCAGGTGTACAACGCCGCCGTAACCTATCTGGAGAGAGCCTTGGCGGTGAGGGCGCCGCTGGGCGAGGCGCACCGGCAAAGCATCGGCGCGGCCATGCTCCGCTTCCAGCGCCAGTTGCTCGACGATACGCGGGGCATCCTTGACCTTCTGCGCGAGTTGATCCGCGAGCGCTTCCTGGGCGACGGGTCAGCGGTCCTCCTGCCGGAGGCGTGGTTGTGCTGGCCGCTCACGGCGGGCGGCCTCGGCCTGACGCAGACATCCGTCCTGGCCACGAGCTTCGCCCAGGGCTTCGCGCGGCGACAGCAGCCGCGCCTCCCCGAGGAGAGGACAGCGGACTGGCAGCGCGGCGCGGGCGAGTGGGGCGCGTATTTTCGCCTGTTGACGGCCGAGGTGAAGGCGAGCGGGCCGGCGCAACGCCAGGTTATGGAGGCTCTGGTGGGCGACTTCATCGCCCGGGGGAGCGAACTGACGGACGGCAAGCAGACGGGGCTCTCGCCGTACTGGCGTTGGGTGTTGTACATCTACGGCCCGCAGGTCCTGGACGACCTCGGCTCCTTCCGCTTCCTCATCACCGAACTGGTGCCCCTGCAGCTCATCAACCAGAAGTATGGACACGGCGATGCCGAAGACGGATCCAGTTCGGACGCCGCCGAGATGTCTACGGACACGGACATACCATTCTGAGCGCGTTTTTTTCTCTGGGGCCTTATCGTACCTCGGTGAGGGATATCGTGTGCAGCGTGGAGAGGTGCGGCCCGTGCCATCACGCGGGATGCGCGGCGCGTGCGGATTCGATATGTAGAGTTGCTCCAAGGCCTCGTCGTCTTCGGCCACGGGCGCGCCGTTGAGGTGCGTCCGTGACCGGGGACACGGCTCTAAACGTGCGGGAGGACGTCCGTCACGACGAGGTTGAGCGCCAACGCGAGGAACATGAGGGCCGAGACGGCCGTGAAAGCGGCCTGGCCGCGGCTGCCGACGAGCCGGCCCGACCGCGCGACGGCCACCGCCACCAGCGTCTCCAGCCCGGAGGCGACGGCGAACCAGGTCGCGGTGAACACGACCACGCCGCCTGCGCCGGCGAGTTGCCCGACACGCGCCATCGTCGGCGTGCCCGTCGCCAGCCAGAAGGTCCACGTCAAGGGGTTGGCCAGGTTGCCCGCGACGCCCTTCCAGAAGGCCCAACCCTCAGCCGGCCGTACTCCCTCGCCGTCGCGCCACAGGCGGAGGGCATCGCGCGCCGCCCCCTGTGCAAGGTAGTGGAAGGCGAGCGTCCCGATGAGGCCAACCCACAGCGCGGCGCTCGCCACCAAGCTGATGACCCAGGCGAAGGCGAGGGCGGGCAGCAGCAGCAGCAGATCGGCCACGGCGGAGCCGAGGATGACGCCGACGCCCGCCCCGACGCCGCGCGTCGCCGCCTGCTGGATGATGGCGACGAAGATGGGGCCGACGGCGAACGCCGCGCCCACCCCCAACAGGGCGCCCAGGCCGATCACCTGTCCCAGCGCTGCCACTCCCTCTCGTCCTCCGTCATTCGTCATTCCCGCGATTCGCGTCGGGCATGTCCGCTACCCGTCCCGTCGCCCCGACCTCCTTGACCGTCTGCAGCGCGATGGAGGTGATCGTCATGGGCTTGCGCCTGCGGGATTTTACGTCCCTGCTACGGGAGGGGATCGTAGCCGGGACGCATCACGAACGCCAGTCCCATTGCTCGCGCTCCATTGTAGAATCGCTCATCGACCGTTCACAGCGTCGTCCCGGCCTGCTCGGTCAGCGCGGCGTACGCCATGTCGAAGAGCGAACCACGCCGGCTCGGGTAGCTTAGGTCGATGGCCCGCGCATAGATCTCGCTGCGATAATCGCGGATGGTCCCGTCTGGCAACTGCTCCCACTGTGGCGTGAGTGCGAGGGGGCCGGAGGCCGGGCGATGCACGCGGTCGACGAGGGCGATGTCAAATGCCGCGAGGGAGCGCACGAAGCTAAGTAGGTGTTGGTAAGTTCGTGCTAGGCCGCCAGGGGCAACGGCGACACCTTGGGTACATCGTTCGTCTTCTTGCGATAGGGCGCCCGCTTGTAGGAATCCTTGGCCCCCTTTGGGCGG
>JAABUQ010003286.1_pt1 | contig 30007 bp, 19 predicted proteins | sample 5560001 | NCBI WGS metagenome assembly JAABUQ01 (sample SAMN10711888, study PRJNA513371) | rock metagenome | isolation source: Antarctica rocks | place: Antarctica: Victoria Land, Finger Mt nord | collected 2015-12-18 | reverse complement strand
AAGCGCTCCACTTCGCCCGATTCAACGGCCGTCTGAAACTTCTCTGGCCTAAGCGTCTCGGTGAAACCGACCGCTACCTCGCCGGGCGGCTGCGCATCGAGAACGTACCACGCCTCGGTTTTGCCCAGGCTATTGTGATGCGTTTGCGCGTAGTCGTCGTCCGGGTGAACCTGTACGGAAAGGCGTTCCGTCGTCAACAGCAGCTTCACAAGCAACGGGCAAATACCGGGATGCTGCGGGTCGCGCGCGTTCCCCAATATTTCCGGATGCTCGCGCAGCAGTTGGCCTAGAGGCTTGCCGAGAGCGGTCTGATTCTCCTCAAACGTGTACCAAACTTCGCCGATGCGCTGGCCGCCGGTATCGATTGAGAAGTAAGGCGCCAGCGTTTCCCGTCCCCAAACACGAGCCCGGAAAATGGGCTCGAGTTCAATGGGCCGGCGTAGTTCATGGGACATTAGCGAGTCATTATGGGACGACAAATACAGCGGTCGTTAATCCACTTACGGTTGCCGTTCCCGTCGCATTGTTTAGGGACGAAGCTCGTGTCTGCAGATCGGGAGATAGCGCCTGCAAAGGATGAATATGCAAGTTGAGACCCTTCAACTGGTCGCTTTGGAAATTGACGCTACCGAGCGTGGCGTTAAAGACGACGACTATGTGGTTGTAGATGCCGTAACTGCCGCCATTAGCGTCCAACTTCATCACGATTAGGCCGGGTATTTGCGACGCCCCGGTGTTCAGGAAGCTGAGATTGTTCTGCACTTCCCCGAGCGTCGCCATATGGAAAAGCTGCGAGCTGCCGCGAATTCGGAGAAATGTTTGAAAGGCGGCAGCGGAGGCCGAGATGTCAGCGGGCGTGGGCTTCAAGGCCGTATCGGCCAGCAAGGGTTGCATGAACGACCATTGCGATTGGTTCTGGCTGGCGATGGGGAGCCCGATGCCCCAGTTGTTGAACTCTTGGGCGAGAAGGTTCTTGCTGGGGCGATCACCCTGATAGATCCAATCGATCTTGTTGAACCAATCGCCCGAATCGTAGCTGTTGTTATCCATGTCCTTTGAGCGAAGCAGGTCGTCGCCCGCTTGGAAGAACGGTACGCCTTGGCCCAAAGCTATCAAGCTCATCGCAAGTGCCTGGCGGCGCGATCTCATGGCGCTCGTGTCTCCGCCGTTTGAAGTTGTACCGGGGATAGCGGATTTCAGTTGAACAGCATCGAACAGCGTTTGATTATCGTGAACCGAGCAGTAGTTTACGTCCTCGACAGGGCTGGCGGTGTAGCCAGCGGGCTGACCGCCATAAATTACCTGGCTGGCTTTCACCGTCGCCCCGGTGCTGTCGACAAATGTGAAGTCGCGAAGATTGCCGGCAAGGCCGATGCGAATCCAATCTGCTTCCAAATTGAGATTGGTCTGCTGCGCAGATAGACTTTGCCCAACGGTAGCGCTCGTGTAGAGGCTCGGGTCTGTAAAGAGACCGGTCGCGAAACCCTGGACACGCTGATCCGAGAAGGGACCGCCGCCCCTGATACCATCGCGGATTCGATCGTTGAAAGTGCCAATGCCGGTTCCGTAGAGGTTTGCCTGGGTGGCGTTGATGCCAAGCGCATTGTTGGCTGTTTCACCCGTGATCCATCCTTCGCCGTAGAGATAAATTTTAGAACCATCCACGCCATCGTTCGCAAGAGTAAGTTGATTCAGAGCCTGCTGGATGTGCTGCATGTTGTAAACAAAATGGAAGCTCATCAGATCGAAGCGAAAGCCGTCAATCTTATACTGCACCGCATTTTGGACAAGATTGTCGATCATCAGTTTTTCAAACATGCGGTGTTCGCTGGCGGTATCCGCGCAGCAACTGCCGTTCTGGACGATACCGTTTGCATCGAGCCGGTAATAGTAAGCGGGCACGATCTCATCGAGGACGGAGTTCCTCGATTGCCCGCTGGAGTTAGTGTGATTGAAGACGACATCCTGAACGACGCGCATTCCGACGTTATGCAGGCCAAGCACCATTTGCCGGTACTCCATCACGCGGTTGTCTGGATTGAAAGCGTAGGCTCCATCGGGAGCCAGGTAATGGACAGGATCGTAGCCCCAGTTATAGGCATCAGAGCTTTGGACCGCGGCAACTGCCGCCTGTTGCGCAGTGCCATCCGGCGGATTCGGGGAGAGGCCGGACGGGGATTTCCAAGTGGATTTGTCTTCGTTGATGCTTGCGAGGTCAAATGTAGGCAGCAGGTGTACAGCTTTCAAACCGGCCTTGGCGAGCCGCTGCAGATGAGTCATGCCATAAGTTCCAGGCGTGGCGAACGCCAAGTAAGTTCCGCGAAATTCCTCTGGAACGCTGTCATCGCCAACACTGAAATCGCGGACATGAAGCTCGTAAACGGAGAAGTCGTTCTGCGATTGAAGGTAGGGAGAAGAGCTTGCGTCCCAACCTGCCGGTTTTGTCGATTCGTCGCTCAGATCGGTTATGCGGGTTTTGATTCCATTCAAGGCAAGATCGGCCGAGTACGGATCCGTCACGATGTTTTCGACGATCTTTTGAACGGCGGGTACATAAACGATCACGTCGTAAAGGTAGTACTGGCCCTTCCATGAGTCTTGGCCTTGTGCTGTCCAGACGCCGTTGTTTGCGGTCATTGCGACCGTTTGGAGCGGGGTCGTGTCGGTTTGGCGGCTATACAGAAGCAGCTTGACGGACTGAGCCGTGGGCGCCCACAGGTTGATGGTCAGACTGCCATTCGCGAAGACGGGCCCGAGTTTCCCCGAGTAATAGAACAGGTCGTCGAGCACGCCCGCATCTTGCACGCCGGTGAGATATTGCAAGGCGCCTGCCGAATCCGTACCGGTTACGGCGAGCTGTGCCTGTAACACCTGCTTCAGAGTTGTAACTTGCGCCGTACTGGAAAGCTTGAATACCGCATAGCCTGCAAGCTGCGGATATTGAGTTGCCTGAGCTGGAGTCAAACCGGCTGGAAAGGCAGTGAGTGGAATGCTGGTTGCTCCGGTGAGCGCGCCGGTGTTGCTGATGGCTAATGTTGCGTCCGGCGAGTATGCAAGCGAGTAAGTCCATCCAGGTTTTGAAGCTGCGCCGGGGATCGCGACTGTCGTTTGATCAATCCAGAAGGCTTGCAGCCGGGAGAAGCCCGCCATGATGATTTGGCCTGGAGTGGGCTGCGTCGTGAACACGGTGGAAACGCCCGAGATTACCCAGGCCTGGCCTTGATCCGAAGAGAAGGTGGTCAGGTGCATGTCAGGACCCGGATCTTTGGCGTTCGTCGAAATATTATGAACGATGAATCCGAGATCTGCCGGATTGGCAGTCAGTTTGATGTCGTAGTAGGCGCCGTAAGAATCGGAGCCGGTCTGAGGGGTGGGGCCGTCGCTGTAGTTGTTGGTCGGTTCCTCCGTGTCACCGAAGGCGTAAACCGACCAATTGGAGTAATTGCCATCGGGCCGGTAGTAATGAATGCGCGCATAGCCGGGGAGCAGAGCGGTCGCATTGCTCAAGTTGGGAGCACTTGTATATAGCTTCGCGGTTCCCGAGACGGCCCAATACTCGTTGCCTTCGGAGGAAGGATTTACGAACGTGTTAGGGCCGGGATCTTTTTTATCGCCGCCCGCAGCGGTTGGATTGTGGAGAATGAGGCCGACCACGTGAGGGCTGGCGACGACCCCTACATCGAAGTAAGCACCGTAACTGTCCGTGCCCGTGACACCGACGGGACCGCCACCGTAGTTACCGGCGTTCTCGGTGGTGTCGTCATAAGCAAACACGGTCCAACCGCTGTAGTTGCTATCGGGCCGGTGGTAGTGAATACGAATGTGGTTTGCCGGTATCTGGGCCAACGCGGGAACTACGGTCCCGACGACCCCAAGAAGTGCTAAAGGAAGGAGTAGGAAGTGCAAAGCGCGCGCAACTGGTTTCAACGTAGATCCCCCGATGAATCTTCCGGTAACGTCCCGGAACTAAGCACGAGGATCATATCAAACCGTTATCAACCTATATCTTCTCGCCCCAAGTAAAGTTCACTTACTAGCAACTTATGATTTTCCAGCACGCGGCCCCGTCGAATCTTCATCGTCGGCGTGAGCTCGCCGTGCTCAATCGTAAACTCCCGGTCCAGAACTTTGAAGCGTCTGATTCGTTCGAAGTCGGCAAGCTGCTTATTGACGCGCGTGACGGCCGTCTTCACCGCCTTTGAGACTGGCTCGGCTTCGAATATTTCCGCCATGGGCCGCTCCTTCAGGTCCTGCATTCCTTCCAGGGCCTGCACCTGCGCCATGTTGACGGTCAGCAGCGCGGTCACGTAGGGCTTCTTATCGCCCACCAGCAGCACTTGGTTTACCACGGGTTCCATCTTGAAGAGATTTTCGATGCGCGACGGATAGATCTTCTTGCCGTTGGAGGAGACGATCAGTTCCTTCTTTCGCCCCGTGATATACCAAAAGCCGTCTCGATCCACTTCGGCGAGGTCGCCGGTCGCGAACCATCCGTCTTCGGTGAAAACGGATCGGGTGGCTTCTTCATCGCGGTAGTAACCCTGGAACAGGCACGGCGTCTGGGCTTGCAGCTCGCCGTCTTCCGCCAGCCGCAATTGCACTCCCGGCAAGGCTTTGCCCACGCTGCCGGGCTTGGGCACATACAACGGATTGAAGCAAAGAATACCGGCTTCGGTGAGCCCGTAACCCTCCACCAGCGGCATGCCGATAGCGATGAAAAAATCAGCCAGGTCTTTGCCCAGCGGCGCGGCGCCAGAAGCCGCAATTCGGATTCGGCCACCCAGCCGTTCGCGCACTTTCGAGAAGACCAGCTTGTCGGCGATCTTCAGCAGGCGCTTCATCCATCCGGGCAGCGGCTTGCCCTCGCGCCGGTACCGTGCCGCTTCGGTTCCCAGGCCGATCGCTGCGTAGAAGATCTTTTTCGCGATGGCTGGACGCTTCTTTAACTCCGTCAGCACGGTGGTGTACATCTTTTCCCATACACGCGGAGGCGCTAGAAACACAGTGGGACGAATGCTTTTCAGTTCCGCGGGAAGCCGCGCCAAACTTTCCGAGAACCACACCGGGGTACCCATGCGCATCGGCACCAGCTCCGAGACGATTCGTTGCGCAATGTGCGCGGACGGTAGGAACACCAGCATGGAGTCTTCGGGCGCAATCGGAAGCACGATGGGACCCATATCGAGATTCGCCAAAACGGCGGAATGGCTGGACAGGCCCATTTTGGGCTGGCCGGTGGCGCCGGAGGTTAGATACAGAATCGCAGCGTCATCCGGCGTCAGCTCGTCCTGTGTGCGGGCGAACAATGAGGGATCGCGCTCCAGCGCCTCCCGCCCAAGCTGCTGTAAGGCGGCGAGCGTCAGCACCCCTGGTCGGTCGCCAGTCATCAAGATCACGTGCCCCGGCAGCGAATCGCCCAGCGCTTCCACCGCGCTTGCGAGCTCCGTCAGCGTTTTTGGATCTTCAACAAATAGGAAGCGGGATGCCGCTCCTGCGAGGCTCTTCGCTAGATCCGGCATGGGATAGGCAGTGTAGAGCGCCGCCGCGACCCCGCCGGCGCCCATGATTCCTATGTCGACGAGATAAAACTCGGCGCGCGTCTCGCAAAGAATGCAAACGATCTCGCCCTTAGTCATCCCTAGCGAGCGCAGGCCCAACGCGATTTCGCGCGAGGTGCGCAGCCACTCGTTCCAACTGTAAGTGCGATGCCCCCCGCCGGCCTTGCTGCCGTTGGGCTGATACAAAGCTATCGCGTCGCCATTCCGCTGGGCCGTCTGTTCCAGAACTGTAAAGACGGTTCGACCTGCCATCGCACGAATTTTACCAGTGAGCGACAATCGAGGTTTGCCTGCTCGCCCCGATTCAAGCCCAGGTGCAAGCCTAGACCAAAGCTCCCCGCCGGAGCCGCACTTGAATATCCGGCCTCCTCTGGCGTACCGTCAGGAAGCTTTTCTTCGAAGCCCCGACTCTCGCCCGCTGCGCATTTTGGCGGAGTATCTTTGGCCGCTTTCGCACTTCCAGGAGGAGAATATCCACGACACCGTGGTGTTTTTCGGTTCCGCCCGCATCGAAGAGACCGGGCCGCTCAGCCGCTTCTACAACGAAGCTCGCGAGCTCGCGCGGATGGTCACGGAGTGGTCGGCCTCGGTCTCTGAAGCCACCAAAGGCGCGGAGCCTCGTCACCGCTTCGTGGTCTGTTCCGGCGGCGGCCCAGGCATCATGGAAGCGGCTAATCGCGGGGCTAATGACGCGGGCGGAAAGACAATCGGGTTGAACATCGGTCTGCCGTTTGAACAGCGGCCGAATCCCTACATCACTCCCGAGCTCTCGTTCGAGTTCCAGTACTTCTTCATGCGCAAGTTTTGGTTTGCGTATCTTGCCAAGGCGCTGGTCGTGTTTCCAGGCGGATTTGGGACGCTGGATGAGCTGATGGAGATACTCACGCTCGCGCAAACCAAAAAGCTGGAGAGCAAGATCCTGATTGTGCTTTATGGATCGGAGTTTTGGCACGAGATCTTGAATTTCGATGCCCTGATCAAGCATGGCGTGATCTCGGAGTCGGATCTCAATCTGTTTCGCTTTGCCGATACGCCGGAAGCGGCCCTCGAGATCCTCCGCGAAGGTCTCACGCGCTACTATCTGGAGCCCGAGAGCACCTTGCAGCACCCCATCGAAGAGGCTCCTGAAATAGCGCGGACGCGAACGTCCTAGGCTGAAACAGGCGCGACGGCGCGACCGTCCAAGCTGAGGAGGTCGAAGGTGGCAGAAGCTGATCACGATAGCGAAATAAAAAAGCTCGGCGAGTTGATGAAAGGCATCAAGTTCGCGATGCTGACGACGGTGGAAGAGGACGGATCGCTTCACAGCCGGCCGATGGCGACGCAGCAGATGGAGTTCGATGGAGACTTGTGGTTCTTCACGCACGTCAGCTCCCCGAAGGTTTGGGAGTCGCAACAGCACCGCCAGGTGAGCGTTACTTTTGCAGATCCGGAGAAGAGCAAGTTCATTGCCGCGTCGGGCATTGCGAATCTCATAAGGGACCGCGAAAAGATGAAAGAACTCTGGAGCCCGGTTCTCAAGATCTTCTTTGCCGGCGGCCTGGAGGATCCCGACCTAGGCCTCATCAAGGTAAGCGTGGAAACAGCGGAGTATTGGGATTCGGCTCCTACTTCCCTCGGGCGCGCCTTCAACCTGGCTAGGGCCTATCTCACCAAGGACCCAAGCAAGGTGGGCGATCACGCGAAGGTGGAGTTGAAGTAGAGCGCACGTCATAAGATGGCAAGCATGCGGCTTGTCACGTTTGAATTGGCAGGTCAGGCACGTCCCGGCGTTCTCGCGGACGTCGATACCGTGCTTGACCTTTCGACTATTGGCTTTGGCTCTCTCCTCGATTTTATCGAGTCCGGCCCGGAGGCTCTTCGAAAAGCTGAGGCGTTCGCCGATCAATCTCCACAAAGCGCGCGGTACGGGTTGCGGCAGTTGAAACTGCTTGCTCCTATACCGCGGCCTCGCAAGTTGATCTGCGTTGGCTTGAACTATCGCGATCACGCGGCGGAAACAGGCGCGCAGCTTCCGGCGGTACCGACCATCTTCAACAAATTCGCGACAGCCATCATCGGGCCCGGTGCGAATATCGTGCTGCCCAAGGTGTCAAAAATGCCGGATTATGAAGCTGAACTGGCGTTTGTGATCGGGCGCGGTGGACGGCATATCGCAGCCGCGAGTTGGGCCGATCATGTGTTCGGCTACACCATCATGAACGACGTAACCGGCCGCGATTATCAGCGCGCCACCTCGCAGTGGTTGATGGGAAAGACCTTCGACACGTTTGCTCCCATGGGTCCCTGGATCACCACAGCCGATGCGATTCCCGATCCGCACAATCTGGATATCAAGCTTGAGATCAACGGCGAAACCTTGCAAGACTCGAACACGCGCGAGCTGATTTTCAGAGTGCCCGATCTGATCGCGTTTTTGTCGAGCGTCTTCACCTTGGAACCGGGCGATATCGTGTCGACCGGAACGCCGTCGGGAGTCGGGTTCGTGCGCAAACCGCCGCGCTTTCTGCAACCGGGCGATCAGGTCACCGTGAAGATTCCGGCTATTGGCGAACTGCGCAACCCGGTGGTCGCGGAGGCGTAATTTCGATATGACGTCTTTCACGCTGGGACAGATCGCGGAGCTGCTCGGCTGCCAGGTTTCAGGCGATGTGGCAATTGAAGTGACCGGGGTATCGACCATCGAGAAGGCCGGTCCGGGCGAGATCACCTTTCTGGCGAACATGAAGTACGCGCCTAAGATCAAGGCGACGCGCGCGGCCGCGATTATCGCCGCGCAGCCGGTGAAAGACACTGCGGCCGCGACGCTGGTCTCGACGAATCCGTACTTCGATTTCGCGCGCGCTTTGGCGCTGTTCTATCGGGCGCCGAAACCTAACGCGGGGATACACCCGGCAGCTTGTATTGCGGAGACTGCCGTGGTGGGGCCGAATGCTTCGATCGGGGCCTATGCGGTGATAGGGCCGAACACAACGATAGGCGCGAATGCGGTGCTTCATCCGCACGCCGTGGTTTACGAAGGCTGCACTATTGGAGACGACTTCACGGCGCACTCGCATGCGTCGGTGCGGGAGTTCGTACGGATCGGCAATCGCGTCACGCTCCACAACGGCGTGGTGATAGGCGGCGACGGGTTCGGCTTTGCGAAGGGGAACGATGGGCGGCAGCACAAGATAGCGCAGTCCGGGATTACGGTTCTGGAGGATGACGTGGAAGTGCAGACACTCACATCGATCGATCGCGGAGCGCTCGGCGAAACGCGCGTGAAGCGCGGCGCGAAGATCGATAGCCTTTGCCAGATCGGCCATGGATGCGTGGTCGGCGAGGATAACATCATCTGCGGCCAGACGGGACTCGCCGGGAGCACGATTCTGGAAGAGAACGTCATCATGGCGGGTCAAACGGGGTCGTCGGGTCATCTCACGATTCATAAGAACGCGATTGTGTGGGCGCAATCGGGCGTGGGTCATGATGTTCCGGAAGGACAGATTGTCAGCGGCTCCCCGGCGTTCGATTCGCGCGAGTGGCTGCGTGCGTCTGCCGCTTATTCGAGGTTGCCGGACATGCTTCGGACGATACACGCTCTGGAGCGGCGGATTGCGGAGCTCGAGAAACGCTGACGTGGAACAATATTCCACATGCGTTCTTTGGTCCTCTTCGCGGCTGCGAGTCTCACATGCTTCGGTGCCGGCACAATGCCGCCTCCGGGCGAGCAGCAGCTTGCTCACGACATCTATAAGCAATTGATCGAGATCAAATCGGGGTTCACGACCGGCTCGACAACGCCTGCCGCCGAAGCCATGGCGGCCCGGTTGCGCGAAGCCGGTTTTGCCGATGCCGATATTTACGTTGGCGGCGCGATTCCGAAGAAGGCCAACCTGGTGGTTCGATACCACGGAACGGGCGCGCACAAGCCGATTCTTTTGCTGGCGCATACGGACGTGGTCGAAGCGAAGCGCGAGGACTGGAGCATGGACCCCTACGAGTTCATCGAGCGCGATGGCTACTTCTATGGGCGCGGCACTTCGGACGATAAAGCGCAGGCGGCGGTTTGGATCGCGAACCTGATCCGCTACAAGCGCGAAGGGCTCAAACCGGATCGCGACATTATCGTTGCGCTCACGGCGGATGAAGAGGGCGGCGGGCCGTACAACGGAGTCGACTGGCCGATCAAGAATCATCGTGAGCTGATCGATGCCGAGCTCTGCCTGAACGAAGGCGGCTGGGGCGAAATTCTCAATGGCAGGAAGATGGCCAACGAAGTCCAGCTCAGCGAGAAGTACGTCATCAATTTCCGGTTGGAGGTCCATAACAAAGGCGGCCACAGTTCCATGCCAGTCGCGGACAACGCCATTTATCATTTAGCCGGCGCGCTGGAGCGGCTGTCGCATTTCGGGTTTCCGCTGAAGACGAACGATGTGACGCGCGCCTACTTCGAGCAACTAGCCACCATTCAAACAGGGCCGGCGCGCGAAAATCTGGCACAAGTTGCCAAGGGGCCCAGCGAGGCCATGACGAAGGTAGCGGCTGCCTCTCCGCTTTGGAATTCGACGCTGCGGACGACCTGTGTGGCCACCCAACTGGAGGGTGGGCATGCCATGAACGCGCTGCCACAGCTTGCAGCGGCGACGGTAAACTGCCGGGTGCTTCCTGAAGATTCAGTGGAATATGTTCAGAGCACTTTGAAGGACGTCTTCGCGGACACTCAGGTAGAGATCAAGATCGCCGGCGATGTCACGCGCGGGCCAGCTTCGCCGCTTCGCCCCGGCCTGATGCGCACCATCAGCAGCGTCACCGACACGCTATGGCCGAGCGTCCCGGTGGTTCCCACCATGGTTCCAGGGGCCACCGACGGACGATTTCTGCGAGCCGCAGGCATTGCTACTTACGGCGTGCAGGGATTCTTCGAAGACGTGAACGACATGCGCATTCACGGACGCGATGAGCGCATGCTGGTGAAGTCGTTTTACGAGGGCCAGACTTTCTTGTATGAACTGGTCAAGGCCCTCTGTAAAACGTAGGGTTCGGCGACTAAGGCGTTACTACGATGCTGCTTTGCTCCTTGCCATTCTTGGCATCCGTGTACATGAGCAAGAGCCCCTTCTGCGAGGGAGAATTGCCGTTGTAAGGGCCAGTGAAGTAATAGTTGACGGCATCGTTCGGAACGACCGTCAATGGGGCTGAGCCGTTAGTTGGAACGGTCAACTCATCAAAGGCGCCGTAGTATTGCGGCATGTCCAGCTCGAACTTCATGGGGCCGATGACATCCGTCCGATTCCCCGTGAAGTAATTGTCGTAAGCGTTCACCGTGAAGGTGAAGGGCGTGTCGTAGTTCAATGTGAGTCCGGTGGACGTCTTGAACGCGCTAAGCGGAGCGGTGAAAATCATGTTCGCGGAATCCAAGTCAGCGATCGCAAAGGCGTACGCGTTAGATTTACCGGTGGTAAGATCCGCCACGAACACTGCGTTCTGTCCGGATGGATAAGGCGCGCCGGTGGCGGTCCCTAAGTCCTCGTTATAGACGACGAAATCAGCGACACCGTCGCTGTTTACGTCCATATAAATGTCGAACTCGGCCGGGACATCAGGATGCGAACGCTGACTGAAAGTATTGATGGCGAACTGAACTCCGAAGGTGGCACAGGTGCCGTCCGGGTTGGAGGTTATACAAACCAGACGCGTTCCCACAGCCTGCAGATTCACAACGACGTGATCGGAGCCTGGCCCGGTCTGACTGGAAGCCGGGAATTGAGTGCCCGTCCCTGTCAGCGCGAACACGTCCACGAGGCCATCGACCGGTCCGGGCGTGTTCGAGAGCAGCAGATCCGTAGGATTGCCGTTTAGAGCAACGGAGGTGGAAGCAGGCTGGACGTTGGCAGCTTTATGGGGCAGGATGTGCCAGGGCAGATGAACGTTTTCGGTACCGCTGGTAAAGGTGAGATAGCCCGCGTATTCGACCGTGTTCAGCAACTCACCGTTGCCGCCGTTGGTTCCTCCATTCAGCGTCCAAACCGGAAGCGACGCGGCATTAGCGGTGGCAGTGAGAGTGAAGCTGGAGGCGCCATTTGCGGGAACGGCGATGCTGGAAGGCGTGGCGAGGGTGAAGCCGGTTGTATTCGGCGCGTCACGATAGATGTTGGCGATGGAATAGGTGCGGGCGGTGTTGCTGTAATTGCGAACTACGACTTTCTTTTTGAAAGTTTGATTGGTGTTTAAGCGGTAAGTGCCGAAGGAGAGGCTGACGGCGAGCGGATTGCTGGCGTCCCAGGCAGCGGTGGAGGATGCCGCCGAGCGGTCCACTCGCAACTCGCCCGCGCCCATGCGGCTGATAGGCGCCAACAGGCCGGGCGTGGTGGCTGCATTCTCTAAGACGTTGGGTTCGGCATTCCCCATCAAGAGGGCCTTCACGTCGAGAGGAGCCAAGGAGCGATTTTTGGAAAGCAGCAGGGCAGCGGAACCGGCGGCGAGCGGGCAGGCGAAAGACGTTCCGTCTTCAGAGCTTTGGTCCGTGCCGCTACCCGCTACGGCGGCGATGATGGTGCCGGGCGCGCTCATGTCCGGTTTAAGCATGTTGTAGCTAAAGCTGGGGCCGCGCGAAGAGTAACCGGCGACGTTTCCGGCCAGCGAGAAGGTGTTGGCCAAGCTGAGAGTGACGTTGACGGTGTTGGTATTCAAGGCGCTCTTGATGCGATTGCTGTCGGCCTGGGTAATGACGAGCGTGGGCACAAACTGGGATCCGCCGCCGTTAGAAAAGCCAATCGCGTCGCCCGGAGCAACGAGTCCGATTAAGACTCCGATGGCGCCGGCACGCGCAGCGCGATCAATCTTCAAGCTGATGGCGCAGGCGCCGCGGTCGATCAACACGATTTTCCCGCTCGGGGATGTACGGTAGGGATCGGCGGGCGTGGTGGCGGTGGCGGGACAGCCCCGGCCGACGTAGGCCACATTGCCCGTCACCGCCGAAGTGATGGGCGCGAAATCCAGCGTGGCCGTGTTGCCGTAAGTTCCCGCGATACTGGCGGGCTGATTAATGACAAGAGGGATGTCGACAGCGGCAACACCCTGGGTGGCGGCAAGAGCGATAACTTCCGGCGTAGCAGCAGGGCCACCGATGACATAGGGGACGTCGCCGGCATTGCCCGCCGAAACGACACTGACTACGCCGAAGTTCACAATATCGGTAAAAGCCTCGCCGCTGTCTTCTTCCCGCTGACCGAAGTTGCCGCCGATGGACATGCTGATGACGTCCACGGCGTTGTTCAGGGTTCCCGTATGATTCGGATCGAGCGCGTAGTCCAATCCTTGGAGAATGGCGATGCCGGAACAGGCACTGGACACGGAACTGCACACTTTGACGGCGTAGAGCTGGGTGTCGGGGGCGGTACCGACGTGTAGGCCGTCGTTGCTATGGCCACCGACGATATCGGCAGTGCGGCTGCCGTGACCAGCAAGGTCGATGGGATTCGGATCGGGCGCCAGCGCGCCGGCCGAGCCAAGAGGTCCGTTGGGCCAAATCTCACCGACAAAATCGTAGCCGCCAATTACCTTAGAAGTGGGAAACAGGCTGGGAGGCGGGGTGGCGGAAGCGGCAGCCAATGCGATCTTGTAATCGGCGACGTTGCCGGAGCCACCCAGATTGCGGTGCGTGTAATCGATGCCGGTATCGAGCATGGCGACGCGCACTCCCTTTCCAGTGGAGCCGCTGTTCTGGACGGCAATTGCTCCGAGGTAAGGCAGGGTGCCCGGGAGGTCATTGGCGACGGCAACCTGGTAACTGGGGAGGAGTCGCACCGCGCGAACGCCGCCGATGCTGCCGACAGCCTTCATCTGGCTGGCATCAATGGAGATGAGAACTGCGTTGTGGCTCATGCTGACGCGGCCGAGTTCGACGCCACCCAGGGAGCTGATGGCGGACATGACGGCGTCCTGCTTTTGGTTGAGTTGCGCGAGGTAGGCACGCTGTTGATCGGGCGTCAGAGCGAAGCCGTTCTGCTTGGCGTGGGCGCCGACCGCGACGACCAGCGGCGGGTCTTCCAGCTTGACGGCGACTTGGACGGGGCCGCTGAGCGTGGTTGGGGCCGAGGCGGGGGGTAGGACGGCGGCGATTGGCCCCCCAGGAAGGGGCAAACCGGAGACGGACAGACGCGCATGTGTCTGCGCAGACGCCGTGGCATTCAGCAACACGGCGGCCAAGCTTACAATGGCCAAGCTTACAATTTGACGCAAAGCTCTCACGAAACACTCCTATGAATGGGACTACGGGATATTTGATCTAACCCCGATGTGGGATAAGATGTCAAGGTAAACCTTCTTGAAATAGATTTTCTCCCGAGAATGTCTTTTTAGGAAAGTTTGCTGTTCCGCATTGCGCAGCCGCAGATGTTTTTATATTTCGAGGAGAAGTAATAAATTGGTTATTAAATTGGCCGTAACGGCAGTTCTGTCTCTGGGCCTCAGTTTTGGCTCGACGGTGGTGGCGAGCGGCGCCGGCCCGCTTCCCGGCAGCGCGGAAGATCTCAGCAGTCAATACCCGACCGCGATTACGGGTTCGCTGGCGTTTCCGAATGGCGTGAGTATGTTTGAGATCCGAATTCTCAACTACCTGGATTTTTCCGCAGTGACGGTTCCCGTGGGCGCTTACGCAGTGCCTGATACGGAGCTGTTTCTGTTTAACTCCAGCGGCTACGGCGTATACGGGAACGACGATATTTCGGGCGGCAACACGTTGTCGTGTTTGCCTTCGGCGACTGGGAGCAATCCTTGTTCGTACGGGCGCAACGGCGTAGGACCGACCAGCAACGGTCTTTATTATCTGGCGATTACACGTTCGGCTAATGGGCCCTTGAGCGGTACCAACCAGATCTTCCCTGGTTTGGTGACTGGTGGCGCGGCCGGTCCCGACCCGACTGCCGGGCCGGTGGACGGCTACGACAACGGGGTTTTTACGCAGACGGATTTCGACAACGTCCGATACGCGATTAACCTGACCGGGACGGTGCCGGAACCGGCTACCTGGGCGCTGATGAGCGCGGCGGGTCTGGCGCTGGTTTTTCTGCGACGGAAATTGGCCGTAGTTTAGCGCCACTGACGCGCTCATCTGAAGATGAGAGTCGTGGTCGCGATCACGGGCGCTTCCGGAGCGATTTTTGGGATCCGCGCGCTGGAAGCGCTGCACGCGCTGGGGGTTGAAACTCATCTGATTGTGAGCCGTTGGGCGCGAACGACGATCGCGCACGAAACGGACTATTCGCTGGGGCAGGTGGAAGCGCTGGCCTCCTTCGTGCATCACGAGGAGAACCAGGCGGCTCCGATTTCGAGCGGATCGTTCAAAACGGACGGCATGATGGTCGCGCCTTGCAGCATGAGAACGCTGGCGGCGATTCGGGCCGGGGTGGGCGAGACTCTCATTTGCCGGGCGGCGGACGTGGTGTTGAAGGAACGCCGCAAGCTGGTGCTGGTGGCGCGAGAAAGCCCGTTCAGCGAGATCCATTTGGAAAATATGCTGGCGCTGAGCCGCATGGGCGCGGTGATTCTTCCGCCGGTGGTGGCATTCTACAATCGCCCGAAGAATGTTGACGACGTGGTTAAGCATGTGGTAGGCCGGATGCTGGACCAGTTTGGACTGGATGCGCCGGGGATGTCTCGCTGGGAAGGTTTTTCGGCGGGCGAGTAAGCCCGTTTTGCGAAACGAAGCCAATCGTGGGCGTTTTGCGAAACGAACCCAAGTGGTCTTGGGGTAGGCAGGTGCTTTTTGCCGAACGAACCCAACAATGAGGTACACTCCAGCGGGCATTTGCGAAACGAACCCAAAATCGTTTTGGGGTAGACAGGTGCATTTTGCGGGACAAAGCCAATAACTGGTCCCGGCAAGCCGGTTTGTGAAACGAACCGGAGCTGTTTGCGCGAGTTGGCCGATTGAAAAAAAGAAGCCATTCACTTTTCTTTCCTCCTGTTGCGAAACGAACCAAGCGGTGTTTTCAACCCAAGGCTAAGGGACAAGCGACGAGCCGGGTAAGCACGGGGCTTCTAAGCTATTGACTGGCATGAGTTGGGAGGGCGGTCTGAAGCTGGTGACGGAGCGCACGGGCTATCCGTTAGGGCTTCCCATTCAGTCATTGCGTAGCGCGATTACTGGGTCGACCCGAGTCGCTCGGTATACCGGCAACAAACAAGCAGCGGCCACTGCGAGAGCCAGCGCCGCCAGCGAGATCAGGAAAGCCGCGGGGTTGAATACACCAGCCTGATAGGTCAGATCAGGCAGGTCCGGCGTCTTGACGAGAGTGGCCAGCAGACCGGAAAGACAGGCTGCGCCTAATAAGCCGATTAGCGAGCCTCGTGCGACGGAGCTCAAGCCCTCACGCAGGACCAGCCAGATGACGTCAAGACGTTGAGCGCCGAGCGCTATGTGAATCCCGATCACGCGAATTCTTTGAGCCACCAGATACATCACGACACCATAGACCCCTACTGTGGCCAAAATCAAAGCAAGCAGGCCGAGCAAGAGCGCTACGGTTCCCGGGATATCCGTCATCAGCTTCTGAATCTGAACCGGGCCTTTCTCAAGAGTGATCAGATAGGCGTGAGCCGCGAGAGCGGGATTCACTTCCATCAGGGCGTTGCGCAGAGAAGGTAAAGCCAGCTCCGGCGAGTGTCGCGTCCGCACCAGCACCAATCCGCCCGCATCCGAGACAGGCTTGGGGAAATAGATGTAGTAGTTGTCCACCTTGGAGAGAAAGGTATTGCGAACAACCTTCGCAACCCCGATCACCGTGTAGAACGAATGCGGAAGTCCGTCTTGTGAGCCTGGGTCGACGGAAATACGGCGGCCCAGAGGATTCTGACCGGGCCAATAGAATCGCGCAGCCGCTTCGCTCACGACTACTTCGGCGTCTGCTCGTTCCGCTTCTGTTTGGGAGAAACTTCTCCCGGCTAAGATTGGAATTTTCAGCGTGTCAAAGTATCCCGCGGAGACCCTGTTGAACCGGCACTTGAGTTGCTTGTGGTCTTCATTTTCGAATTGATCGGACCCAGTTCCCAGAAAAGGTGCACGATCAACCAGCGCGAGAGACGTAACTTCAGGAAGGGATCGTGTCCGATCGAGAACGCGTCTGAGAACCGCGCCGCGGTCATCCGAGGCTGCGTCGATGGCCGTCAGATCCATGCCCATTACCAGAATGCTAGCGAGGCCAAACCCAGGATTCGCTGATCGAGATTGCCTAGCGCCGCGGAACAGCAGACCCGCACCAGCGAGAAGTATCAAACAAGCCGCTATCTGCGCCGTAAGGAGGAGATGACGCTGTTTCCGTAGTACACCGTCGCTTTTCAGGGATGAATTGAGGCCGGTTTCCGTGGACCCCAGGGCAGGCCAAATTCCCACCAGCGCCCCGGTAAGAATGGAAAGCGCCAGAGTGTACGCAAACACGCGCCAGTCCAGCGCGAGATTCAGTTGCAATCCTCCTAACAGCTCATTGGAGATCTGGTCCAGAGCGGTTAGAGCGGCAGCCCGAATCCAGTGGCACAACAGAACTGAAAGGCCAAAGCCGATCACTCCACCAACAATGCCGAGGACGATACTTTCCGCACAGAGTTGCTGGACGATTTGGCGGCGGCCGGCTCCGATGGCCAAGCGCACTGCAATCTCCCGCTTACGCGCCGCATTTCGAGACATCGTTAAGTTGACCAGATTGGCGCAGCCGATCAGGAGAATTACTCCGACAGCGCCCATCAGGATCAGAGCGATGACGCCGGTTCCCCGAAACCCGCCCATGTTGGTTTGAAAGGCTGTGGCGTTTGTGGCGGTAAGCCAACTCTTCCGGCCATCTCTCGATATCCGGGTCCCGCCTATCCGCCGCAGCTCATCGGAGATTTGATTGACGGTAATGCCGGGCTTACGACGTGCAAGCAACTGCAAGGCCCGGGCAGTGTTGTCATGGATCCAATCGGCACCTGGGAGTACCCGTGATTGCGTTGCGAGAGGTATCCAAAGGTCCGGCATTCGCGGCGGCACGTCAGCACCATAGAACCCTTCCGGAGCGACACCCACCATGGTGAATCGCATGCCGGATAGATTCATGGTCTTGCCGGAAATTGCGGGGTCCGCATTGAGACGCCGGGTCCAGAACGCATGACTCACAACGGCAACCGCTTGTTCGTCACTGTTAAGGGCACGTCCCGGATTGCATTTGATGCCTAAGACGGCAAAATAGTCGCCTGCCACGAATTGGGCTTTTATTCCTTCGCGGATTCGAGTAGCCGGTGTAAGCGTTCCGAGAACGGTCTGCGACGATGATGTCGCGATAACGTCCGCGAACGCTTCCATTCCGTTGCGCAAGCTCTCAAATTCGGGGTACGAGACACTCATCGGCCGTAGCGAGCTTCCCGACTGCCGGACAACGCGACTGAGCTGCTCCGGCGCCCTAACCGGCAACAATCTGTAAGTCAGGGAGTCGTACAGCGTGAATACCGCGGTATTGATTCCTATTCCCAAACTCAACGTCAATAAGGAGACCAAGCTAAAGCTCGGACTCTTTGCCAAGACTCGACAGGCGTGACGGAAGTCACGTAGCAGGCTCTCGATAAACGGAAAAGTCCAAAGCTCCCGAGCTTCCTCCCGAATGCGAGTCGAATTGCCAAACTGGCGGTCACTCGTTTGCCGATGGAATTCCAATTCCAGGTCGAGGTCACGTTCAAGATGAGGGCGTTTGCGCAGCTTAAGAATGAACTTACGCATGTCGCAGCACCTTGCCGATGGCGGTTGAGAGGCGATCCCAACCGGCCTGTTGCTCGGCCAATTGTTTTCTCCCTCGCTGAGTGATCCGGTAATACTTAGCTCGCCTATTATTCTCTGAGACGCCCCATTCGGAGCCGATTGCTCCGGCGAGTTCCAGCCGATGCAAGGCGGGGTAAAGCGAGCCCTCTTCAACCATGAGGACCTCGTCGGAGAGCGCGTGGATCACTTCAGCGATTGCGTAACCATGCAAAGGTTTCCGCAAAACAGCGCGCAAGATCAGCAGATCGAGCGTCCCTTGCAAAAACTGTGGAGTTTTTCCGTATCCCATGCGCGTCTAGGGGAATCATAAAACACTTCCCCTTGCGCGTCAAGGGGGGGAAAGGCGGTATAAAGTTCCAGAAAACCCGGGAGGGCGCGGGCTAGTCGTGTAGGACACTGAGCTATTGCACGCTGATCTGAGCGCCTTTCTCGAGAGACCAGACGATGTCGCCTTTTTCGAAATGGCTGATTCGCGTGCGACCGTCCGAACTCGGAAACTCGTCGGAGAGCGGGTATCCGAGGCGTCCTTTCGGGCCGCCCTGCTGGATGTAATACTGACGGATTTCTCCTCCGACCACATGCGCGCCGGTTCGAAGACTCCAGTAAATGGACGATTCGAGAACGGCCGACGGCGATGGTGCGTTGTCGCCGCAGGTGGAAGCCTGACGCCCGACGGTAGCTTGAGGGAAGCAAACCCGGGAACCGCGGTGACCGTGTCGCTGTAATGCCGCACTCGGCCTCCGGCGTTGTCCCCCACCGGCATCTCGTCGGAAGTGGCTTTTCCGGGGAAGCCTCCCAAGTTCAAATATTTCTGCTCGATGGGGCTCGGCTCAGATGGATTTTGCGCAGGCATGGTGTGCGAACCGGCGTGCGTACCGTTTGATGTTAACCCATAGACGACTAACTGCGCGGGAACGGCGATGTCGGCCGTGAAGGTGGCGCGGAACACCTTGCCGTCGGCGACGGTGGGTGGAACGAACTTGGCGAAGAGATAGTTCTCATTGTCCTGCCAGATTTGGCGCAGCGTAACGGCGTCGAAAGCCGCGAGATGACCCGGCACGTTGTTGCCTTGGGCGTTGCTGGCGGCTACTGAGAGCCAGAGGATGCCGTCGCGATCCTTGTGCGCCGAGATGGAACTGGAACCTCCGGGCATGCCTCTGGGAGCGCGCGCGAGTGAGCCGGTCGCCGTCACAGCGGGAGTTTCGGATACTTTGTGCGATGTCAGATCATACGAGAAGGCTTTCAGGTTGTCCTCTTCCGCCATCTGGTAGATGAGCCCAAACGCGGCGGCGCCTTTCCAATAGACTGGACCCGCGTGAATGTTTGGGCCGCAGTACTCGCCGTTTTGATATTTCGATGTGGGGATGAAGCAGTTTGGCTTGGAGTCGTCCATGCGATGGCAGCCTTCCGCGGGAGGAACATCGTTGCAAGCGGGTTGGGAAGGGTCGTTGTGATAGGAGAGGATGAAGGCCTGGAAACCGTCACCGCTAGAGGAATGCGACACGCCGGGCGAACAGTGACCGGAAGCTGCATCGCAATCCTGTGTGATCTTCATGTTCTTGGTATTGAGAATGTAGTAGCGGCCCTGCTTGCCGCCGCCGATGAGGCGGTCGCCGGGAAGGAGCATCGGGCCCCCGGAGCCCAAATCGGTATCGCCGTTTCGAAGCTGACTGGCGTTATTCGGCGTGAACGAACCCGCGAGGGCGAGTCCGCCCGAAGTGCTCAGCTTGGCGAATGAGTCTCCGAGCGCCGAGACGACGGTATCGTTTCCGGTCTCGAAATAAATATTCCCGGCGGAGTCGCCGACCAAGCCGTTGCCGGATTGCCAGATGCCGGCGCCGCCGCCCGAGGAACTGGTATTGAAAACGCCGGCGGGGTTCAGGTTGTCCGCCCGGTAGCCAAAAACCCAGCCGTGGTAGGGAGAAGCTCCGCAGCCGGCGTCGCAACTGAAGGTGGCAAACCCTACGTACACGACGCCGTTTATGAGCAGCAGGCCGGGGCGGTTTCGATGACAGTGGGGATCGAAGGTAACGCTTGGATTATCTTGCGCGGCTCCCGTGACAAGCCGGCGAGGCATGCGATCGCCACCGGTGGCCACATCAGCGGCGTAGACAAAATAGTTGCCGTTGTCATTCGAGCACCGGGCGACAAAGTACATGATGTGGGTGTCGGCATCGATCACGGCGGTGCTGGTGATCCCCACGAAGGGAGGCTTGGTTTCAAAACAGATTGCTTCCGACAGCGATTGGCAGTGTTCCCGGTTTAGATCGCGAATCCAAACCGGGGCGGTAGACGCCGCGCCGTTGGTGTTATCGGCATCGAAGGCATAGATCTTGTTCAGCGCGGTAGTTACGATGACGAGATTTCTCATGCCGACACCTGGAACGTTGACCTTGCGGATGTAGAGCGGCTGCCCGAAGATATTGCCGTCCACGGATCGCGCGTAGAGCCTGCCGAAGCTGGTGGCATTTACGTTCGCGGGACGCAGTTGAGTCTCCGCGAGATAACCGCCCGACCGGCTGTTGTCGTTGTGCTGGGTGAGCACGTTCTCGCCGGCACAGCCCGCGAACACCGTGGCGGATATGGGACTAGTCAGCGGGCCAATGTACTGGAGGGCCGCGATGGAGTCACCCTCGTTCCAGGTCACGCCGGCGGCGAGCGCGATCTTTACATCACCCAATCCGGCGCCGGCCATCCCGGCCACGGCGCCATTTCGGAAGATGACGACCACCGCGTTGACGACGGTGTTTCGAACAGCGACGTAGTGCGTTCCGCGGCACACAGGCGCAACGATAACGGGCGCGGGAAGAGAAGTGGCCGGAGTGACCGGAAGGGACGGGTCGCTGGGCGTACACAGAGACTGCCGTGCGGTCACCGGATCGCCGTTGAGTTTGCGGCCCAACGGAACGCGGTTGCGTGATGCAGTGGCCAAACCAGAACCAGTGACGGCTCCTGTTTGGGACACGCTGACGCCGGCGCCCGTGAAAAGCGAATCGACCACAATTACGTCATTGCCGACTACCACGGAAGACGCTTCCACGACGGGCTTCGGCGTGGGCGCCGGCGCAGCTAGCACATGCACGGTGTCCGACATCGCACTCTCTTTCTTTTTGGCGGGCGTGTCCGGACACGCGATCTGCTTGGCTGTTATCGGATCATCCGCGGCGAGGGGCGATGTCAAAACCGGCAGCCATTCGCCAGTGGCATTGCCTTGGCCGATCAGGTTGGTCGTGGATTTGAAGACGTCGACCTGAGTGCTCACGTTCAGGTTGCTTGCCGGGACAATTCGCCCACAGGCGTAGATATGCGAATCCACCACCGGCTTCTTCAGCGGATCGGGATAGCCGGTCACAGTGACCGGGTCATAGGATGGAGGGCTGGTAACCGAGCCGACTGTCTGGGTCGCGGTGATGTGCCGGCCGAGAGTCAGCGCGTGTGTCAGTGCAATGTCGTCATCGCCGAAGAAAGGAGTGGCATGACCAACCTCAAGGCCGTCCTCAAGAACGCGGACCATCGCGTGCGGGATGAATCCGGACACATGCACTGCTTTCGCGCACTCGTGGATCGGATCGCTGACGATGGGAGGAGAGAGCGTTTCGCGATTGACGGGAAACTGCCCGTTCAGGTTAGGATCTTGCGCTCTTCCCAGAGACGGCCACAAGAGTAGCGCCAGGGCAAGGGTCAGTGGCAGGAACCGGCGTCTTGCATGCGCCGGGCTGAAATGCCTCCCATAGAAAGTGTTGAGACATTTGCCGTGAAGAGCCGCAGGTAACTGGTGCATCCGCTTCGTCATCTTTTCTCCCGTTGTCGCTTGTTGGCGCGCCTAGGCGTGGTGGAGCACGAGGGGAGCCAAAGTCGGTTCCGACTCAATGCGTGGAAATAAGTTGAAAAGTGCGCTGTGAGCGTTGATCGCTGTACGTTGCTCAGCAAAAGAGTTGGTCTACGATTATCCGAACGGTTAGCCACAAAGGCGCTGGGGGACGCTAGCGCCGGCGCACGGGCCGCTAAATTAACGCTGTTTCACTCCGCATCCCCTTCGTTGGTGAGCAACCCACAAAAAGAGAAGCCGTCGAAATAAGCAGAAGGCCGAAAGTGGAGCCTGCTAGGAAAGGAGGAGTCATGTTGAAGAGAGTTGGAGTTCTGGCGTTGCTGCTTTGCGGAGGTGCGTTCCTTCATCCGACAGTGGCTGGCGCACAGGAGTACAGAGGCGGGTACGGCGATGGGCGCCAGTATCATGACGAGGGTAGATCATCTTATCGCGATCGTGACGGGTTCCGCGAGGAACATCGTGAGCACGAATGGCGAGAGCAGGAGCAGCGTGAGCGCCGCTGGCAAGAACGGGAATGGCGCGAGCACGAACGGTGGGAGCACAGGGGGTATGGAGATCCCTACCGCTACGCTCCGCGCGCGTATTACGGAAACCGGTACTAAGGTGAGATTCGGTCTCGCGGCCTATACTAGGTGTCTGTCCCGGTGAACTCTTGAGCAAACGCCGCTCCTTGACAGTCGCGGTTCTGAAGCCGATACGGAACCGCGCGCGTGAGCAAGCATGTGGCGCCGCTGAACAAATCACTGGGACAGATCGCTAGCGCAGGGGACGAATCAATGAGCAAGCAGAGCAACACCGAAACGCAGAAAAAGATGGGTGAAGCGATTAATAGCGGGCGCCTGGAAGCGTTACGAGAGATCTTTGCCGCGGATGTGGTGGATCACGATCCAGCGCCCGATCAGGCGAAGGGGCCGGAGGGGTTCATCCAGTTTTTCACCCAGTTCCGCAGTGCGTTTCCCGATCTGGCGATTGCGGTGGAGCATATGGTGGCCGATGAAGATAATATTTCGCTCGCCTACACTGTCACGGGCACGCACCAGGGCAACTTCCTGGGGATTCCCGCCACCGGCAAAAAGATCAAAGCGCGCGGCATGCAGATTGCGCGGTTTGAGAGCGGGAAGATCGTGGAGCGCTGGGGCAGTTCGGACGAGCTTGGGATTTTGAAGCAAATCGGCGCGGTGAAGTGAATGGATTCGGCCTATTCGTCGCGGAGGACGCGCATGGGATCGAGGCGGGCGGCACGGGCAGCGGGTAAAAACGAGGAGAGAGCGGCAACCAGGAGAACCATTGCGGCTACAGCGACGTAGGTGGTGGTGTCGGCGCGCGAGACGCCGTACAGCATGCCGGCGAGTACGCGGGAGAGTGCAGCGCTGAGAGCGAGGCCGGCGAGGCAACCGGCCATGGAAACGGAGAGGCCGCGGGAGAGGAAGCTGCGGAGGATTTGGCTTGGTACCGCGCCGAGAGCGATACGCAAGCCTACTTCGCGGGTGCGCACTGTGACGAAGTAGCTGAGTGTTCCGTAGATTCCTACACAGGCGAGCGAGATGGCTGTTAGGGCGAACAGAGTCAGCAGCATGGTGCGAAAGCGGTTTTCGGCGAGCGAATCGAAAAGGCGTTCTTCGAGCGGCATGATGTCGTATACGGAACGATTGGGCTCGATCGCATGGATCTTTTGGCGGATGGCGTTAGAGAGTGAACGCGCATTGCCGTCAGTGCGGACGAGATACCAGCGATCGGGATCAGGAGCGTTTCCGCAGGTGTAGATGGTGGGAATCGGTTCGTGGTTGATACCGTCTTCACGTGCGTCCCCCACCTCACCGACGATGATTTGAGCAGACTCGTTGAATGATGGCTGAACGAGTTGGATGTGGTGACCGATGGCGGAAGATCCGCCCAAGTAAGCGTTCACGAAGCTTCGATTTACGACCGCTGTCCGCCAATTGGCCTCGGCACAGAATTTGCCGGCGAGCAAGGGAATGCGCATGACTGAGAGGTATCCGGGAGATACGAACTTGGCATCGGGCAAGATCTTTGTGTCAGGCGATAGCTGACCGTCTAAAAGCTTGTACGACATCGGGTACTTAAATGACGATCCCGGCAGGAAGGCGGAGTCGGCAGCCGCTTGAACGCCGGGTCGGCTGCGCAGCGCCTCAAGTGTTCGCTCGATATGCTGGTTCATCTTCTTGAAATCAGCGGTCTCTCCCCAACTGCCGCTGATATGAAACGAGAGCACGTTGCTGGGATCGAAGCCTGGTGATACGCGCCCAAGTTCCTGGAAAGTCCGCAAGAGTAGTCCGGCGCCGACCAGCAATGTAACGGCGAGAGCGACCTGGGTACCAACTAAGAGCCATTGCAGCCCGTCAACGGAAGACACCTGAGTTCGGGAGCGGCGCGCCAGCCGGCCGGCTACGTTCCGGCGAGAGCCCTGCAAGGCTGGCACAAGCCCGAACAGGAGTGTTGCGGCAATACCGCACGCCAGCGAATAGATGAGCATGCGCCAATCGAGCGTGATCTCGTCGACGCGGGGAAGGCTTTTCGCCAATGAGCGAAATGACGAAGAAAGAGCGGCCGCCAGCGTCAGGCCAGCGACGGACCCGATGATGGCGAGCACGAAAGACTCCGTGAGAAGTTGCACGACGACGGAAGCTCGCGAGGCGCCGAGTGAATAGCGAATGGCGATTTCGCGCTCACGTTGCGCGGTGCGGGCGAGCAGCAGCGCGGCTATGTTGGTGCAAGCGATGAGGAGCAGCAAGGAAACGGAGCCGAAGAGGATGGACAAAGAGGGGCGCACCCCCGCAACGGTGTTCTCTTTGAGGGACTCGATGTCGACAACGAGGTTCTTGTCTGTCTTGGGAAATAGCCGGGCGAGTTGCGCCTGAACGGTGGCGAGATTGGCGCGGGCTTGTCCGATGGTGATGTTGGGCTTCAATCGCCCGGCGACGATGAACCAGGTGGAGCCCCTATCTTGGGCGTAGGGAGCATCGACGGGGTTCGGGGTCCAGAGTTCCACGGTGCGATCAGGGAAAAGAAACGACGCCGGCATGACGCCCACGACGGTGTAGAAATACGTAGTGATGCGAAGGCGTTTGCCGATGACGCGCGGGTCGGCACCGAACATACGACGCCAGAACCTGTCGCTGATGATGATGGCGTTGGGTCCGCCGAAGTGCTCTTCTTCGCGGGTAAAGTCGCGGCCCATGCTGGGCGAGACGCCCCAGACCTGCAGGAAGCGCGGCGCCACCAAAGCGCGCGTTACTTTCTCCGGGAGCGCGGTAGAGGTTTCGGTGGTGTCTTCCGTGTAGTAGCCGGAGATGGCCTGGAAGGCGGAGTTCATGCGATTCCAGTCCTCGATGCGCACGGTGGCCACTCTGCTCTCGGGAGCCTTAGACGTGCGGTCGCTTTGATGGAAGGACACCAGGCGATGGCTGTTCGGGAAAGGCAAGGGGCGGAAGAGGATGGCGTCGACGGCCGAGAAGACGGCGGTGTTGGCGCCGATGGCCAATGCCAGCGTGAGGATCACGGTGAGCGAGAACGATGGGGACTTGCGCAGGAAGCGGGCGGCGTGCTTGAGGTTGGAGAGCGTGTTCTCGACGGAGGCGACGCGGTACACGTCGCGGCACTCCTCTTTCACTTGCTGCTGACCGCCGAACTCAAGAATGGCTTGGCGGCGCGCTTCTTCGGGAGACATACCGGCGGCGACGTTCGCTTCGGTGAGCTCTTCGATGTGGAAGCGCAGCTCGTTCTCTAGTTTCTGATCGGTAGGGCGGCGAAGGAGAGATTTCCACCAGTTCATGAGAGGTGCTCCTTACTCGACGGTTTGTAGGATAACGCCGACGGCGGTCGACAGCCGTTGCCAGCTCGACTCTTCTTTAGCGAGCTGCCGGCGGCCTTTGGCGGAGAGCTTGTAGAACTTGGCTTCGCGGCCGTTGCCGGACTCGCCCCATTCGGCTTCGAGCCAGCCGCGCTTTTCCAGGCGGTGCAGGGCCGGGTAGAGAGAGCCTTGTTGGACTTGGAGAACTTCCTTCGAGATCTGGCGGATGCGCAGCGAGATTCCGTAGCCGTGGACGGGGCCGAGCGCCACGATTTTGAGGATCAGCATGTCGAGCGTGCCTTGGAGGAGGTCCGATTTTTCGATTGGCATGGGGGCTGAGTGCTTCCTAGACGTTCTACCTATATGTGCCACGGGATAGGTAGATTGTCAAGGAGAAAGGCTGCGCTGATGGTACGGGGAGTAGGTGGATGCGCCTTACCTAGAGCGCTTTCAAATCAAGCGTTTTCCTTTACACTGGCGGGCATGGAAGTACATCTGACACCGGAGAAGGAAGCCCAGCTTGACCAACTCGCCACGCGCATAAGCGTGACTGGCATGGTGGGTCGCTTATGCGGCGTGGGGCTTCAGCACGACTTTGATGCAGCCGTCTTTTTTATCGCGGAAGGTTTTGTACATTTCGGGGGCATCTTCAATCTTGACGGTGTGGGTGATGATGAACGAGGGGTCGATTTCGCCCGCTTCGATCTTGCTGAGTAGCGGCTGCGGATAGCGATGCACGTGCGTTGGCCGGTCTTCAGCGTTAGCGCCTTGTTCATGAGAGCGCCGAAAGGCACTTTATCGAGGAAGCCGATGTATAACGCCGGGCACGGACAAGGTGCCGCCTTTGCGGCAGCACATGATGATTTCACGCAGGACGTGTGCACAGTCGGTGCCGAGCATGACGGCCTGTGCTTTCATTATGAGTTGCCCATATTGGAGACACGGTGTGACCGACTTGCAAAAAGTCGGGCTGCCCTGATTCGAGTGTTGTGGGCTGGGGAAAAGCACTGGGACAGACAACGATTTCCACTCGCAAGCCGCCCTCGAGTCTGAGTCAGCGTTGTTGGTGCTCGGGAAATCGAAGTCAGTCCCGGCTTTTCGCGCTTTCTGATGCATGAACTTCGATTCTGAATTTTGCAAGCGGCTCACGGGAAAGTGCAGTTGGTGTTCATGGCTGTTTTACGAGCAATGAATTGCCGCACTTTCCCCGCGGCAGCTAAGACTGGCCGCTTGGCTGGCGCTGAGCTGATAATTAGGGCGTCGCTGGGACTATCGTCCAGAGTTGGTTATCGCCCTGAAGATAAGACCATTGCTGGACGGCGGATCCGTTGGCGTATCCGGTCTGAAGCGTGTTATCCAGGACGAGATCGTTCGAAAGAGACTGGATATAGAAGTAGCCGTCGCCGACGGGAACCGGCATCCAGACCCAGTTGACATTGTCGGTAAAGCGGGACGTAACCATTTGAGCGCCGTATTGCGAAGTGCCGTTTGGTACGGCAACCTGGAGACCGGTCGCGGCGGAATCGATCATATAGCCGTTGCCATTAGAGGAGATCCATGTTTGGTTGTCCGGTGCCCAGCCGCCGCCGGAAGGGACGAGTTGAAATTTTTGGTTGACGCTGCCATTGCAGCTCCATTGGCGCAATCCCCCGCCGCTGGCCCTGGGAACCCAAGCAGCATGAAACCCGCGACCTACTTCCAAACACTTGCCGCTGAACTTATTCACGATGTTGACCCAACCGGTGGGAACGGGACCGGCGGTGGCCTGTCCGGAGCTGTTACTCATCAGCAAGCTGGATTCGTCGACCGCCTCGAAATCGGATCCATGCAATTGGGTGAGGGCGTGCATCTCGTCGTCGTTCCAGCGCGTATCGGGAACCCCGCTGATAAACCAACTGGCGCCGTTGTCGATCAAGATCGCGCCATAGGTTTTAAGAGCTTGCAGAACGACGCGAACGTTCGGGGTGAAGCGGCTAGTATCCACACTGGCCTTCAAGCGAAAGCGCGTTCCCATGGGCGGGTGTTCCGAACCGCTGAGCGAGGAAGCGGTGCGGCTGGTGGGCCAGACCCAGGTGTCGCCAATGCCGGTACCGGTCATGTTGATGGCGTGGTCAATGTGACCGGCCGCGACCTCGTCGTAGCGAATCAGGCCGGGGAGAAACGCGGTTCCGGCGGCGTTGGCAGACGACCAGTAGGGCGTTTTCAACTGATCGGAGGCGAGATTGAACCGAGAGATGCTTGAAACATTCCACGAAGTGTCAGAGGTTTTGACGGCCTGGTAGGCCTCATACAAGAGGCAGTTATCGGTATCGAGCACGATCATGTGGTGATCCCAGTCGGCGGTAGGGTTCGAGGGACTCTGGACGAGTGCATTGGCCGGGATGGGGTACGGGCCGGGATCACTGGTAAAGGGCCAAAGGACGGAAACGTCAGGCGCGGGGGTGCTGTTGCCGGGAACCAGATTGTACGGGATGCCGTTGTCCGCGCCGTAGCCGAAATCCGGATGGGCGGGTGACTGTGCCCCCAATGACGCGACATACGCGCCGGACATGGAATGAACGGGTAAGTTGTCGGCGCGAGCGTGCCAGACGTTGTTGGCGGGAAGCAAGGAACAGCCGCCCAGCGATGGGGCGGTGGCCTGAGCCTGGAGGGCAGGCGCACAAGCAGCTAGTAAGGAGAAGGCGATAAGCGAACGCATGATATATACTTCCTTGATATGTTCCACCGCTTAGCAGGGTGGCGGTATTAATGAACCTTCTGACACTATAAGCCATTGCCGACTAGTGTGGGTTAATTTTCGTAAATTTTCTTGGGCGGACTAATCCTACTTTTATGTTACTGTTGGCCCACAGCGGCCATGGCCGCTTGGTAGCTGACTGAACGTCCTTAATGGAGAGAATCATGTTTTTGCGTCAAGGTGCCGTCCTGGCATTCAACTCATGGAGCAAGCAGCTCCTTACCGCCGCCGGGCTGTTGGCTGGACTGGCGACCGGCGTCTCCGGCAGCACGCCTTCGTGCACTACCGCGTGGTCCGCGAGCGCAGCTTACACGAGCGGGAAGACAGCCAGCTACGCCAACATCAACTACACGGCCAACTGGTGGACGCAAGGCCAGAACCCGTCGACAGCCAGTGGAGTATCCGGGAGTGGCCAACCTTGGACATCGAACGGGGCTTGCGGTTCGTCCTCAACGCCGCCACCGCCTCCCCCGCCGCCGCCACCTCCTCCGCCTCCCGGGAGCCGCATCTTTGCACCCTATGTGGATATGAGTTTGACGCCGGATGAACATTTGCTTGCCATGCAACAGCAAGCCGGGTTGAGGGCCGTGACAATGGCTTTTCTGGTGAGTTCAAACGGGTGCAGCGTGGGCTGGGGCGGCCTGGGTGGAACGCTGCCGACTGACACTCTGCCTGACGGGCAATCGATTCAAGCGATTGTGAAAAGCCTGCAAAGCAGCGGGGTGCAGGTGATTCTCTCGTTCGGTGGGGCAGTGGGATCGGAACCGGCCTTAACGTGTACGAGCGCTTCGCAACTGCAGGCGGTCTACCAATCGGTCATCAACCGCTATAACGTCACTATGCTGGACTTCGACATAGAAGGGGGCGCGGTTTCCGATCAGGCTTCCCTCACGCGCCGCGATCAGGCCTTGAAGGGGCTGAAGGCGGCGAATCCCTCGTTGGTGATCTCCTACACGTTGCCGGTGTTACCAACGGGTTTGATTCCTAGTGGAGTGAATGTTCTGACGAGCGCGAAGGCCGACGGATTGCCGCTGAATGTGGTGAATATCATGGCCATGGATTACGGGTCGGCGATTGATAACGGCGGCAAGATGGGCCAAGACGCGACGCAAGCTGCCGCCGCGACGGAGAGCCAGATCCAGTCGGCGGGATTGTCGTCCACGACCATTGGCATTACGCCGATGATTGGTGTCAACGACACGAACACGGAAGTGTTCCAACTGGCCGATGCGCAGACCGTGTTGAACTTTGCGGAGGCGAACAGTTATGTGACGCGGCTGTCTATGTGGTCGCTGGCGCGGGA
>JAABUQ010003284.1_pt1 | contig 30013 bp, 30 predicted proteins | sample 5560001 | NCBI WGS metagenome assembly JAABUQ01 (sample SAMN10711888, study PRJNA513371) | rock metagenome | isolation source: Antarctica rocks | place: Antarctica: Victoria Land, Finger Mt nord | collected 2015-12-18 | reverse complement strand
TGTGGCCGATGCCGGTCACCCCGGGCAGCGCCATGCGCTCCAGCGAGGCCGCCAAGTTACAGAGCTTGCCCTCCGCCCGCCGCCGCTCGATGTGGCCGTTCACCAAGGTCGCGATCCCGGCGCTGTCGTAGCCCCGGTACTCCAGCCGGCGCAGACCGTCCAACAGCAACGGCGCCGCCGGGCGACCGCTGACGACACCCACGATGCCGCACATCAGCTCTTCTTCCTTTCGCGCGCCCGTTCCCGGAACGCGGTTGCGCCACCCGCCTTGTCCACCTGCCGCCCCCGCGCGATCGCCAGCGCATCGTCCGGCACGTCGCGCGTGACGACGCTGCCGGCCGCGACGATCGCGCCGTCGCCCACCCGGACCGGCGCCACCAGCGCCGTGTCCGAACCGATGAACACGCCCTCCCCGATCACCGTGCGGTACTTGCCGAAGCCGTCATAGTTGCAGGTGATGGTGCCGGCGCCGATGTTCGAGCCGGCGCCGACCTCGGCGTCGCCCAGGTAGGTCAGATGGCTGGCCTTCGCTCCCGCGCCAAGATAGGCGGCCTTGAGCTCGACGAAGTTGCCCACGTGCGCCGCTTCCGCGAGGACAGTGCCGGGCCGCAGGCGCGCGAACGGGCCGACGACCGCGCCCGACGCGATCACGCACCCTTCCAGATGGCAGAACGGCTTGATCTCGACGCCTGCCGCGACGCGCACGCCGGCCCCGAACACCACGTTGGGGCCGATCGTGACGTCCTCGGCCAACTCGGTGTCGTAGGCGAGGAACACGCTCGCCGGGTCCGTCATCGTCACCCCGCCGTCCATCGCGCGGCGCCGCAAGCGGGCCTGCAGCACCGCCTCCGCCTCGGCGAGCTCGCTGCGGGCGTTGATGCCGCGCAGCTCGTCGAACGGCGCTTCCACCGCAGCCACGCCACGCCCGTCCGCATGGGCCAGGGCCACGACGTCCGTTAGATAGTACTCGCCCCGGGCGTTGTCGTTGCGCACCGCGCGCAGCCATGTCTCAATGTCTTGCGCCGCGGCGCAGAGCACGCCCGCGTTGCACAGCGTCTCTGCCCGTTCGGCTTCGTTCGCGTCGGCCCACTCGACGATGCGCTCGACGTAGCCGCCGCGCGCGATCACCCGGCCGTAGCGTGCCGGGTCCGGCGGCCGCATCGCCAGGAGGCCGAGCCCCACGTCCCCCTCAGCGCGGCGCGACAGCAGGCGCCGCATCGTGTCGGGCTCGATCAGCGGGTTGTCGGCGTAGAGGATCGCCACCTCGCCCGCGCCGAACCGGCCGGCAGCCTGCAGCGCCGCGTGCGCGGTGCCGAGCCGCTCCTGCTGCACGACGGTCGCGTGGGGTGCTGCGGCTTTCGCCACCGCCTCCATCCCCGGGCCGACCACCACGACGATGCGCTCGAACACCGTCTCGCAGCTTGCGAGCAGGTGCTTCAGCATCGGCCGGCCGGCGATCGGGTGCAGCGTCTTGGGCAGCGCCGAACGCATCCGCGTGCCCATTCCGGCCGCGAGAATGATGGCAGTGGCGTTTGTCGTCATCGGGTGGTCTCCCAGGCGATGGCGTAGCGGGGCGCCAGGTCGCGTGTCAAAGCCGGCGCGCGGAGGCTATCCTCATCGGCGGTTTCGGAGTGCCCCAAAGATGCATCGCACGCTGCTTCTGGATCTCGACGGCACGTTGGTCGACTCGGTCCCCGATCTCGCATCGGCGATCAACCGCGTATTGCACGCGCGCCGGCTCGCGCCGCTGTCGCGGGCCGAAATCGCTTCCATGGTAGGCGATGGCGTGCAGCTGTTGGTCGAGCGCGCCTTCGCGGCCCGTGGCGCGGCCGCCGATGCAGCCGCGATCGCGGCGTTCCTGGACGACTACGGAGCCCATGCCACGCGCGAGACGCGACCGTATCCCGGCGTGGAGAGCACGCTTCGCGGGATGGCCGGAGACGGCTGGCGGTTCGCCGTGTGCACCAACAAGCCCGAGGCATTGGCGCGCGGGCTGCTCGCGGGGCTCGGCCTCGGAGACTTGTTCGCCGCCGTCGGCGGCGGCGACAGCTTTCCCGTGCGCAAGCCGGACCCCGCACACCTGAGCGCGACCCTCCAGGCGGCGGGCGGGCGGGCGGACCGGGCCGTGATGGCTGGCGATCATGCGAACGATGTCCTCGCGGCGAACGGCGCCGGCGTGCCGTGCATCTTCGCGGCCTGGGGTTACGGATCGGTTGCCGCGGCAGCCAACGCCGCCGCAATCGCCCACAGCTTCGGCGAGCTGCCCGAAATCGCGGCCCGGCTGCTGCCGGGCTGATCGTCACGGCGTGGCGGCGCCGGGGCCGGCCTCGGTCAGGTACATGGTCGCCGGGCCGAACCAGCGCGTCTCGAAGCTGATCCGGACCGGGATCGGCGGCGCCCCGGGAACCACCGCGGCGAGCCAAGCCGAGCCGTGCTGCGGGTGCCGCATCTCCGACCGGTCCCCGTCGCGCATGAAGCCGGCGAGCAGGCGTCCCTCGAAATCGCAGCGCAGGGCGGGACCCCTGAAGATCGAGCGGTCGCTTGGCTCGAGCTGTTCCTGCCCGATCGTGCGGGCGGCGATGTCGACCGCGCGCCGGCCGTCAAACGTCGTCGCCTCGCTCTCGCATCGGCCGGTCCGCGCGACACGGCGCATCAGCATGGCGATGGCACTGAGCGTATCGATCGAACGGACCTGCAGCTCCGGCGGGACGGGCTCGCGCTCCTGGTCGTTGGGCGGGACGAGACTGCGGATCACCGGCTGATCGTGCTCGTAGTCGATCACGATCTGCCGCGCCTGACCGCGCCAGAGCCCGTCGCCAGTGAAGCGCAACGGCTCCGGCCGATCTCCCTCCCATCGTCCGACGACGCTGCTGGTCTGGTGGCCGCTGAACGACGCGCCGACCAGGCCCGTCGTGCGAAACGCAAGCGCGATCCGGTAGTCTCGCTGCCCGAGCGCGAAGCCGGTGTGCAACTCGGCCATCGGAACGCCGACGGCATAGGTCTGGTAGCCGGCGTGCAGCTCCGAAGCCGGCTGGGCCTGTGCGACCGTAGGCCACATCAGAGCGGCCATCAACAACAGGACGATGAGCATAACCCATCATCAGGCTGCGGCGCGGCGGGCACAACCGACAAGCCGGTGACGGCCACCCTGCCGGCCTCGCCTTGACACCGAAAGCCGCCGCCTATCGCGCCGCCGCGGGACGGGTGCGTCGCTCAGCGGCAGAGCATCGCCTTCACACGGCGGGGGTCACAGGTTCAATCCCTGTCGCACCCACCATTCCTGCCTCAGTCGCCGTCGGCGAGGATCGCCTCCACCGGGCGGTGACCCAGGCCGAATGCCTCCGCCACGGCGGCGTAGACGATCCTGCCGGCATGGACGTTGAGCCCGGCGCGCAGATGCGGGTCGTCGCGGAGCGCGTGCCGCCAGCCCTTGCCGGCCAGCGTGAGCACGAAGGGCAGGGTCGCGTTGTTCAGCGCGAAGGTGGAGGTGCGCGGCACCGCGCCCGGCATGTTGGTGACACAGTAGTGCACGACCCCTCGACATAGGTCGGCGCCGCGTGCGTCGTCGGCCGGCTGGTCTCGAAGCAGCCGCCCTGGTCGATCGCGATGTCGACCATCACCGAGCCGGGGCGCATCCGTCGCACCATGTCCCGCGTCACCAGCTTGGGCGCCGCCGCGCCCGGCACCAGCACGGCGCCGATCACGAGGTCCGCTTCCAGCACCGCCTTCTCGATCGCCTCGGTCGTCGCGTACAGGGTCTGCGCCTGCGCGCCGAACTGCAGGTCGAGTTCCTTCAGCCGGGCGAGCGAGCGGTCGACCACGGTCACGCTCGCCTCGAAGCCGATCGCCACGCGGGCGGCGTTGGTGCCGGAAACCCCGCCCCCGAGCACCACCACCTTCGCCGCCGGCACGCCGGGGACGCCGCCGAGCAGGATGCCGGCGCCACCCTGCTCCTTCTCCAGGCAGTGCGCCCCGACCTGGACCGACATGCGGCCGGCGACCTCGCTCATCGGCGCGAGCAGCGGCAGCCCGCCCCGGGCGTCCGTGACGGTCTCGTAGGCGATGCAGGTGGCGCCGGACCCGATCAGCCCCTCGGTCTGCTCCCGGTCGGCCGCGAGGTGGAGGTAGGTGAACAGCACCTGCCCAGGGCGCAGCCGCGCGATCTCGCCGGCCGACGGCTCCTTGACCTTCACGATCATATCCGCCGTCCCGAACACGGCCTCGGCGGTGTCGGCGATCACCGCGCCGGCTGCCTTGTAAGCCTCATCGCCGAAGCCGATGCCGTCGGCCGCGTCGTGCTCGACCATCACCTCGTGCCCGTGCGCGACGATTTCACGAACGCAGGCGGGCACGAGGCCGACCCGGTATTCGAGCGTCTTGATCTCCCGGGGCACGCCGATCCGCACGCGATAAATCCTTCCAGTCCTAGTGGTCGAAATCTGACACTTGATACAGTCCGCTACGTGAGCGCGTACGGCCAATGGCCGCAGCCAGTCCTAATGTTTCGTGCCCAGCCAGCAACGCAGATACACTTGCCTCATCCAGCGGCCGCACGCTCTATGGCGGCAATGTCCAGCTTAACCATCTCCGTCATGGCAGCGAAGACACGACCCGAAACGGTTGGGTCAGGATCGGCCAGGAGACGCGGCAGTGTCTCGGGCACGATTTGCCAAGGCACGCCCCACTTGTCGCGGAGCCAGCCGCACATGATTTCCGAGCCTCCATCGGCGGTGAGCGCCGTCCACAGCCGATCTACCTCCGCTTGGTCGGCACACTCCACTGAGATCGAGGCAGCAGTGCCGTAACTGGCCGGCGCGCCACCGTTCAAAGCTTGGAAGCTCTGACCGCCGAGGGTGAAGGTCACCATGATCACGTCGCCCGCTACGCCACCGGGCCAAATCCCTGGCGAGCGTTGGATGTGCTTGAGGCTGGAGCCAGGCACGAGAGAGACATAGAAGCGGACGGCCATTTCCGCATCTTTCCCAAACCAGAGGCAGGTGCTGACTTTCGACATCGAGACGGCTCCTCTCCATCTGAGGCCCCCCTTCGCAGTGGGGTGCCAAGTGTCAGATCTTGACCACTAGCCTCAGCTTATCGCGGGCGTGCCGCCGCCGGCATCAAGCGTCGTCCCGTTCAAGGCAAGGTCAGGCCGGCTCGTAGCGAGCCTGGCGGCGCAGCACCTCGGCCGGGACGCGCGGCAGCTGCAGGATGTCGGTCCCGAGTTCGTCCACGTGGTTGCGGCCGACATAGGCCATGACCGTGTCCATCTCCTTGCGCAGCATCGCGATCGCCTTGGAGGCCCCGGCCTCGCCCGCCGCCGCCGTGCCGTATAAGGTGGCGCGGCCGGTCAGCACCGCCTTGGCGCCGAGCGCGCACGCCTTGACGATGTCGGCGCCACGGCGAATGCCGCTGTCGAGGATCACGGTCAGCTTGTCGCCGACCGCTCCAGCGATCTCCGGCAGGATTTCCAGCGGCGCCGGCGCGCTGTCGAGGTTGCGCCCGCCGTGGTTGGACACGATCACCGCGTCGGCGCCCATCTCGGCGCAGCGCACCGCGTCGTCGGCCCGCATGACGCCCTTGATCATCAACGTGCCCGGCCAGATGTCGCGCAGCCGCGTGATGTCGTCCCAACACAGGCTGTCGTTGCGCATCGCCGTCTTGTTGTTCGGGTCGCTGGTGATCGAGCGCTGGAACGCCTGCGGGTAGTTCTCGTGGCGCGGCATCCCGCCGTCGCGCAGGTACTGACCCATGGTGTTGATGGTCCAGCCCGGATGCAGCGCCATGTCGAGCGCCGCGCGCGCATTGATCCGGAACGGCAGGCCGAACCCGTTGCGATTGTTGTACTCGCGGTTCGGCGCCACGGCGGTGTCGACGGTCAGCAGCAGGGCTTCCCACCCGGCGCGGTGCGCGCGCTTGACCAGCTCGTAGGACAGGCTGCTGTCGCGCCACATGTAGAGCTGCATCCAAAGCTGCCCGCCGGCCTTCTCGGCGATCGTCTCCATCGCGGTGATCGAGCCGGTCGCCATCGCGAACGGGATGCCGGCCTTCGCCGCCGCCTTCGCCAGCTCCAGCTCGCCCTGATACCAGGTGAGCCCGGCCGCCCCGGTCGGCGCGATCGCCATCGGCACCGGCAGCTTCTTGCCGAACAGCGTGGTTTCCGTGCTGCGCTCGGACACGTCCACCAGCACGTGCGGGCTGAACTTGAGCGCCTGGAAGGCGGCACGGTTGTCGCGCAGCGCGATCTCGTCCTCGGCGCCGCGATCGACGAACTCGAACACGCCTTTCGGCAGACGGACCCGCGCGGCCTCGCGCAGATCGGCGACATTGTAGCAGCGTTCGAGGTTGGTCATGGCGGACCCTTTCAGGCGATCGTCACGCCGCTGTCAACGAGCAGGATCGAGCCGGTGGTCCGCTTCGATTCGTCGGACGCGAGATACAGCGCGGCGTAGGCGACGTCCTCGGGCTCGCCGAGGCCGAGCAGGTGGGCGTCGGCGATCTTCGCCACCGCCGCGTTGCCCTGCATCAGCTTGACCACGCGGTCGGTGCGCGTGACCGACGGCGCGATCGCGTTCACGCGAACCTTCTGCGGCGCGTAGGAGACGGCGAGCGAGCGGGTGATCGCGGCGATCCCGCCCTTGGCGGCGGTGTAGCAGTCGCGCCCCGGGAACCCCATCAGCGCCACGTTGGACGCCATGTTGATGACCGACCCGCCGCCGGCCTTGATCAGCTCGGGGATGCCGAAGCGGCAGCCGAGGAAGGTGCCGAACAGGTCGAGCTTGATCGCCCGCCAGAACTCGTCGAGCGGGGCGTCCACCGCGGTCGCATCCTGCGGGGTCGAGCCGCCCGCGTTATTATACAGCACGTCGATGCGGCCGAACCGCGCCACGCAGGCGGCGATGGCGGCCTGCAGGCTGTCGGGCTCGGTCACGTCGGTGCGGACGGGGATCGCGGTGCCGCCGGAGGCCTCGATCGCGTGCGCCACCTCCTCACCGTGGGCGGCGTCGATCTCGACGATGCAGATGCGGGCACCTTCCGCCGCGAACAGCAGCGCCGCGGCGCGTCCGATCCCCGTCCCGGCGCCGGTGATGAAGGCGGTCTTGCCGTCGAGCCGCGCCATACGTTCCTCCCCGGCAGGGGAGAATGATGAAGCCGGGCGAGCGGTTGTCAAGCGACGGCCGGGCTTCCCGGCGGTGACGGCCACCCTGCCGGCCTCGCCTTGACACCGAAAGCCGCCGCCGCCTATCTCGCCGCCGCGGGACGGGTGCGTAGCTCAGCGGCAGAGCATCGCCTTCACACGGCGGGGGTCACAGGTTCAATCCCTGTCGCACCCACCATTCCTGCGTCAGCCGCCATCGGCGAGGATCGCCTCCACCGGGCGGTGACCCAGGCCGAATGCCTCCGCCACGGCGGCGTAGGCGATCCTGCCGGCATGCGTCGCCCGACTTTGGCGCCAGGAACGTAGGGCGGAAAAGCGCAGCGCCGTCCGCCCGCTGCGATCATCGCGCTCTCTTGTGACCAGCGTCCGCGCGAGACACCGCGCCCCGTCGGCGCTGGCGGAATGCGCCGCGCTTTCCGCGCCCATTGGCGTGCGTCGCCATCATATTCGGCCGGCTTGGACCAGCCCGGACACGCGCGGATTGCCGATTGCGACTGTGGCAGCGGCCGCCACCAGCATGCCAACCGCCACGACGTAGAACAGCCCGGCCGGGGACCAGCCGGCCCCCAGCAGCAAGCCGGCCAGGACGGGGCCACCGATGCCGCCGGCGCGGCCGATGCCCAGCGCCCAACCCAGCCCCGTCGAGCGCACCGGCAAGGGATAGAATAGCGTCGCCAGTGCTATCGCGCTTTTCTGGCCGCCGGCGATGCAGAACCCTGCGCAAAAGCTCGCCAAGTAGAGCTGCCAAGCCTGGGCGGGCAGGGCGGGGCCGAGCAGTGCGGCGCCGACTGCACCGGCCCCGTATGCCATGGCCAGCGAGCGGCAGGCGCCCAGCCGGTCCATGGCGGGTCCGATGACAAATGTTGCGGCGATCCCGCCTGCGCTGATGAGCGAGGTTGCGGCGGCAGTGGTCGCGAGGTCGCGATGCAGCCGTGTCAGAAGGGTCGGAAGCCAGCTTTGCAGTAGATAGAACGCGGCGAGGTTGATGGCGAACACGAGCCAAAGCAGCACGGTGCCAGGCGCGCGGCCCTCGCGCAGGAAATCGAACACCGCAGGCGGGCGCGATCCCGGTATCAAGTGGGAGTCGGCCTCGGCGGTGTCCAAACCGGCGTCGCGACGCATGGCGGCCACCTGGCTTGCGGGTTTGCCGCTTCGGGTCAGGAACGCGAGCGACTCCGGCAGGATGGCAACCAGCACGGGACACAGCAGTAGCGGCAGCGCCGCGCCGATCCAGAACAGCGAACGCCAGCCGTGGTTAGGCAGCAGTTCCGCCGCCGCGAACCCAGCCGCGACGAACCCGAGCGCAAAGCCGCAATAGATAGCCAGCACAAACGTCGCGCGCATGTGGCGCGGGCTGTACTCGTCCGTCAACGTGACCACAGCTGGCGCGGCCGCCCCGAGGACGACGCCGGTGAGGAAACGCAGCGCGACCAGTTCCGGCAGCGAACCGGCCGCCACGGTAGCGAGGGTGAACAGGCCAAATGCCGCCGTGCTCAGCACCGCGATCCGCTTACTGCCGAAACGGTCGGACAACGGCGACAGCGCGAGGTAGCCAACCATCAGGCCGACCAGCGCGGACGAGAAGATCGGCCCCAGCGTGGCTGGCGGCAGGCGCCACTCCCGCGCGATCATAGGGGCAGCATAGCTGACGACCTGGGTGTCGAAGCCGTCCAGGAACAGCACCACCGCGCTCAGCAAGGCGACGGTGAACTGGAGGCGGCTGATGCCTCGTCGCCCGTGCCGGCCCGGGCTCACATTCGCGGACATCGTGGCAATTCCTTGCTTGTAGCTAGCGTAGGTGGGGGAATGCATCCATCCGCTCACAACGGGAAAAAAGCGCGCGCGTCAGAGTGGCCGTCCAGGACGGCATCTGGAGCTGCCGCCCTGATCCGAGCCGTTGCGCAAGGAAACGACGAAGTTATCCCTCAGATTCGGCCACTTCGGACACCATGGCTGGCAGCGCCTTTCGGTCAATCTTGCCCAGGGCATTCCGCGGAATCGCGCTGACGGCCTGCAGTCGTTCCGGAACCTTGTAGTCCGCAAGCTGCGTCGCAGCGAATAGAGGGCGGGCTGCAAACGCCGCAGCAGTGGTCGCAGCTCCGCAGTTTTGAACCTGACGTTGAGTGGCGCAGGGATCGCGCCGGTCTGGAAGCATGCGTAGTAGATGACGACCAGCTCGGGCACGTTGGTCATATGCAGCGCAATGCGATCGCCGGGCCGGATACCCCGCGCGTGCAGCACCTGCGCGAGATGTGCGGCCTTGATTGCCAAGTCGCGGTAGGTCCAGGTCTTTGGGCCTGCGACGAAAGCGACCTGATCTGGCCGGGTTTGCGATTGGTGGCGCAACGCGGCGGTTGGGCTCATCATCTCCGCTCCGTGACTTTTCAGGCTGCGACAACAGAAAGGCTTCAGGCGTACGAGCGCAGGTGAAGCAGGAGTTGAGGCCTGGCCGTCCCGGCGCCGGGACGGCTTCAATCCGGCCCGTGAGGGAGTGACGCCGGAACGGGAGCGATGGTTACACCTGGACGGTTTGACAGTCTTGACGACGGGTTCGTCCAGCAGCCCGGCCAGATGATTGCATTTGACCTTCTTGCGCAGCTCGTTGCGCTCGGCAGAGGTGGTCATACCGCTGCTGCCGAAGGCAGCCATTGGGCGTGATGGTTGAACAGCTGGCTCTCGTTAGTGGCACCGATAGTCCGGCGCAGTTCAATCGAGCCTGGGTTGGGGTAGGTTTGGCCGAGAGAACGTTGCTTTCGAGCCGCCGGGCGACTATCCGTTTCCTCGGGTTACGCCCCCCCACCGGGGCGCTTCTCTTCTGGAAGGGAGAGCCGACATGGCACTCGCCGCGAAGCCGGACATGCGTCCGGCCAATCCCTGTTTCTCCTCCGGCCCCTGCGCCAAGCGCCCCGGGTTCACGCTGGCCGCGCTCGAAGGCGCGTTGCTCGGCCGCAGCCATCGCGCGGGCGGGCCGAAGGCGCAGCTCGCCGAGGTGATCGACCGCTCGCGCGCCATCCTCGGCTTGCCACCCGATTGGCGGCTCGGGATCGTGCCCGCTTCCGACACCGGCGCGGTCGAGATGGCGCTGTGGTCGATGCTGGGCGCGCGCCGAGTCGACGTGCTGGCGTTCGAGAGCTTCGGTGAGGGCTGGGCGACCGATATCGTCAAGCAGCTGAAGCTGCCCGACGCCCGCGTGCTCTCCGGCGCCTACGGCCGCCTGCCCGATCTCGCCGCAGTCGATTTCGCCCGCGACGTCGTGTTCCCCTGGAACGGCACCACGTCAGGTGTCCGCGTGCCGGACGGCGGCTGGATCGCCGCCGACCGCGCGGGCCTCACCATCTGCGACGCCACCTCGGCGGCCTTCGCAATGGCCTTGCCGTTCGAGAAGCTCGATGTCGTCACCTGGTCCTGGCAGAAGGTGCTGGGAGGCGAGGCGGCGCACGGGATGCTCGCACTCTCGCCCCGCGCGGTGGAGCGGCTGCTGACCTACAAGCCGGCCTGGCCGCTGCCGAAAATCTTTCGCCTGACCTCGGGCGGCAAGCTGATCGAGGGCATCTTCAAGGGAGAAACGATCAACACGCCCTCGATGCTCTGTGTCGCCGACGCGCTCGACGGGCTGCGCTGGGCGGAGAGCGTCGGCGGCTTGTCCGGCCTGATCGCGCGTTCCGAAGCCAACCTGCAAGCCGTCGCCGATTGGGTCGCCCGCACGCCCTGGGTCGATTTCCTCGCGGCAAACCCGGCGACACGCTCCTGCACCTCGATCTGCCTGAAGATCACGGCACCCTGGTTCACCGCCCTCGACGCGGACGGCCAAGCGAAGGCGGCGAAGCAGCTCGCGACCTCGCTGGAGCAGGAGGGCGTCGCCTACGACATCGGCGCCTATCGCGACGCGCCGCCGGGCTTGCGCATCTGGGGCGGTGCCACGGTAGAGACCGGCGACATTGAGGCCCTGCTGCCCTGGCTAGACTGGGCGTTCGCGCAGGTCGCACGCGACCACGCCCCCTCCCCCTGCCCCCTCCCGCAAGGGGATGGGGCACGAAAGCCTCGCGCATCGACGATAGCTCCCTCTCCCCTTGCGGGAGAGCGTCGGGGTGAGGGGTCGTCCGGCAACCCGCACGAGGGGGCGACGGTATGACCGCGATGCCGAAAGTCCTCATCAGCGACAAGCTCTCCCCCGCCGCCGTCGAGATTTTTCGCCGGCGCGGCGTCGACGTAGATCTCAAGCCCGGCCTCTCCCCCGCCGACCTGCGCGCCATCATCGGCGAGTACGACGGCCTCGCGGTGCGCTCGGCGACCAAGGTGACGCGCGAGCTCCTGGAGGCCGCGACACGGCTCACGGTGGTCGGGCGCGCCGGCATCGGCGTCGACAACGTCGATCTCAAGACCGCGACCGCGCGCGGCGTCGTGGTGATGAACACGCCGCACGGCAACTCGATCACCACGGCCGAGCACGCCATCGCCCTGATGTTCGCGCTGGCACGGCAGATCCCGGAAGCCAGCGCGTCTACCAAGGCGGGGCGCTGGGAGAAGAACCGCTTCCTGGGCGTCGAGCTGACCGGCAAGACGCTCGGCCTGATCGGCTGCGGCAATATCGGCTCCATCGTCGCCGACCGCGCCGTCGGCATCCGGATGCGCGTGCTCGCCTACGATCCGTTCCTGTCGGAGAAGCGGGCGATGGAGCTCGGCGTCGAGAAGGCGGAGCTGGACGCGGTGCTCGAGCGCGCCGACTTCATCACCCTGCACACGCCGCTGACCGACGCCACGCGCAACATCCTCTCGCGCGAGGCGCTGGCGCGCACCAGGCCCGGCGTGCGGATCATCAACTGCGCGCGCGGCGGGCTGATCGACGAGGCGGCGCTCGCCGACGCGATCAGGTCGGGCCACGTGGCCGGCGCGGCGCTCGACGTGTTCCAGACGGAACCCGCGACGGACAGTCCGCTGTTCGGCCTGGAGAACGTCGTCTGCACGCCGCATCTCGGCGCCGCGACGGCGGAGGCGCAGGAGAACGTCGCCCTCCAGGTGGCCGAGCAGATGAGCGACTTCCTGCTCACCGGCGCGGTCGCCAACGCGATCAACATGCCCTCGGTCTCGGCCGAGGATGCGCCGCGGCTGAAACCCTACATGGAGCTGTGCCGGCTGCTCGGCGGTTTCGCGGGCCAGCTCACCCAGGCGCGCGAGGGCGCGATCCGCCGCGTCACCATCGAGTACGAGGGGCACGTCGCGGCGCTCAACCTCAAGCCGCTCAGCGCCGCGGTGCTGGCCGGGCTGATGGCGCCGATGATGGAGGGCGTGAACATGGTGAGCGCGCCCGTCGCCGCGCGCGACCACGGCATCGACGTCGCCGAAACCGCGCATGACCGGCCGAGCGAGTATCAGAGTCTCGTGCGGGTCAGCGTGACAACCGACCGGCAGACCCGCGCCGTGGCGGGCACCCTGTTCGCCGGCGCCCGGCCGCGCCTGGTCGAGATCAAGGGCATCCCGGTCGAGGCGGATTTCGCACGGCACATGCTCTACGTCACCAACCAGGACAAGCCCGGCTTCATCGGCCGTTTCGGCGCGACCCTCGCCGGGGCCGGCATCAACATCGCCACCTTCCATCTCGGCCGCTCCGGTCCGGGCGGCGACGCGATCTGCCTCGTCTCGGTCGACGAGCCGGTGCCCGAGGACGTGCTGGCGATGGTGCGCACCTTGCCGCTGGTCGTGCAGGCGACGCCGCTCGCGTTCTGAAGCCGGTGGCGCGTCCCGCCGGATCGGAGACCACGACGCAGATCGGCGGCATTCAGGTGCTGCGCGGGCTCGCCGCCGTGTCGGTCGCGTTCCTGCATATCGAGCAAGCCGCCGGCGCCTTCGTCGGGCGGCCGGGCCAGAGCCCGTGGCCCTGGCTGCGCGCGCTGCCCTGGGAGGCCGGGGTCGACGTGTTCTTCGTCATCTCCGGCTTCGTGATGGCGTACGCCTCCGCCGACCTGTTCGCGCGACCGGGCGCAGTGCGGATTTTCCTCGCGCGCCGCGTCGCCCGGGTGGTCCCGCTCTACTGGCTGTTCACGAGCCTGACCCTGTTCGTCGCCCTGGCCGCGCCGCGGCTGCTGAACGATCCGATCAGCGGCGGCTGGCCGGGCGTCGTGGCGAGCTACCTGTTCATCCCCTGGGCGCGGCAGGACGGCGCGATGCAGCCGCTGTTCCGGCTGGGTTGGACGCTGAACTACGAGATGCTGTTCTACGCGGTGTTCGCGCCGTTCCTGCTGCTGGGGCGCCGGGGCGGCGTCGCGGGCGTGGTCGCCGTCATCGCCGTCCTGACGATTGTCGGCCAATTCGTCCAGCCGCAGAACCGGCAGATCGGCTTCTGGACCGACCCGATCGTGACCGAGTTCGCCTATGGGGTGGTGCTCGGGGCGCTGAGGACGGAGGAGGTCAGACTGCCGCGCGTGCTGCGGCTCGCTCTGCTCGGCTTTGGCATCGCCGCGTTCGTCTGCATCGGCGTGGACGACACGCAACGTCGGGCCTTGAGCTACGGCCTTCCCGCGGTCTGCCTCCTGGCTGGAGCGGCGCTCGGCCCCTGCTGGTCCGGCCGGTCCGCGCTGTCGCGGGCGGCGCTGCTCCTGGGCGATTCCTCTTATGCCGTCTACCTCGTCCATCCCTACCCGATGCGCGGACTGCGGGAGGCCTGGGCACGACTAGGCTTCGGCGGCGCCGGCGGGATCGCTTCCTACATTCTGGCGGCTCTGGTGGTGTCCTGCCTGCTCGGCGTTTGGGTCCATCGCGCATTGGAGATCCCGCTGGTGCGGGCCACGCGGAAAGTGCTGGGCACGCGTACCCCGACCTGAGTTACATGCGGCCCCATGCGCCGGTGCATAGCCATGTGGCAGGTTTCGGCAATACCCACTGCTGCGGTGCGGGACAATGTTACGCCGGTCGGCAGAGGCGACCTCGCCAATGCCGCAAACAGGTCACCAGACCACACGACGGACGTCCGCCGTATTCGGACAGGAGAATGGACATGCGAACTTCAATCATTGCCGCCGCCGCCGTCGCCCTTCTTGGAACGCAGGCGCCCGGACTTACCCGCATTGGCGCACTGGCCCCAGCGGCCCATGCCGACCAGGTTTGGCGCTACGAGGGCGGCGCGAACATCCAGCACATGAGCGCGCCACAGCGCACCCAGGCGTTGGCCCAGGCCGAGGGCACGCGCGGCACGGTTTCATACGGGCGGCAGTACAGCCAAGCCGAGGGTACACAGGGCCAGACCACGTACGGGCGGCAGTACAGCCAGGCCGAAGGCACGCAGGGCCAGACCACATACGGGCGGCAGTATAGCCAGGCCGAAGGCACGCAGGGCCAGACGTCATACGGACGGCGTTACAGCCAGGCCGAGGGCACCCAGGGCCAGAACCAGAACTACACTGCGGCCGAGCAGACCGGGGTCGACAATGGCCGCGCGGCCTAACTAACTCGCGGCCGATCGGCCCTTCTCCACCAAGAAGGGTCTGGTCGCTGCGGGCAGTGTCGGTTGAGCGGGCTGCCTGCCCAAGCCCGTTCGCTTCCCGACTTCCGGGGTGAGTGCTATAGCGCCACCCTGCCATGAGCAACGACACGCCAAACAACCCGGCCCTGCTACCGGCCGGATTGCACGACCTGCTGCCGCCCGATGCCGAGACCGAGGCCGGGGCGGTGGAGGCCTTGATGGATGTCTTCGCCGGACACGGCTACCAGCGCGTCAACCCGCCGCTGCTGGAGTTCGAGGACAGTCTGCTGGCCGGTTCGGGGGCCGCGGTGTCGGAGCAGACCTTCCGGCTGATGGACCCCGACAGCCAGCGGATGATGGGGCTTCGCGCCGACACGACGCCGCAGGTCGCGCGGATTGCCACCACCCGGCTTGCGCGCGCGCCGCGGCCGTTGCGGCTGTCGTACGCGGGGCCGTGCCTGCGGGTGCGCGGCACGCAGCTCGACCCTGATCGCCAGGTGCCGCAAGCAGGGATCGAGCTGATCGGCTATGACGGCCCGAACGCGGATGCCGAGATGGTGTTGGTCGGGGCTGAGGCGCTGGCGGCGGTCGGACTTGTCCGGCCGAGCTTCGACCTGACGCTTCCGACCTTGGCCCCGGCGTTGCTCGACGAGGCGGGATTCGTGGGCGAGCAGCGCGCGGCGCTGGCGAGAGGGCTTGATCGCAAGGACGTCGCCGCCGTCACCCGCTACGGCGGCCCGCTCGCCGACGTGCTGACCGACCTGCTGCGCGCGGCCGGCTCCGCCGATCGGGCGCTCGCCGCATTAGAACGCGCGGCGTTGCCCGGCCACACGCGCGCTCTCGCGCACCGGATTGCCGAGACCGTGGCCGCTATTCGCGCACATGCGCCGGAGCTGCGACTGACCGTCGATCCGGTCGAGTTCCGCGGCTTCCGCTATCACACCGGGGTTTGCGTCACGGTGTACGCGCCGGGGCGGCGTGAGGAATTGGGGCGCGGTGGGCGCTACATGTGCGGCGAAGCGGAGCCGGCCACCGGGTTGACGCTTTTCCCGGACGCCATCCTGCGGGCAGCACCCGCGCGCGGCATTCGCCCGCGGGTGTTCCTTCCGTCCGATGCCGAACCGTCACACGCGGCCTCGCTCCGCGCGGAGGGCTTCGCGACAATCGCCGCCCTCGTGCCCCACCCGGATCCGGTCGCGGAAGCGCGACGGCTGCTATGCACCCATGTCCTCCTGCCCGGCGGCGTGCGAGCCCTGGATGCCGACCTGCCCGCGACCCGGGCTGAAAGCTGAGCGATGGCGAACGTCACGGTGATCGGCGCGCAGTGGGGCGACGAGGGCAAAGGCAAGGTGGTGGATTGGCTGGCCAGCCGAGCCGAGATCGTCGTGCGCTTCCAGGGCGGCCACAACGCCGGTCACACCCTGGTCGTCGGGAACGAGACGTACAAGCTGTCGCTGCTGCCGAGCGGGCTGGTGCGCGGCAAGCTCGGCATCATCGGCAACGGCGTGGTGGTCGATCCGGAGGCGCTGCTGGCCGAGATCGACCGGGTGCGCGCGCAAGGGCTGGCGGTGTCGCCCGAAACCTTGCGCCTGGCCGACAATGCCGTGCTGATCCTGCCGCTGCATTCGGCGCTCGACCGTGCCCGCGAGGCCGCCCGGGGAGACCGGCGGATCGGCACCACCGGCCGGGGCATCGGGCCGGCCTACGAGGACAAGGTCGCGCGCCGGGCGATCCGGGTCGCCGACCTCGCCGAGCCGGACACGGTGTCGGACAAGCTCGACGAACTGCTGCTGCATCATAATACGTTGCTGCGCGGGCTCGGCGCCGAGACGTTCGACAAGGCTGCGCTGATGGATCGGCTGATGGCGCTGGCGCCGCGCATCCTGCCCTACGCGGAGCCGGTCTGGGAGCGGCTCGACGAAGCCAGGCGGGCCGGAACCCGCATCCTGTTCGAGGGCGCGCAGGCGGTGATGCTCGACGTCGACCACGGCACCTACCCGTTCGTCACCAGCAGCAACACCGTCGCCGCGACGGCCGCCGCCGGCAGCGGTCTCGGCCCCGCGGCGGTCGGCACGGTCCTTGGCATCGCCAAGGCCTACGCCACGCGCGTCGGCTCGGGCCCCTTCCCGACCGAGTTGCACGATGCGACCGGCGCCCTGCTCGGCGATCGTGGGCACGAGTTCGGCGTCGTGACCGGCCGCCGCCGCCGCTGCGGCTGGTTCGACGCGGCGCTGGTGCGCCAAGCGGTGAAAGTGGGTGGGATACACGGGCTGGCGTTGACCAAGCTCGACGTGCTGGACGGCATGGCGGAGCTGAGGATCTGCACCGGTTACCGGATCGGCGGCATCTTGCATCGTCGCCTGCCCGCCGCTCCCGGCGCGCAGGCGCGGGCGGAGCCGGTGTACGAGACCCTGGAAGGTTGGACCGGCTCGACGCGCGGAGCACGGTCGTGGGCGGAGCTGCCGGCGCAGGCAGTCAAGTACGTCCGCCGCATCGAGGAGTTGGTCGAGGCGCCCGTCACGCTGCTGTCCACCAGCCCAGAGCGCGACGACACGATCCTGGTGCGCGACCCGTTCGAGGGCTGACCCGGTCCGCTTTGCGGTTTCGTCAATAATTTGCGCTCAGGATCGCGGCCGGTCCCGGATATTCAGCGCAGCATGGCCACTGACTCCACACCAAACACGCTGGTTGCCGGCGAGTACACCATCGAGTTCGCCGTGCCGTTGCCGGGTGCGGGAGGCGGACTGTTCAGCTTCGCGGCGCATGACCGGCGTGGCCGACGCGACCTGATGGCCGTCGAAACGCGGCCGTGGCAGCCGGCGCGCGCCCAATCCCTGGCCGCGCTGATCGGCGCCCCGATCGAGGGTGTGCTGTCGCCGCTGGCGCACGGCCCGGCGAGGCCGCCCGGCAAGCCGGAAAGCTACTTCGTCATTGTGCAAGCGCCGTCGGGACCGTCGCTGGCCGCGGCGCCGCGTCGGTGGTCCGAGGGCGAGCTGCTCGAAGACTTGCTTCGTCCGGCGGTTCGGGCGCTCGAGCGGCTGAAGCAGCGCGGCCTCACCCACCGCGCGATCCGGCCCGACAATCTGTTCCACGGCACCGCCGGACGGTCGGTGGTGCTCGGCTGCGGCTGGGCGGCGCCGCCGGCGAGCTTGCAGCCGGCGCTGTTCGAACCGCCTTACGTCGCCATGTGCCTGCCGAGCGGACGCGGCGACGGCACGATCGCCGACGACGTCTATGCCCTGGGCGTCACGATGCTGGCGCTGGCCCTCGGCCAGCTTCCCCTGGGCGAGCTGGACGAGGCCGAGATTGTCCGGCGCAAGCTCGAACGCGGCAGCGTCGGCGCGCTTGTCGGCGAAGGTCGGCTGACCGGGATGATCGGCGACCTGCTCCGGGGGATGCTGGCCGAAGACCCCGATCACCGGCCGCCTCTCGGGCTGCTGGCAGACCCGGCAACTGCCCGCGGCCGCCGCGTCGCCGCCCGCCCGCCCCGGCGCGCGCAGCGACCGTTCGAGTTCTCCGGCCAGACGATCTGGGAAGCGCGCACGCTGTCCTACGCGTTCAGCCGCGAGCCCGCGGCAGCCCTCGCCGTGCTCCGCGACGGTAGCGCGGAACGCTGGCTTCGTCGCAGCCTGGGCGAGCCCGCGCTGGCGACCCGGATCGCCGACCGCGTTTTGGCGTCCCGGGCCGAGGCGGCCAGCGGAGCCGCCAGGGGCACGGTCGACGCCACCCTCCTCGTTCAATCGGCCAGCATCCTCGACCCGCTTGCGCCGATTTGCTGGCCCGGCGCGACGCTCTGGCCTGATGCGTCGGGGACCGCATTCGCGGCGGCACAGGAGGCGACGGCAGGTCAGGCCGATGCAATCGAGGCGATCGTCGAAACCGAAGCCTCGCGGACCTGGGGCAACGAGCGCGAGGACCGGTGCGATATCGGACTGATCCGGGTGGACGCACGGCTCAACCGGGCAGCCCTGCTGACGCGCAACGAAGGCCGGCTGCGGCTGCTTTACCTGCTCAATCCCTTGCTCGCCTGCGGCAGCCCGCTGCTGGCAGGCCGATGCGTGGTGCGCATCATCGACCTGCTGCCGGCGATTGACGCGGCCGCGGGCGCCGGGCGGGGCCAGTCGCTTCCCATCGATCCGCATATCGCAGCTTTCATCTCGGTAAGGGCCGAGGAGCCGGTCGAAAGCGGCGTCCTTGCTGCGGGGACGGAGACAGCGGCCGCCCAATTGCGACTGCTCGCCCGTTTGCAGGCCCGCTTCCATCCCGCACCGTTGCCGGGCCTAACCAAGTGGCTTGCCGGCCACGCCGGTGCGCTGCTCGCATCGTGGCACAACAAGCAGCGTCGTCAGCAATTGGACGCCGAACTTCACGCTCGCGCCGAAACCGGCCAGCTTGGCCCGATGCAGGCCCTGCTCGATGACGCGGACGCGCGGGCCGCTGACGTGCAGGGCGCTGATCGGGCCGCCAACGCGCTCGCGGCCGCGGACGCCGAACTCCGGCGGCTCGACCAGTCGGCGGCCGAGCACGGCGAATTGGCGCGCCGGCTTGGGCAGGAAATCGCGGCCGGCTCCGGACTTGCGGCGCTGGTGGCGACGCTCGCGTTCGCCGCCTTCGGATAAGGCATGGCGCGCAAGGCACGAGCACCGGCCAAGCCGACGGCTCACCAAGCAGCGGGCGGAGGACGTTCCCTGGTGTGGCTGCAGGGCTTGCTCTGCGGCGGGCTCGCGGCTTGTGCTCCGGCAACCGCGCTGCTGCTCGCGATTCTCCTCGCACCCGCGCTCGCAATGCTGGCATTCGAACGGGGGCAGGGCCGGCCCGTCACTCGGATCATGCTCCTATTCGGCCTAAGCGCCACGGTGTTCCCGACACTAGCCCTTTGGAATACGGGACATACGGTTGACACGGCATTCGTTCTCGCCGCGGACTCGCGAACACTCGCGATAGCGTGGGTGGCGGCCAGCGGCGGATGGCTGCTCAGCGAAATCGTACCGATCCTCATGCGACTGGCGCTGATGTCGGCTTCGCGCGTGAAAAGACAGCGCCTGCACACGATGCGGGATCGCTGCGCCGCCGAATGGGGCCTGGAGTCTACTTCCCGGCCCGACTAGAGGAGTCTACTTCCCGGCCCGACTAGAAGCGACCCGTACAGACGCAGGAGCCCTGTCCTGAGACAAGGCTCCTGCAAGTCCAAACCCGCCGGTCAGGCGGCAGCTGGCTGCAGTGCCAGGCGGCGTTCGGCGATTTGCGCCTTCATCGCCTTCTGAAGCTTCTCGAATGCGCGCACCTCGATCTGGCGCACCCGCTCCCGGGAGATGCCGTACTGCTGCGAAAGCTCCTCTAGCGTGGTCGGGTTATCCTTCAGACGGCGCTCGATCAGGATATGCCGCTCGCGCTCGTTCAGCGCCTTGAGGGCCCCGTTCAGCAACGCCTTGCGGCCGCTCATTTCCTCGCGTTCCGCAAGCGAACTTTCCTGGCTATCGCTTTCGTCGACCAGCCAATCCTGCCACTCACCCTCGCTGTCCATCCGGACCGGCGCGTTGAGGCTGTGGTCGGGTGCGGCGAGGCGGCGGTTCATGCTCACCACGTCCTGCTCGGGCACGCCGAGTGTGGTGGCGATCTTGCTGACCTGCTCGGGCTGCAGGTCGCCGTCCTCGATCGCCTGCATCTGACCCTTGAGGCGGCGCAGGTTGAAGAACAGCTTCTTCTGGGCAGCGGTGGTGCCCATCTTCACCAGCGACCAGCTATGCAGGATGTATTCCTGGATCGCCGCACGGATCCACCACATGGCATAGGTCGCCAGGCGGAAACCGCGATCCGGGTCGAAGCGCTTGACGGCCTGCATCATGCCGACATTGCCTTCGCTGATCAGCTCACCGACGGGCAGGCCATATCCCCGATATCCCATCGCAATTTTCGCGACGAGGCGCAAATGGGAGGTGACAAGCTTGTGAGCAGCATCCATATCTTCGTGGTCGCGCCACCGATGGGACAGCGCCAGCTCTTCTTCCGGCGTCAGCATCGGAAACTTACGGATCTCCTGGAGATACCGGGAGAGATTGCCCTCGGGGGCGACATTGATGATAGCAGAGGCCAAGGACCGCTCCTTTCGCCTATACGGCTCGGACCCTACCCATACGGCGCAGGAACCGTCCGGTTGCGACTTTGCTAGACCGAAGTGCGAGAGGGAACATCACATCCCGGAGAACCCGCCCCCTTCTGGCAGCGGCGTTTCCGGACGAACCCACCGAGCGAGGCACTAACTCGCACCGACGGATTGGTTAATACAGGACTAGCGCGGTCCTGTCAAGACGGTGCCGGTTACAACCGCTTCATGCACCGCCGTCCGTGTCGAGCGCGCGGGTCAGTTCGGCCATGTCCCTCGGCATCGGGGTCGCGAAGGAGAGCGGTTGACCGGTTCGCGGATGCGCAAAGCCGAGGCGCGCTGCGTGCAAGGCCTGGCGAGGGAAATCGAGCAACTCGGTCCTGGCCGGCTCCCGCAGGTTCCGCGCGGCGGCGGGGGGCCGGCGTAGATACAACGGGTCGCCCACAACCGGGTGGCCGCGATGGGCGAGATGGACGCGGATCTGATGCGTCCGCCCGGTCGCCAGCCGACACTCGAGCAGGCTGGCCGCGGTCCCCCAGGCCGCAGTGACCCTGTAGCCGGTCAGAGCGGGCTTGCCGCCGCGTGCCACCACGGCCATCCGCTTGCGATCGCGGGGGTCGCGTCCGATCGCCCCCTCGATGGCGCCGACCGCCGGCGCCGGCACGCCCCAACACAGCGCCACGTAGGCGCGGTCGAGGTCGCGCGCCGCGAACGCGGCGGACAGCGCGGTGAGCGCCGTCTCGCTCTTGGCCACCACCATCACCCCCGAGGTATCCTTGTCGAGCCGATGCACGATCCCCGGGCGACGCTCGCCGCCGATGCCAGGAAGCGTATCGCCGCAATGCGCGAGCAGCGCGTTGACCAAGGTGCCGTCCTCGTTGCCAGGCGCGGGATGCACGACGAGGCCCGCCGGCTTGTCGAGCACGATCAGGTCGGCATCCTCGAACAGGATCGTGAACGGGATCGCCTGAGGCTCCGGCCGGGCCGGCGTCGGCTCGGGCAGGTCGAGCGTGTAGCGCGAACCGGACCGCACCAACTCGGCGGGATCGCGCAGCGGCGCCGCATCGCGGCGCGCATGACCTTGCAGGATCAGCGACTTGATCCTCGACCGCGACAAGGTGCCGATCGCGTCGGCGAGGAACCGGTCGGCCCGCTGCCCGGCGGCGTCGGCCGCCGCGTCGACGGAGAACACCTCCGCAGGATTTGCCGCCTCTGCCATCGTCCAGCGATAACCCCGATCGCAGCCCACGGGAAAGCGGAACAGGTGCCGATACGAGCGTTGAAGGTGGCGGTCATCGTGATGGGCGTGCTGATCGTCATCGGCACGGTGACGCTTGGCGTGTTGATCGCGCGCCGCGCCGCGCCGCTCGCGCGCGTCGGCCCGGCCGCGTCAAACCCGTTCAGCACGGTGCTGGACGAGCCCGCGGGGACGCGCATCACCCAAGTCATTCCGATCCAGGACCGCCTTGCGCTGCACTTGCAGGGCGGCGGCCCGGACCGCGTGACGTTGATCGACCCGCGCACCGGCGGGCGAAGCGGCACCATTCTGCTGGCGCGCTGACCGGCCGGCGCTATTCTGGCCGCATGATCGAACGCGCGGACGTAATCTGGCTCGGCGTGGCCGCCGGGGTCAGCGGCGGGCTGCTGGGCGGGCTGATGCTCGGCCTCGGAATGGATTTGATCGTCAACGGCCAGCCGCTCGGCTGGCTGCTCATGCTGCCGGGCGCTCCTGCGTCCGCGCTGCCCGGCTGGCTGATGGCCAGGCGTCTGGCTGCGCAGCTGCGTTGACGGGCGGAGCGATCGGGATTTTCCCCCGGTGATCCGGGCGCTTGCGCGTCACCGATAGAGCAAGCGAGCTGGGCACCGTCCCGGCCGTTTACACTCCTTTCAGTTGTAACCCCTACAACTCCATGCGGCGACGGCTGCCGACACTGGACGAGCTCCCATCACCCGCACACGCGGTCGCGTGATCACGTAACCATGCCGGTCATTGTCGCCTCGGTTTCGCCATCGTGCTTCCGCGATTCCGACCTGATGACTCGGTACGTTGCTGGTGACACAAGGAGACGACACATGCGCAAAGCCCTGCTTTCGTTGACGGCGCTGACCGGATTGCTGGCGTTCGGCGGAGCTGCGAACGCCGCGCCGGTCAACTTCCTCCCTGCGGAATTCGCTCCATCCGCGTCGATGGTGCGCTCGGCGGACTGGCGCGACCACGAGTGGTCAGAGCACCGCCACCACAAGGAACGGCACCGCGGTCAGGACGATCACCGCTACGAGCACCGCGACTGACGACAAAAGGTTCCCGCTCAGGGTTCCAATAAAGTCCGATCACGGATGCATCGGTAATGCGACGTTCTCGCGCCATGTTCGTACGGCTGGCCATTCTGGCAGCTTTCCCGCTGACCGTGTTCGGCTGCGCGGCCCCTTCGCATATCGATCCCAAGGCCGTCGCCGCCGCGGCGCCCCCGACCGAGCAGGCGTCCATCGAGCGGCTGATGAGGATCAGCAGCCATTTCGAGCGGCTTCCATTTGTCAAAGGCAACGACGTCGTGCTGTTGCGCGATGGCCCGGCGACGTATGCCGCAATGACCGCCGCGATTACCTCGGCGACCCGGCGGATCGACATGGAGAGCTATCAGTTCGACACCGCCGCCGCCGCGAAATTCGCGCCGCTGCTGCTGCGGAAAAGCGCGCAAGGCGTGCAGGTTCATCTGATTTACGACGCCTGGGGCTCGATGGCCGAGGATGCGGCCCTGTTCGACCAGCTTCGCAAGGGCGGCGTTCAGGTGATCACCTACAATCCGCTGGGCGACAACGGAAAGCTCGATCTCGATTTCGACCGGCGCGACCATCGCAAGCTGCTCGTCGTGGATGGCGCGATCGCCATCACCGGCGGCGTGAACGTCACCGGGGTCTATCTCAATCCCAAGGGCACCGCGTCCAAGGATCCCGGGAAGATGGCGTGGCGCGACACCGATGTGCGCATCGAAGGGCCGGTCGTGGCCCAGTTCGAGATGCTGTGGCAGAACACGTGGAACGAGCAGCACGGCCCAGCCTTGCCGCCGGCGCCGGCCACACCGGGCTTCGTGCGCGGGCCCTCGATCGTGCAGGCGATCGATGGGGCTCCGGTGGACAGCCATCCGGTGATCTACGAGACGCTGCTGTCCGCATTCGCGCTGGCGAAATCATCCATCCATCTCACGACGGGATTCTTCGCCCCCCCGCCGCAAATGGCGGAGGCACTGCAGGACGCGGCGCGGCGCGGGGTGGATGTGGCGATCGTGGCGCCCGCGAACAGCGAGAGCGGTGCGGCGCGCTTGGCCGGGCGTTCGTACTACGCGGATCTGCTGGAAGCCGGCGTCAAGATCTACGAACGGCAAGGCGTGGTGCTGCACGCCAAGACCGCCGTGGTGGACGGACTGTGGTCCACCGTCGGCTCCTCCAACCTTGATTGGCGCAGCACGATCCTCAACAACGAGATCGACGCGGTGATCCTGGGACGCGACTTCGGCGCGAAGATGGAGGCGATGTTCCAAGACGACGTAGCCGCATCCAAGCAGATCACGCCGCAGGCCTGGGCGCAGCGCGGGTTCGGCGAGCGCGTCGGCGAAACCTGGGCCCGGATGCTCGACCGAGTGCTGTGACCCGTCCGCTTCAGCTATCCGCCGGTCGACAGATTGCCTCAAGCGTCTGCCGCCTCAGATTGTAGAGCACGATCGCCGCGGCAGTCGCGACATTGAGCGAGTTGCTCATGCCGTGCATCGGCAATTCGAGCACCGCGTCGGCTCGCTGCATGACGCCTTCCGACACTCCGCGCCGCTCGCTGCCCAGGACGAGGCACAGCGGGAACCGGGGCTGGAAGGCGTCGAGCGCGACGCTCCCCTCGGCCTGCTCCAATGCGACGACCTGATATCCGTTCTTCTTCGCCGCCTCGACCTCGTTAACGGTCGGACCCGTGCTCCAAGGCACCCAGCCCATCGCGCCGCTTGCGGCTTGCAGGACCCGCCGCTTGTGCGGGGTGAAGTCGTGCTCGCAGATGGCGAGGTGTTCGACCCGCATCGCGTCGCACAGCCGGAACAGCGCGCCGATGTTGTAGGAAAGACGGATGCCGTCGAGGACAACGCGGATCGGGGCGCGGGGCAGGCTCGCGAACTGGTGCCGTTGGGGCTTGCTGCTGCGCAGTTCGTCGGTGGTCAGGGATCTGAACGTGACACGACCTATTGGCCCGATGGTTCCCGCGGAGACGCATACCGCATGGCTGGTCCGTCACACCACGTCCGCTTCTGTCGCAAGCGCGGCGTAGTTCGAAGCCGCCGCGTGACAAACCGTCCGCGGCCGACTATTCGTTCGGATACCGCATGAGCACCTGACCCGCCCTCCTCGATCGCAGCGCCAGTCCGCCCCCGGATTCTCTCCGGACGGTGTGGCCCGTGCGCGTTCATCGAGGAGGCTTCATGTTCCAGGTCCAGGCTCCCGTCGTCATCATCCCGTCCAACGAGGCCAGCGAGGCGCTCGGCGTGCAGGTCCGTCCCGCGGCACTCGCCGCCTGGCGCGAGATCGCGCGCCGCGGCCAGGGCATCGAGATGGCGCATTTCCAGATCGTCCATTCGGGCGTGACGCTCGCGGTGTGCTCGCGCCTGCGCTGCGACGGGCTCATCGAGATCGAACTCGGCCTCGGCGATCCGAGGCAGGCGGCGCGCGTGATCCCGGCGGCGCAGTTGCGCCGGGCCGAGGCGCGGGTGCAGGCCCGTCACAGGCACCCGGCGCGGCGGTAGGGCGAGGCGGGCGGGGCAGCCTCCCTGCCCCGCCCTGCATCGCGTCCGGTTCTGACGCCCACGCGGCGTATCGCCTCAGCATCGAAACCTCGGAGACACTGACATGAGCGCCCCTTTCGAGCGGCGTCGCTTCGTCGCGTGCGACGCCCGCACCGGCGGCTTGCGGCTGGCGCTGGACTGCGCCCGCAACGTCCATGCGGCCGTGGACCGGCGGATGCCGGAGGCGGGCGCGCTGGCGGGGTGGCTCGGGCAGAGTGCTGCCGCATTCGGCCTGCCCGAAGCGGCCGTTCCCGACGATGAGGACAGGCGGTCGCGGCGGCGCGGCGTCAGCGCGCCGGACTGGCGCAAGGTCGCGACCGCGTTGGAAATGGCGGGCGTCGACCTGTCGAGCGCCGCAGACACGCCGGCCGCGCGATGGATCGCGGCGATCGGCGATCGGCTGGCGCTCGATCCGCTGTCCGCGCGCATCCTGGCGCTTGCCCTGCACTACAAGCTGGACCAGCGAGTCGAGCGGCTGTTCGACGCGATGAGCGAGTGCCGCGGCGGCGTGACGCGCTTGCATCGCGATACCGGCCTGCTCGCGCTGCTGCTGCGGGCGCCGACCGCCGATGTCGCGACCCGGCTGGCGACGGACGGCAAGCTGCTGGCGAGCGGCCTGCTCCACCTGCAAGGCCACGGCGCGCTGTGCGTGCTGGACCGGCTGGTCTCGCTGGTTCGACGGGACGTGCCGCCCGCGACGGACTTCTACGACCAGCTGCTCGGCGCCACGGAAACCGAGCCGCTGGCGTGGGACGCGTTCGCCCATCTCGGCCGGGAGGCGGAGGTGGCCGCCGCCGTGCTGCGGGCCGCGCTCGCGGGCCGGGAAGCCGGCGTCAACGTGCTGCTCCACGGGCCGCCCGGCACCGGCAAGACGTCGTTCGCCGCGACCCTGGCCGCGAGGGTCGGCGCACGGCTGCGCCCGGTGGCGGAGGCGGACGACGACGGGGACGAGCCGCAGCGTCACGAGCGGCTGGCCGGGCTGCGCCTGGCGCAGCGCCTCGTCGCGCCGGGGGACACGATGCTGCTGTTCGACGAGGCGGAGGATTTGTTCGTCAGCCGCAGCGAGGCTTTCGACGAGCCGGTGACCAGCTCGCGCGTGTTCATCCATCGGTTGCTGGAGCGCATGGCGGTGCCGGTGATCTGGACCGCCAACGACATCGGCGCGCTCGGCCCGGCGGTGCTGCGCCGGATGACCATGTGCCTCGAACTGCGGGTGCCCAACCTCGCCACGCGCACCCGGCTATGGCGCCGCATGGGCGAGACCGAGGGCGTCCCGCTGCACGACGCCGACGCCGCCCGGCTGGCCCGGCTGGTGCCGGCGGCACCGGCCGTCGCCGCGACGGCGCTGCGCGCGACCCGACTGGCCGGCGGCGGCGCGGAGACCGCGCGGCTGATCGTCGAGGGCGTGGCGCGCGCGGTGCGCGGCGGCGGCCTGCCGGCGCCCGAGCCGGAGCACGACGCGGCCTACGACCCCGCCCTGGTGAACGCCGACTGCGACCTCGCCGCGCTGGCCGCCGACCTGCTGCGCGAAGAGGCACCCCGCGCCGTGTCCTTCCTGCTGTCCGGTCCGCCGGGAGCCGGCAAGAGCGCCTGGGTGCGGCATCTGGCCGGGCGCATGGGGTTGCCGGTGCTGCACAAGCGCGCCTCGGACCTGCTCGACCCGTTCGTCGGCGGCACCGAGCAGAACATCGCCGGCGCCTTCGCCGAGGCGCGCGACACGCACGCCTTCCTGGTGTTCGACGAGGCGGACAGCCTGCTGCTGGAGCGCGCCGACGCGGTGCGCAGTTGGGAAATCAGCCAGGTCAACGAGATGCTGACCTGGATGGAGAGCCACGCATTTCCTTTCGCCTGCACCACCAACCTCGCCGACCGGCTGGATCGCGCCAGTTTGCGCCGGTTCCTGGTCAAGCTGCGGTTCGACTGGCTGACGCAAGCGCAGGCGCGGCTCGCGTTCCGGCGGTTCTTCGGCACGGCGGCGCCGGCCGAGCTCGACGCGCTGCGCACCCTGACGTCGGCCGACTTCGCGCTGGTGCGGCGCCGGGCGGCGGTGCGCGGCGGCGAGACGGACCCGGCCGTGCTGCTGCGGCTGCTGGCGGCCGAGAGCGAGGGCCGGATCGGCGGCCGGCTGACCATCGGCTTCGGCCGCCAAGCAACTCTCGGTTGATTGCCGACGTGTCTCGTTCCCGACATCATGAGGCCATGCGCTACGAGCCCGCCCAGCGCCTGCTGCGTCTTGCCCTGTCGCTGGCCGCGGCGCGCACCGGGCTGTCGCTCGACGAGATGGCGGCCGAGCTCGAAGTCGGACGACGCACGGCGGAGCGGCTGCGGGACACCTTGGCGGAAATCTTTCCTCAGCTGGAATGCTGGGACGACGACGCGCGGGTGCGGCGCTGGCGGCTGCCGGGCGGCGCCATCGCCGGCGTGGTCGAGCCCCGCGCGGAGATCGTTGCCGCCGTCGATGCCGTGGCGCGGGAATGCGCGACCCGCGGCGAGGCCGATCGCGCCGGGCTGCTGCGCGACGCCGGCGCCACCTTGCGCGCGCTGATGCGCCCCGCGGCGCTGACCCGCGCGGAGCCGGACATCGCGGCCCTGATGGAAGCGGAGGGCATCGCGATGCGCCCGGGGCCGCGCCCGGTGATCGCGCCGGGCGTGCTGCCGACCTTGCGTCGCGCGATCCTCGGGATGCAGTTGGTGGTGGTGCGCTACGCCGCGCGCGATGCCGAGGAGGCGGCGACGCGCATCCTGTGCCCGTACGGCATCCTCTACGGCGGTCGCGGCTGGCTGGTCGCGCACGCGGACGGGTTGCCGGAGATGCGGCTGTGGCGGCTGGACCGCATCGCCTCCGTCGACCTCCTCGACCGCGGGTTCCAGCGGCGGGAGGATTTCGATCTGGCCGCCTACGCCGCGCAGTCCTTCGGCGTGTTCCAGGAAGCGCCGATCGACGTGGTGCTGCGCTTCGCGCCCGACGCGTCGGACGACGCCGCCGGCTGGCTGTTTCATCCGTCGCAGAGCATCGCCCGCGAGCCGGACGGCGCGCTAACGGTGCGCTTCCGCGCTGGCGGCGTGCTGGAAATGTGCTGGCATCTATTTACCTGGGGAACGGCGGTCACGGTAGTTGAGCCGACGGACTTGCGCATGGAACTCGCCGAGAGAACCGCGGCTGCTGCGGAGCACAGCGGACGTGGCGAACGGCTCGTGCGGCGGGCGGAGAACATTCAGATTCCTCGTCAGCCGTGCCAGAGGAGTTGTCCATGATCTACCTCGCCGCAAGACGATGGCTACGTCCCGTTACGTCGTATCGGCCCGTAGCGGCATGGCGAAGGGAGCGACCCAACGAAATGGTTGATCTGGCCGCAATCGAGTCGCTTCTCCAAAACTTTCCACGCGCTCGGATTGACCTCGGCGCCTGCTGCCGGCTCCTGTATGAGAGTCGGCAACATGTTGTGCGTCTACACCGAGAAAGCCTCGCGCGACGTGCGCACGAAGCACCCGAATTCAACGTGTTTCGAGTCACGGAACGGCACGGCTACGAGGTCACTACACACTCAGCTTTCTTGGCTTACCTTTTCGATCCGCTTGGGCGGCACGAGCAAGGCAATCTTTTCCTCAGTGCGTTCTTGCAGCGCCTGAAGGAGAAACTCCCGGACTGGCGCGCTCCCTCGCCCGATCACCGCTGGCGGGTGAAGCCAGAAAGCGACCGAATTGATGTTCTGCTCGCGCACCCGGAAGGCCCGATTTTGTTGGAGAATAAATGGTCGGCTCGCGACCAACGTGACCAACTGTTTCGTTATTGGAACCTGCACCATCGGAACACCCGGTGGCAGCACCGGCGGATCCCAGCTGTGTACCTGACGCGGTGTGGGCATGGGCCAGACCTGAGTGAAGATGCGAGACGATGCAGGCGGTTCATGGATGACCTGATCCGGCTGTCCTACCGGGAAGATATACGCGCAATATTGGCAGGAGCAGTGCCTCAGATCGGGTCTGTCCGAATCCGTGAGGCGGTTGAGCAATATCTCGAACTAATGCCGGAGACGGACAATGAAGCTTGATAAAGCAGCAATAGACTATTTCTCGAAGAAAGAGGTGCTTCAGCAAGTAGACGATCTGCTGCCAGCGCTCGACACTTTCGTGGCGGAAATATGGCGACAATCGTTTGAAAATCTACAGAATAAGATAGAGGACCTTGGAAAAAGGCTGCCTTGGAGGTTTGTAACCGAAGCTCGAACGGGTCGTGTCAAATTCGTTCCTGTAAAGTTCGTCGGGATACAATGGTGCGGTTCTAAGGAAAAGTGGCCGGAAACTCTGAGAGTGGAATTTGGTTGGAGCGCACGTGAAGATGAGAAGTCTTTCCTGGTAATTGCTCACCCCGGTAGGGGTAGCGGCTCTGTTAGCAGTGCGGCGCGGAGAGCATCGAGCACGGCCGAGCGGTTGGCCTTCGCCGTGCTGACGACGGAGCGGAATGCGGCGTAGGTTTCCGC
>JAABUQ010003283.1_pt1 | contig 30014 bp, 25 predicted proteins | sample 5560001 | NCBI WGS metagenome assembly JAABUQ01 (sample SAMN10711888, study PRJNA513371) | rock metagenome | isolation source: Antarctica rocks | place: Antarctica: Victoria Land, Finger Mt nord | collected 2015-12-18 | reverse complement strand
GCGGCTTCATCACCACGAAGGGCCAGCTTCACCGTCGCCGAAACGGCGCGACCTTCACCCCTCAACCCGCTCCACAACCGGCCAAGATAATTGACGCCGGGCGGTCAGGATAATTGTCGTCAGCCACGGCGGTGTAACGCTGACGTATAGATTGAACCGTGGTGACATTCAGGGTATCCGTGAGGTTTGGTACGATAACGTCTATCGACTGCCTTTTCACACTGCTGTCGGAACCGTCGTCGATCTTGGCGCGAACATCGGTCTAACCAGTGTCTATCTCGCAAAACGCTACGGGGCACAATTCATCGTGGCGGTCGAACCCGATCCCGGAAATGCCGCATTAACTCGACGCAACCTTCAACAGAACGCGATAAAAGCTTCCGTTATCGAGGCTGCAATTGGGCCGGAGGACGCTACGGTGCGCTTTTCGTGTCAAGCCGACTCAAACCTGGGTCACGTGAGCCCAGAAGGCCGGGAAGTCCCTATGATTTCGATGGAAACGCTATGCCGTAGTCAAGCGCTTCAACGCATCGATGTTTTAAAGATGGACATTGAAGGCGGCGAGCAGCAGTTGCTTAGTGGCCCAATCCAGTGGCTCTCCCGCGTACGAAGCATCATCGCAGAATTTCACCCCGAAATCATTGACTATCCCGGATGCATCGCGCGCATAGAGAATGTGGGCTTAAGATGGATTAGGCCCGGTACCGTGTACCGACATACCACCGACTGCTTTTTGGTCAAGGACATCGCGACGCTCGTCCCCGAGCTGCAGCTTAGATAGCTTTATTTCTATCGCCTCGACATGCCGTCGTCACGCAACGATCCATTAGGTTCATAAGCGCGGAACCTATCTAAGCCAGGGAACATGATGAGGCTGAAATGATACACGCCCTTGCTGCTAAGACGCTTTTCCAACGGATAGGACTTGGAAAAGAACAGATGCAGCGCACAGCGCCGTCGGCCGGCCAACGCGTAGCCCTTGACGACTTTGTCGACCAGTCGGGCTACAAAGATGTCCCGAGCTTCTTCAATCTGCGGCGAAATGGTAAGGGTGGAGACGAACTCATACAAGGCGACTGCGGCACGAGGATGCTCCGTTCGATGAACGATGACGTTGTTTGAGATCGATTCCGCCGATAACCGGTACTGCGACGTGAAGCAATCGATGAAGACGACCGATCTCGGCGCCAACTTGGACGCCAGTCTGAGGTTGAAGTCCGTATCGCAGTAGACTCCGACCTCACCATACGGCCGATAACCGATGGCGCAAGCGGTTTGCGTCAGGACGAGAAAGCCGTTATTTGGAATTTGTTGACGCAATGCTGATGCGAGCGGGAACTTTTGTGCCCCAGCATCGGCAGTCGTACGATAGTAATACTCATTGAGTTGCTCCGTGACGTCGGCGATGACGCCGCCCGCAGGAGAGATCACTTGCTGACGTCCGAACACGAGGGCCGTGTCAGACGACCAAGACCGAGCAAGATTTGATGCAGCGTCAGGAAGCAGCACATCGTCATCGTGCAACAGAATTAGACGGTCGCCGCACGCCAAAGAGAATAGTTTATTGACGTTCTCATTTTGTCCTAATCCTGGGACGTTGTGTTCATAACGAACTGGGCGAACCGTCGTAGCGCGTACTTCTTCAATGACTTGCGCCGACAGCGCATCCGGCGAATCGTCGCCGACGATGATCTCGATCTCCGGGTAGTCCTGAGCCACTGCAGATAGTACCGCGACGCGTAGCAACTCGGCGCGCCGATACGTCGGTATGCATATCGATATAAGAGTATTCAAAGCGCATCCAAACCGATTCTGGGTTTCTACGTTCTCGCTGTGCTTCGTTGCATGCGCCACATCGCGATCACGTAGCGGAAAATTTGCGGGCAATGATGAGGCGAGCCCCAAGGTTGATAGCAAGCACGCCGAAGCGGGCAATTAACGTGTGACCCACGGCCGCCACGGATGAGCGTGCCTCGAAAAGCCACACCAGGAATCGACGTACCCGCCCGATGGAGACCCGATCTGACGCTAACAAACGCATGTCAGTCAGTCGCTATGGGCGGCATTTTTCACTGTGCTGCTCGGGAATGAGGGGCGTCCACGGCATTAGGCTAGTCTCGCGATACGACGATTTATGTGAGGATACGCCTCCTCTGTCGGCAGATTTTCGGGCGCAGCGTATCCATGATGGTGTGGTGCTGAAGCCGCTGGCGCACCGCACGGTAAACGTTGGAGACGGGCTCATGCGGACAACGCGGATCGACGGCGCGAACGGCGCGACGGTGGAAACAGCAGTCGTCAGGCTTCGCCACCCTATGCGGGCGACGTGCGAATGCTCACCGGGAGTGGCAACCCGTTTTTCATGAGCGAATCACTTGCATCCACACGTGTGCCTGAGGGCGCCCGATATGCGGACGCAAAGAAGAGCGATAACCAAAAGAACATACCGGGAAAGCCGTTGTGCGCGTCTGAAGCGACTTCAAGCACTAATAATAGGAGCTGGATTATCAATGCAACGGCGAGGATGTTCACTGCCGTTCCATTCGCTTCTCGTAAATAGCTCCTATAAGACGCAAACGATGTCATGAGCCCAAGAAAAAGCGCAATCAAATATACGGCCATCCCCGCGACGCCCATCTCAAGAAAGCGTGCGAGGTAGCCATTGTCGAGCGACGTCGCCTCGCCACCAGAGAGTTTGGTCGATGTGCCCACGACCCCGAGTCCCTGTCCGAGTGGCTCCTGGATACCGGTCCGAAGCGTATCCGCGCTAACCTGGCTACGCACCTGTACCGACCGATCATTGCCCAGGTCGGTAAAGCTCCCGAGACGTGAGCTAAGCGACGCGGTCGTTTCAGCGGCACCGGTGTAGCCAACCGTAGTAAGGAGCCCTGCACCAATCAATGTAAACGCGCCGACGATCGCTCCGAGCGAAACGAGTGCGGTGCCACGCCGCGGCGAGAGCAGCAGGTACAACACGGTGCCTAACGCGACGGCAACCCACACCGATCGAACGGACGTCAGCGCGAGCGCCATGATCGGCAGGACCAGGGCCAGGATGTTCCGCCAGCGCTTCAGACTGAGCCGCGGCACGTTGAGCAGGATGACAAACATAAGAAAGCTGGCGAAAGGTCCAGTCGAGTTGAGCGTTCCCCAGACGCGAAAGTTGAACGATTCGGTTATGCCCTGACTGCCTTCGATGTTCGCCTGTTGTGCCCAGTATGTATCCCAGGCAGGAGGCGAAATGTACTGCCAGATACCGTACGCTGCGGAAATAGCTCCGAGCCACAGAAGGACCGCGGCGATGCGCTCGTAGGTCTGCGTGATCTCCTCGCCATTTGAGCCCGCTGAAAGCAGGACATAGAAGAGGAGTGGGGCCACGAACAGCGTCAACGCGTACGTTGCTGACAGCGGCGAACTTGTCAGGGCGGCGATCAAGAATGCATAGCCGAAAGCGAAACTCCACAGCACCGCGATTCGCCGCGCGGGCACGCCCATACGCGACCACTGCGATGGGATCAAAAACAGTCCGGGAACCAGCGTCGCGAGCGGAAGCAAGCTAAATGGCGAAAGCTGATGAAACGTCGTCCGCCAGTCGTAGAGCCGCCGAACTTCGGGAGCAAGAACCCAGGTTGCCAAGACCAACGGTACGTACCAGCGCCACGTAAAGGACCGCCGCAAAAGTATCAGCATGCCCTTAGCTGTCTCTTCCCTACAGGTTCAAAGCGGCGCCATTCCACGGCCCAATGGGACCATATCATCGATCACGCCGAGAAGGGCCTTTAGTCGCTGTTTTTGCGGGCAGATTGCTAGGCGGCAGCAAGTTCAGTATCTCGTCGGCGGTCCGAGCCCATGTTAACTGTAAGGCCCGTTCACGTCCGCGCCTGCCCATTTCTTCTGCCAGCTTTTCTTCCCGCAGCAGGGTCGTAAGCGCTTTGCACACCGCATCTGTCTCGTTTCCGTCGACGAGAAGACCGGTTACTCCGTCTACGATCGCGTCTGCCGCCCCCGAGTGCAGCCCGCCGACGGCGGGCAACCCAGCCAGGGCCGCCTCGAGATAGACGATGCCGAAGCCTTCGACATCGTCCCCGACGACCCGAACCGGCAGCGCGAAACACCAAGCGCGGGCGTACGCTTTCCACAATTCCTCGTCGCCCACGCTACCCAAAAAGACGATGCGGTCAGCCACGCCCAGCTCTGCAGCGCTCCGGCGAAGCGCCTCCCCTTGCGGCCCGTCGCCGAGTATCTCACAGCGCAGTTCCGGAAAGTCGGGAGCCAGGCAGGCAACCGCTTCAACGAGACGATCGAACCCCTTACGCTCTAGCAGCCGACCGACGGCCAGGATCGTGGGAACAGCGGCCCGCGCCGGCATGATGTCGCGCGGATCCACGCCCAGCGCGACGACGCGGACTTTCGCGCGAATGCCAACTGAGGCGAGGAGTCCTTGGGTGAAGCGACTATTCGCGATAACAACGTCCGCTCGCTTGTAGACGAACCGCATCGCCCAACGACGCAGACCCGGTCGGCCGGGCGCAATTTCGGAGCCGTGAGCCAGAACCGCGAACGGCCCGCGCAGCCGTCTCGGTACGACGGCAACCGCTAGGCCTACGGGCCACCAGACCGACGCAATCGTCATGCGATCGTGCACTGCTGCGAGCGTTCTCAAGAACGTTACCGACATGGCCAACAGACCGATGGCTTTCTGTCGGATGACCGCATAGCGGATTACTCGGTACGGTGACGCCGCGTCGAAATGGGCGCTTCCGGGCAGCTTCGGAGCAACGACGACCACCTCTCGTCCCCGTGCAGCAAACTCTTCAGCCAATCTCGATATCATTCGCTGAATGCCGCCGTGTGCCGGCGGAAAATCATTGCTGATCAGGATCGGCATCGCTGGGTCACGATATGCTCGTAGAGTTTGGTGTACTCTTCGGCCATGCGTTGCCAGGTATGGGTCAGCGCCCGCTCGCGCGCCGCTTCTCCCATGCGCCGGCGCAAAGCCGGATCGCTCGCCAGCCGCTCCAAGGCCGTACCCAGGCCGGCCGCGTCTTCGGGATTGCGCAGAACGATGCCGCAGGATTCGTCGACTAGTGCCGATGCGCCGGTGGTCGATGCAGTGATGACGGGAAGACCCGAAGCTAGCGCTTCCAGGACCACCAATCCGAGCGGCTCGTAACGCGCCGGATACACGAATGCATCAACGGCTCTCATGATCTTCGCTATATCCGGTCGAAAACCAAGAAACGTTACCCGCTCCGCCATTCCGAGCTCCTGGACTTTTGCCGGATATGGATTCTTCTTCAAGTCGCCGGCGACAACGAGATGGATGTCTGGAACGGTCCGAATTGCCTGGAGCACCGTGTCGAGATTCTTGCGCGGGGTACGCATGTCTCCCGCGAAAAACGCCAAAAAACCGTTGTGCGCAATTCCGAGTGCAAGTCGATCCGCGATGCCCGGGGAAAATTCATTGACGTCGATTCCATTCCAGATAACGCGAATCTTTTCGCGTTCGACGCCGGTTTCGACGAGTTGCGCGCGTACGTGATCTGAAACTGCAACGACGCAACCGGCACGCGCATAGGCAATACGTTCTTGCCGCGCATGCAGCTCGGTGAGCATACGATGATAAAGACCGTACGCGTTCCGGCTTGAAGACGACGTGTGCGCCGCAGAAGCACCCCACGCTCGGTGAACGAAATGGCATGAATTGACGTCGGTCCGAGCCAACGTGACGCTCCCATTAGCATGGATGATATCGAACCGAGAGCGGTGCCGCTCCAGCCAGCGCGTCGCCTGCACGGAAAATGCTTGCGAACGCAAGAGACTTGTCGGAAGCCAATTGATACCGGCCCGCACCCAGTGGAATCTGCGCTCACGGAGCAATTCCGGTGCGACGTCACACGTGACCGCCGTCACGCTACCGCCTAGCGAAAGCCAGCGCCTCACGACCTCGTAGTTCACGCGACCTTGCCCGTCGCGTTTGATCAAGCGCGGTGTCACTAAGGCAACGTGGCCAACGTCCATCAATACGAGTGCCTTCCGTAAGCATCGATTCGGTCACCGCCGGGCCCGAGCAGCGTTCCCAGGCCGTTCCGTAGAATCATCGGTTTCAATGCGGGCGATGCCCATCTCCGTTTTAATTCCCACGTACAAAAGAAGCGCGGATCTGGCGCGTTGTCTGCACGCGATTACGCGACAGAGCCGTCCGCCCGATCAAGTCATCGTCGTGTGCCGACAAGATGACCGCGAAACAAAGGTTCTCCTGGAATCACCGGACCGGTGGCCTTTTGCGCTGCAGATCGTCAGCGTCCAGGTTCCAGGACAGGTCGCGGCTCTCAACGCGGGACTGGCACGCGTCGACTCGGAGATCGTGGCCATCACCGATGACGATGCCGCCCCGAGACCAGAATGGTTGTCGCGGATCGAGCGTCACTTTGCAAGCGACTCCAAGATCGGCGGCGTAGGGGGACGCGATTACGTCCACGTGGGGAACCGGGAGAGCGAGAAGAGCCAAGTGGGGATACTGCAATGGTTCGGACGCCGCATCGGCAACCACCATCGTGGCACAGGGATGGCTCGCGCGGTCGATTTCCTGAAAGGCGCAAATATGAGCTACCGGATGGCCGCCGTCGGTCGGCTCCGTTTCGACGAACGCTTGCGAGGTTCGGGCGCACAGGTGCACAACGATTTCGCTTTTTCCCTGGGCGTCCGCCGGCGCGGCTGGCGGCTCATTTACGATCCCGCGGTCGCCGTCGATCATTACCCCGCCGAGCGGTTTGGTGAAGACCAGCGGACGGAACGTTCGCAGCGGGCCGTAAATGCAAGCGCCTACAACGAAACGATCGCAATCTTGGAGCATCTGCCCAAATATCGTCATGGCTTCTTCTGGCTTTGGGCGATCGCCGCCGGCACGGAGGAGCTCCCCGGGCTTTTACGATGCCTGCTCCCAACCAAAGGTGCGTCGCAGCGGCGTGCCAGGCTACGTCCCATGTTGAGCGGACGACTTGCCGCAGCGTCGCGTGCATACCGTAAAAACCGCGACCAGCTTTAAGTCATGCGCATTCTCCATGTGCTCAATCACGTGCGTATCACCGGCAACGGTATCGTGAACGCGACAACTGACCTTGCATGCCTGCAAGCACAGATGGGCCATGAAGTCGGCGTGGTTTCCCAAGGTGGCGGCAACGAAGAGCTTTTCAGTCGTTATGGCGTCGCGCATTTTGCAGTCGATCAACACCGTAGTCCGCGGCGGCTACTCACAGCTGTGGCATCCCTCAATCGCGTCGTGCGAACATTCGATCCCGATATCGTGCACGCCCAGATGGTGACGGGCCTTGTGCTCGCCAAACTTTTACAACCCATGGCCCGCTACAAGCTCGTGTCGACGGTCCACAACGAATCTCACCGTAGCGCAGCGCTCATGGGCTTAGCCGACCGTGTGATCGCCGTCAGTGCCGCGGTTGCTCGCGCCATGCGCCGCAAAGGAACGCCGCAACGAAAGCTTCGCGTCGTCCTCAACGGAACGCTTGGTACACCGCGCCGCCGTCCGCTTTCGGACTACGCAGCCTTACCGTTAGAGAAGCCGACCATTACCACGATCGCCGGCCTCTACAAGCGAAAAGGCATCTCCGATCTCATTGAGGCATTTTCGTCCGTCGCCGAACACCGTCCCGAGCCGCATCTATATATCGTCGGCGACGGTCCCGACCGGGCCGTTTTCGAACAGCAAGCAACGCGAACGCTTCACCCCGACCGAATTCATTTTGTCGGCTTCACACCCGAACCGGAAGGCTATCTTCTCAGTAGCGACATTTTCGTGCTTGCATCCCGCGCCGATCCTGCACCACTCGTGCTTCCCGAGGCCCGGCAAGCGAGCTGCGCCATCATCGCCACGGCAGTAGACGGTATTCCCGAACTGCTCGACGGCGGGGAAGCCGGGATTCTGGTTCCAGCGCAACAACCCGCCGTACTAGCGACCGAACTTAAACGGCTGCTCGGCGACGCCGCTCTCCTTACGAGTTGGCGCGAACGCGCAGTACGGAATGTGGAGCGCCTACATGCCAAGCGGGTCGCGGAAGAGACGACGAACGTCTACCACCAACTTCTTGTGCCCCGGTCCGGGCCCTAACGAGGGCTCAACTCCAGAAACGAGATGGCGTCGGAGACCTCGAATTGGGCCGATCCACCTCGGATTGCGACCGGTGACGGAGTCAAAGACCAGTTGTGGGCGTACCGGTACAGTTTCGCCGAAGCGACCAATGGCGGCAGCGTAACGGAGATCGTTTGCGGACGCACGTCGAGCGGAGTTCCTACGCGGTGATCTGCCGACGTCGATTTCCACGCCGGAACTTCCAACCAGACAAGCAGCTCGTAGCGGCCATTACGTTTCTGCAGCAGCGTGTGATGAACGTCTTTAGTATTGCCGCCAATCGCGTATTTGAGTGGGCTCGGCGCGAAGGCCGGTCCAGGGTCCGCCAGCAGGCCGATCATACTCTTTAGCGCGGTGAACTGTGGCTTCGGAGAACCGTCGGCGTGCAGTAGGCCGGTGCCTCCGAACACGCTATCGCGCGGCATGTCGGCGAGTTGGTAAAAGAAGATTCGCGGTTCGCCTAGGTTCCATCGCTCGGCGACGGTTCGCGGATCGTACTTTGCGATGATATCGTCCGGCAAATGACACGGCCGCAACGTATCGCTATTGTAGCCGGCTTCCGTTGTCCAAATAGGTTTTGTCTGCGTGCTCATGCGCAGTAACGCGTGCACTCGGCGCACGCTTTGACGCGGCGTGTCGACCCCGGGAGGATCGTCGCACGTCGAATAATGCAAATTCCCCGCGTCTTCGTATGCATCTAGCGGTCCGAGCATAGAATAGTACCGCTGACGGGCAAGCGCTGGCCCTAGTACGGTGACGCGGCTGAACGCCGAGTCGCCGTGCACTGTTGCGTACAAGGTCTTCTGGGCGGCAATGACTTTGTCGGCCCACTGTGGATCCGTTTTCGCCGCGCTGTCGTATTCGTTCTGAGTCTCGACAAAATCGACATATGGCGCAAACGTCCTCAACGTCGACTCGACATATGCGGGGGTCGCCGTAAGCGCAAAACCAGCGTTGTGGTCGATCCCATGTGATCCAAGCATCGCCAGCCTCTCAAGATAAGCCGCTTCAGGCTTTCCTCCGTCGCGGATGTGCCGAATGCCCGAGCCGATCAGTGCCGAACTGATTGCCGGCCAATTCCTGATATAGGACGTACCGTTGTAGTTGAAGTGGCTGTCCACCCCGACTGCATCGACGAAGGCGTCGGCTCGGCCCGGGGTTTCACCCTGCGATCTATCCTGCGTTGCCGCGGCCGCGGCGGATAGACGCGCCGCGCGCGCTACGGGAACTCCGACGATCAACGCCGTCGCGGCACTTAAGGCGCCTATTCGAAGCCAACAACAAATCACTCGCAATACCTCGGAAAAAAGACGACTCAGACGTGCTGTGACCAAAACGGGATGAGAAGCCGCGGGGTTCCCGCGTTTCTTCTACAGTCGGATTCTCCGATTCTAGCCTTCGGAATGTCTCCTCATCGGTGTTCGTCCCAGAGGGTGCGACGCCCCCAAACGACAAGCCAGCGTCGCGAGGAAGCATTACCGTTGAATTTTGAGACGAAAGTCGCCGTCTGCATTCCGACATACAATCAGAGCGCCTACCTTATCGAGTCTGTCACCAGCGCGTGCCGCCAAACGTACCCCAACGTTGAGGTTTGGGTTTCCGATGACGCGAGCACCGATGAGACGCCCGCAGTACTCGAAGCACTCGCGCGAGACTTTCCTCAACTTCGGTACTACCGTCAGCCCGTCAATCTAAACATCGCAGCAAATAATACCTGGCTGCTTGCTCAACCCGATGCGGAGTTCATCGTTCGGCTCGATTCCGACGACGTGCTGGAGCCACAGTACGTCGAAACGTTGCTGAACCGGATCACCGCAGACGCTCGCATCGGATATGCGCACGCTGCGGTGCAGATCATCGACGAAAATGGTCGGTTTCTCTCCGTCGCGCGGCTTGCCCGTGCGAGCGGCATCCGCACCGCAGAGGCAGCGCTGCGTGAAGCGGTGGGCGGATACCGCGTCGCAGCCAACATCTGCATGTTTCGAGCGAGTGCACTGCGCGAGCTCGACTATTACCGCGGGCGTCCCGACTTCGTGGAAGACTACGATCTGTCGGTACGCTTGGCCGCAGCCGCTTACAGCAACGTCTACGAGGACACCGTCCTGGCTCGGTACCGAGTTTGGACTGACCCGAAACGGACGCGGTCGAAGCGAAAGGCCCTACAACTCCGCGGCTACGTCCGGATATTTGACGAGGCGTTCGAGCCAGCTTTTCGCCGGCTCGGCTGGAATACCAGTCCGCTCCGTCGGCGGCGCCGACGGCTGGCAGTACGCCACGCAGCCGCCTGCTTTGAGCCCCAATATAGTGAGGTCGAACGGGCTGAATTAGTGGAGCTCCTCATCGGTCTCGCCGGCGGCGCCACTTTAGCGCTACGGCTGCGGCTCTTTGCCGTCCGGCGCGGGTTCGGATGGGTGTTTCAGGTACAGCGCAACGCCGCGATGGCAATTAAGAGCTATCTTAAGAATTTGCTCTCACGTTGGCGCGGCAAACAACTTCCCTAAATTAGGGGAAGACGCGCAAACATCGTTTGCCACACCGCGGACGCAACTTCTCCGAACGACCTAACGTTTCGCGGTAGCGGCATCGCGGCGGCGGCACTTCGGGGATGCGCCCTTTGACCCTTGTTCCACAAAAGGTTCCTGTGGTCTCATTGAATCACCGAACGCCAAGGCAGTGCCGACATTCGATGTTTTCCCATGCCAGCGCCACACACATGTAATAGGATCGCTTCTGATGAGTTCCCGAATCCGCGTCGCTCCACTTACAGCAATTGCCGTGTTCCTATGCGCTGCTGGAGCCTCGGCGACGACACTGCACCCCGGCGACAAGATATCGATCAACGTGTACAACCATCCGGAGCTCGCGGCGGCCACGGCGACGCTTGACTCAACAGGTCACGTGTCGGTGCCACTAGCTGGTCTCGTGAACGCCGCCAATCTTTCGCCGGCGCAATTAGGCCAGCGGATAGCCGCACGTCTGGCTCCTTACGTGATCAAGCCGGCGGTCGATGTCCAGCTTATCGCCCAAGGGCAAAATATCTTCGTCGCCGGCGGTCCTGGCGGAGTGCTCACCTACACGCCTGGCGAAACGCTCGCCGGCGCACTGTCGCAAATCGCGGCCGGCACCACCACTGGCAGCTCCACGACCGACACCAGTGAAACTGCGACGCGCGCGCAGCAGTACGGTAGCATCGACCTCCATCGTGTCGTCATCGAACGTGATGGGCGCAACTTGCCGCCGGTCGATGCCGCGAGCTTAACGGCCGGCGGGAATGCCGGCCCTACCCTGCAGCCCGACGACACGATCAAGCTCGTGCTCAAGCCGATCGCCGTCGCCGTGCGCGGAGAAGTCAAATCGCCCGGCGTCGCTCATCTCGACCGGGATGAACCACTTTCCAACGCCCTGCTGCAGGTCGGCGGCGCCAACGACGCGACCTCCTCGGTCGAGTTCATCCTTACGCGGGGTAGCGGCCAAACGGTCGTCACGACCTCGAGCCCTCAGTATCGCGAGCCGGCGCAGAGCGGCGATGCGATTTACGTTCCGCATGCCGAACGTGTCGGCGTGGTCGGCCAGGTCAACAAGCCCGGCAGCGTGACGTTGCAGGGTGATGACTCTCTCTTGAGCGCTCTCTACTACGCAGGCGGCCCCACCAGCTACGGTGACATCAAGCACGTCGGCGTCATTCATCAAGGTGTCCAGCAAACATACGACGTCACTCAATTGACGCACGGCGCGCCCGGCGCGAATCCGCAGCTCGCCGATGGGGATACGGTCTTCGTACCGGAAGGCCATAAGATCGACTTCCGTGGGATTTTCCAGACCATAGCGTCGGCTGCTCTTCTCCCCCTACGGCTCATTCCATGATTGCAAGCCAGAGGCCGGATTGCCCCGTAAGCCTGGTCTTCCGGGAGAACCGGCGTTATCGCTCCGTCCAACGCGGTGTCGACGTAACGGTCGCGGTGTTGGTCCTGATCCTGACGGCGCCGATACTGCTGTTGGCAGCGCTAACCATAAAGCTCGATGACGGCGGTCCCATCATGTTCGTGCAAAAGCGGGTGGGCCGGTTCGGGCGGTTGTTCAACGTCTACAAGCTCCGCACGATGAGGTCGACGCTGTGCGTCGATGCACCGTCTCCGACGCACGGCGCCGATGCACGGATCACTGCGGTGGGAAAAGTGTTGCGGCGCCTATCGATTGACGAGCTTCCCCAGTTATACAACGTTCTGCGGGGCGACATGGCGCTGGTCGGACCGCGGCCCGAAATGCCGTTCATCGTTAGCCAATACGAACCGTGGCAACAACTGCGTCACCTGGTCACGCCAGGCATCACCGGCCTTTGGCAGGTCGAGTGTCGATCCAGTATCCCGCTTCACCGGCCTGAAGCAACGGCGCTAGACATCAAGTATATCGCGAGTGCATCGTCGCTCTCCGACAGTGCAATTTTACTCAAAACCGTTCGGGCCGTGCTTTCCCCGCACGGCGCTTACTGAGGCTGCTACCGTGAACACAAATAAAAGCAATATTGCGATCGTCGGCACCGGCTACGTCGGAATGGCTTGCGCAATCGGCTTTGCCGAATTCGGCCATCAAATTGTCGGCTACGACATTCTAACCGAGCGTGTGCGCCAGCTCCAGCGTGGCGTCACACCCTACCACGAGGCCGGCATCACGGAGTCCCTAACCCGTCACCTGCGCACCGGCAGCGTACGCTTTGTCGAAGATATGGAGAGCGCCGTCCACGGCGCCGCTTTCATCATCGTCGCCGTAGGAACCCCGTCCCACCCGGACGGCTCCGCGGACCTTTCTGGCGTCTACGATGTCATTGGACGGCTTGCTCGGCTAAACTTACGGGGCGCCACTGTCGTCCTCCGCTCAACGGTCCCACCAGGCACGTCCGAATGGGCCGCCGACGCTCTGCGCAATAATGCCGATGTAGTATATGCGCCGGAATTTCTGCGTGAAGGCTGCGCCGTTCCCGACTTCCTGAACCCGGATCGCGTCGTGGTGGGTGCGGAGTCGCGCTCGGTCGCGGAGCGCTACGGGGACTTGTTCGCACACTTGAGCCGCCCGATCCTAACGATGTCGCTGCGCAATGCCGAACTGGCCAAAGGGATGTCCAACGCGTTCCTCGCGATGAAGATCAGCTTCGCCAATCAGGTCGCCAATCTATGCGACGAACTCGATGCCGACGCGCTCGACGTGCTCGATGCCGTCGGACACGACCGGCGAATCGGCCGCATGTTCCTCCAACCTGGAATTGGGTTTGGTGGCCCGTGCTTCGAGAAGGATCTCAAGAGCCTGATCCATCTCTCGAAAAACTCCAACGCCGACTATGACCTTTTACACGCCACGCTCGACGTCAACGACCGGCAACCGCGCCGAGTCGTGGATGTGCTCGAACAGGAACTGAACGAGAGCGTTTCGGGCGTGCGCGTCGGCGTTTGGGGTCTTACGTTCAAAGCCGGCACGGATGACGTCCGTGATTCACTCGCGATCAGGGTCGTGGAGGCTCTCGCCGCCCGGGGCGCCGAGATCGTCGCCTTCGATCCCGCGTTCCGCGATCCGGCCCATCGGCTCCCTTGTACGTTGGCGGCATCCGCCCTCGACGCCGCAGACGCCGACGTGCTCCTCGTGCTGACCGATTGGCCGCAGTTCCGCGCTATCGATCCCTGGGCACTGGCCCACCGCTTGCGCCGCCGTTTGATCGTCGATGGGCGGAACGTTCTCGATATCGACGCGGTAACGGCGGCAGGACTCGTCTATCGGGGTATCGGACGGCGCCGGACGGCCAGCGGCGTGGAACTAGCAGAAGTCGGATGAAGATGTTATTTCGGATGAAAACATTAAGGAAGGTCTACCAATGAAGTCATTTGCTACTGTCCTGTGGGAGCGGCGCTGGGTCGTTCTCGGAGTCATGCTCCTGGCCTTGGCGGCCAGCCCGGTCATCGTGAAAATGATTCGGCCGACCTACCTTGCGACGGCTGAGGTAGCCCCGGTCGGAGATGCGAAGGGCGATATCTTGCCCGTTGGAGACTTGCCGGAACTGGTGCTGAGCGTGCCGGTAATGACGCGAGTCAAGGCGCAGATGCATCTGAACGCCCCCATCGACGACTTTCGCTATAAAACCGAAGTGAAAATGTCCCCGCGATCGGCGATCGTGCCGATCACATACCGTTCGAAAGATCCGGCGTTTGCGCTTAGCATGGCCAACGCAATTGCGGATTCGACGGTCTACGAATACAAAGACTTGGCAGCGCGTCAGTACGACCAAGTAATCGAGCGCCTGCGCACCCAACTCGCTGGTGAGCAATCGACCATTCGTAGCATCGATGGGCGTCTGCAGCAGGCGGTGCAGCACGACTCTTTCATTGGATCGCCTTCCGCGCTCGAAGCAATATCGACTCGGCTCGACGATCTCGAATCGCAGAAAGCCCAGGTGCGGGCCAGCCTCGTTGCCGATCAAGCTTCAATGTCGGCGGGCGCTAACGCGACGGACCGAGCGGGTCTCGACAGCGTAATTCGCGAGCAAACGCTGGCGAACGATCCAATGTATCAGGCACTGCGCAGCAATCAAGCCAAAGACGTCGCAACCTACGACACGACCAAGGCCGGCTACACCGACGCCTTCCCCGGCCTCGCCGGACTAAAGGAAAAGGTTGACCGCGAGGGCGCCGACGTCAACCGTGCGGCACAAGTCAGCGTTCGCGATCACCAAGGCGCAAGTCCGACGTACGCGTCGGTGTTGTTGCAGCGACGCGCGGCCGAAGCCCAGGTCGCCGGCGACAATGCGCGCCTCCAATCGATTAACGGGGAGCTCGGAGCGACCAACGCACGTCTAGCCGATCTGCCGCGCTACGGCGTTGCGGCGAATCAACTGCGCCTACAGCGTGATTCCGCCGCCAACGCCTATCAGCAGCTGCAGGGCCGCTTGCAGACGACTCTTGCCGACCAGGCCCAAGCGGCCTCCCTCGGGTCGCTCATTGTCCTCGACCACGCGACGGCCGCTTCTCCGAAGATGCCTCGAGAAGTAATGGTTATCCTCATTGCAGCGCTGATCTTCGGGCTCGCAATCGGCTCGGCATATGCTGCGGAAGCCCTCGATCCACGCATCCGCACGGCCGGCGAAGCGGAAGCGCTGTACGGCACTCCGCACATCGGCTCGGTGTAGTCGTGGACCTTACCGCAATCGTCAACCGACTCGATCTTACGCGGGCTCGCCTGGAAGCGGAAATGACCACTCCGGCGGTCATTTCCGTCACGTCGGCGACGCCACGCGACGGATCGAGCATGGTAGCCACAGGGCTCGCCCACGGCCTTGCCGCGGTTGGCCATCGCGTTCTCTTAGTTGATGGTAACGTAGACGCGCCGACGCTCGCGAAAAGCACGTCGGCGCCGAAACTCTCGTCACGAAGCGATTACGATGTCCTGTCCTACGCTACCCCTGGAACTAACGGCGCACCAAGCGTCCTAGCACTCAATGCTCCTGCAGTTGCCGCCTCCTGTTCACGGGAGACCGCCGAACCTGCGGCGGCGCAGTTTCGCGATCATTTCACCTTTACAATCATTGAAACAGCAGCGTTGCCGCAGAGCGGCATGGCATTAGCCTTTGCCTGTGCCGCGGATGGCGTCATCATCGCCCTCAAGCAAGGGCGAGCGCCGTCCGACGCTGACAGGGAACTCATCAAGGTTCTGCGTTCGGCGCAGGCATCGATTCTAGGTGTGGTAACGACGCAACAGAAGATGCTACGCGAATTTGACGCGTATCGCCGCTCGTCGCAGCGCGGGCCTACGCCGCTGCGTTCGCATGTTGATGAACCGGCCAGGGGGAGCACCCCACTGGGTGTTCGCACAGGCTAGTCAAAAGCGGTCTCACGTGCCCGCTCCATGCACCTAAGAAAGAGTTGTTCTCAGTGATCAGTGTTGTGACGGGTGGTGCCGGCTTTGTCGGAAGCCACCTCGTTGATAATCTGCTGCGCCGTGGCGACGAAGTAATCATCCTCGACAACCTCTCGACAGGTAATCTCCGTAACATCGAGGCGGCGACAAAGTCCGGCAGGGCAGCGTTCGTGTACCTGGACGTCGCTCAACCGGCTGAAGCGTTACGGCCTGTTCTGGATGAAGCTTTAGCGGGAAAGCGGATAGGGCAGCTTTTTCATCTTGCCTCGCCTGCAAGTCCTGAAGCCTACGGTGCCCACCCCTGGGAGACGCTGGCGGTCAACGGTGTGGGAACGATGTCGCTCGTCGACATCGCGCTGGAACACGGCGCCCGCTTCTTATATGCGTCGACATCTGAGATTTACGGCGATCCGCTCGAACATCCACAACGGGAATCGTACTTCGGCAACGTGGACCCCATCGGGGAGCGCGCCTGTTACGATGAAGGGAAACGATTCGGCGAAGCTGCCGTTTCCGTCGCAATTCGATCGCGCGGTTTGGATGGCCGGATCGTCCGATTCTTCAACTGTTACGGTCCACGAATGTCGGCCGCCGACGGCCGTTTGATTCCGGCGTTGGCCGAATCCGCCGCCGCCGGACGTCCCTTCCCAATTCACGGTACGGGGCGACAAACGCGCTCGATGACGTATATCGACGATGCCATCCGTCTCCTATTGCGGGTGATAGAGGGGACCACAGGAGGATCGCTACAACCGATAAACGTTGGCAACGACGAAGAACGAACGATCATTGAGATCGCCCGTACGTTCGCGCGGGTCGCCGGCGTGCCCTACGATGTGGAGCATGTCGCCGCTCGCCCCGGAGACCCCCAGCGACGCAAGCCCGACCTCACCTTAGCAAGGAACCTCGGGTGGAAGCCCGAGGTTCGGCTTGACGAAGGCCTACAAACCACGTTAGCGTGGCTTCGCAACGCCTCGCTGACGTTTATTTGAGTTCCAGGAACGAGATCGCGTCGGTCACTGTCAGGTCTACCGCCGCTCCCGTTTTAATTTGGAGACGTTGTCCGGAAAGCGTCCACCGCGAGGTGTCGTAGGTATAATTGGTCGCTACCGTCATGCCGGGGACCGAAAGTGACACCTGTTGTGACGGCACCGGCACCTGCGTGGGATCATAGACACTGACCAAACGCGGTTTCTCGATCCACAGCATCATCACGTACGTCCCATCTCGTTTTTGTAGTAGCGTATGGTGCACGTTCTTAGTCTGACCGCCGATCGCGTAGCGTAGGGCGGTGGGCCTGAACGCTGCACCGGGATCCGCGAGCAACTTGAGCATGCTCTGGAGCGCTGTGTACTCGGGCTTCGGCGTCCCGTCAACCGTTAGGAGCCCCATGTAGGCAAACGGGTTTCCGCGCGTCGGTTTATCGACGAGCTGGAAGATGTACGACCGCGGTTCTCCGGCATTCCAGCGTTCGGCAAGCATGCGCGGATCGTAGCGGGCCACGGTTGCGTCGGGCGTCGTGCAGACATGCGTGAGGTTGGAATCGTCATCGTAACCAATCTCCGTGGTCCAGATCGGTTTCGTCCTCGTACTCTTTCGGATCGCAGCGGTCGTTCTAGGAAGGTTTACCGTCCCGTTATTCGTTCCAGGATTGTAATTGCAAAAGCCCGCGTGAAGATTTCCGGCGTCTTCGTAAGAATCGAGAGGGCCGAGCAGGGCGTAGGCATTGTGGCTCGCAAGCCCCGGCCCCAGAACGGCTATACCGTTGAACGCACCGTTACTGCGCACGGTCTTCCAGATTGTTTTCTGCTCCGCAATGATATGGGCCACCCAGTGGGGATCTTGCTTGGCATAGGTGTCGTATTCGTTCTGCGGTTCAATGAAGTCGACGTTGGAGGGCCCGAACGTGTTGAGGGTCGCGGTAATTTGCGCCGGCGTCGAGTCGATCGGCATCCCCACAGAATGGTGGATACCGTAACTGCTCAACGTCGCCATCTTCCGCGCAAATGTCTGGTCGTACACCGGACCACTGTCGCGGATGTGCTTGATGCCGGAATTGATCAGCAGATCACGCACCCCAAGAAATTGCGTCGTGTACGCCTGGTTGCTGTACACAAAATGCGTGTTGACCCCAACGGAGTTGACGAACGCCTCAGCTTGACTCGGGATTTCTGATACCCCCAACTGCGCTCCCTGCCCAGGTGTAAGCTGTGCCAAAGACGGTCCTGCAGAGGAGGGCGCCCCCCCTGTACTGTCGCCGGTACGCTGCGACGCCATCGCAGTCGTCGAGGCCGAAGCGTCGGCGGCGTCTGCTAACGTTCCGTCTCCGCCCAGCGTTGTCGGCAGAGACGCCAACGATGAGCCGCTTCCGCAGCCGCTGAGGCCAAGCAAAGCGCACGAAAGAGCGACGGATGTGGACAAATTCGATGCACCTGGCATACGTGTCTCCTGGCAAGCAGTGTGCCGAAGCAAGACCCCGTCAATCACGGCTAAAGCGCCTTAGAGATATGACTCGACGGGTAGGCGGCGTTGGAGCCGCGTCGCGTTCGGTACTACAACATTTCAGGACGATCAACGGCGACCGTCTTTTGGCGCACTGTCTAGGGGTCTTAATAGCTTAATAAGTGTGGCAGGGGAGCTACCGAGCGTGTCTCTGAACGCTCGACCGTTTCGAACCCCAAAGCAATGCAAGAAAGAAGCCTCGGTGCCGACCGAGGCTTCTTTCGTCCGTTTAACAGCTTGCAGTCTACATTCGCACAGGCTCGTCAGGCCGGGAGCGTCGCGCTGACGTTTAGTGGAACTCGACGAACGAGATTGCGTCAGTGACGGTCAGGTTAACCGTCCCGGCATTTATCGCGAGATTTTGCGGTGAAACCGTCCACTTCGCAGTATCGTATGTGTAATCGCTCGCCGTCGTCATGCTGGGGACCGAGAGTGACACTTGCTGCGATGGCACAGCGACTTGCGTGGGATCATAGATACTGACGAGGCACGGTTTCTCAATCCACAGCATCATCACGTACGTTCCGTCTCGCTTTTGTAACAACGTATGGTGGACGCTCTGCGTCTGGCCGCCGAGCGCGTAATTCAGGGTAGTTGGGGTGAAGGCCGATCCGGGGTCGGACAGCAAGCCTAGCATGCTTTGGAGTGCTGTGTACTGAGGCTTCGGCGTACCGTTGATCGTAACGAGACCCATGTAGGCGAACGGGTTTCCGACCGTGGGTTTGTCGACGAATTGGAACATGTACGAGCGCGGTTCCCCGGCATTCCAGCGTTCAGCCAGCAGTCGGGGGTCGTATTTTGCCACGGCGGGGTCGGGCGTATCGCAGACGTGTGTAAGGTTGGAGTTATCATCGTAGCCCGTCTCGGTGGTCCAAATCGGCTTGCTGACGGTACTGGTCCGAATCAGTGCTGTCACCTTGCTAAAGTTTACTGTCCCATTATTGGTGCCGGGATTATAGTTGCAGAAGCCGGCATGAAGATTTCCGGCGTCTTCATAGGCGTCAAGATCACCGAGCAGCGCGTAGGACTTGTGGCTCGCAAGCGCCGGCCCCAAGACGGTTACCCCGTTGAACGCAGGGTTAGCGCGCACTGTGTTCCATATCATCTTCTGTTCCGCAATGATATTGGCCAACCAGTTTGGATCTTGCTTAGCGTACGAGTCGTATTCATTCATTGGTTCAACGAAGTCGATGTTCGCTGTTCCGAACGCGTTGAGGGCTGACGTGACTTGGGCCGGCGTGGAGTTGATCGGCATCCCGAGCGAATGATGTACGCCATGACTGCTGAACATCGCCATCTCGCTCAAGTATGTCTGATCGTACGTCGGCCCGCTGTCGCGGATGTGCTTGATTCCCGAGTTGATCAGCAATTGGCTTACCGCCGGGAATTGTGTTGTATACGCCTCATTGCTGTACACGAAATGTGTGTCAACTCCGACCGAGTTCACGAACGCGTCGGCTTGGCTCGGAATTTCGGAGACTAGAGGTCCCGACGGCGGTGAGCTTGGGGCAGGCGTCGGTGGCGCTGCCGTTCCCGCGCTCGCGACGAGCACTGGCCCAAAAGAAGCCTTCATCCCGCCCCAAGCGCGGAGGCCGATGCCACCGTTAGCGTACGCTGAGTCGGTCACGCTTCCGAGCGTCGTGAAGTTCTGACCGTCGGTGGACATCGAAGCGGTGAACTGCGCCCCGGTTGCGTTCAGGCGGAGCCAATACGTCGTGCCGGAAGTAAACGAGGCCGATCCTCGTCCGAGGAAATCGTACCCGTGAGCGGTGTCACGCCACATCTCCCAGTGCTGCGAACCGTCACCCCCTTGTGCCAGTTCCAACTCATCGAAATGGTTCTGATCCTTGGCGCGAACTATGATATCCAAAGCTTGCTTCGACTTGCCGGTGGAAGTCGTCATCACCGGTTGCACCGCCACTGTAAGCGAATAATCTGTCCAAGACGTACTGCCCGCAAACGCGTTGTCGTTTGGCACCCCGGTCGCACAATAGGCGTACGGTGCGCCGGCCGATGGGTGGCAAACGCTCCAGGTGCCCGCCGTCTGCCTCCACGCCGCGGCCTTTCCGTCGCTGAAATCATCGTAAAACAGGGGCGGCTGAGCTGCCGCAGGCTTTGCGGCAGACGCAGTCACGCGACGGTCGACACCCTGAGTGGCCGAACCGGTTGTTGCTGCAAAAGGCCCGACGCTCCCCGACGTTGACGTTTCGGCGTTAGGCAGGGCGGGCGCGTTAGAGAGGGCTGAGCCGCTTCCGCAACCGACGAGGCCTAGGAGCGAACAAGATAGTGCGAGCGTGGATAGGCGAGAAACGCCAAGCATAAGTGTCCCCAAAACAGCGAATGTGCCGGAGAGCAAAGGCTCCCGATGCGCTGATCTACGGCATGCTCGAACTCGCCCATTAGAACGGTGAGCGGCATGTTGGCGCTCTCACAGGCGCCCGGGCGCGGGAGGCTCCTCCCCGTGACCTGGATCAGTGTCTAGGTCACCCTATGTGCCATATCGGCGTGTGGAATTGGTGACGCCATGCTTGGCCGCAACGTCTTCGAACAGATCCCCGAGTCTTGCGATGTGTTGTTTTGCGTCGAACAGGCGGGCAGCTCGGATTCGCCCGTTGTTGCCTAAGCTGCGCCGAAGCTCTGAATCGGCGAGCAGCTGTTCAATGCGCTGAGCAAGATCATGGCGGTCGTTCGGCTCTACGAGAAAACCAACGTCCTTGCCAATGATCTCAGGGCCGGCGCCGACACGGCTCCCGATCACCGGCAAACCTGCCGCCATCGCCTCGACATAGGCGATGCCAAAAGCCTCGCGCAGCGTCGGCAAGACGAAGATGTCGGCTTGCGAATAGAGTTGGTACCAGGCTGCAGAGAACGGCTGAACGTCACGATGCACAAAGAGATTGCCGTGCGTCGTAACGCTGGGCTCGTTCGTCATAAGATGCAGTTCGACATCGCGATGCGCGAAGTTCCGGCGAAAAACGTCAACCAGCAGCGGGCCACCTTTACGATGGAAGTCGCCCCCTACGAACAGCAGCCGCTTCTTATCGGGCGAGTCACCTTGCCGTTCGTCGAAGCGCGCGAAGCCGGTAAGCTCCACCCCTACCGGTATAACATGCACTCGTTCCGCCGGCACGCCATACTCGTTGATAAACGAGTCCGCCGCCCATTGCGAGAAAACCACGAGCGCGTCAGCCGAGTGAACGGCCCGCCGCTCAAGCGCAATGCTTGGTGCATGGCTCCAGCGAGTCCAAGGCGGATACTCCAGCGCGATCTGCGCGTTGCTCTGATCCGTCGTGATGACAGACGGAATTCGATGCGAGCATTTCTGCGCCAGCCATGCTGCGTTCTGCGTGTGAAAGTGCAGCACGTCGATCTTATGGCACTTCAAGGCGCGCTCGATGAGCTGACGGCTCAAGAGTGAAATCCCGAAGTCAGAGCGAAAACGCTTGATATCGAGATTTCGCTGATAGACTGCCCGGATCGGGACATTTTGCCATAGGATACGATTTATGGCGCGAGCGGGAAAGGCTGGGTCTTCAGTCGTCCAGCGACCTTCGAACGCGATGCTAGGGGAGTCGGCGAAGCCCCGTCGCAAGAGTCTTCCGTAGGTTTTGTGTCCGAGTGTCGGCATCTGCACCGAAAAGACGTCGACCTTCGTCGTCACAGCTTCGCCGAGCCGGGGGGCCATCGACTGCACCTTTAGGCGAAGCGAGGCAAGAGCCTGTTCGGGAGGCTGCATGAGCATCAGCGGAACGTTGCATACGCTCAGGAATGTGCCAGGGGCCTACAAGCACTTGCGCTTGTCGTTCTCCCAGTATGGCGAGGATCTCATCCTACCCCACATGGGAGCTCAGAACCGGGGTTTCTACGTGGACGTCGGTGCCTACCAACCGCGGAGTAAATCAAACACCTACAAGCTCTACCTCAAGGGCTGGAGCGGGATTACCATTGAGCCCAACCCGGATGTCGCGACATCCTTCAAGAGAGTCAGGCCCCGCGACACGCATTTGTCCATTGGCATATCGAACTTTGAGTCCGAGCTGGTGTATTACAAGTTTGCCGAAGCGAACTGCAACAGCTTCGCGCCCGAGTGGGCGGAACGGTTCAAGGTTCAGGAGAAAGTGCCGATCAAGTGTCTTCCGCTCACGAACGTCCTCGATCAGTACTGTCGGAACCAGCACATAGACCTTCTATCCGTCGACTGCGAAGGTCATGATATGGAGGTACTTCAAAGTCTGGACTGGGCTCGTTACCGGCCTACCGTGGTGATTATTGAAGACTTCGCTGCCTTTTCGAATGGCTCGCTTCCGTCCGGCTCCAGCCCCATACGCTCCTTTATGATCGAGCTGAAATACGCATTGGCGTCCCAGACTGTTTTCAGCTCATTCTACGTCGACCGCCTTGCTTTCGGCTCTAGTGATCGAGACTCAGGATTCCGACTCGACCATTCTCAGTTGCGCCGGTTGGCTTAGCCTCGACGAATCGACACACGATCCTTCAGGCCGCTGTACGGTTACAAACGACGTAATCGGTAGTGGCCAGTACCACCTTTGGCCAGTTGCTTTTCAGGAATTGCCGGCATATCATGCGAATCGTACGGGGTGGATGAACGTAGGCGGCGCATCATCGATCGTCATGGAGACTGTCGACGTACGGTGTTTATAGCGGGCGCCAGTAAGAATAGTGCCGCTTTAGTCTGCGATGCGCTGAATTACGACGGGCGCTATCGCTTTATGTACGAGCCGTTTAGCGACACATCTGAACCATTTAGCGGCGTGCAACACCGGCTTATGTGGCGCACATATTTGTCACCGGCCGATAAGAGTATTGAGTTTCTTAGTTTTGCTAAACGCATCGTCACGGGACGAACTCACACTGTGCAAGTGGACCGTTGGACGCCGCCTGGCGCTTACGACAGACGCTTGATCAGCGAGGCGCGGCTTAATCTGTGGTTGAAATGGCTCCACCTGCATTTTGAAGGCATGCGCATGGTACTGATCATGCGTCATCCTTGTGCGGTAGTCAGTGCACGGCTGCTGCTGGAACGGTCAAGCCGCTTAAAGTTCATCCTCGAAGACGAAGAGTTCGTAAGCCGTTACCTCGCGCCGTTCGCAAGCACGGTAAAAGCCGCGAAATCGCCGCTGGAAAGACACGCGCTGATGTGGGCAATCGAACACTATGTGCCCCTGCATGAGCTGCGTAACGAGGTGCACATCGTTTCCTACGAGCAGTTCGTAGCGGATCCGAAAGTCGAGGTCGAACGCGTCCTTGATTACTTAGGCGAGTTTGGCCGCCTTGGCGTTCCTCCGCTAGAGCGCGTTGTCCGGCAACACGCTCGAACGATGAATGCGTGGCGCGACTACCTATCGCCGCCTAACATCAGCCGCATCATGGGAATTGTCTCTGCCTTCGGGTTGGAAGATTATGCTGCACCCCCCGAAGGCGTTTTCCATTGTCAGCCTGAGCACCCTAAGGACACTGATGCATCGACGATCTCGGAAGCTTCCAAGGCTGTTACTGCTTCGTGTCTAGGGAGCGACGATGATTCCAAGAGCTCACTGGACGCGATACAATTAAACGACATAGCCAACGAACTCAATGACAACTTGCTGCGGTTTGTGACTTATATAGCGGCGTGGCAGAGAATGCTGTACAAGATTACGGACAACGATGAATGGCAGATGCACGACTGGGACTGGCTTTGGCCGAGGCACGATTGTTTCAAGACCATAGATAAGGTTTGGAGCCGGATGCGCACGCTCGCCGCCGTCGAAAAGGGCCTTTATGCGTCCATCGACGCAGCATACGATACCTTTCAAAATGGACCGCCCGACCTCGCCGCCTGCGTTGCCCAATGGGACGGTGAATCCAACACCTTCCTGCGCTATATGTTAGGCAATCTGGACCGCTGCTTGGCCGGCGCGCGTGCCCGTGTCCAAGAAGTTGCGCAACAACTTCCTGACGTCGGCGTGCTTAACAGCGTTGCTCTGTCTCATTGATGAAAAGCGTTGTGCAGAGATCGGCGTCGTTCGACACGGCCGTGTCCTTGCTGAAGCATCCACGACTGCTCGGGACGACATTCGATTATCGAGCATCCATCTATCTTGCCGGTGCCGGCAGAAGCGGCACGACATGGCTTTCAAACATTATCAATTACGATAATAAGTACCGTGACATCTTTGAACCTTTTGATTCCACCTACGTTTCGGTAGCGGCGCCGTTCTTCTCGGGCTTGTACCTGCGGCCAACCGACGACAGGCCTGTTTATCGGGAGGCCGCAACCAATATCCTCACGGGGAGAGTCGGCAATCGGCGGCTTGACGCGGCCAATCGTCGCCCGTTTAGGCGGCAGCGCATGGTAAAGGAAGTTCGAGGAAATCTCTGGCTCAAATGGCTGCGCAATCGGTTTCCAGACATTCCAATGGTACTGCTCATTCGGCATCCTTGCGCCGTCGCGATCTCGCGAGTGCAACTTGAATGGGCTACCTTAATTCCGCAGTACCTTGCACAATCAACGTTGATGGCGGACCATCTCGAGCCGCTGCGCGCTCACATTGAAGCGGCCCAATCCCCATTTGAGAAGCACATCTTTGCGTGGTGCATCCAGCACTACGTTCCGCTACGGCAGCTAGGGCCTCGCGACGTGTATGTCGTCTTTTACGAGGACCTTTGCGTCGACACTCGAGCGGAAATCCAAAATCTTTTCGCCTTCTTGGGGCGCAATTCGAGCGAGGAGACGCTTCATCGTGCGGCGGTGCCGTCGTTCACGAATTTTCGGAAGACGACAATCGCGCGCAAAAGCGGGGAGGAACTTGCGACGGGCTGGAAGCGGAACATGGGCCGGGAACAGCTCCAAACTGCCATGAGGATTCTCAGTCTGTTCGGCCTGGACGCCATTTATGGCGAGGAAGGACACCCGAAGGTTAAGAGCCTAAACGGATTTTTCAGCGGGAAGACAAAGTTGTAGCGCGGCGCTCACGCTCCGGGGCGGCTCATTTACCAGTGGATCAGCGCCAGGCTGTCGCGGTTTGTCGGTGAAGGGGCGCGGGGGCCCGTCGTCGGCCTGCTCGCCTCGGCCTCGCGCGTCCGCCTGAGCCGCTATGAGTTCGAGACACCGCGGAAAGCCATGGTGGCGGGCCATACGGGCCTCTACAATGGACGCTCTAGCGATGCGTTGCATAGCCGCCGATTATTGAACGGTGGGCCGCATAAAGCCGTGCTTTCAACGAAACAGCGAGATAGGAGCCCAGACGATGACGATGGACCTCCTCGACGAACTTGAGGCCCGTTCGATCGCGATCTTACGCGAAGCGTATTTCCGCGTTTCCCCGCTGTGCATGTTGTGGTCGATGGGCAAGGACAGTACGGCTCTCTTGTGGTTGGCCCGTAAGGCGTTCTTCGGCGCTGTGCCCTTTCCGGTCGTGCTGCTCGATACCGGAATGGAACTTCCGGAGGTCTACGAGTTCCGCGATGCGCTCGCTCGCGAGTGGAATCTCGACTTGCATAATGAGGATTGCCCCCCCGAATCCGAAATGGATCCGACGTTGCCGCCGGCGACGCGCGCCGCGGCTCGGAAAACTGCCGGTCTTCGTGCGCTCGTCGAGCGTAACGGATACCGCGGGATCATCGCGGGCATCCGGCGCGACGAACAAGCGACACGCGCCAAAGAGCGCGTTTTCAGTCCGCGGGCATCGGATGGTTCATGGGACGTCGTGCGACAGCCGCCCGAGCTATGGGACGTCTACCACACCGATATCTCCGATGGCGCACACTTGCGCATCCATCCGCTCCTGCATTGGACCGAAGTGGACATCTGGCGCTATACGCAACGCGAGAACATTCCCATCGTTCCGCTTTATCTCGCGCGCGACGGCATGCGTTATCGGTCGCTAGGCGAAAAGAACATTACGGTTCCCGTCGCCTCCAATGCTGCTTCAATCCAGGAGATCATCGCCGAGCTCACTTCGACAAAAGCACCCGAACGTGCGGGTCGCGTGATGGATCACGAAAGCGAAGACGCCTTCGAACGGCTTCGTACGGGAGGATACATGTGATGGCGAAGCCACAACTTCGCGTCGTAACGGTCGGACACGTCGATCACGGGAAATCGACGCTTATTGGACGGCTACTTCACGATACGGGAAACCTTCCCGATGGTAAAGCCGATGAGCTGCGCGAGATCAGCGAAAGACGCGGCGTTCCCTTCGAATGGTCGTTCGTGCTCGACGCCCTACAAGCCGAGCGCGATCAAGCGATCACAATCGACACGACGCGCATCTGGATGCACCTGGGTGAGCGTGAGATCGTTCTGATCGACGCTCCCGGGCACGAAGAGTTCCTCCGCAACATGGTGACGGGCGCCTCCGATGCCGATGCGGCGCTTCTGGTCGTCGACGCCGCCGAAGGCGTGAGCGAACAAACCCGGCGTCATGCGCTTCTGCTGGAACTCATCGGCATCCGACAGGTCGTGGTGGCGATCAACAAACTGGACCGCGTGGGATACGAGCGTCGCGCTTATGAAGCCGTGCGTGAAGAACTCGAGCCGCTCTTGGCGCGCATCAACATCAATCCGACCGCGGTGATACCGATTGTCGCCCGCGACGGCGACAACATTGCCATGTCGTCCACTAACATGCCGTGGTATCAAGGCCCCACGATCGTCCAGACATTGGCGGCAATGGAACCGATCCGTCGGCATGACGGAGCGGAGCTGCGCATGGCGGTGCAAGGCGTCCTGCGCCGCGGCACGGAGAGAATCGTCGTCGGCCGCATCGAAGCCGGATCGCTCAGAGTGGGCGACGAGGTCGTGTTTTCGCCGGGCGCTCGCGTCGCGCACGTGAAGTCTCTGGAATCGTGGCCGGGCGCGCCGAAGTCGCGCGTGGCGGCGGGTGAATCGGTCGGTTTCACGCTGGATCTACCGCTTTTCATCGAGCGCGGCGATATCGTGAGTAACGCCTCGGCGATTCCGGCATCGACCATGCTATTTCGCGCGCGGTTGCTGTGGCTTGGGCAACGCCGACTGCAAGTTCGAGATCGCTTACGTATGCGTATCGGGACGCGCTTGGCACACGTCCAAGTCGAAGCGCTGGAACGCGTCGTCGACATCGAGACGCTCGAGCACAGCGATGCCGTCACTGCCCAAAGGAACGATGTAGCCGAGGTCGTTTTCCGCAGCCGTGAATCACTCGCGCTCGACACGATCGAAGCGCATCCGGGCCTCGCGCGTCTTATCCTCATCGACGGACTCGAAATCGTCGCCGGCGGTACGATTCTTGCAAGCTTTCCAAGCGCTGATCCGAGTCATATCGTCCCGGTCGGCCACCTTCTCAACCGAGATGCACGCGCGGCTCGCAACGGTCATCGCGGTGCTGTTATTTGGATGACGGGACTGCCTGCAGCCGGTAAATCTACGATTGCGATGCAGTTGGAAAGACGACTTCACGAACGTGGGGTGCAGAGCTATGTGTTGGACGGCGATAATCTGCGCTCGGGGCTCTGCCGCGATCTCGGTTTCTCGGACCGCGACCGCAGCGAGAACATCCGGCGCGTCGGTGAAGTCGCAACGCTGTTTGCCGATGCCGGCATGGTTGCCATCGCGGCCTTCATCTCGCCGAGCCGCACTGATCGCGATGCAGCGCGCCGCGCAGCCGGCGAGCTCTTTCACGAAGTATTCGTGAAAGCCGACGTCTCGGTCTGCGAGGCGCGCGACCCCAAGGGTCACTACGCTCAAGCACGCGCCGGCGAAATTCCGGGCTTTACCGGGATTACCGGCGAATACCAAGAGCCGCTTGCGCCGAATCTCGTCATCGATACGGAAGCGTTATCGTTGGACGCTGCAGTATCGGCGCTTCTGCATTACGTCGTGTCCCATATCATCGTCGGACCTCCCCCCGTGCGCGTCTTGGAAAACGTTTGAGGCGGCGAGGATCAGTCCCAGGCTGACGTGTCTGCATCTAGCCGCATAGCGGCCACGCGCTTGCGCCGCAAGCTCGTCTGGTTGTTTGAGGCACGCTCGTCGGCGGCCGCGGTCATGCATACCTTGGTGGCGCGCTTCGGGGTGTTGGGGATAAACCTCGCGACCGGACTGATCATCGCCCGCGTGCTGGCTCCCACGGGCAGGGGTGAGCAGGCTGCGATGACGCTTTGGCCCACGGTGATCTGCGGACTTCTGACGTTCGGACTGCCGACGGCTCTTCGGTATTACGCCGCACGAGAACGCGACCGAGGCGCGGAACTTCTCAGCGCGTCGCTTCTCTACAGCATGCTCCTGGGTTTCATAGGCGTTGTCGCCGGCGTCCTTTTCATTCCGCATTGGCTTTCAAACTACGATACGCACGTCATCCGGTTCGCGCAGTGGCTGATGCTGCTTGCACCACCGATCATGATCGCTTGGATACTTCAGGGCTTCCTTGAAGCTCGCGGCAATTTCCGCCAGTCGAACGCGATCGTATACATTCCGCCGGCGGCGACGCTCGCGGCCCTGGTCGTGTTGGCCATCCTACACCGCTTGACGCCCTATTCCAGCTCGCTCGCCTATGCGGTTCCACCCCTCTTGGTGACCGTCTGGCGTTTGATCGCGCTGCGACACTTAATCCGGCTACCGACTGGCGGCTTTCGCACGACGACACGACGTTTGTTCAGTTACGGCATGGGCGCGTACGGCGTCAACGTGCTCTCAACGCTTTCGTCGCAGATCGATAAGGCGCTCGTCGTCAAGTTCTTGACGCCCGCCAGTCTCGGCGCGTATACGGTCGGCGTTACGGTCGCCGCTCTGCCCGGCATCGTCGCCCAATCTCTGACGATCGTCCTTTTGCCGCGTGCGTCGGCGATGGAATACGACGCTGCGCTGGCTCTGGTCGCCCGGGCAGCGCGCTTGACGTTAGCGGGAACGCTCGCGGGCTCCATCGTGTTGGGATTAGTGGTTCCGAAGGCGCTCCCGCTTCTTTACGGCCATTCATTTGCGGTTTCAGTCGAGGTTACGGAAATTTTGTTTTTGCAAGTCACCATTGCAGCGACGGTCAGCATTTTAGCCCAGGCATTTTTGGCTGTCGGCCGCCCAGCATTCTTGAATATTCACCAAGCGCTGGGCCTGGCGTCGACGTTTCCGTTCATGCTTTTCTTGATCCCTCGCTTCGGAGTGAATGGAGCCGCACTCGCCGCACTCTTGTCGGCGATCCTTCGCATGGCATTCATGCTGGCCAGCTATCCCATTTTCCTGAAGCGCCCTCCGCCGAATCTCATCTTGCGTCCCGCCGATATCGCTTTCGTGCTCGCGACCTTACGCGCGAAACCGAGAGCCGAAGAGACGTGATGCGTCAAAGCGGCCGGGAGCGCGTGCACGTTTCGGCGGCGTAGGTCGTCCAATCGTTGCCGCGACGCACTTGGAAATCGCGGCGAAATGCAGAGTCGTCGAAGATGTGGTAGAGCATCCGCACCGCAAAGCGACCATTATCCGTTTGCGTGGTCCCGATAA
>JAABUQ010003282.1_pt1 | contig 30019 bp, 33 predicted proteins | sample 5560001 | NCBI WGS metagenome assembly JAABUQ01 (sample SAMN10711888, study PRJNA513371) | rock metagenome | isolation source: Antarctica rocks | place: Antarctica: Victoria Land, Finger Mt nord | collected 2015-12-18 | reverse complement strand
TGAGCCGGTTGTACTCGCCCAGCTTGTTGGGAAAGTCTTTGACGAACTTGTTGACTTTGTGGAACCAGCCTTCGGGGGCATCGCCGCGCAAACCGCCGGGGCATATCCACGATGTCATCATGCGGACGCCGGACAATTGCTCTTTCATGTCCAGTATTTGGTCGCGCTCGCGCCACGTGTAGAAGAACAGCGTCATGGCGCCGATGTCCAGGGCGTGCGTGCCAAGCCAGAGCAGGTGGGACGCAATTCGTTCCAGTTCGTTCAGGATCAGGCGCAGGCGCTGGGCGCGCGGCGGGATTTCAATGTCCAGCAGCTTTTCCACGGCCAACGAATAGGCCAGGTTGTTCATCAGGTTGGACAGGTAGTCTTCGCGGTCGGTGATAGTCAGCGCCTTGTAGTAGGTCATCGCCTCCATCGTCTTTTCAATCCCTGTGTGGAGATAGCCGATGTGGGGAGTGGCCTTCATCACGTTTTCGCCGTTTAGCTCAACGACCAGGCGCAGAACCCCATGTGTCGACGGGTGCTGCGGCCCCATGTTGACAATCATCAGGTCTTTGTCGTCGTCGGTTTCAATACGCTCGATGTCCACGCCCGCGCCGAGCTTGGGGACATACTTCTCGTTGGCCTGCGTCTGCAAGTCGCGCTCAATGGTTGCCATGACTGTGCTTCTTTCTAGAAACAAAACTTTCGCAGTGAAGTGGCCCCCTCACCCCCAATCATGCACTGGCATGCCCGGAGGGCTGGGGGAACAGGAAAATGCTGCCTGTTGATGTTTCTTTATCCGGCTCCCCAGAATTGGGGCGGGGGGGCCATCTCTGCTACCCATTATTGCCCCTAGTCGCAGGGCCTCCGCCTTCCAGGTACGCCAGTGCATTAGCGGGGAGAAGGGCGGGGGGCCTCTTTTACTGCCCCTTAGCGCTTGTCGCGCACGTTGTAGGTGAACTCCACTTCCTCGCCGCCCAGCGGGAAGTCTTTGCGCAGGGGATGGCCCACCCAGTCGTCCGGCATCAGGATGCGGCGCTGGTCGGAGTGGTTGTTGAACGACAGGCCGAACATGTCGTATATCTCGCGCTCCAGCCAGTTGGCGCAGGGCCAGACGCCTTCTACCGTATCAATCACGGCATCGTCTTCATCCACCTGCGCCTTGACACGCAGGCGCTGGAACGTGCGCATGGAATACATATTATACAGCACTTCAAAGCGGGCCTCGCCTTCCTCCATGAACTCCAGACGGTCAATGCAGGTCATGTCGGACAGGTAGTTGTAGTTGGTTTCGGCGTTGTCCCGCAGCAGGGTGCAGATGGCGACGATGTTGTCTTTCTTGACCGTAATGGTCTTTTCGCCACGGAACAGGCGCGAAGAGATAACATCCGCCCCAAAATGCTCCTGCACCAGGCGCAATTCGGCGCTGTCGTCAGGGTTTAGGCTCACCCATTCGTCAGGGCGCTTAGTTTGGATCGCGCGCAGTTGCAGGTCGGCGGGGCTAAGTCCCAACCGAACGTCAATATCTACCATAATGCGCTGCCCTTCTGTGCGTGCGAACCGTTAGCGCCGGTCGCTGAAATGCTCGCGGTCAATCTTCTTTTGCAACTGCATGATACCGTAGATCAGCGCGTCCGGGTTAGGCGGGCAGCCCGGCACGTAAATATCCACCGGCACAATTGTATCCACGCCCTGCAAAATGGCGTAGTTGTTGAACACGCCGCCGCACGACGCGCAGTCGCCCATAGAAATCACCCACTTGGGTTCCGGCATCTGGTCATAGATTTGGCGCAGCACGGGGGCCATCTTCTTGGAGACGCGGCCGGCTACGATCATCAAATCCGCCTGACGCGGGGACGCCCGGAACGCCTCCGAGCCGAAGCGGGCGAGGTCGTTGCGCGAGTTGGTGCTGCCCATCATCTCAATGGCGCAGCACGCGAGGCCGAATGTCGCGGGCCAAACCGAGTTGCGCCGCGCCCAGTTGACCACCTTGTTCAGCGGAACCGTTAGCACGCCCGCACTTTGTTCTATTCCCATTCAAACGCCCCTTTTCTCCACACGTAGATATATCCCACGAATAAGATGACTATGAACGTAATCATCTCAAACAGCTCAAATATCTGGAACGCGTGGGGCACTTTGGTAAAAGTGACCGCCCACGGGTACAGAAAGACGGTCTCAATATCAAACACGATGAACAGCATGGCAATCAAGTAAAACTTGACCGGAAACCGCTCCCGCGCCGAGCCGACCGGGGTCACGCCGCACTCATAGGGCGCAAGCTTTGCCGCCGACGGCTTTTTGGGGCCTAGCACCCAGGATAGCCCGACCAATGTGGCAGCCAGCAGCACGGCGACTACCAATAAAACCAGAAGCGGAATATAATCCCCGATTTGCGAGACGGGCGGAACGGGAGCAGGAGGCATGGGCTTCTTCCTTTGAGACGAATGCGCAGTATGTGAATTATGTCACAAGGTTGGGTGTTTGTCAACTCTGCCGCGCAATTAGGCAGAGGCAGCCAGGGCATTCCCAAGCCGTGTTTTGAGCATTGCAAAGGCGTTGCAATGGCGTACCAACGACGGACGATTCTATTCCGTCGTTGGTACGCGCTGGGCACAGGCTTACAACGACGATACCGCCCTTTTGCAGCGCAGCAAAGACGGGGCGGCTAGACCAGGCCCCACTGCTTTGCAATGCCGAGCGTGGGCGGCAGAGGTGTCTGCCAAAGCCATTCGGGTTTCAGCCACAAGCCGGGCAGAGCCGGGCTGTAATACCGGCCTTCGGTGTCAAGCGCAGCCTCTTGATAGCGGCCTTCGGGAGTACGCTGGTAGAACGTGGCGGTTTGTTCTAAGGGGTCAAGGAGCCAGTATTCGCCCACTCCGGCGGCTTCGTACTCGCGGAACTTGGTTTCACGGTCGCGGCGAATGCTTTCAGGGCTGATAATTTCTATCGCAAGGTCGGCGGGGCCGTCCAGATAGTTTGGCTGGACGCGCGGGAGGTTGGGTGTGGCGACAAACAGAACATCGGGTTCACGGCCCGTCTTTTGCATGCGCAGGCGCATTTGGAACTCGGCGTAAAAGACTTCGCCAAGAGTGTGCGCTTCTACATAAAGACCAATAGTCTTCAGTAGGAAAGCGCCAATGTCCTGGTGGCGTCGGGAAACAGGACTCATAACAATGACTTCTCCGTCTTCCCACTCGGCGTGCAGGCCGTCGTACTGGGTCAAGAACTCTTCGTAGGTCAGGCGGGCAGCGAGTGGGATTGTTTGAGTAGATGCCATGAGACGCGGCTCCTAGTCGGGGTCGTAGGCGAGGGCGGGGGACAGCCAGCGCTCAATCTCAGCGAGGGGCATGGCTTTGCGCTGGGCGTAGTCTTTCACCTGGTCGCGCTCAATCTTGCCCAAGGAGAAGTATTTGGCCTGCGGGTGCGCGAAGTACCAGCCGCACACAGAACTCGCCGGGTGCATGGCAAGGCTTTCGGTGAGGTGAATGCCCGCGTTGTGCTGGGCGTCCAACAAGTGAAACAAGGTCCACTTTTCGGTGTGGTCGGGGCAGGCGGGGTAGCCAGGGGCGGGGCGGATGCCTCGGTAGCGCTCTTTGATGAGGTCGTCATTGCTGAGGCCCTCGCAGCAGCCGAAGCCCCACTCATCGCGGGCCTGCTTGTGGAGATATTCGGCAAAGGCTTCGGCGAGCCGGTCGGCGAGGGCGGAGACCATGATAGCGTTGTAGTCGTCGTGCTCTAGTTTATAAGTCGTGGTGAGGTTGTCTACGCCCAGGCCTGTTGTGACGGCGAATGCGCCGAGATAGTCGGCCAATCCACTGTCTTTGGGGGCAATGAAGTCGGCCAATGCCTTGTTGGCATTGTCCCCAGTCTTCTCGCCCTGCTGACGCAAGGTGTGGACGACGGATAGGACGGTTTGGCGCGTGTCGTCGGTGTACAACTCAATGTCGTCGCCGACTGAGTTCGCGGGCCAGAAGCCATACACGCCGTTCGCCATCAACGCGTTGTCGGCAATCAGTTTGTCTAAGAGAGCCAGGGCATCGTCGTGCAGGGTCTTGGCTTCCGTGCCGACGATGGGGTCATTGAGAATGTCCGGGTAGCGTCCGTGGAGTTCCCAGGCCCGAAAGAATGGGGACCAGTCGATATAGGGCACGAGTTCGCGCAGGGGGAAATCACGGAACGTACGGGCGTGGGTAAACGACGGCACGGCGATGTCTTTTTTGTCCCACACAATCGGCGTGCGGTTGGCGCGGGCGTCCTCCAAAGTGACGCTTTTACGCTCGCTGCGCTTGCCCGCATGGATGTCGCGGGCGGATTGCTGCTCGCGGGCCAGTTCTGCCACATAAGCAGGCTTTTGGTCGTCGCTGAGCAGGCTGCTGACGACGCCCACGGCACGCGAAGCGTCTAGAACATGGACAACCGGGTTTTTGTAGTGCTCGGCAATCTTGACGGCCGTGTGGACGCGGCTGGTTGTCGCCCCGCCAATGAGGAGGGGGACGACAAAGCCTTCGCGCTGCATCTCGCGGGCGACGTGGGCCATCTCATCCAGCGACGGGGTAATCAGCCCCGACAGGCCGATAATATCCACATCGCGTTCGCGGGCGGTGCGCAGGATGCTGTCGGCGCTGACCATGACGCCCATGTCTATCACTTCGTAATTGTTGCAGCCGAGCACCACGCCGACAATGTTCTTGCCGATGTCATGCACATCGCCTTTGACGGTGGCGAGCAGCACTTTCCCCTGCGCCTGATGGACGCCGGAGAGTTCTTTCTCGGCCTCCATGTACGGCAGCAGGACGGCGACGGCACGCTTCATCACGCGGGCGCTTTTGACCACTTGCGGCAGGAACATCTTACCCGACCCGAACAGGTCACCCACCACGTTCATGCCGTCCATGAGGGGGCCTTCTATGACGTGCAGGGGGCGGTCGTACAGCAGGCGCGCTTCTTCCGTATCGGCTTCAATAAAGTCGGTCAGGCCCTTCACAAGCGCGTGCGACAGGCGCTCCTGCACAGGGGCATCGCGCCAGGTGTCTGTTTCCACAGACTTGGCTTTGCCTTTGCTGTTTTTGACTGTCTCCGCATAGGCCAAGAGGCGGTCGGTGGCATCTGCGCGCCTATTGAGGATGGCGTCTTCCACCAGTTCTTTCAGTTCGGCGGGGATGCCTTCATAAACCGCCAGCATGCCCGCATTGACAATGCCCATGTCCAGGCCCGCACGGATGGCGTGGTACAAAAAGACCGAGTGCATGGCCTCGCGCACAACGCTGTTGCCGCGAAACGAGAACGAGATGTTACTGACGCCGCCCGACACTTTCGCGCCCGGCAGGCTTTGCTTGATGTGGCGCGTGGCTTCAATGAAGTTGACGGCGTAAGGGTTGTGCTCGTCAATGCCCGTGGCGATTGTTAATATGTTCGGGTCAAAGATGATGTCGTCGGGCGGAAAGCCGACTTGTTGGGTCAGGATGTTATAAGCGCGGGTGCATATCTCCACCTTGCGGTCAATGCTGTCCGCCTGGCCCTGCTCATCAAAGGCCATGACCACGACAGCCGCTCCGTAGCGTCGCACAAGCTTTGCGTAGCGCACGAACTCATCCTCGCCGTTCTTCAGGCTGATGGAGTTGACAATGCCCTTCCCCGGCAGGCATTTCAGCCCGGCTTCCAGCACGTCCCACTTGGAGCTGTCCACCATGATGGGAACGGGGTTGATGCCGGGTTCGCCCTGGATGAGCGTCAGGAAGTGGGTCATGGCCTGAACGCCGTCCAGCATGCCCTCATCCATGTTGATGTCAATAATCTGTGCACCGTTGTCCACCTGCTGCTGCGCAACAGTCAGAGCCGCCTCGTAGTCCCCCGCGAGTATCAGCTTCTTGAAGGCGGGCGAGCCGGTGATGTTGGTGCGCTCCCCGACATTGACAAAGTTGGTTTCGGGGCGAATGGCGAACGCCTGCGTGCCGCAGAGACGGGTCAGCGGGGCGATGGCCGGGACGGCGCGCGGGGCATACGGGCGCACGGCATCGGCAATGGCCTTGATATGCGCGGGCGTGGTGCCGCAGCAGCCGCCGACAATGTTGAGCCAGCCGTTCTTAGCCCAGTCTTCCAGTTGCGGCGCGAGGCTTTCCGGTGTCTCCGGGAACCCGGTTTCAGACATGGGGTCAGGCAGGCCCGCATTGGGATACGCGCTGAGATAGACGGGCGCAATCTGCGACAGCTCTTGGATAAACGGACGCATCAGGTCGGGGCCGAGGGCGCAGTTCAGGCCGACCGATAAGAGAGGCACGTGGCTGATGGAGTTCCACATCGCCTCAAGGTTCTGCCCGGAAAGGTTGCCGCCTGCCAGGTCGGTGATGGTCAGCGACGCCATGAGGGGCAGCGAGCGGCCCTTGTTCTCAAACAATGTCTGGATGGCAAACAACGCCGCCTTGAGATTGAGCGTGTCAAACGTGGTCTCGCACAATAGCAGGTCTGCGCCGCCGTCCATCAATGCCTCGGCCTGCTCGTAGTAGCCGGCGACCAGCTCATCCCAGGTGACGTTGCGCTCGGCGGGCTTGTCCGAGTTGACCATGACCGTTGCGGAGCGGGTCTGCGGGCCTAAGGCTCCGGCGACAAAGCACTGGCGTTCCGGGTCGTTCACTTTAACGCGGGCGACGGCACGGTGGGCGACTTCGCACGCGACGAGGTTCATCTCGCGCACCAAATCGGTCATGCCAAAGTCGGCCTGCGAGATGGCATTGGCGCTGAACGTGTTGGTCTCCACAATGTCCGCGCCCGCCATCAGATACTCGTAGTGAATGTCTTCAATGACATCGGGGCGAACCAGCATCAGGGCTTCGTTGCTGTTCTTGAGGTCAATCGGGTGCTGCTGGAAACGGTCGCCGCGATAATGCTCCTCCGTGAACTTGTGGCGCTGCACCATCGTGCCCATCGCGCCGTCTAAGATCAGAATGCGCTGCTGGAGAAGTTCTGTAATGTCAGCCATGATACGGGATTATAGCACATGGGAGTTGTGCAGGGTTGTTGCGGGGATACGCTGGCACGGGCGCTCACAAACTGGTGTGGGAGTTGTTCAGCAGCGTATGGCTTTGCTTGAGCCGCCATGCACCCCCGGTTTTGATCCATTCCTCGCGCCGCGTTTGATCCAGCGTGGTATGGGCCAGCCTGCCGAAAAAGACGACTTTATAGCGGGTGAGGATACGCAGGTGCTGAAGCAAAGTCACGGTGGCCCCGCCGGGCGTCAGAGTGGTGGTCTGAATGATTGTGGTGGACTGGATGCTCTGCGCGCGGGCGAGGTCGTGGTTCAAGCCGCTCTGCACCTGGGCGACAGTGAAGCGCTTGCCCTCGTCATTAATAGACACAAAGTCGGGCGTGCAGGCGGCAGTCACGCTGGGGAAGTTCTTACGCTCCAGGGCAACGTCAATTTGTCTGTGGGCGAACTGGATAGCCTGCCGCGCTTCCGCCGTGGCGTCGGCGCAGGCTGGCGGGGTGTCAGCACCCAGCCAGAGGCAGATCAGCAAGGCGGCAGCGCAGAAGAAGTGACGTGTACGTTTGATGGGCATAAAGTTCTGCGTACAGATAATCATTTAGCCCTGCAGCTGCTTCATAATGCCTAGTTCGTCTGAACTGCCCCACCGCTCCGCAATCTTGCCGTCGCGAAACAAACTCATCTGCATGCCGCGCGCGCTGATGCGTTTGCCGGTCGGGGCAATGCCCTGAAAGTCTCCCTGATGCGTGCCGGTCATGGTGTAGGCAAAGCAGACATTGTCGTCGTCGGTGACCATGTGGTCAACTTCCACTTTGAGGTCGGGAAAGGCGGCGCGCATCTGCGTGAACAGATCGATATAGCCCTGCGCGCCCGGTCCTTGCGTGGGTGCAGGGTCGTGGTCAACAGTGTCGGGCGTGAAGACAGCGCGCAGCCCTTCCAGGTTTCCCGTGGAAACACATTCGCCCATCTTCTTTTGCATTTCAATATTTTGGGCCGTGGACATGGATAGTTTTCTTTCTCGCACTGCTGCGGTGCGAAGCGCTAGGCTTCAATTTACACATTTTGCACTGTCTTGAAACACCGCCCCCGTGATTGACAAGGGGCAGGCGGGGGAAAACACATCTCGTTTACAAGCGAAAGTGAGGACACGAACAATGGCGGGAGCACTGGCAGGCAAGACAGCCCTGGTCACGGGGGCATCGTCGGGCATTGGGGAAGCGACGGCAAAGGCATTGGCGAGCGAAGGGGCGCGCGTGGCGGTCTCGGCGCGGCGGGCCGACCGGCTGGACGCTTTGGTGAAGCAAATTCAAGACGCGGGCGGGGAAGCGTATGCGGTTGTCGCCGACGTGTCCGATGAAGACCAGGCACGCAACATGGTGGTGACTGCCAACGAACACCTGGGGCGTATTGACATCTTAGTCAACAATGCAGGCGTGATGCTGCTTGGCCCCATCGGCCAGGCAAACACGGACGACTGGCGGCGCATGGTGCAGACCAACGTCATGGGCCTGATGTATGCGACCCATGCCGCCCTGCCGCTGATGAAGGCGCAGGGCGGCGGGCACATCGTCAACATCTCCAGCGTGGCGGGGCGCGTGGCGCGCGAAGGCAGCGGCGTTTACAATGTCACCAAGTGGGGCGTGGGCGCGTTCAGCGAGTCGCTGCGTCAGGAAGTCAGCCGGGACAAGGTGCGCGTGACCATCATCGAGCCGGGGGCGGTCAAGACCGAGCTGACGGACCATATCACCCATGCCGACACCAAGCAGCAAATGCAGGAATGGATCGGCAGCATGACGCCTTTGGAGTCCGAGGACATCGCCAATGCGATTGTGTACGCCGTCACGCAGCCGCCGCGCGTCAACGTCAACGAAATCTTGATACGCCCGACCGAGCAAGACCGCTAAAGCGTATTGTGCCAAATGCTGTGCCGAAAAAAAGGGGAGGTCCATTTTCTGCTCAGTCCTGCTTTCCCTGTCCCTGCGGCATTGTTGACGCGTTTCCACGGCGTTTCCAGCGTGTACCGACGACGGACGGTTTTGTTCCGTCGTCGCAATGCCGCAGCAAAGTGCAGGAAACGCCGCCGCAATGCTTACGCAATCCCCTCGGAGCGCCTGCAATTCGGCGGACACCGGCAATGCCAAGCCGGGCGAAGTGGGACACTCCCGCGAAGGAAAGGGCCGGGGAAGCAAATGCTTTCCCGGCCCTTTCTTGTCAGCCAACAAGTTCTCGACAGCACGCAAAACTTGTGTTATACTGAGACACGTGTCGCGCAAAACTGGCTCCCCGAGTAGGACTCGAACCTACGACATCCTCGTTAACAGCGAGGCGCTCTGCCAATTGAGCTATCGGGGATCGTGGACGCGTTATTATAGGCCAAAGATGTCCGGCTTGTCAAGGGTTTTGAGTGGAATTTCCCCGAAAATCAGGAGACGCTTTGAAGGTCACGGAAATTACCTTTCTCAGCACGTGCCGCGTGCGGATCGTGGTTGAGATCGCCGACCCGGAGCCTTATACGACTCAGGGCGAAGCGCGCATCCCCCGCCGCTTGTTCAAGATGTTCCCACGCATAGCGGCCCAGCGCTGCGGCAACGATGACGGGCACTCGTTCCGGCGCGAAGCGCAGGCCACCGAGATACCCCATGTGTTTGAGCATGTCATCCTGGAAATCCAGGATCAGGTGCGTCGCGGGGCGGGCGCGCCGTTCGCCGGGGAAACCCAGTGGAATTGGACGCTGGACCCGCGCGGACGCTTTTATGTCACCGTGGATTACGAGAACGAAATCGTGGCTCTCGGCGCTATTCGCCTCGCGGAGCGCGTCATCAATGCCCTGGACAGCAAAGACATCGCGTGTTTGGACATGCCGCGTGAGATAGCGCGCCTGCGTGACCTGGCCCGCCTGAGCCGCCGCCACCACCATCGCCCCCAGCCTTCAAGCCGCGACTATTTCCCCTCCCCCTTCCCCGAATACAAAGAAAAAACGGGCTTTTCCGAAGAAAAGCCCGCTGGTTTGCGTGAGCGGCTGCCTGATACGGCGGTGGCTTAGCGCCCCTTCGTTCTTGATGTCCTAACGGCGCAGGATGCCGAAGATGGAGACCAAAATCCCAATCCCCGTCAGCGCGTCGATTTTTGTGCCGGCCTTGCCCTGCGGGATGTTGATGTTGTCGCCGGGCTGAATGATCGTGTTGCCCTGCACGGTCGGGTCGCTCGCGTCCAGCTTGACCGTCTGCACGCGCCCGCTGCCGGGCTTGCGGATAATGGTGATCTCTTTGAGCTGTGGGCGATCCCCCAGCCCGCCGGCCTGGCCGATGGCGTCGGCCAGGGTGAAGTTCGGGGTGTTGAGCGGGAACTGCGAGGGGTTGCGCACAGAGCCGGTAATCGTGTAAACATTGGGGACGTTGGCGGCCTTGACCACAAGGATGTCGCCGTCCAGCAGCAGCGGGTTGCTGGCCGCATCTGTCTGGTTGCGCAGCATTGCGTCGTAGTTGAGCAGGGACTGCTGGGCCGTGTTGGCATGCTGGAGGTAGATGCCCTGACGATTGGCATCCTGCACCAGGCCGCCTGCGGCTTGCAATGCATCGTAAACCGTGGATTTGGCGGGAACCTGTTCGCGTCCGGGCTTTGCGACTTCGCCGCGCACGACCACCAGAATGGGCACGGCATCCCGGCGCGGCACATAAATCACGTCGCCGTTGCGGAGCAGCGGGTTGCCGGTCGCGTCCTGCGTGTTAAGAAACGACAGGTAGTTGACGGCATCGGTGGTATGGGCCTGCCCGGTCTGGCCGTGCGTCACCTGCACTTTGGCAAGGTCGGCATCCAGGCCCGGCCCAGCCTGCTGCAGCACATCGTTGAGCCGTGCATCGGACCGCACAACCCGCGTGCCCTGACCGCTGACCGCGCCGGTCAGCTCGACCGAAATGCCGCCCGCGCTGATCTGCGTCACCACGACCTGCGGGTTGCGGTAGAACTTCGCCAGGGCGCGGGCGAGTGTTTTGGATGCCTGCGGAGCGGTCTGCCCGCCGACATGCACTTGATTGACATACAGCAAGGTGACATTGCCTGCGCTGTCCACCGCGTAGTCGTTGCTGAGATCAGGCTCACCCGCGACTGTGATATGGATTTTTGCGCCGGCATCAATCACCGACGACGGGGCGAGCTGCTCCTGCGCCTGTGCGGACGGGCCGGCAACAAGGCCGCCCGGCACGACTGTGCACAGCAGGAGCGCCAGGGCGAGGCGGCGGCGAAAGCGGGGACTAAAACTAGGCAGTGACGAATAGAACATCATTTCGTTTCTCCGTGCGTAAAGCGTAAGCCAGTATACCATGCGTGCGGCGTGCTGCGCAAATGCGTACGCTGGAATACATCGCACACAGCAGAAGTGATGCCAAACCGACCCTGTTTGTTCCCCGACAAGGCGCTCACAGACAAAAAAAGCCCTGCCGGCACGCGAATCCCGCATTTTTGCCGGCGGGTCTGTTTTGTCACGCTGCTCCGGGGTCAGGAGGCGACAGTCTAGGGGACGACATTTTGGGCCTGCTTGCCTTTGGGGCCTTCGCCGATTTCATATTCCACTTCCTGCCCTTCATGCAGATACTTGTAGCCTTCCTGCTGAACGGCGGAAAAGTGGACAAACAAGTCTTTGTCCTCGCCGGTGTCGATAAACCCGTAGCCTTTGATGTCGCTGAACCACTTGATTTTTCCGATTGCCATCGCCGTGCCTTCCTTCGACTTCCCTTGAAACCGCGTTGTTGAACCGAGAAACCGCATTGCTGAACCGAGGCGCGCCTGGCCGTAGCAGCCCTCGCGCGCCTGGGCAAAAAGAAACGGCATTCTCTTTGCATGCAGGGTAACATACACCTAGCGATTTGTCAAGCAAAATTACCTGCTTTGGTGAAAACAATGGGGGGCGCGGCTCCCTCACGCCACGCCTGCTTCCGGGGACAAGTCCGGCCCGGCTTTCGCCAGCTGTCCCAATGCGCGCTGGCCGTCCAAAACCAGCGCCCCGGCGGGAAACAAGCGCAGCATCTCGCTGTAAAAGTGACGGGCCTGCCCCATGTCCTGATACACCCGCTCGGCCAGGCGTCCCAGGCGAAACCAGGCCGCTTCGGCTTCCAGGGCCTGCGGAGTGGTTTCCAAAATACGGTAATAGACGCGCGTCGCCATGTCGTTGGAAAAGGTTCGCTCCAGCTGCGACCCAAGCCGCAGAAAGAATGCCGGGGGCAGGCTGCGCATCGCCGTGTCCGGCAATTGCATCACCAGCGAAGCCAGAGCCGTGGCATCGCCCTGTTCCACCAACACCCGGCTGTGTTTTTGCAGCGCCTGCACGCACTTGCCCTCGTCGGCGGGATGGCCCGACATCAGCCGCTTCTGGCAATACGTCTGCACCAATTTGATGCTGGGGTTGGCCGCCTCCATCAATGCTTCCAGCTCGTACACGTTGAGGTCGGCATGATCGCGCATCGTCGCCAGGGTCGCCTGGGCATTGGAATAATGCTCGGCATCACGCGGCACTCGCAGGGCCACCGCCATGCCAAAGCCTGCCGCGCACCCGCCGATATGCGCAAAATGCCCTATCCCATCGTGCCCGCCCAGCAGCACGCCGTTAAGCACGTCCAGCGCAAAGTAATAAATCACCACCCACTGCGCTTTCCACTCATAAGTGCCGCAGCGGAATGGGATCAGCCACAAGCGAAAAATGCAGATGATGGCATGGGGAAACACCCACAAATACGCGCCCGCCAGGCCCATAATCGCCCCGGATGCGCCCAGGCAGAACCGCCCCGGATGGTGCATCCCGACCATCACTTCGTCCAGCACGCCCCCCACCAGCCCGGCGATCAGATAAAGCAGCGTGAACTTCAGCGGGCGCAGGCGGCCTTCCAGCGATGCCCCGAAAATCCACAAAAACAGCATATTGCCGCCCAGGTGCAGCAGGTTCTCGTGCAGAAACATCGCCGAAAACAGGCGGGGCAGGCTGAACGTCTCATCCGAGACGCCAAAGGCATGGAGTGCGCTTTCCCGCACCTGCACGAAATGGCTGCTGGTCAAGGCGTAAACGAGGGTGTTGAGGCCGATGAGCGTGTACGTGACATACGGCACGTTTTCGGGTGGATTCTTGGCGCGGTAAGGTAGGAACATGGCATTTCTCCTCAAGCAGGCGGCGTGAACGACCGGGCAAATCTGCGTTGACAAGAGGCGATACTGCATGCCTCGCTCCATTATATCAAGCAGGCAAGGTTTTGGCAAGGGAGATTACACTTTTCTGGGATTTATTTTTCGGCGTGCCGCAAGCCTGTTGCAAGCGCAGTGCCAGACCTAATTAAGCGTGTACCAACGACGGAAGAATTCCGTCCGTCGTCGCTGCGCGCTTGATAAGCCTTAGCAGAGCGTTATCAATGCCGTGTAGACACCAGCAAACAGGAGAGACAATGGAGTGGGCATGCGCACCGAAACTTAACATTGCCTTAACATTCTATTTCCAGAGATGTGCTACAGTAGAGACAAACCACGATTGGGTGCCTGCAATACTCAGGAAAGGTAAGTCAGTCAACAATGAAGAAAGCAATCCTCTTTGCTTTGTCGGGCTTTGGGGGCGTTTTCGCGTTCGGCTCCCCCGGCGCTTTCGCGCAAACCCAGAGCTTCACAGCAACCATCTCAGGGACGGTCAACTCGGCCAGCCGCAATGGTGCGTAGCCGTTTCAAATCGGCCCTGCCGCCAATGCCGGGCAGTCCACTCAGGAAGGCGGTACGGCTCTGAGCGGCACGCCCGGCACGTTTTCTTCCTACTCAGCCACAGCGGGCCTGCCGCAGTTCAGCGCGGGCGACCTGAGCAAGCTTGGATTTGCGCTTTATGCCACAGGCGTGACCCCGCTGTCCGCCAATCAGGTTCGCTACACCGGCACGTTCCGCATCTACCAGCCCGGCTCCGGCTACACCGCCGACGACGGCCAAATCCTGGAGCACGGCACGTTCAGCGAGGTTGCCACCTTCACCGACGGCTACCATGCCAGCCTGCTCGGCATGTTCAACGCCGATCCCGGCACGCTGCAACCCTCCGGCTCCCCCACTCCGGTAGACTTCTCTCCGGGAACCCCGGCTCAGTTCACCGGCACTTTCAGCAGCAGCCCGACCGGCCCGCAAACACTCAGCGGCACATTGCAGACCATGTCGCCCCCCAGTGACGCAGCCGTGTATGCCACCGGCAGCGGCAAGGTGACGCTGTATTGGAGTGGCGTGACGGGCGCGACCGGCTATAACATCTACCGGAGTACGGCGGCGGGCGGCGAGGACTATTCGCACCCCGTCAACGGCACGACCCCTGTGACCACGCAGGACATTGGCCCCGGCATCACCAACATGTTCCTGTACTCGGACACCAACGGATTGACCAATGGAACCGAATACTTTTACACGGTCAAGGCAGTGTACGCAGCAGGGGAAAGCACCGCGTCCAACGAGGACAGCGATGTTCCAAATACCAATGCTGTTCCTTGGGATACTGGTAATCCCTCACTAGTGTTATCTGCATTCCGTAACGCATTTTCGTCAGTTGAAACGATAGATGGGCCATTGCGCGTTGTGGGGCCAGATAACGTGATTTATGATGATGCCTATAGTGCTGCACAATCTCCAGATGCAACAGTTAATCCTAACACGAGCCAAGCAACTCTTCAGGATGGCTCTACTATTTCGTTGCCTAACGATGCTGATGTACAAATAAACCCAAATGGAACAACTTCCTCTTCAGCGCAACCGGCTTCTGTGCAGGGTACGCCGATACGGGGCGACAGAGGGCCGTTCCGCAGGGTACGTTCGACTCAGAACTGGATTGGGGAAATGGGCGATCTGTTGCTGCCCTATCCCGGCGACGTTGCAATCAACAGCCCTGGTCGCAATAATCCGGGTGGGCCGGAAACCGCGTATATCAATATTGGGATGCATGATGGCCCGGACTTGAAAGAAATAGACGCAGGCTTGCAGTATAGCCCTACTCTCCATAATTGGGCACCTGATTTGTTGGTGTCTGTAAAAACCAAGGACGGGAACCATCAATCTCATCTCATCAATTTCGGCCTTGGCAACCTCCGTTTCTCTGAGGGTGCTTACGTGACGCTGACGTTTTACGCGACTCTGCTACAACCAACAAGTGCTGGTTATCCCATCAAAGTTTGCTTGTTAAAGGCAGATGGAACCTTGTATGGTGATGCTGCTGATTATAGATTTGTAGGTGCGGCATCTCCGCTGCAAAAAGCGGATGTTGCACATGCACAGATGAAGCGCACTTACTCCATTGCTCAAGGATTGCCGGGTGTCACAACAACTGGCTCTAAATTGACAGACATCTACTGGGACAAGGGCTATTTGATCTCGCCTTCACTCCAGCTATTATCTTGGAGTAAGCCGAGAGTTGGGGTTGTTCCTGCCGGTCAACCTAATGCGGGGCAGCCTGACGACGGCAGTTTTGATGGTGGCGGGAAAGCAGATATTTCCTGGATTCAGGATATTGCCACTCCTTATTTTCGTGAAGATAACGCCCGCATCGTCATACATAGCCAATAGGCTTTGATAAGCATAATGGGAAGATTGAAACGGGCAGACTGCAAAGCAATCTTGTGGCCTGCCCGTTGTTTCTGAAAATAAAAGCGGGAAGTACACATGATTGGGCAGAACTCGCTTATAGTAAAAGTAATCATCGTTTTCTCAATCGTTCTTTTAACTGCGACTATTAGTGGTGCCCAGAACAGAAGTACATGTCTGCGCATCCAGGCTTCCGGTAAAAGTGTCCATCCTCACTGGCTGAAGCACCAGGCGGAAGCACAGAACAACGGACGCAGCAAAGGAGCCGGAATACAGGGAAAAATTAAGTGGATTGTTCAAGCACGACGAGGATTGACATCTACAGGCGTCATCGGTGCAGATGGCAACCTCTATTTCGGGGCAGTTAATGGGATTGTCAGTGTTTCTGCGGCCTCTGGCGAAAGCAAAATGAGTTATAACCCTGGGGCAAGACAAGATGCACCCCAATGGGCCATCCAAAATCACTGGCGTGAAGACTTTACAACACCGACGCTCAGCGCAGGAGGAACAATTTATGTCGGGTCAAGCTACGGGAGAGTTTATGCGCTGAACGCTGTTACAGGCCAAACCAAATGGTGTTTTAAAGCAGGCAAGTACGCCTCTCTTATCACTCCGGCAATGGTGAACGTTGACAAAGTTTACGTGGGATCAAACGACAATGAAGTTTATGCGCTCCATGCCAAGACGGGAAAAAAACTCTGGGGGTTTCGCACAGGCGATTTCGTTGAAACAACTCCCGCTCTAGGACACAATGGGCTTCTTTATGTCGGATCGCGTGACGACCACGTCTACGCGCTAGAAAGCCGCACAGGAACCAAGAGATGGTCGTTCACCACAAACGGGGCCATTGAGTCGGCGCTTGCCATTGGTTCAGACGACACTATTTACGTGGGCAGCAAGGGCGGTATAGTCTACTCGCTTGTCGGCAGTACAGGAAAAATGCGTTGGAGCTATGATACGCACTTTGCCAACAGTGCGCCCGCCATCAGCAAGACAGGGGTTGTTTATGTCGGTGCTGATAAAGTGTACGCCTTTGACGGCAAGACAGGTGCCATCCAATGGAAATGTAGTGCATCTCATAGCTTTGGTGACCCTGTCATCTCCGCCGACGGCACTCTTTACGTGGTAGGGCAAGATGACAAGTTGTATGCCTTCGACGGGAACACGGGCAGGAAGAAGTGGACTTTAAGAGCACGGGGAATTGTTGGTTCGGTAACCATTGGTTCCAGTAGCACTATTTACGTAGGGACGTATAGCGGGAGAGTTTATGCAATCCGCTGATCTAGACTTGCAAACACCGGCAAGCCCAGAACTAAAATCTCGTTGTTGCTTGTAGACGACGGTCTTTATGGCGGTGATGCCGCTGCACTCGGTGCCCCCTCAAAGTATCTAGGAAAGACGGAAAACGTGCGTGCTAAGCGCGTTCATACCATTGCCCAAAATGCACCGGGGGTTTCTGCAACCGGCTCGAAGATGGATGGAGCGACCTGGAGCCAGGGGTACGTGGTTCTGCCGGATAGCGCAGGCAGCCTACGGGGATGGAGCAGGGGAAACGGAACCCAAACCAATGAAGACGGCTCATACGATGGTGGTCATGCCAACGTGAGTGTCTTCGAAACATCGCCCTACATCGCTGAGGATAACATCAACATCGACATCAACTCGCAATAATCAACTGTGAAGGATGAACCTATGCCCTCAAATATATTCTGGACCTCTGTCCGGCTACTTGGGCTAGGCTGGTTGACCCTCATCGCAAGCATTGGACTGGCAGAGGTTGAAGCCGCTCTGCCAGTCTTAGCGTCTCAGGCAAGTCATCACTCCCTCTCGCCTTCCGTACAGCAGGGCGCTTATGCTCTAGACCGGCAGCTGTGTCAGGCGGCACAAGCGGGGGATTTGAGGCGGGTAAGGAACCTTGTAGTACGTGGCGCAAACGTCGATGCAGCACAACAAAACGGATGGACGGCGCTGATGCTGGCGGCTGACGGTCGCTACCTATCCGTGGTTAAGTTTCTGCTGAACCACGGTGCGGATGTGCATCGGCGGAGCGTGGCGTACAACGACGTTGACGCGCTCATGCTTGCCGCCCAAGCAGGAGACGCAACTATTTGTCGGCTGTTGCTAGAACGTGGTGTGAATGTCAACGAAACAGACATATCGGGTAATACTCCTCTTATGCTTGCTTTGGGCAACAGTAACCTAACGCAGACACAGGAATACGAGGTTGCCAAAGTTTTACTAAAAGGTGGCGCTAAAATCAATGCCAAAAATCGCTTTGGACAAACAGCTTTAGGCTACACTCAGCGTTCGCGATTTGAGAAGCAATTGCCAAAAGTGATTAGTTTTCTAAAAGGATTGGGAGCCAAAATGTAGGGTTAAGATAGCGGCAAGATGACGCTGCATTGGAGCGGCGTGACAGGCGCAACCGGCTACAACATCTACCGGGGCACGGCAACAGGCGGCGAGGACTATTCACACCCCGTCAACGGCACAACGCTAGTGACCACGCAGGACACAGGCCCCGGCGTGACAAACATGTTTATGTACTCGGATACTGGCCTGACAAACGAAACCGAATACTTTTACACGGTCAAAGCGGTGTACGCGGCAGGGGAAAGCGTAGCTTCCAGCGAGGACAACAACGTTCCCGACCCAAACTCTATTCCGTGGGACACAGGAAATCCAAATCAGGTGGTGTCTGGAATGTTGCGTTTGCTTACCAACACGTTGCCTCCAGATAATTTCGCCAATCCTTACACGCCCGACATCGGCTTTTTAAGTATCGGCGGCCCGGATGGCGTTGTCTACCAGGGTAATATCCCTGACGGCAGTCCGCCTAGAGCTGTTGCGGCCTCCGGCCACTACAATGCCACGGCTGGCACGATAGATTATACCGATGGCTCCTCATTACCTGCTCCATCCGATGGAGATGATGGCGTAGGTGGTCAAGCAGCCCCGGTACAGCCAAGCGGGGTGCAGCCTTATGTGGTACAGAATCCACCAGTCTATAGCTACCCTGCCTACACACCCGCTCCTACGGGAATCTATCGTAAAATCGAAACTCAACCCGGCTATTCCGGCTTTAGAGCATTGGTAGGATTGCCAATCCCTGGCGATACTGGGCTGGTGCTTAACACGTCTGGCTCTTATCAAGACTCTGCTTACATCTACACAGGCGGCTCACTTTTTGTCAATCCGGCACAGAATTATCGGGGTGGCTCGACGCTTGCAATGGATATTGGCCTCCAGTTAGGACACTCCAATCCAACTACTAACCCTGGCTGGGTGCCATTTATTTTCTACGCTGGGTGCCATTTATTTTCTACAAGGGAAATGCTCTAGAGTCTGAGGTTGTGGATGGAAGTTCACCGTCATCGGGAGACAAAGTGTTCATTAGGGGTGATTCGTTTAGCGGTGAACAAATGTTTTTCTATTCATCGGGAAGTTTGTCTCCAAGTGCGACGACCTCCGCGCAATCGGTGGCGACCGACAATCTTGTTGTTCTACGTTTGGTCGGCCCCTACGTTTACCGCAAACATATAACGGCGGGGTTTGACAAAGACACCAATTACAATGGGGCTGTTACCTGCACCTTTTATGCGTCAGGCTGGAGCAAGTTTTATCCCCGCAGTGGTGGGCAAGGCCCATTTGTGCCTAAACGCTTTATCCTGAAACGATGCAACTCCATTGCTCAAAAGCTCAACAACCCTAGAAAAACCCCTACTCCACCAGCAGGATCAGGCTTAGTCAATCCGAACGGCCCTCCCGGAACACCAACAACTCAGGCAGGCTTTTATACGTCGGGGTCTTCAGTCATAGGCGCAAGTTGGGGGACAGCCGACGATCAGTCTCTTACCATCTACGGCGGCAGCGGCTGGGAGTCGTGGCAGGATCAGCAAACCTTTACAGATGCACAAGGTCGCATCCACTCTGGGTCGTATCCTGTCTCGAATCGCTACGTGGACTGGCTCGATCAAAACGACTTCTTCTGGGAAACGAACATTAGCCTTCAGACCAGGCAATGAATGAGTACGGGAGTAGGCATTGGCAACTTCTCGTAGTGATTGGTTCAGAAAGTTAGCTTATCAGCAGGTGCGGATCACTAGCAGGGTACTCATGTCTTTTTGGCTTGGATTGGTATCTCTGAGCAATACAAGTTGCGAAGCCAAAAAAGACGTGAGTACCTTGCCTTCTTATCGTGCCGTCCGGCGCACGCCCCAACAGACACCCCCTTCACCCCAGACGTTTCCAAGCCGGTCGAGCCAACACCCCGTTCAGCGGACAGGGCAGGAATTTGCCTACGCGGTGAGTGTTGGTGACGGAGACACGTTGCTCCAGTTCCAGATCACTCGGTCGGGCCAACTTTCTCCACTATCCCCTGCTGTAGTGACAGCCGGTCAGACCGTGAATTCGTTGACCGCCGATCCACAAGGACGTTGCGTCTATGCCGCCTCTGCAAAGGAGAATACTGTCGTCGAATTTCGCATCAAGCCTGACGGCACTTTGGAAGTTCCTGCGGCCTTCAGTATCCCAGCGAGTGGGTTGGTGACTGAAATAATTACAACCCCAGATGGGCACACCCTGTATGCCGCCACGACAAGCGGCAACATCGACCAGATTGACGTTCAACCTGACGGAAGCTTGCGTTTTCATTCACAAGCATCGCTTGTTACTCCTAATTCATATATGTCTCTCGCAACTGATCTATCAGGGCGCTTTTTCTACTTTGGCTACAACGGCGCGCTTAAACAAATGCGTATTGGGCAAAGCGGCGCACTAAAGCCGCTGTCTCCGTTCGCAGCGGACAGCGGTACCTTTTACCATATTGCCATATCCGCAGATGGCCGGTTTGTGTACGGGGCGACATACACCGAGGACATGGGTAGTATACGCCAGTACCGAGTGAATGCCAACGGCACTCTTCACCTACTGACACATGACCATGTTCTTTTCAATGCCCACAGTCTTGTCTCTCATCCTAGAAAGCCATACCTATATGCCTGCGGCTTCTTTGGCAAGGAAGCAGTGTGGAAATTCGACATTCTTCCAAATGGAAGGCTCAAGAGATTGTGGCCTGTCAATGTCAGCAACCCTGTCTCCGCATCGGCTCACGCCACATTCAGTTTCTCAATTGATCCTACAGGCCGTTTCGCCTACGCCGCCCTGAACGACTTCACCCAATATCCGCCACCCGCGACACAATTAATTCAGTACCAAACCCGCGCCGACGGCAGATTGAGGCGAATCCTGCCATCTCCTTATTCTTACAAACAAGTATTTGGGGCACCTACCATCGTTCGCCGCTAGAAAGACATACTTCCTGGCTGGCGCAGAACGATAGGATGGCTATAGGCTTTCGGGGCGAGTGTTTGGTGACGGCGGCACAGGAAGAGCAAGTGTTCATGCGACTATGATCGGCATCTCACGCACAGAAACTAGACACACTGATGCTTCACCAAACTTGACAATCCCCCAGCAGCCGGGTAGACTACACGTGTTCGGCTTCGTAGCTCAGCGGATTAGAGTGTCTCCCTCCGAAGGAGAAGGTCGTGCGTTCGAATCGCACCGAGGCCACCAAGTAGTGTTTTCGTTTTGCCCCTCCAGAACAGCCTTCCGCGCCTTGCGGCAGGCTCTTTCTTTGGCGAGCAGCATCACACGAATGTTAAAGGACAACTGAACACATGACCCAAGCAACTCCCCCGGTACTGATTGTCGGCTCAATGGCGCTGGATTCGGTGCGCACGCCCGCAGGCGAGGTGCAGGATGCATTGGGCGGCGCGGCAGATTATGCGAGCATCGCCGCCTCGTTCTTTGCGCCCGTCCAGCTGGTCGGCGTAGTCGGGGATGATTTCCCGCAGGAGCATCTGGACTTCCTGGCTTCGCGCAACATTGACCTGGGCGGCGTGCAGATTATTCAGGGCGGGAAGACGTTCCGCTGGGCGGGCTACTACGATTTTGACCTGAATGTCGCGCATACCCTGGACACCCAATTGAACGTCTTCGCGGACTTCGCGCCGTCCCTGCCCGCCGCGTTCAAGGCCGCGCCGTACGTGTTTCTCGCAAACATCGACCCCGATTTGCAATTGCAGGTCGTCAAGCAGGTGCAGAAGCCCAAGCTAACGGTGTGCGACACCATGAACTTTTGGATTGAAGGAAAGCCGGACGCTCTGCGCGCGCTGCTCGGCCATGTGGACATCGCCTTTATGAACGATGCCGAAGCGCGGCAGTTAACCGGGCAATTGTCGGTGGTCAAAGCCGCCAAAGCGCTGCAAAAGCTGGGGCCGAAGATTGTGATCATCAAAAAGGGCGAACACGGGGCCTTGCTGTTTCATGGCGATGAGCATTTCGCAGCCCCTTCGTACCCACTGGAAGACATCGCCGACCCGACCGGGGCGGGCGACTCGTTTGCCGGGGGATTTATTGGCTATGTCGCATCGCAGGACAACATCAGCATGGCGACTTTGCGCAAAGCGGTCGTGTACGGCAGCGTCATGGCAAGCTACAACGTGGAAGACTTTTCGCTCAACCGCATGCGCACATTGACGCAGGGCGACATCGCCGCCCGCTACCGGGCCTTTCAGGAGATCGCCCACTTTGAAACATTAGACGCCGCCGGAGCGTCATAGGCTGTGTTATAATAGACACAGGGCGGCAAATCAAAAAACAGCCGCTTTGCGCCGCCGTTAGAGGGAAATTACAATGATCAAACAATTAAGCATTACTCTTGCCGTGCTTGCTTTAGGCACTGCCGCCCATGCGCAGACCACCGGCGGAGCAGTTTCAGGCGCCAAGCAGGATCAGGCTACCGGCCAAACCGCCTCGGTCAGCGGGGCAAGCGCCGCCGATACGAGCAGCGGCACCAATGTCACCGCCAATGCCGCCGCCTCGCACGGCACCAGCGCCTATGCCGAGATGTATAATCGGGCCATAGGAGATTACAATGCGGGCAACTACAACGCAGCGGCCACAGAACTGCGCAGCGTGATGAAAAAGAACCCCAACGAAGTCAGTCTTCACCAGATGCTCGCCAGCATCTATTTGCGGCAAAAGAATTACGCCGACGCCCTGCCGCAACTGGAAGCCATCGCCAAGCAAGCGCCCAACGATGTCGTCAATCGCGACAACCTGGGCGAAGTGTACTTGCAGCAGAACCGGCCCGCCGATGCCGCGGTGCAGTTCAAGGCCGTTCTCGCCCGCGCGCCCAAAGACGAAGCGGCCACGCAGGGGCTGGCCCTCGCACTGAGCCAGACCGGCAACAGCGGCGATGCCATCGCGACCCTGCAAAAGATGGCCGCCGACAAGCCGTCCGTCGCCACCTATGAAAACCTCGCCGCCGCGCTGCAAAAGTCCGGCAAGACAGCCGACGCGGCGGCGGCCTTCCAGAAGGCCGCCGCTCTGGCCCCAACAAATGCCGACCTGCCCTTTTATGCCGGGGAATTGTATGTGCAGTCCGGCAACAACGACAAAGCCATTACATTGCTGACGCAGGCGCTGGCCCTGAAAACGCAGTATCAGTTTCCCGCCCACATGCTGCTCGCGCAGGTGTATTCGGGCAGCGGCGCACGAGACAAGGCCATTGCCGAGTTTAAAGCCGCCAGTCTGGTGCAGCCTGCCGACCCCGCGCCCTGGTTCAACCTGGGCGTGCTTCAGCAGCAGGCTGGGCAGACCGAGGACGCCAAGCGGGACTTCGCCAAAGTGGTGTCGCTGAAGCCCGCCGACGCCGCTCTGATGACGCAGGCGCAGCAGGCCCTCGCGGCCCTGCAAGCCGCGCCAGGCAAATAAGCGTGTGCGGCATCTAGCGAGTATGGCCTGGAAGTTTGCATCAGCGGCGGCAGATGCCCTGCTGTCGCTGCTGTATCCGCCGCGCTGCGCCGTCTGCCGCACGTTGGGATGCGTGCTGCCGCTGTGCCAAACCTGCATTGCGGCAGTCATGCCTGTGGCCGAACCTGCGTGCCTGCGCTGCGGGCACGCATTGGAACCCGATAGGGAGTGCGGCAATTGCCGGCAGCACCCGCCTGCCTTTGACCGTGCTCGCGCTTTGGGCGCGTATCAGGGCGTGCTGCGCGAGGCTGTGCATCGCTTCAAGTATGGAAACTGCCCGGCCCTCGCCGAGCCGCTGGGCGGCCTGCTGGCCGCCCAGGCTCGCACCCAATCCGATGCCCTGTACGGCTTGAAGTTTGACGGCGTGGTGCCCATGCCCATGCATGCGGGACGACGTCGGCAGCGTGGCTACAACCAATCGGAGCGTCTGGCGCGCGTGGTCGCCCGCGAGCTTGGTTTGCCGCTGGACACGGCCTTGCTGATGCGCGCGCGGGCGACTCGTCCGCAGGTTGGACTGACGGCCACAAAGCGGCGGAGCAATTTGCAGGGCGCGTTCCGTGTTTCTCGTCCCCAGGATGCGGCGGGCAAAACGTTTCTGCTGATTGACGATGTGATGACCACAGGCTCGTCGCTGTCCGAATGCGCCGCAATGCTGAAATTGGCAGGCGCACGCGGCGTGTATGCCCTGGCACTGGCGGCAGGCTGAAACAACCCCTCGCACACAAGTCTCTGCTCTCCATCCGCAACTTCCTACTTCTGCAAAGCCAAGAACTATGTCCCTTCTGCAAGTCAGCAGCCTGGTCAAGCATTTCCCCATCACGCGCAGCACGGGATTGCTGTCGCACGTCACCGAGCCACTGAAAGCCGTGGACGGCGTGGACCTGACCCTGGATGCCGGGGAAACACTGGGGCTGGTCGGCGAGTCGGGGTGCGGCAAATCCACCCTGGGACGGTGCATTCTGCGCTTGATAGAGCCGACATCGGGGGCGGTGACCTTTGACGGGGCAGACGTGATCGCGCTCGCTCCTGAACAACTGCGGCAGGCGCGGCGGGCCATGCAGATTGTGTTCCAAGACCCCTTTGCGTCGCTCAACCCGCGCATGAGTGTCGGTGACACATTGGCCGAGCCGCTGCGCACCCACAACATCGTGCCGCGCGGCGAAACGCGCGCCGAAGTTGGGCGTCTGCTGTCGCAGGTCGGGCTGCCGGGCAATGCCGCCGCGCGGTTCCCGCATGAGTTTTCCGGCGGTCAGCGGCAGCGGGTGGGGATCGCGCGCGCGCTGGCGCTGCGTCCCAAGCTAATTGTCGCCGACGAGCCTGTCTCGGCCCTGGATGTTTCCATCCGGGCGCAGGTGCTGAACTTGTTCGCCCGCTTGCAGGCCGAGACCGGCGTCTCGCTCCTGTTTATCGCGCACGACTTGGGCGCGGTGCGTCAGATCAGCCGCCGCGTCGCCGTGATGTACCTGGGCAAGATCGTGGAGATTGCGGACGCGGATGAACTCTACGACAACCCTCGCCACCCGTACACGCGCGCCCTGCTGTCCGCCGTGCCGAGCATTGACGGCGTCAAGCCCCTGGCGCAAAAGGTGGAGGGCGATGTGCCGTCCCCCATCAACCTGCCGTCGGGGTGCCGGTTCCGCACCCGCTGCCCGTTTGCGCAGGACATCTGCGCCGCGCAGGAGCCGCCGCTGGCCCCCTTTGACGGCGCCCCCCCCCATCACAAGTCGGCCTGCCACTTCGCCGCCACTCTGCCCGCCCTGCCGATGATTGCCGCCGCCTAATCACTCTCTCCCACAAAGGGCCATTCATGCGCAAACACGTTCTGCTTCCCTGGACCACGCTGGGCTTGCTCTGCGTCCCCACCCCGCCCGCCCTCGCCACCACCAAAGGTCTGAACCAGATTGTCACGCCCGACGTGCAGTCCGTAGGCGTGTTGTCGGTCAGCGTTCAGCAGGTAGACCCCAATATCGCTGATCGCTGCGAGGGGCAATCGGAGATTGGATTAACGGGCAATCGGAGATTGGATTAACATCGCGCCTGGAAGTGGGCTTGTTTCAAGGCTTCTCTCCCGACGAGCAAACCTTCAACGCCGAGTATGGCATTGTCCAGCACCCCGATGTGCTGCTCTCGGCGGGCTTCGCGTACAACATCACGCCCCTGCTTCAGATCAACCCTTCGGCCTATTTGTCCAGCGCTTCGCCCCACAAGACCTATGGCTATGTTGCCCTAACCTGGAACATCACTGCTTTTCAATGACGCTTCGCCCTTGCTTTTCCAGCCCTGCGCGCGCCCATGCGCAATGAAAAGCCATCGGGCGTTTTTGCGTTTTATAAGCCGTTTTGTGGGCGCTGCCGCCCTGCTGCCTGGGCGTTTCTACGGCTTTGCTACGAGTGATCAACGGAGCACCAACGACGGAACAAATCCTTCCGTCGTCAGTATGCGCTTACCACACCCATAAAACGCCGAGGAACGCCCAAAGAAGGGCGCGGGGAACACGGCACAAAAGAAGCGTTTCGCGGGGGGACAAAGGAGCGCTCCGGCAGTGTTTCAGGCAGGCTGCCAATCATCAACCTCTAGGGTCTGCATGTCATAAGCAAGTTCCACGCCGGGAGGCAGGGCTGCGTTGGTGGCTTGGTAGTCGTAGTCGTGGGACAAATGGGTGAGCAAAGTGCGCTTAGGCCGGAGTTGCGCGATTACGTCCAGAGCGGCATCCAGATGAAAGTGGGTCTCGTGCGGCTCGCGGCGAACGGCATCCAGCATCAGCACGTCTAAGTCCAGAAGATGAGGCCAGGTTTCGGCGGGGATTTCGCTGACATCGGTGACATAGGCGAACTTGGGGCCGAACTTGTACGCCAAAATCGGCAGCCTGCCATGACAAACACGCAGGGCCAGTATGTCTAAGTCGTGTATCTGAAGACGCTGATTGGGCAGAATGCTGTGCAAGTCCACCTGCGGCTTGCCCCCGCCCGCCTGAGTGGGCTTGAAGATATACGAGTAAATGCGGCGCACATCGTCCAGCACTTCGGGTTCGGCGTAGACGGGCATGGCTGCGCCGCTGCGATAGTTGAACGTGCGCACATCGTCCAATCCAAAGATATGGTCGGCATGGGAATGGGTGTACAAGATGGCATCCAGGCGCGAAACATGGTTTTCAATCAAAGCCAGGCGCATTTCAGGCGGCGTGTCCACAAGAACGCTTGCGCCGCTGTCTCCGGTCACCAGGATTGCCGGACGGTAACGCCGGTTGCGCGGGTCGGGCGACGTGCAGACAGCGCACCCGCACCCAATCATCGGGACGCCATGCGATGTGCCGCAGCCCAAAACAGTAATCTTCATGCCATCAATTGTACCCAATGCGCACGGAGCGCCGCTCTCATCAGCAGAGACAAACCAAAGGCCGGAGCACGGTGCTCCGGCCTTTGCTTGTGCTGCGCGGCTAGGCTCCGCCGCCCCCGCCACCGCCGCCACTTGCGCCGCCTGAGGCTCCCCCACCGCCACTCGCGCCGCCCGCACCCGAAGCGCCTGCTCCAGAGCCGCTGCTCGCGCCGCCCGCCCCCGCACCGCCGCCGGATGCGCCCGTGCTGCCCGCACCTGTGCCGCCTGCGCCACTGGAACCCGCACTGCCGCCACTGGAACCCGCACTGCTTCCCGCGGTTCCCGCGCCGCCCGCACTGCTCCCCGCAGTTCCTGCACTGCTGCCGCCGCTCCCCGCGCTACTCCCGGCAGTTCCCGCGCCACCCGCGCCAGCGGAACCGGCCCCGCTGGACGCCCCGCCCGGCGCGCTGTTTCCTCCGCCGCCTGCGCCCGCAGACGACCCGGCACTCCCAGCGCTGCCCCCGCCTCCTACACCGCCACCCATGCTCGCACCGCCGGGCGCGCCGCTGCCCGCGCCGCCGCTCATACCCGTGCCGCTGCTCATGCCCGTGCCGCTGCTCCCGGCGCCTCCGCTTGCGCTGCCGCTGCCCGCGCCGCCTGCCACACCGCCGGGATTGCCGCCGTTCGCGGCCCCCACAGCCCCGCCGCCCGTACCGGTTCCTGACGTGCCCGCGCTGCCCGCCGCCCCTGTCCCGGACGCGCCAGCATTGCCCGCCGCCGGAGCGCTGGGGCCGGACGCGACCGGGGCCGTGTTGTTGGCAGTGTCGTCTCGCTCGCTATTATGATGCGTGGCAAATGCGATAATCAGTATTAATAGAATAACCGCCGCGCCGATCATCATCATCTGCCGCTGCCGGTGCGCTTTTTGCACCTGCTCACCCGGCGAACCGGGCGGGGGAACAGTGTTGCCGGGCGCGATCTTGTGCGGTTCCGGGTTGGAAGGTGTGGTTGCCATTGGTGTGTCTCCTCAAACGTAGGCTGCGCAGGACGCAGAAGCTTCTGCTTGCAGAGTTCCCTTCTTTGCACACATCGCAAACAGGGCAAGCGTTGTGTCCCGCGCTGGGTGGGTATAACATGACGTAATTCAACGCAAGGAACACCCCGCCCATGCCTTCTCCCTCTGCCCATCGCCTGGAAGATTTAATCGGAAACACGCCCCTCGTCCGCCTCAGAAACATTGAAAAGGACACGCCTCATGTAGAAATCTACGGCAAAGCCGAGTTCTTCAACCCCGGCGGCAGTGTCAAAGACCGCCCCGCCCTCAACATGATATTGACCGGCGAACAAAACGGCACGCTTTCCCCCGGCAAGATTATCCTGGACGCCACCAGCGGCAATACGGGCATCGCGTATGCCATGATCGGCGCGGCACGGGGCTACCATGTCCGCCTGTGCCTGCCGCGCAATGCCAGCCCGGAGCGCAAAAAGATACTCGCTGCCTACGGAGCCGAGCTTGTGCTGACCAACCCCGCCGAGCAGTCCGACGGGGCCATCCGCATGGTCAAGAAGCTTTACGCCGAAGCGCCCAACGCCTACTTCTATCCCGACCAATACGGCAACGACGCCAACTGGCAGGCCCACTACAACGCCACCGGCCCGGAAATCTGGCAGCAGACCGACAATCGCATCACGCACTTCGTCGCGGGACTGGGCACAACGGGAACCATGATGGGCGCAGGCCGCTACCTCAAAAGCGTCTCGCCCAGCGTCCAGCTCATCGCCATGCAGCCCGACTCGCCGTTCAACGGCCTGGAAGGTCTCAAGCACATGGACACGGCCATTGTGCCTCCTATCTACGACCCCCACGTCCCCGACCAGCAGATGGAATGCCGCACGGAAGACGCCTATGTGATGGTCAAACGCCTGGCCCGCGAAGAAGGCCTGCTCGTCGGCATCTCGGCAGGCGGCAACGTCCACAGCGCCGTGCAGGTCGCCAAGGCCGCCCCCCAGGGCAGCGTGGTCGTCACCATCCTGTGCGACAGCGCCGACCGCTACCTGTCCGAGCGCTTCTGGACAGAAGGCGAAGAAGACCCCCACCCCATGATCTAGCCCATCAAAACAACCCTCCGGCAGCAGCGCGCCACAAGTCCGGTATAATACCGCTATAATACCGGTCGTACTTCCGCACCTACATTTACTCTGAAACCCGGCCTGCTCATGGCTCCGCACAACACGCAAACACACGTCACCCGAAGGCTCTTCCAACCCCAATGACTACGCTTGAGACACTGGAAAGCACTATCACACGCCTCACCCCCGCCGAGCTTGCCCAATTCCGCCAGTGGTTTGCCGCGTTCGACAGCGACGCCTGGGACACCCAAATTGAAGCCGATGCCGCCGCCGGTAAACTAGACGAATACCACGCAGGCACGGCCAAAGAGATTTGACATCCCGCCGTTCCCATGCTACAATCACTGCATGGAGTTCGAGATTGTCGGAGACATCACCGACATCGAAACCATCGCCGTCACAGGTGGCATCCGCGAACTTGCCCGGCTGCGAAGCCAACTTGGGCATGGACGCTGGCGCAAACTCAAAGGCCACGCCACCGTGCAAACACCCGACGGCGCGCTTCGCCCCGCCGAACTGCACTGGTACGAAGCCAATGGCATCGGACGCCGCCGCTTGAAAATCAAACGCTTTCTTGACTAGCCGCCCCACTCCCGCCATGAGCCACCCCGACACTGCCACTCAATTTGCCCTGTGCATCCACCGCACCCCCGACGCCGACCTGGAACTGCGCAAAGCCTACCCTGTCCTGCCCGCCGCGCCCAACGAAACCGGCTACCTGCGCATCATCGACGAATCCGGCGAAGACTACCTCTACCCCGCCGACCACTTTATCCTGCTCGACCTCCCCGCCGCCGCCCAAGATGCCCTCCGCCACGCCGCCTAGCACTTGGTTCACTTTACAGAGGCATAAAATGGACATTTCCACGAATAGCCCAAAAGCCGCTTTGCTTCTAGTTGGTCTCCTAGTTGGTCTAGCGGCTCTTGTGGCTGTATGCCTTCTCCGCTCAAACTTTCACCGTTTACCCTCGCGCTCAGGACTTCACCGTTTGCCCCCGCGCTCAGACTTTATCCTCCACCTACAAAGTCCAGCAGAGAAACTTGATGAGGATTATGACACCGTAGAGCGAGATGTCGTCGACAACTTCCATCGGCTTTGTTGCATAAATCATAGCAAGTAAGCGTTAGGCATTCCTAATGCTGTCATCTGGTTGAGCGCACTGAGGCGCAGTTTGGTTTCCGTGTCCTGAGCCGCGTTTGTTCTGGCACGAAGCA
>JAABUQ010003281.1_pt1 | contig 30021 bp, 26 predicted proteins | sample 5560001 | NCBI WGS metagenome assembly JAABUQ01 (sample SAMN10711888, study PRJNA513371) | rock metagenome | isolation source: Antarctica rocks | place: Antarctica: Victoria Land, Finger Mt nord | collected 2015-12-18 | reverse complement strand
CAGCTTACTCCGCCAAGAGAAGACATTAAAGCGGGGCGCCCGAGCGAAACGCATGGTCTGCGCACTCGATGCCGACTACCTCCTCAAAGTGCTGGCCACCGCTGAAATCGATGCGTAAGCCCTGGATTGGTTCGACAAGCACCTGAAGCCCGCGGACTCGGCTCGGCCGAAATCCGACCCTCAGCCGAAAAGCGATCGCCACTGAGAGGCCGTCCGAGCAGGCCCGACTCAAGTCGGGCCTACCGACCCGCCCGACCGGGCCCGGCCGGGCGGCTCAGGAGACCCGGGCGACGATCATCGTCCGGTCGTCGTCGGCCGGGTGGCCGTCGGCGAACTCCTCGACGGATCGGAGCACGGTGTCGAGCAGGGCCGAGGCCTGGAGCGAGCAGTTCTCCAGGGCGGTGTCGAGGCGGTCGGTCCCGTACATCCGGCCCGTCGGGTCGTTCGCGTCGGTGATCCCGTCGGTGTAGAAGATGATCTGGTCGCCGGCCTGGAGCCGGAGGACGGCCTCGTTGTAGGCCGCCTCGGGCATGACGCCGAGCGGGAGTCCGTCCGCGCCGTCCAGGGCGAGCAGCGAGCCGTCCTGGCAGCGCTTGAGCCGGGGCGGGTTGTGCCCGGCGCAGGCGTAGGTCAGCGTCCGGTCGGCGGGGTCGTAGATCCCGTAGAAGGCCGTGATGAACTTCTCGTTCTGCGCGGTGTAGAGGGCCGTCAGGTGGGCGTTCAGATAGTCGAGGAGCCCGGAGGGCCTCGCGGGCGGGCCGGGCTGGGTGTGGGCGAGGCAGTGGGTGACGGCCATCAGGACCGCCGCCGGGGTGCCGTGGCCGCTCACGTCCGCGATGAAGACCCCCCAGCGGCCGTCCGGGAGCGGGAAGAAGTCGTAGTAGTCGCCGCCGGCCCGGTGCGACGGCTGGTAGTAGGCGGCGAGGTCGAGCGAGGGGATCTCGGGCAGACTGGCCGGCAGGAGCGAGCGCTGGATCTGGCCGACGATCTTCATCTCGCGGTCGAGCGCCCGGTACGCGCGCTGCAGGTCCGCCGAGAGGACGAGGCTGTTGGTGGCCCGGCCGAACAGGTTGCTCAGCCAGACGAGCTCGGGGAGCCGCTCACGAGAGAAGGCCGCGGGCTCCCTCTGGAGGATCACGACCATGTTCAGGGAGACGCCCCGGTCGAACATCGGGATGGCCATGAGCGAGCGGTGCCCGGCGAGGTACGCGGCGGCCGGGTCGTCGTCGGCGACGGCGAGGTCGTCGATGATGACCGGCTCGTCGCCGTAGATCAGGCCGGCGAGCAGGCCCCCCTCCAGGACCGGCAGCCGGTGCTTCTCCTTCCAGGGGTCGATCTCCTCGCGCCAGGCGGTGCTGCGGGTGACCCGGTAGGACGGCGACGCGAGCCCGCGCCGGCTCAGGGAGATCCGGCCGTCGCTCGGCATGATCCGGCGGACCCGCTCGGCGTAGGCGCGGACCATCTCCTGCGGGTCGGTCTGGGCGCTCATCTCGCGGACCAGGTCGAGGATCTGCGCGAGCCGCTCCCGCCAATCGCCGTCCCGGCCGTCGGCCGTCTCGGCGCCCGGGGAGGCCACCGAGGGCGTCTCGCGGCGGGCGATGGTCATGATCGGACCTCTCCTCGAAGGTGGGCGACGCCCGGCCCCGGGGGGCGCGACCCCCGGGGCCGGCCTCGACGGCCGGGCGGTCCCCGGCCGATCGAGATCGAGTCGGATTATCCCCGAAACGCGGGGGGGCCCGCCACCCCGGCCTCCGGCCGTCGCGCGGGGGCCGGGGCCGGCCCTACGCGTCGATCCGATTACGCAGGCCGCCGGAGACGAGCGACCGCACTATGTCGATGGCGTAGAAGGACCTCGCCCGATCCGATCAGTGCGTCCCGGCGAAGTCGGGCACGACCAGCCCGAGGCCGCCGCTGGCCTCGACGTACTGGCCCGTCACCCAGCCGGAGTCGGGCGAGGCGAGCATGGCCGCGGCGTCGGCGATGTCCCCGACCTCGCCGATCCGGCCCAGCGCGGTCATGGCCGCGAAGGCACCCGCGAGCTTCGGGTCGGCCCGCATCCCGGCGTTCATGTCCGTGGCCGTCAGGCCGGGGGCCAGCGTGTTGACGGTGATCCCCCGGCCCCCGAGTTCCGCCGCCAGCGAGATGGTGAAGGTGTCGATCGCCGCCTTGGTCATGCTGTACGCCGAGTACAGGGGCATCGGGCGGCGGGACAGCCCCGAGGACAGGTTGATGACCCGCCCGCCGTCCCGGAGCCGGGGGATGGCGTGCTGGGTGGCGAAGAACGGCCCCTTGACGTTGGTGGCGAACACCCGGTCGAAGTCGGCCTCGGTGGCCGTGGCCGTCGGCCCGACCACGGCGATCCCGGCGTTGTTGACCAGGATGTCGAACCGACGGTCCCCCCGCCGGGCGGTCAGCTCGGCGTCGAGGGCCTCGAAGAAGCGGCCGAGGTCGTCGACCGAGCCGACGTCGGCCCGGAGGGCGAACGCCTCGCCCCCCGCCGCCTCGACCTCGCGGACGGAGGCCGAAGCCGCGTCGTCGTCCTGGCGATAGTTGATGCAGACCAGCGCCCCGTCGCGGGCCAGCCTCGCGGCGATGGCCCGGCCGATCCCCCGGGACGCCCCCGTGACCACTGCGACCTTGCCTCCGAGCTTCATCGTCAGGACTCCGGCGCGGGCCCCGATCCGGGGCCCGGCCCCCGCGCCGGGGCCGGGCCACTCATGCGCTGCCACGGCCGCGGGAAGGCCCGCGGCCCCCGATCCCTCGCGGATCACTAGCCGGCCCCGGGCGGGACGAGGATCCTCAGGACCCGATCGAACGCGCCGGCCTCCCCGGGCGCGAGCCGGGCCAGCCGCCCGCCCATGACCGCCCCGATCGCCGCGTGACCCCGGCGGACCGCCCCCCGCCCCGCGGCGGTCAGGACGATGCGGAACTTCCTCAGGTCGCCCGGCTCGGACCGGCGGGTCACGAACCCCTTCGCCTCCATCTGCTTCACCAGGTACGTCACCGTCGGCGGCGTCAGGTGCATCCCGCGGGCCAGCTCGGCCGGGAACGGATGCTCCTCGACGCCCGCCAGCAGGAAGAACGCCTTCGGAGTCAGCCCGACCGCGCCCAGGGCGGGGGCCGCCTCGTCCAGCACCGACTGCAACAGATGCCAGAGGTGGGTCTGGATCGCCCAGGCGCCCGGCCCCCCCGGCCCCTCGTTCGACGTCGGCATGGTAGGCACGGCCCGTTAGGAAGTCAAATAGTTCCGTTGTCGAATCATACCATACCCTCGCGGTCGGGACGCGGGCCTCGCCCGCGATCGGTCGCCCGACCTCCCAGGGTAGCCCTCCGCCGGGGCCCCGCCATCGGAGGACGGCCCCCGGCCGGCCGAGGGTCCGGGGGAAGGCCCTCGACGCGGCCGTCGCCGCGGTGGAGAATGCTCCGGGCTCGCCCCCGCGAGGCATGCGAGCGACAACCCGGATCGACCCGCCCCTCCGTCCGCCCGAAAGATGAGCCGCCATGAGCCCGAGCCATCCCGCGTCGATCGCGATCCTCGCCACGATCGCAGCCCTGATGGCGTTCGGGTCCGACCCCCAGGCCCGGGCCGACGACGCACGGGCCGCGACCACGCACGGGTTCCTCGCCACCGGCGGCCGGACCTACATCCGCGACGGCCGGGGGACGGTCACATGGACTTATCCCCACCCGACCCGGGACGGCTGGGTCCTGCCCGACGGCGGCGTCCTGCTCGCCCTCTCGCCGAGCAAGACGTACCCCGGCGGCGGCGTGGTCGAGGTCCGGCCCGACGGCAAGGTCGCCTTCGAGTACCGGGGGACCCAGTCGGAGGTGAACACCGCGCAGGCGGTCGAGGGGGGTAGAATCCTGATCTCCGAGGCGGGCGACCGACCCCGGCTCATCGAGGTGGACCGATCGGGGCGGGTCGTCGTCGAGGTCCCGCTCCGGGCCCAGACCCGCGACCATCACCTCCAGTCGCGGATGGCCCGCAAGCTGCCGGGGGGCAACTATCTCGTCCCGCAGCTCCTCGACAAGGTCGTCCGCGAGTACACGCCGACCGGCGAGGTCGTCCGCGAGATCAGGACGCCGGACATGCCGTTCACGGCGATCCGGCTCGACAACGGCAACACCCTCATCGGCTGCACCCTGGGGAACCTCGTCATCGAGGTCGACCCCCGGGGCGAGACGGCCTGGCGGGTCTCGAACGACGACCTGCCCGGCCGGCCGATCAACGACGCCTGCGGGGTCCAGCGGCTCCCGAACGGGAATACGGTCATCACGAGCCACCACGCCCGGGGGGACGAGGTGAAGCTGACCGAGGTCACCCCCGAGAAGAAGGTCGCCTGGCAGCACCGGGACGCCGGGATGCCCGGCATCCACCACGTCCAGATCCTCGACACCGACGGCAGGCCGACCGAGGGCCGTCCGCTCCGCTGAGCGCGACGGACCCGGCCCGAGCCCGCTCATCCGGAGGAGCCCGCCCATGGAACGTCCGCCCGACATCACGCGGAGGGGGCTGCTGCGGGCCGCGATGGCGGCCGGCGCGGCCGGGCCGCTCGCCGGCCTCGCCCCGGCCGCCCTCGCCCGAGACGCACGGCCCGCCGATCGCGGCGACCCCTGGCGGGGGCTGAAGGTCGGCGTGGCCACCTACAGCCTCAGCAAGCTGCCGCTCGACGCCGCGATCAAGGGGCTGGTCAAGGTCGGGGCCCGCTACGCCTCGATCAAGGACGCCCACCTGCCGCTGGACGCCGTCGCCTCGCGGCGCAAGGAGGTTGCGCGTCGGTTCCTCGACGCCGGGATCACGCCCCTGAGCTGCGGCGTGATCACCCTGACCGACGACGACCGGGCGCTCCGCAACGCGTTCGAGTACGCGCGCGACGCCGGCTTCGCGACCATCGTCTGCAAGCCGACCCGGCAGTCCCTGCCGAAGCTCGACGCGCTGGTCAAGGAGTTCGACATCCGCGTGGCGATCCACAACCACGGGCCCGAGGACAAGGCCTGGCCCTCGCCGCTCGTCGCCTGGGAGGCGATCCGGCCGTTCGACCCCCGGATCGGCGTCTGCATCGACGTCGGGCACACGGCGCGATGCGCGGTCGACCCGGTCGCGGCGATCCGGACGTGCGCCCCTCGGCTGTACGACCTGCACATGAAGGACCTGGAGTCGATCGAGGCGAAGTCGAGGCCGGTGGAGGTCGGGCGGGGCGTCCTCGACGTCCGTGCGATGTTCCGGGCGCTGCTCGACGTCGGGTTCTCCCACCACGTCGGCCTCGAATACGAGAAGGACCTGGCCGACCCGCTCCCCGGCGTCGCCGAGAGCCTCGGCTACATCCGGGGCATCCTCGCGACGATGGGGGCCGCGTGACGGCGACCGCGACCGCGATCCGGCCGGAAGGCCCGGGAGGACGAGCCATGATGCGATTCGGCAAGGCGTTCGGGGTCGCGGCGGTCGCGGTCGCCGGGTGGTGCGTCCCGGCTACGGCCCCGGCGGCGGACGGGGCCGCCCCGGTCGGGATCTTCCGGGGCCACGGCGACATCGGCGGCGTGCTCCGGCCCGGTTCGGCCGCATATGACGAGGCCGGGCGGGCCTACACCGTGGCCGGCTCCGGCGAGAACATGTGGTCCACCCGGGACGCCTTCCACTACGCCTGGAAGGAGGCCACCGGGGACCTCGCGCTCTCGGCCGACGTCTCTTTCGTCGGCGCGGGCACCGACCCGCACCGCAAGGCGTGCCTGGTGATCCGCCAGAGCCTGGACGCCGACTCGGCCTACGTCGACGTCGCGATCCACGGCGACGGCCTGACCTCGCTCCAGTTCCGCGAGGAGAAGGCGGCCGCCACGCACGAGGTGCAGGCCAACGTCGCGGCCCCCCGTCGGCTCCGGATCGAGAAACGGGGCCGTTACGTCCGGATGTCACTCGCGGCCGGGGACGGCGAGCCCGCCTTCTCGGGCGCGGCGGTCCGGATCGCCTTCCGCGAGCCCTTCTACGTCGGCCTCGGCGTCTGCGCGCACAACAAGGACGTCGTCGAGAAGGCCGTCTTCTCGAACGTCGAGCTGGCCGCGCCCCTCCCCGCGGCCTCGGGGCGGCCGGTCCTGTACAGCTGCCTGGAGACCCAGTCGATCGCGTCGACCGACCGCCGGGTGGCCTACCTCACGACCGCGCGGATCGAGGCCCCCAACTGGCTCCGCGACGGCAAGACGCTGATCTACAACGGCGGCGGGCGGATCTACCGGGTCCCGGCCGCCGGTGGCGAGCCCGAGGCCGTCGACACCGGCTTCGCCGCCCGGTGCAACAACGACCACGGCCCCTCCCCCGACGGGACCCTGCTCGCCATCAGCGACCAGACGCGGGGGGACCGGCAGTCGCGGATCTACACCCTCCCGATCGGCGGCGGGCCTCCGAAGCTGATCACGCCGACGGGCCCGTCGTACTGGCACGGCTGGTCGCCCGACGGCAAGACCCTGGCCTTCTGCGGCCGTCGCGACGGCGAGTTCGACATCTACACCATCCCCGCCGACGGCGGCCCCGAGACCCGGCTGACGACCGCCAAGGGCCTCGACGACGGCCCCGAGTTCTCCCCCGACGGCCGGTCGATCTACTTCAACTCCGACCGGACCGGCACCATGCAGATCTGGCGGATGAACGCCGACGGCACCGCGCAGGAACAGGTTACCGACGACACGTATAATAACTGGTTCCCCCACCCGTCGCCCGACGGCCGGCGGTTCGCCTTCCTCTCGTTCGAGCCGGGGGTGGTCGGCCACCCCGAGGGCCAGGACGTGACCCTGCGGATCATGGCCGTCGACACCAGGAAGGTCGACGTCCTGGGCCGGTTCTACGGCGGCCAGGGGACGATCAACGTCCCGTGCTGGTCCCCCGACGGCCGCAAGATCGCCTTCGTGACCTACCAGATGATCCCGTGAGGCCCGGCCACACGCGTCATCCGGGCCCTCGGGCTGGGGGTCCACCCCGGCCGCCGCGATCGCGACGGTCCGGGCTTGCCCGCGCCAGCGATGATGGGCCGCGAAAGTCGGTGCGACGGGGGTGCCCGGGTCGATGAGGCCCCGGGCCTCGACGGGCCGGCCCCGTCCTCCGGATGGCCCCGGGCAACGGCAACGGCGCCTCCGCCCTCCCCGAGCCCCGACGCCGATCCGCCATCCCACCCGAGGCGAATCCGACCCCATGAGCGATGACCTCTGCCCGCCCGACGACGTCCTGGCCGCATTCCTCGCGGGCGAGGCGACCGAGGACTCCGACGGGGCGATCGCCTCGCACCTGCTGGCCTGCCCGCGATGCGAGCTGGCGGCCGTGCGGATCGATCGCCTCACCGGGCCCTTGATCGCCGCCATCCGGAGGCTCGGAGGCGCGTCGACCGGCGTCGCGACGGCCCCGGGGCCCGCCCGGATGCGCGAGACGAGGTCGACCGTCGATGACGCCACGGGCGGGTGGACCGGGCCTCCCGCCGGGAAGGTCGCGACGGGCGGCCCCGTCGCCGGCCCGCCGGGCTACACGATCCTCGGCCGGCTCGGCGGCGGCGGGATGGGCGAGGTCTTCCGGGCGCGGCACGAGAAGCTCGGCCGCGTCGTCGCCCTCAAGCTCATCCGAGGCGCCACGCTCGCGGCCGTCGAGCGGTTCGGGATCGAGGCCCAGGCGGTCGCCCGGCTCCAGCATCCGAACATCGTCCAGATCTACGAGGTCGGCGAGGACGAAGGCCGGCCGTTCCTCTCGCTGGAGTACGTCGCGGGCGGTTCGCTCGACCAGGCCCTGCAGGATTCGCCCCGCCCGGCCCGCCAGGTCGCCGAGATGGTGCGGGCGATGGCCGCGGCGGTCCATCATGCCCACGGCCGCGGGATCATCCATCGCGACCTGAAGCCGGCCAACGTCCTGCTGGCCGACCCGACGGACCCGCACGCCCCCGGGCCCGTCCCCAAGATCACCGACTTCGGGATCGCCCGCCTGTCCGACGCCGACTCGGCGATGACCCGCGAGGGCGACATCCTGGGGACGCCCGCCTACATGGCCCCGGAGCAGGCCGAGGGCCGGGTCGACCGGATCGGGCCGGCGACCGACGTGTACAGCCTCGGGGTGATCCTCTACGAGATGATGACCGGCGGCGTCCCGTTCCGGGGGCTGGACGCGATCCAGACCCTGCTGCTGGTCCGCACCCAGGACCCCGTGGCGCCCCGTCGGCTGAACCCGAAGCTCCCGCGCGACCTGGAGACGATCTGCCTGCGGTGCCTGGCCAAGGAGCCGGGCCGCCGGTACGCCTCGGCCTCGGACCTGGCCGACGACCTGGGCCGATGGCTGGAGGGCCGGCCGATCCTGGCCCGCCCGGTCGGCGCGCTCGCCCGGCTCGGGCTCTGGGCCCGGCGACGGCCCGCGATCGCCGCGCTCTCGGCGGCCGTGGCGGCCGTCGCGATGGCCGGGCTCGGCACCGTCGTGGCCGTGGAGGTCCGGGCCCGCCGGGCCGCCGAGCGCTCGGCCGCCCGCGAGGCGGCCCGGTTCGACGTCGCCGCCGAGGCCATCGGGACCTTCCACTCGGAGGTCAGCCAGGACCTCCTGCTGAAGCAGAAGGGGTTCGCCGACACCCGGGTCGCCCTGCTCAAGCAGGCCCGCGACTTCTACGCCAGGCTCGGCGCCCTCCTCGCCGGCCAGGAGGACGGCCGGTCGCGCACGGCCCTGGCGGCGTCGTACCAGAAGCTCGGCGACCTCGAGCTGGAGATCGGCCGCAAGGCCGAGGCCGGGGACGCCTACGCCCGAGGGCTGGCCCTCCGCGAGGCCCTGGCCCGCGAGCCCGATTCCGGCCCCGAGGCCATCGCCGACGTCGCCCGCATGCTCCTGAAGCTCGGCGAGGCCCGCTATTTCGCCGGCGACCCGAAGGAGGCCCTGTCCTGCTTCGAGCGGGGGCGGGGCCTCCTCGAGCCCGTGGTCCGCGATCGGCCGGGGGTCGCCCGGTTCCGCTACGACCTGGCCGACCTCCTCAACGACCTGTCGGCCGTCCGGAATTCCCTCGGCAAGGCCGACGAAGCTCGGGCCAGCATGGATCAGGCCCGCGCGTTCCGCGAGGAGCTGGTCCGCACCGAGCCCGGCAACGAGGAGTACCGCGACAAGCTCGTGCAGGGGCTCTACAACCGGGGCGTGATCGAGCCCGACCGGGATCGCCGGGTTGCCCTCTTCACCCGGGCGGAGGAGCAGAGGCGGCTCCTGGTGGAGGCCCGCCCCGCCAAGCTCGCCTGGAAGGCGGACCTCGGCCGGATCGTCCTGGCGCTCGGGCAGGAACGGTGGGCGGTGGACGACCTCGCGGGGACTCTCGCCAGGTTGGGCCAAGCCCGCGACCTGCTGGAGTCCGTCATTCAGCAGAGCCCGGAGGTCGAGATCGCCCGGTACGACCTGATCAAGGTGCTCGCCCTCCTGGGCGGCTGCCAGGTCGAGGCCCGGCGGGTCGAGGAGGGCTGCCGGAGCCTGGACCGGGCGGCCGAACTCCTCGAACGCCTCATCCGGGACAACCCGAAAGACGGCTTCCTGATGGACCGGATGGCCAACGCGGTGTATCGGGCAGCGATCGCGCACGCGCTGGCCGGGCGGGGGGCCGAGGCGTCGGCCCGGTTCGAGCGGGCGGCACCCCTGGTCGTCCATAACCGCCTGGGGCCGGACGGTGGGATGATGATGACGGCCGACATCGAGGCCTACGGCGGCTACGTCGCCTGGCGGCTGGGCCGGCTCGCCCCGGGCGAGGCCGTCGCCCGGATCGACGCGGCGCTGGCGCGGGTCCGCGCCCGCGCGGAGCAGGAGCCGTACTTCCAGCAGCTGATGGCCCGCTACCACGCGATGCGGTCGGCCCTGGGCAGCGTGGCGGGCGGGGGCCGGTCCGCCGAGGACGGCCGGCTCGATCGCGAGGCCGCCGCCGAGGCCCTCCGGCGGGTCGCCCGGGCCAGGCTCCCGGCCGCCACCGTCCTGGCCGAGCCCTGGTTCGCCCCCCTCCGCGACGACCCGGCCCTCCGCCTCCTGCCGATGGACCTGGCCATGCCCCCCGACCCGTTCGCCGCCCCGCGCTGAGCCCGCGCGACGCCCGGCGCGTCCCCGGCCGGGACGCGAGAGGTCCCCGGCCGCCCTCGCGGCGCCGGGGACCCCGGCGATCCGGCCATCCTTCGTCCCCGCTCGGCGGTAGGCCAGGTCGGAGACGGCCGGGCGTCCGCCCGGCTGCATCGGCCGTCGTCGGCCTGCGTCGGCCGTCCGCGGCCCCGCGAGCCCGGGGACCGCGTCATCCCCGGGGCCGATCGCCCGGACGCGGGCGACGACGGTCACAAATCATACATGGGGTGGTCGGTCGACGAGCCGTCGTTGGAGTACATGTCCATTTTCACATTATTGGCCGTCGCATAGCTGTACGAACCGAGCCTGATGTCCATCATGACCATCACCCCCGCGTCGTCGCCGTGCAGATCGTAGTGCTGCATCCCCGACCAGAGGTTTTTGGTGCCGGAGTCGGAAGTCTTGTACGTGGCGCTGACGCTCCAGTAGTCGGGGGCGGGGAACCCTCCGGTGTAGAAGGCGACGTCGCGGGTGACCACGCGCGATCTGTGTGAGACGTCCCCGATGTCGTAGGTGTCGGTGTAGACGCCGTTAGGTGTGCTTGATCTGGACGTGGTGCAGGTCGCTGCCCGTCAGGTTCTTGAACTGGAACGGGCTGGTGTGCCGGGTGCCGTAGAAGCCCCGGGCGGCGTGGACGTCGTTGGCCCCCGGGGAGGCGACCCCGGCGGGCTCGACCAGCGGCAGCGGGCCGACGAACGGGGACGTGTGCGGGGCCGGCTGGGAGTGGCCGTTGACGGCGAAGCTGCCGAACCGGGGCGCCATCGGGCCGACGAAGGGGGACGACGGTGCGGGGCCCTGGGCGACGAACGCGGCGGGCTGGGCCAGGGGCATCGGCCCGACGAAGGGGGCGGCGAGCCCGGCGGTGAAGACCTCGCGCCTCTCCAGGGAGTCGAGCGTGGGGCGGCTGCGGCGGGCGTTGCGGCGGGCCTCGGCGGCGGAGCGGCGGCGGTCCCGGGTGAACATGGTCGGGGTCCTCGTGGTTGGCGACTGCGTCGGGCCTCGGGGGTCTCGGCGGCCCCCGTCGGGCCCGACTCCCCTCGCCAGACCAGAACGATCGGCCGCAACACGAAATCCCCGCGACCCGCCCGGGGGGCCTCCCGCCGCTCAGTCGACCAGGTCGCCGGCCACCTCCTTGAGCCGCCGGAGGACGCGCGACTTGGCCAGCCGGATCGCCCCCGGCGTCACGCCGAGGTCGGCGGCGACCTCGGCCGCCGGGTGGCCGTCGACCATCACCCTCCAGAAGGCCCGCCAGGTCCGGTCCTCGAACTCGCCCCGGACCAGCTCCAGCGCCCGGAGGTAGACGGCCTCGACCTCGCGACGCTCCCCCTCCGGGTCGTCGCCGGGGAGCGGGTCGGCCTGCTCGCCCAGGACCTGGCCGGCCGCCGTGCCGCCCGCGGCCTGGCCGACGAGCCGGCCGCGACGCCGGCGCCAGTCGATCAGCTTGTTGCGGGTCACGCCCTTGAGCCAGCCCCGGAAGGTGTCGCCCGGCCGGTCGCGGCGGAACGCATGGATGCCCGAGGCGACCGCGGCCAGGACCTCCTGCGCGAGGTCCTCGGCCTCCTCCCCCGCGCCGCCTCGCCGGCACCAGAAGATCACCAGGGGGCCATACAGCGCGACGGTGCGGGACCAGGCGTCGCGATCGCCGCCCCGGATCAATTGCAGCAGGGTCAGCGACGTCTCTCGGTCGTCCACGGATCGGGCTCCGAAGGGCCTGAACGTGCTCCGGCGCGGCCCGACCGGTGCCGTCATGCCCGGCTTCGTCGGTCGGGAACAGGAATCATCCAAATATAACAGGACGACTCAGCCGCGGCCCACGAAGGGCATCTTGGTGGCCATGACGGTCAGGAAGAGGACGTTGGCGTCCGGGGGCAGGCTGGCCATGAACAGGACGGCCCGGGCCACGTTGCCGACGTCCATGGTGGGCTCGGCGGCGATCGCGCCGGTCGGCTGGGGGACGCCGATCTTCATCCGCGCGGTCATCTCGGTGTCGGCGTTGCCGACGTCGATCTGGCCGCAGGCGATGTCGTACTTCCGGCCGTCGAGGGCGGTCGACCGGGTCAGCCCGGTGATCGCGTGCTTGGTCGCGGTGTAGGGGGCCGAGTCGGGCCGGGGGGCGTGGGCCGAGATCGAGCCGTTGTTGACGATCCGGCCCCCCCTCGGGTCCTGGGCCTTCATCAGCCGGAAGGCCGCCCGGGTGCAGAGGAACGCCCCGGTCAGGTTGACGTCGACGACCCGCCGCCACTGCTCGACCGTCAGGTCCTCGAGCGGGACGGCCGGGGCGAAGAGGCCGGCGTTGTTGAACAGCAAGTCGAGCCGGCCGAACCGGGCCCGCGTCGCTTCGAAGAGGGCCTCGACCGACGACGGGTCGGCCACGTCGGCCGGGACGACGAGGGCCCTCGCCCCGGCCGGGCCGGCGTCGGCGACGGTCCGCTCCAGGGCCTCGCGGCGACGGCCGGCCAGCACGACCGAGTACCCCGCCCCCAGCAGCGCGACCGCCGTCGCCCCGCCGATCCCGGACCCCGCGCCCGTCACGATCGCCACCTTGCCGTCGCCGTCCATCGGCCCGCCTCGGATCATGGAAGATGCCGCGTCAGGTCGTGAACGCGCGGGTCAGTCCTTGCCGTCGTCCTCGTCCTCGTCGTCGTCGTCGTCGTCGACGAGCGACTGCATCACGGCGGTCTCGAAGTCGCGGTGGAGGTCGCGGCCGGACGTCTGGACCAGGAGGACGGCGACGAGGTCCTCGTCGGGGTCGACCCAGAAATGGGTGCCGAAGGCGCCGTCCCAGCCGAAGCTCCCCTTGGACCGGAACGTCCCCGCCCGGACCGGGTCGACGACCACCTCGACGGTGAGGCCGAAGCCCATCCCCGGCGGCCGGCCCGCCTGGCCGGCGAACAGGTCGCCGACGTGGTTCGACGCGAACAGCTCGACGCCCCTCGGGCTCAGGAGCCGCCGGTCGCCGACCTTGCCGCCGTCGACGAGCATCTGGGCGAGCCGGTAGTAGTCGGCCGCCGTCGAGCTCAGGCCCCCCGCGCCCGAGTAATACGTCTCGGGGAACCGGATGAACGACGGGACCTTCTCCAGGCCGCCGCCGGTCCGCCGGTGGACCGAGGCCAGGCGGTCCTGGCGGCCCGACGGCACGACGAACGTCGTGTCGTCCATCCCGAGCGGCTCGAAGATCCGTCGGTTCAGGAACTCGTCGTATTTCTGCCCGGAGGCGACCTCGACGATCCGCGAGAGGACGTCGATCCCGGCCAGTCCGCTGTACCGCCACTTCGTCCCGGGCTGGAAGTCCAGCGGCAGCGCCGCGTACTTCGCGGCCGCCTCGGCGAGGGTCGCCCCCGCCCCGCCCGGCCGGAGCAGCTCCGGGGGCGCCTTCTTCGCGCCGGGCCCGCCGGAGGCCAGGCCCGACGTGTGGGTCAGCAGGTCGCGGACCGTGACCTCGCGGTCGGCCGCGACGAGCTGGACGTCCCCGTCCTTCTCGACGGCCACCTTCTGCCCCCGGAACTCCGGGATGAACTTCGACGCCGGGTCGGTCAGCGCGACCTTCCCCTCCTCGATCAGCATCAGGATCGCCACGCCCGTGACCGGCTTGGTCGACGACGCCATCCGGAAGATCGTGTCCTTCCGCATCGGCGCCTTGGTCTCGACGTCCATCAGGCCCCTCGCCTCGTGATGGACGACGGACCCGCGGCGGGCGACCAGGGTGACGGCCCCCGCGATCTTCTTCTCGGCGATGTAGCGGCGGATGACGTCGTCGACCCGCCCGAGCCGCTCCGACGAGATCCCGACGCTCTCCGGCTTCGCCAGCGGCAGGTCGTGCCGGTCGGCCCCGCTCGCCGACGCGATGGGCACCGCCAGGGCCGCCGCCAGGAGCCCGAGTCGGCACGAGGCCGACGCGACGCGCCCCGCGTGACGGGTCGTGAGATGACGCATTGGGATTCCTGCCTCCCGATTGGATCCACCTCGAAGTGACACCGGGCCGCACGGCCCCCGCCGAGCATACTCCCCCGCGTGGCCGGCCGGCAGCCCCCACCGGGGCCGCCCATCGCCGGGCGCTCGATCCGGCTCCGGGAGCCGGCGTTCCTCCTCGTCAAGAACCGCCTCGAAGGCAACGCCCCGTCGACCATCGAGGCCGTCGCGGATACGATATCGGCACCATGAGGCCCCCGCGAGCCGAGGCCCTCGCCCTCCTCCCCGAACATCCTGGGCTTCGAGCCTTGCTGCTTCTCCGCGTCTTTATGTTCATCCCCCGATCGGGCCCCGCCATGAATCCGAACCCGCCGACGGCCGCCCTCATCCTGGCCCTGACGCTGGCCGCCGCGGGCCCGGCCCCGGGGGATGACTTCCCCGCCCCGCGCGACACCGAGACCGGCCCCGTGACGGTCCTCCCCGCGGATCGCGCGGCCGCGGCGTTCCGCGTCCCGGACGGGTTCCGTGTCGGCGTCTTCGCCGCGGAGCCGGACGTGCGCAACCCGATCGCCATGGCCTGGGACGGCCGGGGCCGGCTCTGGGTCGCCGAGAACTACACCTACGCCGAGCGGTCCCTGCGCCTCGACCTCCGCCAGCGCGACCGGGTCCTGATCTTCGAGGACGCCGACGGCGACGGCCGGTCCGACCGCCGGTCCGTCTTCACCGACGACGTGCAGGCCCTCACCAGCCTGGAACTCGGCCGCGGCGGCGCCTGGCTCCTCTGCCCGCCCCGGCTCCTGTTCGTCCCCGACCGCGACGGCGACGACGTGCCCGACGGCGCCCCCGAGGTCGTCCTCGACGGCTTCGACGTCCCGGCCGAGAACTACCACAACTTCGCCAACGGCCTGCGATGGGGCCCCGACGGCTGGCTCTACGGCCGGTGCGGGGCGTCGGCCCCGGGCCGACTCGGGCCCCCCGGCGCGCCCGAATCGGCCCGCGTGCCGATGGCCGGCGGCCTCTGGCGCTATCATCCCGGGAGCCGGCGGGTCGAGGCCCTCGTCCACGGGACCACCAACCCCTGGGGCCACGACTGGGACGCGCTCGGCGAGGCCTTCTTCATCAACACCGTCAACGGCCACCTCTGGCACATGATCCCCGGGGCCCACCTCGTCCGCCCGCACACGATCGACCCGAACCCGAGGGCCTACGCCGCGATCGACCAGCACGCCGACCACTACCACTGGGACACGGCGAAGGACTGGTCCGACTCGCGGAACGTCGAGGGCGAGCACGGCCGTCGCGGCGGGGGCCACGCGCACAGCGGCCTGATGATCTACCTGGGCGACGGCTGGCCGGCCGAGGATCGCGGCAGGCTCTTCACGCTGAACTTCCACGGCCGCCGCACCAACGTCGAGCGGCTCGAGCGGTCGGGCGGCGGGTTCGTCGGCCGCCACGAGCCCGACCGGTTCTTCGCGGGCGACCCGATGTTCCGCGGGATCGACCTCGGCTACGGGCCCGACGGCGGCGTCTTCGTCCTCGACTGGAGCGACGTCGGCGAGTGCCACGAGAACACCGGCGTCCATCGCTCCTCCGGGCGGATCTTCAAGGTCACCCACGCCGCGGCGAAGCCCGCCCCCGCCGGGGCGGTCGACCTCGACAAACTCGACGCCCGCGCCCTGGTCGGCCTGCACCGGCACCGTAACGAGTGGTTCGCCCGGATGGCCCGCCGCGTGCTCGCCGACCGCCACGCCCGGGGCGACTGCCAGGACGGTGCGGCCGAGGGGCTCCGCGCGCTGCTCGCGAGCGGCGAGACTCCGGCCATCCGGCTCCGCGCCCTCTGGTCGCTCCACGCCCTCGGCGAGGCCGATCCGGCGCTGCTCCGCCCGCTCCTCCGCGACGGGCACGAGGCGGTCCGCACCTGGGCCGTCCGGCTCCTGACCGACGCCCTGCCGATCGACGCCGTCACCGGCCGTCGGATCGGCCCGGACGTCGACCTCCCCGCGGCGGACCTCGCCGAGCTCGCCCGGATGGCGCGCGAGGACGGCTCGGGCCTCGTCCGCACGGCGCTGGCCTCGACCCTCCAGCGCCTCCCGGTCGCGCGTCGGGCCGAGCTGGCCGGGCCGCTGCTGGCCCGCGGGGAGGACGCCGACGACCACAACCTGCCGCTGCTCCTCTGGTACGGCCTGATCCCGGTCGCCGACGCCGACCCCTCGACCCTCGCGCGGCTGGCGGCCGGCTGCCACCTGCCGACGACGCGACGGCTGATCGCGCGGCGGCTGGCCGAGGACCTGGACCGCGACCCCGGGCCGCTCGACGACCTCCTGCGCCGGGCCGCGACGGGCGACTCGGCCGCCTTACGGGCCGACGTCGTGTCGGGCCTGGCCGAGGGCCTCCGCGGCCGACGGAAGGCCCGCAAGCCCGCCGCCTGGGACGCCCTGGCCGCCCGGCTGGCGACGACCGAGGGGACGACCGTCGGCGACAAGGTCCGCGACCTGTCCGTCCTCTTCGGCGACGGCCGGGCGCTGGGCGAGGTCGAGCGGCTGGCGCTGGACGACAAGGCCGACCTGGAGGCCCGCCGCGCGGCCCTGCGGACCCTGATCGAGGCCCGGCCCCCCGGCCTCCGCGCGACCTGCGAGCGGCTGCTGGGCGTCCGGTTCCTGAACGCGACGGCGGTCCGCGGCCTCGTCCTGTTCGACGACCCGGCCATCGGCCGCGCGATGGTGGCGCGATATCGGTCGTTCCACCCCTCCGAGCGGCCCCTGGTCGTCGAGGCGCTCGCCTCCCGCCCGAGCTTCGCCGCCGCCCTGCTCGACGCCGTCGCCGCCGGCACGATCCCGCGCCCCGACGTGACCCCGTTCCACGCCCGCCAGATCCGCGCGATGGGCGTCGCCGACCTCAACCGACAGCTCGCCGAGGCCTGGGGCGAGCAGCGCGAGTCGGCCGCCGACAAGCGGGCCGCCATCGCCCGGCACAAGGCCCGGCTCACCCCCGCCGCGCTCGCCGTCGCCGACAGGTCCCGGGGCCGGGCCCTCTTCAACAAGGCCTGCGCCTCGTGCCACAAGCTCTACGGCCACGGCGGCGAGATCGGCCCCGACCTGACCGGCTCGGGGCGGGCCGACCTCGACTACCTGCTGGAGAACGTCGTCGACCCCGGCGCCACCGTCACGGCCGACTTCCGGATGGTCGTCGTCGCGATGCGCGACGGCCGGGTCCTGAGCGGCCTGGCCCGGCCCCGCGACGCCCGGTCGCTCGCCCTCCAGACCCTGCAGGAGTCCCTCGTCCTGGACCGCTCCGAGATCGAGCGGCTCGAGCCCTCCTCCGTCTCATTCATGCCCGAAGGCCTGCTCGACGCCCTGGCCGAGGACGAGTCCCGCGACCTGATCGCCTACCTGATGGACCGCGCCCAGGTCCCCCTGCCCGTCGGCGAGAAGTCGACCCCGGGCCCTTGAGGCCACCTCAAGGATCGGGGGCCCGGCCGTCCCATCCGGCGCCGCGGTGAGCCATGACCGGGCGTCGGCCCGCTCGCGGAAGGCGGTGGCTCGGGAGATCCCGGGCGCCTCGGCGGCCTCGGCGATCGAGGGCCCGGCGAACAGGCGGAAGCGGGCGACGTCGGCCGCCCCGGCGTCCTCGGCGGCCGGCCGGTCCGGGGCCTCGTCGATGTCGTGGGGCGTGTCGGGGCCGGGCACGACCGCGCGATCGGCCTCGTCGACCGCGAACTGACGGGCGTGGCCGCCCCGCCTCGCGGCCCGCTTGCGGCGGGGCTCGTCGTCGACCTTCGGCCACATCGCGTCGGGGGGCAAGGGAAGCGTCACGACAGTTCCTGCGGCGAGGGCGTCGGCCTGCTACAATACCCGGGCGACGACCATCGAGGAGGCGTGATGAATCTTCCCGTAAAATTCCCGAGCGAGACCGAGGTGATTCTCCACGACGTCGCGAGGTTCCGCTCTCTCTCGGCGGTGGAGCGGTTCCGATCGCTCCGGGGCATCCTGAACGCCGGTGCCCTGATCCTGAGCAAGTCGCCCAAGGCGGCCTGGGCCAGGCGGTATTCCGAGGAGCAGGAACACCTCGCGCAGCGGGCCACCCGGGAGTTCCTCGCGCGCCATGCACGCTGACCGCGACCTCCTGTCGGACGAGCTGGTCCGGGCCGTCGACGCCCTGTCCGAGGCGTTCGCCGCCCGCTCGGTCCGCCACGCTCTGATCGGCGGGCTGGCGACCTCGATGCGCGGCCGGCCCCGATTCACCCAGGACGTCGACTTCTTGCTCGATGTCTCGCAGGTCGCGTTGCCCGGCCTGCTCGACGACCTCGCCGCGCGCGGCTTCGCGATCGAGAGGGACATCGTCATCCGTGAGTACGTTCGCGAGCACATCACGGCCTTCGCGTTCGGACCCGTCCGGATCGACTGGCTCAAGCCGGTGCTCCCCTTCTATCGCCGCGCGCTGGACGACGCCGAGCCCCTGGAATGGTCCGAAGGCCATTCGGTCCGGGTGGCGACGGCCGAGGGGCTGATCCTGACCAAGATGGTCGCCTTCCGGCCGCAGGATCAGGCCGACATCGACACCCTCCTGACCGCCAACCGCGACGCGATCGACGTCGGCCTGATCCGCGAGGAATGGTCGCCCTTCGCGGCGACCGAGGCCGAACGCACGGCGTGGCTGGAGGCCGCGATCGACAGGCGGGTGTCGCGCCGGGAGTGAATCGAGGCGTCCCCGTCCCCGTCCCGGGCCTCGGGGCCGGGGCGTCGGGCCGCCTCGCCCGCTCGCCCTTCCACCGCCCCGGATCGTCGAGGTTGTCGGCCGCCGCCGCAGGCTCGACGAGGCCGTCGGGTGCCGGCGCGGGCCCGGGGTCGCGACCCGGTCGCGACCTCCACCGCGGGACATTCCCCTCACCAGCATCGCGACGGCCGACGGCACGCGTCCCGGGGTCGGGCGGGCCGACGATCCGCGTGTCCCGCCCGGTGTCGTCGGGGAAGGCCTGGCGGAGGCTCGGCGAGAAGTCTCCCTCCGTCGCAGGATTCTGGCCTCGGCGAAGTCCCGGACTCATCCCGGCCCGGACCCGAGACCGGCGCGGGTCCCTGGTTCATCCCCCCAGGGCGAAACGCCGGAACAAGTTGCGGCCATGACGTGTCGCAGTCCGCCCGATTCCCGGGCCCTGGCACGCTTGCTGCTTTGCAGTCCGGTCGTGACCAATGGTCTCCAGCCCGAAGGGGTATCAAGTCATGAAACCGACCATGCGGACGGTGATCTTTGCGGGCGTCCTGGCGATCGGCGGCGTCCTCGGCCTCGGGGCCTCGCCGGCCAAGGCTCAGGGATACGGCTATGGCGGGGGCGGGTATTACGGCGGCTACGGCCAGAGCTATGGTGGTGGAGGATACGGCGGCTACGGCGGTGGATATAGCCCCGGCTATCAGTACTACGGCAACGGGGGTCATGATTATTCGCCCCACTGGCACACCACGCAGACGCCGATCGGTTCGTTCGCGTGGTACGGCAACGGGGCCCACGACCTCCGGCCGCACGAGCACACGCAGTCGCCCTACGGCGGCTACCGCGGCTACAGCCCCAGCCCGTTCGGCGGCGTCACCACGAGCTATTACAATTCGACCCCCTATACGTACATGCCCTGGTGATCCGGCGAATCCCGGACATCGATCCGGGGGCCTGACTCCGACCCGCGAACGGCCCCGCAGGACCACCCCTGCGGGGCCGTTCCACGCGCATGGGCGTCGATTTCGCCTCCGACGGATGGGCCGCGAGGCGGCACGGCACTAGCATGGTCCTCACGACCGTAACCCGAATCACCCCGGTCAGTCCCTCCCCCTCCCGTCCCGGAGCACCTTGATGAGAACAATCGTGTCGAAAAGTCTTCTGTCGATCGTCGCGGCCGGTGCGCTCGCGACCGCCACGCGGGCGGACGACTGGACGGGCCCGAAGGACGCCGCCAAGTCGGCCCGCGAGTTCGCGGACGCCGCCGAGAAGGTCCAGAAGGCCATCAAGGACGTCGACGAGGATTCCCCGCTGGTCGCCGAGGTCGGCTCCCTCGCGAAGTCGGCCGCCCGGCTCCGCGACTCGGTCACGAAGGGCGCCATGTACGAGGAGGCGAAGGGGGGCTTCCGCAAGCTCGAAGCCGGATATGCCCACTTCGAGGCGGGGTTGAAGGGGGCCCACGACGTCCACCACGAGGAGCCGGTCGCGGACGCGGCGAAGGGGCTCAAGGCGGCGTTCGACCGGCTCCAGGCCCACATGACGGGCCGGCGTCCCCCGGGACAGGGCGAGGCGACCGGCCCCCGTCCGTCTGCGGAGATCAAAAAATGAAAACGCTTTTGAAGTATGGATTCGCCCTCGGGTCGATCCTCGCCCTCGGCACCGCCGGCGACGCGTCCGGCCAGGCCGTCGCCCCCGGCGACGTGAACAACCTGGCCCACCAGATGGCCGAGCAGGTCCGGCACCTGGGCGAGGACATCGCCTCGGACCTCGGGGCGGCCCCCCAGGGGCGGCACCTGATCCAGGACACCCAGGAGCTGGCCCAGGCCGTCGACCAGTTCCACGACACCCTGCACGACCGCCGCGACCCGATCGCCACGCGGCAGGCGTACGCCGGGATTGACGGCACCTGGCACCACCTCCGCGGTCAGCTCTCCCAGCCGGGGGCCACTTCCCCCGCCGTCGACCGGGCCGCCCGGCGGGTCGACGCCCTCGACGCGCAGATCCACCAGGCCCTCGGGCTGAACGACCCACCGCCCGGCTTCTACGGCGGGGCGCAGGCGCCCACCGGGATCGCGGACACGCGACGGCTCGCTCACGCCCTGGTCGACCGGGCCGAGGCCCTGTCCTCGGCGATCCAGGCGACGATGGGGAACGACCCCAACGCGGCCGGCCCCCTCGCCGACGCCAACCTGCTGGCCCGGACCGCCGACGCCTTTCACGACACGATCGACGCGAACCAGCCGATCCAGGTCGCGGCGCAGGCGTTCGGCCCGGTGGACCAGGTCGCCGACCGGGTCGAGCGGTACGTCACCGCCAACCAGGTCCCCCCGGCCGTCGCGTCGGCCTGGCAGTCGTTCGCCTCGGTGGAGGTCCTGATCCACCAGAACCTGGGCCTCCAGTCGCCCCAGCCGGCCGTGCAGGTGAGCCTCGTCCCGACGGTTCCGGGCGGCCCGTCGCCGCTGCTGGGGCTGGCCGACGTGCTCCTGGCGCAGTCCTCGGAGGTCGCGCAGATCTTCAGCACGTCGCTCGGCCGGGTCCCGGAGGGGGGGCTGATGCTCATCGAGGCGCAGCGGCTCCAGGCCGCGTCGGCCGACTTCCGCGGGGACGTCGCCCGCGGCCTCGCCGCCAATCAGCTCGCCTTCGAGTTCCGCGACGTCGACGCCTGCTGGCAGCGGCTGGTCCGCCGGGTCAACCGGGTCGCCCGCGGCCAGATCGGGCCGAACATCGCCAAGGTCCAGGACATGGGCGGGACCTGCGAGCAGATCCACCGGGTCCTGGGGATGCCCGGCTACCCGCCCACCTTCGGCGGCCCGGCCTTCATCCGAACCCGGGACATCCTGGGTCGTGACTTCGACGAGCGCCGTTGATCCACGCCTCCCCGACGCCCGCCGACCTCGGACGAGGCATGCCGCGTCCGGGGCGCCGGGCGTGCCCTCCGACCGCGATCGCCCCCGGCGAAGCCGCCTCCCCCGATCCGGACCGAGGCTCCGCCCGCCGGGAATCGGGGCGCGAGATCGCGCAGATGGCCCTCCGTCGCTCGCCCACCCTTCGCCCGCCGACGACCGTCGGACGTGACTCGGCCTGCTCTCCGAGCCCAGCCGCGCCTCCCGCCGCCGCTCCGCTCCGCGGCCCCGAGAACCGCGAGGGGCGATCGGTCCCGGGGGGACGTCTTGTCGGGGCGTCGCGGCTGAGCTAATGTGAGACGGTGGTGGGCGTGGCCTCCATTCGCACGTCCGTCCTTCACGCACCCCTTCATGCCGGCGCGGGTCATGTCGGCACGCCGAGGGCGGCGATCCTTGCAGGGACCGATCCGGAAGCCGCGACCCATCGCGCCACGCGTCAAGGACCGTATCGATGCCTGCCGGGAGCGGAGCTGTATTGATCCCCTGCCCGCAGTGCGGGCACGGGCTCCGCTTTCGCGGTGCCGGGCAGCCGGGCCGATTCACGATCGCGTGCCCGAAATGCGCCACCCCCTTGCGACTGGTCATCTCGGCCGATCCGGAGCAGCCTCCCGCCTTGACTGCCCGGCCGACGTCGGCGGAGGGCCGAGTGCAACACGCCGGAGGGGGCGAGCCGGCGATCCCGGGCCTCTCCGACGGGCCGGAGCCGGGGCGACCGGCTTCGTCGCCCGTTCACGCTGAGGTTGAGGTGACGGTCCCCGGCCCCGGAGGGGCGACACAGGCCGGGGCGGGCCCACCAGGGGACCCCGCATCCGACGAGGGAGTCGGGTCGCCGGCCGGCCGAGTGCCCCCGGCCCCGGTGTCGCGGCCGGGGGACGCATCCCCGCCCGGGGCCGTCGCGGAGACGATGGCCGCGACTTCGCCCCCGTCCTCCGCGGCCGGCCCGCCGGACAGGATCGCGGCCACGGCCTTCGCCCCATCCACCGGGCATGGGACCGGGTCGTCGGCCCGCGACGAGCCGGCCGCGATCCCCGAGACGCTCGGCGGCTACCGGGTGATCAAGCCCCTGGGACGGGGGGGGATGGGCGTGGTCTACCTCGCCCGCCAGCTCTCGCTCGACCGCAACGTCGCCCTCAAGGTCATGATGCCGCGCTGGGCGGACGACCCGACGTTCGTGGCCCGCTTCACGCGCGAGGCCTACGCCGCCGCGCAACTCGTCCATCACAACATCGTGCAGATCTACGACTTCGGCGAGCAGGAGCCGAATCACTACTTCAGCATGGAGTTCGTCGACGGTCAGACGCTGGCCCAGGTGCTGGAAGATCGGGGCAAGCTGGAGCCCGAGGTGGCCGTCGGGTACATCCTCCAGGCGATCCGGGGGCTGAAGTTCGCCCACGACCAGGGGATGGTCCACCGCGACATCAAGCCCGACAACCTGATGCTGGACCGGCACGGCGTCGTGAAGGTGGCCGATCTGGGGCTGGTCAAGGTCCCGGGCCAGGCGGCGGAGGGGCTTGCCCCCGCCGCCTCGGGCCCCGACGCGGGCGGCGAGTTCGGCGCGGCGTCGACCGGGCAGGTCACCCGGGCCGACGTCGCGATGGGGACCCCGGCGTTCATGGCCCCCGAGCAGGCGCGGGACGCCGCCCACGTCGACGCCCGGGCCGATATCTATTCGCTGGGATGCACCCTCTACGCCCTCGTCACGGGTCGGCCGCCGTTCCAGGGGAAGACCGTGCTGGAGATCCTCAGCAAGCACGCCTCCGAGCCCGTGGTGCCGCCGGACCTCGTGGTCGAGCACGTGCCCGGCTCGCTCTCCGCGATCGTGCTGAAGATGGTCGCGAAGGACCCCGACGCGCGCTACTCCGACCTCGGGGCGGTGATCGAGGCGCTGGAAGGCTTCCTCCGCGGCGCCCGCGCCGAGGCGTTCACGCCCCGCGAGGAGGAGGCGCAGGTCCTGGAGCAGTGCGCCCGGGCCTATCATTCCTCGCCGTCGGCCCGGCGGCGGACGCTGGCGGCCCTGGCGTTCGCCGCCGCGTGCGGGGCCGGCCTGCTGATGGCCCTCCTGGCGGGGCGGCCCCAGCTGGCCGGGGCCGTGCTCGGCCTGGGCATCCTGACGCCGGCGGCCTATGCCGCATTCGAAGCGATCCGGCGGCGGACGCCGCTCTTCCTCAGGGCCCGCCAGTGCCTGATCGAGAGCGGGCCCGGCGAGCGGCTCGCGATGGGGGCCGGGGCCGTCCTGCTGGCCGTGATCTTGCTGGTGGCGGGCGTCCTCTGGTCCTTCCTCGCGGTGGCCCTGGCGGCGGCCGCCCTGGCGGGCGCCGCCGTCCGGGCGCTCGGCCGCGATCTCGACCGGGAGCGGCGGGAGCCGATCGAGCGGATCCACGAGGTGTTGAAGGGCATGCGACGGCGCGGGTTCGACGAGGAGGCGCTGCGGCGGTTCGTCGCCGAACACGGCGGCGCGCGCTGGGACGCGGTGCATGACGCGCTGTTCGGCAACGAGGACCGGCTGATCGCCCTGCGACGCTGGGGCCACACGGAGTGGGACCGGGCCCGCCCCAGGCTCACCGCATGGCGCGACGCGGCCCTCGCCCGGCTCGAGGCCCAGCTGCAGGCGCGCCAGCAGACCCGCGTCCGCCGTTACCTCCAGCGGATCGAAGAATTGAGCCTCCGGGCCCAGGGTGTCAGCTTCTTCGAGGCGCGGCGGAAGGCCCGCCGCGCCGCCGAGGCCATGGTCGCCCAGGCCGGCGAGCTGCGCCGGGCGGCCGGACGGGTGTCGCGCGTCGTGGTGTCCTCGCTGTCGTCCGAGGTGGGGCGGCGGCGGGTCCTGAGCTCGATCCGCGAGGCGGCCGAGGACCCGGAGTCGGTCCTCGACTCCATGGAACGCGGCCTGCTCGCCCGCCGCGCCGGCGAGTCGCTCGACGCCCTGATCGGGCCGTCGCCCCGGTTCATCGCCGGGGCGGTGCTGATGCTCGGCTGGCTGCTCTGGGTCAACCAGAACAGCTGGACCGCCGGGGACACGCCCTCCGAGCCGCTCCGGTTGCCGCTCGTCCCCGCGCTACTGACGGGCGTCTTCCGGGACTCCCTGTCCGGCATCGCCGGGATGATCCTGCTGGCATCGGCGACGTACCGGGGGTGGCGGATCGGCTTGCTGGTCATCCCCGCGGCGGCCGTGGCCCTGCTCGGGACGACCCTGGGCATCCCCGCCTCGCTCGGCTTCGTCGTCGTCGTCGTCCTGGCGGTCCTCGGCTTCCTGTTCGGGCGGGAGCGGCCCGAGGCCGAGGCCGAGGGACCTCCGACCGCGGGAGATCCGCGCCGCTCGCCTCGCGAGGGACGCGACGAGATCCCCGGGGCGATCGGGGCCCCGGTCGCGGCGGCGGATGCCCCCCGGCCGTGACCCGGTCGAGGGGCGGGTCGACGCCGGGCCGATCCGCAGCCCGAGGCCGGACGCGTCGCGGCAGGAGGCGCGGGTCGCGACCGGGGCCGGAGGCCGTCCCATCAACGATCTCGTTGCCCACCATCTGCCCGGCGGCGGGGACGGGGCGGGTCGGGATTCGTCGGATGCCGGCGGGATGGAGGCGAAGACGCCCCGGACTCATACGGAGTGCGCGAATCTCGTGCGCCCGGCTTCCCGCGCGCCGGGCCGACGGGGATGATGCGGCTCTCCTGACCGAGAAGACGAGGCCCGCATCGGCCAGCGGGGGACGATCGCGCGGGTCCGGGCGCCGCGCGGCTCGCGGCCCCGGGCGGTGCGGCAGGCCCAGGACACGTACCTGTTCGTCCTGGTGGCCGTCTGCGCCGCGACGGGGGCGGCCTCGGCGCCGCTGATGCCCGAGCTGAACGCCGCGGTGGTCAACCTGTTCCTGCCGCAGTTCGCGCGCGAGCGGCCGGCCGGCGTGCACGCGGTCCTGATCCGGGACAGCGCCGGCTTCGACACCGCCGGCGCGCTCGCGGTGGGGCAAGGCGACGACCGTCAAGCCCGGCACGGTCATCCTGCACCCGGAGGCCGACGACGTGATCCCGATCGCCGAGAGCCGGGGACTGGTCCGGGCCGGCGGCCTGCCCGGGTCGGCCCTGATCGTCGTGGGCACTGACCACCGGCTGGCCGACCCGGGGCCGCTGGCCGCGATGCCGGAGGCGTGCGAGGGGCGCGGAGCCTCTCCGCCGACGACCCGAGGGCATGCTCCCGGGGCCGCGAGATGGAGATGATGACGACGGCCGCGGTCGCCCTCGCCCTGGTCGCGCTGCCCGGGTGCGATGCTCGCACGGCCCCCCGAGGCCCGGGCGCGCAGGAGACCATCAAGGTCGACCGGGAGGTCGATCCGGCCTCGTTGGGCGTCAAGCCCATGCCCGCCGAGCAAGACCCGGACACCGGCTTCGCGGCGGGCGGGAAGAACGCGACCGCCCTGATCCGCACCCTCAAGCGGGCCTGGGGATCGACATGGCCTACGTCGCCATGTTCGACGAGGTGGACGAGGCGACGGCCATCTTCCAGGTCAGCAACACCCCGCCCACCCGGGCCCGGTTCGCCACCATATGAGGGCCTGCCCACGGGCTGGTATCTCCGGCTGACCGGCGAGGGCTCGAAGCCGATCCGCGGGGAGCGGGAGGACCAGGCCGAGCTGCCGATCCGACCGTGATTTTCGCCGGCGAAGCGAAGCCGACGTCTCACCCGGCCGCCCGCTCGGGGTCGCGGCCGGCGAGCCGCCGCCTCCTCGCTATTGTCTGACATCCGTGCTATCCTGTCCGACAGACAAGGGGCCAGAGAGGATGCGGACATGTGCCTCGCGGGCCATCGCGCCGCCTCATGTTGGAGGAAGGATGGAACGGATCAGCGTCAGGCTCGACGGACGGCTCAAGAGAGAGCTGGAGGCTGAGGCCCGAGAGAAGGGCGTCCGCCCGTCGGATATCGTCCGGCAGGTCCTGGAGCAGCACGCGCGTGGGCGGACGCCGCAGCCCAACGCACGCCAGCTCGCCGAGCGGCTCGGCATCCTCGGCTCCGCCAAAGGCCTGCCCACCGACCTCAGCACCAATCCCGAGCACATGGAAGGCTTCGGGCGTGGGTGAGCGGATCCTCATCGACACCGGCCCCATGGTCGCCATCTTCTCGGCAGACGACGAGCATCACGCGCGGTGCGGCGACGCGCTCACGGCACTCGCCCCCCCGTTCTTCACCTGCTGGCCGGCGATCACCGAGGCGGCATGGCTCCTCCGCAAACGACCCGATACGCTTGCCAGGCTCTTCGCAGGGTTTAACGACGGATTTCTCGCCCTGCTCCCCCTCGATGCCGACGACTTGACGATCATCGCCACCTGGATGAGACGCTACGAGAGCATCGGGTTGCAGCTCGCCGACGCCGCCCTGGCCCACCTCGCCGAGCGGGAGGGCATCCGCACGGTGTTCACGATCGATCGTCGCGACTTCTCGATCATCCGCCTCAAGCGGAACCGCACCCTCAGGCTCATCCCGGACATCCCCTGACCGGGACGGCCCGCGCCGTTATCTCCGGGCTCCGGCACTCCTCCCTCGACTTCACCCCCCCATCCCCTCAACGCCGCGACATCCATCGAGTGGAGGCCGCGAACGGCGGGGGCGACCGTCACCGGGCGATACTTCCGAGCATCACGCGGCGAGCGATCGCCGCCCGGGTGAAGAGGCAGAGGGCCAGGGCGACCATCGGCCCGCGGCGATCCGCGATGCTCCACGTCGCCCGCCTCTGTCGGCGGTCATGGAGCCCGGTGGGACGCGATCCGGGACGCCCGGCCGGCCGCTAACATCCTCCGGCGGCACGCCTTGAGTCAAGAGGCCGGTGGTCGCCGTGGCGCGGAAGATGTGGAGCCACGGCAGCCCGCCGGGGTTCCAGCCACCATCCCACCCGGTCGCAGACGTCCCGCGAATCCGCCTCGTTCCCGAAGCTGATCGCTCCGGCCATCGTCCCGCCATTCCAGCCCACCGGTCGAGCGGAGATGGGACTGATGATCGTCGAAGTCCGGCGTTCAATAAGCGTCGGCCGAGACGACTTCCCCGCCCGCCCGCGTCCCCAGCGCCTGGAGCACGAGGCTCGACGGGGCATAGATGGTCGAGCCGTCGGGCCGGCGGCCCGTATTCCGCAGGACGCTCCTGAGGAAGTGGACCGACCCGTCGGCGAAGGCGACATTGGCGCCGTTGGGATGACGGCCGGAGAAATCGTCGATGCCGCCGTCGGGGTCCGAGTCGGTGTTGAGCACGTTGCAGTGGGCCTGGACCAGGCTCGCCGCCGGATAGAACAGGGCCCCGGTGGTCGGGCACGGGTTCGCCGCGCCGCGACGGACGACGCCGCCGGTCACGACACCGGCCCACGGGCCGCTCGTGATCGACCAGGCCCGCTCGCCGACCGTGATCGTCTGGCTCGCCCCGTCGGTGATGTCGGCCAGGCGGATGCCGCTGTTGCGGAACATCACGCCGTTGCCGAGCCCGTCGTTGTTCAGGCCCGTGGTCGAGTCGGCGAGGTCGTCGCCGACGCACGCGGCATAGCTGGTCGGGCCCATCATCGCCATCACGGCCCCCGAGGCGTCCGAGACGGGGAACGGCCCGCCCGGCGTCGGGTCGGACGGGCAGAGGTACGCCGCGAGCAACGAGCGGACGGCCGTCGCGTTCTGCGGGCCCTCGACCGGCCGGCTGAAATTCGCCGCGTTGAAGAGCGGCCCCTGTTCCAGCTGCGGGAGGATCATCGCCCCCCAGCCCCAGCCCGGCGCCGTGTCGGTCGAACCGTCGCGGAACCGGCCGCGCGTGGCGTAGCTCATCGGGAACGTGCCGATCGCATCGTGGTAGTTCTGCAGGGCCAGGCCGATCTGCTTGAGGTTGTTGGTGCACCGGATCCGCCGCGCGGCCTCGCGCGCCGCCTGGACGGCCGGCAGCAGCAGGCCGACGAGCACGGCGATGATGGCGATGACCACCAGGAGTTCGATCAGCGTAAATCCTCGGCGAATCATATCTTTGCTCGTTCTTTTCAGCGACGGGCCGAACCGACAGAATCCCAGGATCATACCCGACATGGAGGGAGGATTGAAGGCCGGGCCGAAGGTTGATCCCCACCGAGAGATCGGCACCCGATTGACATGGAGAGCCGCAGAGTTAAGCTGACAATTCGGAGGATCGCCCGATGGACACGATGAACATCGCCCTGCCCGAGTCGATGAGGCGCTTCGTCGAGGAGCGAATCTCGGCGGGCGGATTCGGCAGCGTGGGCGAGTATGTCCGCGAGCTGATCCGGGCCGACCAGGAACGCAGCACGGCGGGGCGGATCGACGCCCTCTTGCTCGAAGGGCTGGAGTCCGGTGAGCCGATCCCGGTCACCGAGGACTACTGGGAGGCGAAGAAACGCGGCATGACTGAGGGTCGAGGCGGTGCCCCCGTGCCGCCATGATGCGGCCGATCCGCGTCCGACCCGCCGCCGATCGGGATCTCGACGAGCAGGCGGGTTACCTGGCCCAGAAGCCGGTCAGGAAACGGCCCCGCGATCCTACGATGCCGCCGGCGCGACGATCGAGACGATCGCGCGGATGCCCGGCGTCGGGCAGCGATGGGAATCCCCCGACCCACGCCTGGCGGGGTTGCGTGTCCGGCGGATTGGAGGCTTCGAGAAACACTTGATCTTTTACCAAAAATTCCGAATCTCTTGAGTGAATCAAACGCTATTCTAGCGCTGCAAAAAGGCGTTCTGCTCTCTCTACATGGCCCGTACTCGTCGGTCAGGCGCGGGGGTCGCATTGCCGACATCCTGGCACATTCGTTTGCCGGTGAGGAACTTCGGATTGAGACGAAGGCATCGGGTCAATAGGATTTCGCCACCTTCGGGCCTAAAGACTACGGCTCCGATATCCTATTCTGGTTAAGATTTGGAAATGTTCTCCAAGAGAAAGATCTTGGATAAATGAAAGTCCTTGTCTGCCCCAGCCCAAGTGAACACCTTCCATGGAACCGTGATTGAGTCAATGTCTCTCAACTGTTAGCTAGTTGGGATGGCGAGTTGGTGCGTCAGCAAGTCGATCTAGAGTCGCTGTTGGGACCCGAGCCTATGCCTAAAGAGGAATAAGGGGGACGTTCTACTTCTTTACAAGAAAGTAGAATATTTTCCTCTCATCCCCCACCTTTACTACTCAACCACTTCCGTAGGTGCGTCGTATCGGCAAGTGAATTTTAGCGTAATATCGCCAAATGACTGCCTAATGTACTTCTCGCCCGTGTCGAGAATCATCTTTCCTTTGCGGAAGAAGAAGCCGAGTTGATCTCCGAGATTCCAATCAGCTTTGAAGAGCGTAACCCTTCAGCCGAATTCAGCGGATCTCGTGGTCCGCCGTGGCGGCGAAGCGGATGGATTGGACAATCATCTCTGCCTGTGGGGTCTCCTGTCCTCCATGGCACCACTCGCAGACATACGTCGC
>JAABUQ010003280.1_pt1 | contig 30022 bp, 23 predicted proteins | sample 5560001 | NCBI WGS metagenome assembly JAABUQ01 (sample SAMN10711888, study PRJNA513371) | rock metagenome | isolation source: Antarctica rocks | place: Antarctica: Victoria Land, Finger Mt nord | collected 2015-12-18 | reverse complement strand
CACGACGCACCGACGATCTTCGGTAGGGAAGTGGCCGGGCCGATCGGAGGGTGACCGTGGCGGAGATGTCCGCGTCGTGCATGCAAAGGCTTAGCGTACGATACGGGTCCAATGATAGTCGAACCCCGGTTTCCGCTTCGCCCCGCGCATCCGCGATCTCGGCGACCGTCGCCTGTACACGCTGGAGCCGCCAGCGACGTACCCGGCGCTCGCCCCGCTCATCGGCGTCGACGTCGACGCCAAGCGCATCGAGGCGCACTGGGATGACCTCCTGCGCCTGTTCACGTCCGTCCGCCTCGGCACGGTGACGGCCTCGCAGATCCTGCGCAAGCTGGCGGCGTACCCCCGCCAGAACGGGCTGGCCGTGGCCTTACGCGAGATGGGGCGGATTGAGCGCACGCTCTACGTGCTGACCTGGTTCCAGAGCCCCGCGTTGCGGCGGCGGGTGACCGGAGGGCTCAACAAAGGCGAGGCGCGAAACGCGCTGGCACGGGCCATCCTCTTCAACCGCCGCGGCACGGTGCAGGACCGCTCTTACGAGGATCAGCGCAACCGCGCCAGCGGCTTGAACGTGGTGGTAGCCGCCATTATTCTATGGAACACACTGGGACTGGAGCAGGCCATCGGGGCCATGCGCACCGATGGCGAGGACGTGCCCGAGGAGCATCTGGAACATATCGCTCCGCTCGGGTGGGAGAAGATCATCCTGACGGGCGAGTACGTGTGGGATTGGCAGCAAGCGACGCGACTCCACGACAAGCACATACCACGCCCCGCGGACGCGTAATCGCTTAGCGTACAATTTTCCCGGATCGATCTAGTGACCCCAACCCGGTTCGATCTGATGGGTAGACCTCTCCTTAGGCCTTTCCCCTGGCTTCGCACCCCGCTGTTGCCGGCGACGCACGCAAGGGCGGGAACAGGCGTTGGACACTCGCCTGAGTGTAGCTTTCCCTCCTACACTACTCTATCGGTGCGACATCGTGTCGCACACAGCTTCGCTTATTCTAGGCCTATTTGCTACGGCGGTAGGTGATGGTCGCCGCCGCCGGGGCCGACGGCAGGTGCACGGATAGGCCTGTCGTCATGAGTTGGCAGCCGCTCAGACGTAGTGAGACTTTGTCGTCGGCATTGCGCACGACATAAGTCGCTGCAGGATCGAGGCCGCGCAATGGTAGTCGCAACGCGGCGACCGTGCTGTAGTCGCGCCGGAAGGCCTGCACCACGCCGGTCCCCGTCTCCGGCCGGTTAAATTGCCAGGCATTCCACACATCAAGATTGATGGTGTAGGGCAGAAGCGGGTAGTAATCGCCTAGCAGATCATCGGCGAAGGATCGCCACTCGCGCGTCATGCGCTGCACAAGAGCTTGTGTCGCGCTGGAGGCGCTGTCTGGGTTGAAGAAGACTAGATAGCTCGGCGTCATACCGCTGCGCAGGAGATAGCCGCTGTCGGCCCCTATACCGGTGCCATGGTACGGACACCAAAGGGAGAGCCCGTAGCTGTGGCACTGCTCAGTGGTCGCGTCGCCCTGGTCGTCGCTGCGCCACAACGGTACCGAGCGGCGCAGGGTCTCCAGGTCGAGGCGCCGACCACCCGAGGCGCATGTATCGATCAGCAGCCCCGGATGCCGCCGCCGCAGCTCGTCCCAGAAGGAGAGGAACCCGGTCACATGCCGGATTTGAGTGATGCCGCGCCGGCCGGGAGCGTCGCCCAGATTCCAGTAGGCGAGCGGGTCGATGTTGAAGTCTTGCCGGTAGACGTCGACGCCGTTGGCGCGAATCAGCCTGTCAAAGTGCGCTACGACCCATCGCCAGGCGTCTGGATTGCCCAGATCGAGCAATTGGTTATCTCCGTCGGGTCCCGGACCCAGTAGCCACTCGGGATGCTGCTTGTAGAGCCAGGTGTCGGGACGGACGCGCTCGGGCTCGTGCCAGATGATACTCTTCATGCCCCGCGCGCGGGCCGCGTCGGTGACGGGGCGGAGCCCACGCGGATAGCGTTTGGGGTCGGCCTCCCAGGTGCCGGTCCAGTTCCAGTCGGTCGCCTCAGATGGGACCTGATACCAGCCCGCATCGATCCACCAGTGGTCGTAGACCCCACCGCTCGTCGCCGTCAGATGGTTCGCCGCATACTCCTGAACGGAGCCGAGCTCGGCGCTCGCATCCGTGGTCAGGCTGATGCCCCCGGTCTGTGCCGGGCACATCGGCGCCGGAGGACGGCTGCCGGGATGGGGCATGTTGTGGGCGATCATCCAGCGGCGCCAATTGTTCTGCCCCACGATCCAGTCGCCGCCCTGCCAGTATTGCACGACGATGAGCGGCGTGCGTATCTCCTCCCCCGGCAGCAGCGCGATCTCAGCCAGGGCCATGTCGTGGATGTGTGCCCGCGCCGGCAAGTTGGTTCCGTCGCGGGTGCTCATGCCGCCCTGCACGCGCAAGCCCCTCGCGCTGTCGCGCGTCAACTCGGCCGCCCATTGTCCCGGCCAGCCGAGCGCCACGATGACACCCTGGCCGCCCCAGTCGATATTGTAGTACGGGAAGCCGCCCTGCACGAGATGCGGGTCCGCGCGGACGAGGCCGCTGGTGGGACGGCCGCCCTGGCAGGTCAGCAGGATGTTGGCGTGCGGGGACAACGGGACCGCGTGTAGCCCGAAGTCTTGGATAACGGCCAAACTGCCGTCACACGTGTGCAGGGTGAATTCTTTGCCAGCCGTCCGCGCGAAGCTCGTATCGATGGCCAGGATGTCGCTGACCGACGGAAGAGCATTCATCCCACTGTTCTTGATATATATGGTCCATTCGACGGTCGGAATATCGTGGTACTCGACCGCGACGCAGCGCACCACGAGGCCAGCCTCGCGCTCCGTCCAGGTGATGGCGTGTTCCGTGCGGTGAGAGTCGAGAGCGCGGCTCGTCATGCGGCGCGACCATCGCGTTAGTAGATCCGAGGAGTGATAGTCACCGTAGGTGAAGGAGAAAAGCGGCTCAGCGATCAACCGGCCGATCATTTGCTTGGTCATCGTGTGGGGGAAGGCGTCGCCCGAGGTCAGGAGCGCCGAGGCCCTGTGTGTGCGGCCCACGAGCAGGCGACCAAGGGGTAGCGCCGCCGCCAAGCGCCCGGTTACCCCGAGGAAACGCCGACGATTCAACCCATCCGCGCTTGCGCCGGGAGCTGCTCGTTCGTTCTCACGTCGCTGCTCATCCATCTGTAGGCACTCCTTAGATGAAAAATCTCGCCTCGAAGGCGTAAACGATTGATGCAGGCAAGATCGTCAGTTGAGCATCGCTTCTTCTGTCCTCACGGTTTCGCTTTTGCTAATGGCGCCCGCATGTGGACCAGTACGTCGCTGGTCAGGGCCATGGCCGCCCCGCTGACTGCGGACTCGAGCGCGGTCTGTAGGACGGTCACGGAATCCATGATGCCGGCCGACCACATGTCCGTGAACTGGCCCGTGAGCGCGTCAAAGCCCCACCAGGGCGGGCTATCTTTTACGCGCGCCACCACCGTCTGCTGGTTGTATCCAGCGTTGGCCGCGATCGCGGCCAGCGGCTCTTGTAGGGCAGCGGATAGGGCGCGCGTCACGACGCGTTCGTCGGTCGATAGCGACTCCCCCCGCGCCTGCAACGCTTCCTGGCAGGCAAGATAAGCGACGCCGCCGCCAGGGACGACTCCGTCGCGCAGCGCAAGCCGCATCGCCGTGGCTGTTCGTCGGGCCAAATCTTTGCGGGTCTGCTGCTGGCCAGCCGTCAGCGCGCCGACATAGAGGATAGCTACACCACCGACCAGTTTGCCCAGGCGCTGGCGAGCTTGCTCCCGATCCTCCTCGGTCGTGGCCGCCGCCAACTCGGCTTTGACGTCCGCAATGCGTTGGCGCGAGGCCGCGGGCTCGGCATCACCTCCGTAGAAACCGAAGTTGGAGTCGTTAGCCCAGGCCTGCCTGACGCGCCCAAGGTCGGACAAGGCGACTTGGGCCGCGCGCTGACCGCTCTCCTTGGTCACGACGCCCCCGCCCGTGAGAATCGCCAGATCCGCGAGGATGCGCGCTCGATATGGCTCGTGTGACGGCGCTTTGACGGCTATTGAGCGCAGCACTCCCTGGCGGTGATTGGTGAGCAACAGTTGCAGGGCTTCGCCAGACACCTCGTCGGCGATAAGCAGCAGACCCGGGCATCGCGCCTCGACCAGGCGGTCCAGTAACGGAACCAGTTCGTCTGCTTTGGTCAGGTGGAGGTCGCTGATCAAAACCAAGGGCAGCTCGAGCCGCGCCTCCCGCGACAACTCGTCGGTCGTGAAATAGGGTGACAGATAGCCTTCGCCCCAATGGACGCCCTCTACATACGTCCGCTCAAGGTGGGGAGCGTAGCCGTTCTCTATTTGCAGGTAGCCGTCGGTCCCGATAATGTCGAATACTTCGCCCAGCATCCTGGCAAGTTCGGGGTCGTGACACAGCGTTTCGGCGGTGCGAGCAATCTCATCGAGTCCGTCAAGCGGCCTCGCCTGGCTTTGGAGGGTGGCCGTCGCGATGCCAAGACCTTGTTCTAGATAATGCCGTAACGCGATGGGGTCTCCGCCCGCCGCCACGTAGGGAGCGGTATGGCGCATGATGGCTTGAAAGAGCACTGCTGTGGTGGCACCGCCATCGCCCACCGCTTCGAAGGTCTTCCAGGTTGCATGTCGCAGCATCATAGCACCCATATTGGTATAATGATTGGGAATCTCGATGATGCGCCGCAGGATAGTGGCAGCGTCGTCGAGCACCTCGATCGGGCGACCAGAAAGGACATCCTGCACGGCAACCGTGCGAGCGGTGGGGCCGAGGGTTGACCGGACTGCCTCCGCCAGGCTATCGATGCCGCGCTGAAGCGCGGCCCGCGCGGGAGGGCCGGAGAGGATGCCTGGGCTTGCTGAAGGGCGCCGCATAGCCATGCGCATGTCAGGGCCAGATGAGATCCGAGGAGGCATGCCGTAACCTATGCCTTTCGATTAGTACATGGCAAGATAATGAAAGCGTGGTCGCTCCGCTGCTAGGATCGGGATACATTGATACACTACTGGCTGCAGCCCTTTTTGTGGAATGTGACCTGTGGCCGCGGTCACAGCTATCTTGCGCCTCCCCTTCTACGTTTCAGGATGCACCGTACAGCGCATTGTAGCGGCAACGCCGTCGATTGTCAACAGTTTTCCATTGGCCTGTAGACCCGTTCGTCCGTTGGTGGTAGCAGTTGTCCAAAAAGCCGCCTTTGGTTATAGTTATCAAATTGCTTATGTAGGTGGGAGCGGCGTCACGGTGACCAACGTGTTGGCCGCGGCGACGTGTCGGGACCTGCTGGCGAGGATGGTGCGACGTGAGCGACAATCAATCGACAACGGAGGCTTCGGTCGGCGACCGCCTCGGTCGCGTTCCGCCCTCTCACCGACGCAGATGGACACTGTTATTTGGAATCCTGGCTGTTGCGGGATGCCTCGCGCTTACCTGGTCCCCGTTGCTTCCATGGCTCCCTGATAACAGTTACGGCGTAACGACGAACGGGTTAAACGCCGTCAGCGGCGGAATCGAGGCGCCGGCAGCGGACACGAGCCAGACGGACAACAGTTCGTCGGATGGGAGCGGGCGGGCGGCACCCAGTTTGTCGGCAATTCCGCTAACTCAGGGTGGGACGGAGGCTAACGCGAGACACGGCGTCTTCGTGCTTGTCCTGGGTGCGGCAGCTCTGCTTATCTCTGTACTCGCGCTTGCGGGAGAGATACACCGGCGGCGGCGGATGGCGCGCGATGTGTGCGCATTAGCCGTGCTTGCCCTTTTGCCCCTGCTGTACGACGGCATTGAGATCAAGAACTCCACCGGCAGTATCGGCAGCGGCGTGACCATCGGGCTACTCGGAGCAGTGGCCGCGACTCTCAGCAGTGCCTGGGCGTCTCGCTCCTTACGCGACGCGGCTGGCGTTTAACGTTGGCCCACGGTCCCCACTTTCGCTCAATTTTGCATGCTGATCACGGCGATGTCGCGGATGAAGTACCGCATCGCCACGACGAAGATAATCAGGGCAGGCAGCGTCATCAGCACCACGACAGCGGACACCAGAGGAGTTGCAACCCCAACACCGCTTGCGGCTAGGAGAGGGAGGGTCCAGTTCTGGGGCTGGAGGGTCCAGCCAAACAGAATCGTCGGCAAGAGAAAGTTGTCCCAGCTTTGCATAAATGCATAGACGGCCAGAACCGCCAGGGCCGGCGTACACATTGGCGCGAGCACCCGCGCCACGATGCGCCACTCGGACGCGCCGTCGATACGCGCGGCGTCGAGTAATTCCGCAGGGATACCCTCCATGAACTGCCGCAGCGTGAAGATCCCGAAGGGCGACCAAAGGCCGACGACGATGAGCGCCCCCAGGCTGCGGCCCAGACCTAGCCCGACGAGGTTGACATAGAGCGGAAGCGCGATGACGGACGACGGGATCATCAGGCACGCGATGAGCGCGATGAAGAGCGGTTCACGGGCGCGGAAGCGATACTTGGCGAAGACGAAGCCGACGAGGGTTGAGGTGAGCATGGCGGCAATGGTCACGCTCCCGGCCACCAGGAGACTGTTGAGAAAGGCGGCGGCGAACGGCTGATACGAGAGGGTCGCGGTATAGTTGTGAGTCGTCCAGGCGACATCCGACAGACGCGGCATGAACGATTGCGCGAGCGTCCACGCGAAAGGCGCCAGCGTCGCGACGGAGAACGTCAACAACAAGGCGTGGGGAGCGGCGCCAGTGACCAGACGCCAAAGGCGGCGTCGCGGCGGCCTGACGGGCGCCACACGGCGGCTCGTCGGGGACACGGAAGCAGAGGCGGTCATAAAGCGGCTCCTTGCAGCTCAATAAGACCATGTTGGACGGAAGACGCGTAAGAGCAGCACGCTGGCCACCAAAACGACGGCGAACTCCAGCAGCGCGCCCGCGGACGCTGGCCCGAGAGTGAGAAAACTACCGCCAAACGCTTGCTTGAAGAGAACAAGGTTCAGCAGAACCAGGGCCTCATTTCCGTAGTCGGGGCTGGCCCCGTAGGTCAGTTGAGCCTGCTGCACGCCCCCTCCAAGCGTGTACGGCAGCGTGTACTCTTGCGCTGAGTTGACCAGGAGCAACACGACCACCAGGGCGAGGACATGGCCCAGGAGCGGCAAGGTGACCTGCCAGAAGCGACGCCACGCTCCCGCGCCGTCGACCTGGGCCGCCTCGTGGATATCCCGCGGGATGTTCAGGATTCCCGCGGTGAGGATCAGGACGTACAGCCCCATCCACCGCCAGGCGCTAATCGCCGCCGCAAGGGGTAGCGCGAGGGTAGGGTCGTGGAACCACGGGGAGGTAGGAAGGCCGAGAGCGCGCAGGAGACCGTTGGCTGGACCGGCCGCCGGGTCGAAAACGTTGCCCATCATTAGCCCAATAGCGACGAGAGGTGTGACAACCGGAACGAAGATAGCGATTTGGTATAAGCGGCGTCCGCGGCCGACTTTGGCCATGGCGAGGGACAACAGCATGCCCAGCGGTATTACGAACAGGAACTGTAGAACTGTCCAAATGACACTACGGAGCGATGCCGGCCAGAACTCGGGGTTTAACTCAGGGTCGAACAGGTGCTGGAAACGCAACAATCCGTCGAAAGGGCTATTCCAGAGCGCATCCCCAAGCGACATATTCGCCAGGTCGACGTGAAAAAAAGCGAACCACATGGCCTCGACGATGGGGACAAACTGTAGGACGATGAACCAGGCGATCGTGGGAACCAACACGACGAGGCCAAGCCTGACGCGTGGAAGACGAACGCGCCGCCGCAGCGCCGCGTCCCATCCTCGGGCTTGTGTGGGCGCCGCGGTGTGAGGTAAGGGCGTGAGGTGGGTGGGACGGCGACCGGACGACTTTCTCTTGCCAAGGTTCCAGGCCAAGACCATTCTCCACGCGTGCTACAGGTAATCGACGGCCTGGGTCCAGCTAGCAGGGAAAGCCGTGCCACCATACGTGAAAGAAGAAGGACCGTTTGCCCTCTCCCTAGTGTGTCGCCCGCAATGATACGTCGCTAACGCGGCTATAGAACCAAATAGCCCCCGCGCGCCGTGGAAGCTCAAAGCTGAAACCGTCGCTCAACAGGGCGGAGCCGTCTATCTCGCGGACGGCGCCTGTTTCACGGTTCTCCAGCACATAGGTTGAGGTTGGATTGAGCGCCTTCGGATAAACGGTCAGACTATTCTCCGCGCACGCTCGGTGGCGGATACCCTGGATAAACCCTTCGCCCGTGTCTGGCCGGTCGAACTGCCACGCCACCCATGTGTCGCCACGTCTGCTAAACGGTGTCAGCGGATAATAGTCGCCGTCCAGCAAGAGGTGGGACGCCTGGTGCCAGATGCCGACCATCGCCCTGCTCAGCGCGATGTCGTTATCGTCCTTGCGGATGTCTATGCCGAGGGAAAGCATCGGCGCCATGCCGCAATGGAAGGCGAAGCTGTCGGGTTGCTGGCCCGGCCTGACGCCGTCGCTCACGTCGTCGAGATCCCAGGAGATAACGGATTCCCTGAAGTAGGGAATCCAGGCGTAGAGGGTGTGGTGGAAGGCCAGCTTCACGGGATGGATGCCATACCCGTAATCCGTGTAATGCAGGGGGACCGACCGGCGCATGGTCTCGAGGTCGTTGCGGCGGCCACCCGACGCGCACGAGTCGATCCACAGGCCGGGATTGCGCGCCAGCAGGTCGTCCCAGAAGCGCAGATAGCCCTGCACGTGGAGGTTTTCTTTGATGCCCTGGCGGTCCTCCGCGTCGTTGTCCCGCCAGAACGCTAGCGGCGGGAAATTGAAATCCTGGCGGTAGATCTTGACGCCATTGTCCTGGATCAGCGCGCACACGTGATCGGTCACCCACTGGCGGCAGTGCGGATTGCCCAGATCGAGCAAATAGGATCGCGAGACCGACCCATTGCCTTCCTTCGTGTGCAGCAGCCACTCCGGGTGATTGGTGAAGATCCAGGTGTCGCGGGTCACCCTCTCGGGCTCGAACCAGAGCAACAAAGCGGCGCCCGTGTCCGCCGCGTGGTCGGACACGGGCTTGAGGCCGTGGGGGAAGCGCTCCGGGTCCGGCTCCCATGTCCCCGTCAGCCACCACTTGCGCTCGTGGTCCTGGTTGTAGCAGGGGTACCAGCCGGCGTCGATCCACCACACGTCGTTGGTGAATCCCGCGTCCTTGAACTTGTCCATGTACAGGAGTTGGTTCCGCGCGGTGGCCGCCGTGTACTCCTCGCCCTCATCTGTGCCGGAGGCCGACAGCAACGGCGTCAGCGGCTGGCCATCGGGTCGTGGCAGCACATGGTCCCTGTACCAGCGCCGCCACAGGTTGACGGCCCTGGACGTGTCGCCGACCCACGACATGACGGTCATCCGCGGGGTACGGATACTCTCTCCAGGCAGCAGGCGCAGGTTTGTCTGCTCCTGGCCCGCCGCGATCGATACGCCACCGTCGCCGCCGCTGAAACGGGCCGACCATTGGCCGGGCCAGCCTACGGCGAGAGTCAGGCCACATCCGTCGAACGCGATGCGGACGTACGGGAAGGCGCCGTCGCACGAACGGCCGCCATTGGGTGCGAGTGTGAGAGCATCTCCGGCGTGCAGGGGAGTGTCCTGTGGCGTGTAGCCATCCTCGCTGTTGAAGTCACCGTTGCAATGCTGCACGACGGGCGAGGCTCCCTCGAACGTCCCCTGCAACGCGTGGATATCGCGGATCAGCGGCGTGGGCTGATCGCTCATGTTGGTAAACCACGCCGTCCACTCGATGACCGGATAGTCGAGATATTCCAGGCACTCAACCCGTATCCGCAGACCGGTGGTGGGGTCGTTGCCCTCGAACATTGTCTCTATGAGGTTCGCATCGACGCGCCGTCTTTGCAGAGTCGGAGCCCAGGCGGATGGGATGCCAGCTATGTCTCTCCCATCATAGAGGAAGGACAGCGGCAGCGTCTCCGTGGCGGACATAAAGCGCCCTACCCACGAACGGCTTTTTGCCATGTCCGCCGCTGTCGTCGTCGGTGTTTGCATGACAAAGCTCCCCCTCTCATCTTCGTGCTTTTCCAGGACGCCGCCCTGGATCGATTCGGCCGATCGGTATAGGACCGGAAACGGACGAGACACCATCCGCTGATGGGGCCGATGGCGTCTCGTCCGTTTCCGTCCTAAAACAATGGGGTTGACCGGTCGTGGATTAACCCTGACCGAGCCAGGTCCCGTGGTCGCCTTCCGCCGGGCCGACGAAGCTTCCTGTCCAGTTCAACACGTTGAACCCCGGCCGTGACCATCCGGTTATCAGGACGGAGCCCCTAGCGCCCAGAGGTAACGCCGCCTCGATGGATGACGCGACACGCGCCAGGACGGGCGATGATGCGACGGACGACGCATGGGTATTCACGTATCCCTGTACTATGCTGGGCACGGCGCCATTGGCCGGACTATACGTCCCGATCGCCCAGCCAGCAGCCGTCACCCCAAGATCCAGAGCCCCATTCAAAGACACGCGGCCGTGGCTCTTAGCATCTGACTTCAGGCCCAGGTCGATATGGACCATCGTTATCTCCGGGGTCAGCGTCCAGGTACCCAGGTTGGCGCTGCCCTGCATAACCGCGCCAGCCCACGCTCTGGCCGCGCCGTTTGCCGACCCGGCGAACACCCACGTCCAGCCATTGCCCGTGACCGTGAGCGCGGCCGACGCGGCGGGCCCCGTGCCCATGATGTGGCCACCCACATTCGCCGTGGCCGGCAATAGGCACACCGGTCCGAAATCGACATGGGGCCCGCAGCCCGCCGTCAGCCGGGGCAACACATCGGTGGTGAGGGTCGCGGTAAGCACCCCAGTGCTGTCCTGCGTGCCGCTCAACCAGCCATGCAGGACGGCGCCAGCGTGGGAGCCAGCGGTCAGCACGCCATCGAAGCGATACGAGATCGGCATGGTCGTGACCGGCGTCAGCGCACCGACGCCGGTTCGCGCCTGCGCGCGGGGTGCGATGGAGAGCGCCAGCGTGAGCGCGAGAAGACCACCGGAGATAGTCGCGCGGAGTAAGCGCCGTCGATTCAGGATGCTTGTCATGGATCTTCCTCCTAATACTCGCTACCTACTGAGGGACGAGGGAGCGCCAGGGCTCGTGAGACCTTCGTCCGCCGCGTTGTCCTGGCATCTTACATTTTCAGTCCCGTCATGGCGATGCCCTGGATCATGTACCGGGAACCGAAGATGTAGGCGATCATCAGCGGCACCACCGAGACGACCGCCGCCGTGATCAGGTAATCGTAGTTCTGCCAATAGAGACCCTGCAGTCCGTTGATGACGATGGGCAGAGTCTGCCGATCCTGAGTGGTCAGCACGACTTGAGGCCAGACAAAGTCGTTCCAGACCCCCAGGAAAGTAAGGATGCCCAATGCCGCCATGGGTGAACGCGCCAGCGGGACCACGATCTGCGCGAAAATTCGCGCTTCCGAGGCCCCGTCGATACGCCCGCTTTCGATCAACTCGTTGGGCACGTTGAACATAAACTGGCGGATCAGGAAGATGCCAAACGCACTGAAGAGGCCTGGAACGATGAGGCCCGTCAGATGGTCGGTCATGCCAAAGCCGCTGACGATAAGGTACAGGGGGAGCAGGACGACGAAGAACGGCACCATCATCGTTGCCAACAGGATTGTGAACAGGATGTTCTTGCCCGGAAAGTCGAACTTGGCGAAGACATAACCTTCCAGGGTGGAGGTGAACACGGCTGCCACCGTCACGCTACTGGTGACAATGGCGGTATTGCGAAAGCCTGTCCATAGGCTTCCCAGGCCAAAGACCGCCTTATACGAATCCAACGTCCACGCTTGGGGCAACAAGTCGGTAGATGACACCAATTCCTTGAAGTGCTTGAAGGAGGCGAACACACACCATACCATCGGCAGTAACGTAATCAGTGCGACGATGATCAAGATGATGTGCGCTACGACCTGTTCCCAACGCAAGCGCGCGGCGCGTCTGGTCAGGATGGCCGACAGGCGCGTCGACGGTGTCCGCGACCGGTCATCGAGAGTAGTCGTGCTCATTGCTGTTCGCTCCTCGTACGTATCGTGGCCGGTAGGACCGCGTCGCTCGCTCAGTAAGACCACTTGAGGCGCAGCGCCCGCAGCACCACGAGCGTAAGGAATAGTGTGATCGCGAACTCGAACATTGCCGCTGCCGAAGCCTGACCGAACTGCAGGTTGCCGATCCCGACCTGGTAGATATACATGTTGAGCACGTAGGTCGCGTAGTTCGGGCCGCCTTGACCATTTGTCATCACCCAGGGCTCGATAAAGACCTGCAACGCGCCGATCACGCCGAAGATCAGCACAAAGTTGAGCGTCGGCTGCAACAGCGGTAACGTGACACGCCAGAAGCGCTGCCAGGCGTTCGCCCCGTCAATCTGCGCCGCCTCTAGCATGTCGTGCGGGATGTTCAGCAACCCGGCCGTCAGGATGACGATGGTACCGCCCCAGTTCTTCCAGATAGAGAAGCCGACCAGGGTTGGGAGGGCGGTGTGCTCACTATCCATGAACGTCGATGTCGGTAGATGCGCCTGCGCCAGGATACTATCGATAGGACCGTTCTGTGTATCGAGGAGATAGCGGAACAGCACGACCACGGAGACTAGCGAGAGCACAACCGGCAGAAAGATGAGACTCTGGTACAGGTTGCGCGCCCGCCGCACGCTCACCAAGCACACCGCGATGCCCAGGCAAAGGGGGATACCCACGCCGTTGCTCATGAGCCCCCACAGAGCGCTATTCCCGAGCGCGTGGAGGAAGAGGGGGTCTTCGAGCACGTACTTGAAGTTGTTGAGCCCTATAAACTTGTCCAGCCCCGGGTTGATGAGGTGATAGGTGGTAAAGGACAGCTTGAGGCCCTGTATAAGCGCCCACACCGAGAAGATGGCGAACCAGACGACCATGGGCACAACCGCGGCCAGCACAAACCACAATTTCCCGCCGCGCGACGCGGTGCGCAGCCGATATCCGATACCCCGCGACCGCGGGCGGTTGGCGCTAGCTATCATCGTTCTCCCCGTACGCATATCTACCTGGACGAAAGGAGCAGCAGGGGGGCGAACGTGCAGGTGGATCGATTTACCCGTATGTCCGCCCATGTGCCGCGGCGCGATGCCTCGTCCTACTGCAGGTTGGCCAGGTCGATCTTGTACTGCCGGAACTGCGCCTCACAGGTCTGCTGGACCTGGGCCATCGCTTGCGCCGAGTTCAGCTTGCCCAGGCGAACGGCCTGGCACGCCGTAAAGATCGCCGCATCAACGCGATCGATGTAGCCGGCCCGGCCGATGTAGTGAGCGTTCTCGAGCACCAAATTGGTCAGGGGTTTCTTGGCGCTCACGTACTGCGGATTGGTGTTGTCAGCGGGATGGAAGCGCGACGTGTCGTGCAGCAGGATGTCTTTCCACGCAACGACCGTCACGCCGCCGTACGTCAGGTCGAACGCGTACTGCCCCGCGCGGGTGTCCATCATGCGCAGGAACGCCAACTGCAGGTTTGGATGCTGCGACTTGATCGGCCCGACGATGCCCCAGCCCTGGCCTTCCCCGAAGGCTTGCGGGGTCTTGCCATCGATCTTGGGCATGCCGGCGCTATCGAAGTTATAGCCGTATTGCTTGCCGAAGGTGACCGGCGCGCCATTGCCCATCGTGACCGCCACGTTGCCGTTGAGGGCCTCGTCGATCACGGCGCTGTTGTCGTTCCATTCCTTCTCGATGCCCATCTTGACCGGGGTCTCAGCGTGCAGTTGCATGGCCCGGATGCCGGCCGGCGTGTTGAAGTTGAACTTTCCCGTTGCTTCCTCGAACGGGGCCACGTCCATGGTGTACATCATGCCGCCGATCGTCGCCAGGTCCCAGCCCTCGCCGGACAGGCCCCATCGCTTGACCTTGCCGTTTTGAGTGATCTGCAGCGCCTTGGCCAGGGCGAACAGGTCGTCGTAGCTGTTGAAGAACTCCTGACCGTTGGTCGGGGGGTACTTGCTGGCCAGACCGGCCTTCCTGACGGTGTCGACGGGCACGTTCACCACGGAACCCAGGCCACCGTCGGTTTCGAGCGGCACGCCATAGATCTTGTCGCCCAACGAGAACGGCACCACCGCGTCACCGACAAAATAGTTCTGCCAGGGCCAGGTCTTGTTGTACTTGAAGACGGAATTGCTGATCTCTGTCAGCGCGCCCTGTAGGACCAACGCGGAGATCAACTGACCGTTCTGGCACACTATGTCGGGCTGCGTGCCCGCCGCGATAGCGGCGATCAGGTTGGTGTAGCCGTAAGGCTGCGGCTGGACCGTGACGGTCGAGCCGTACGTCTTCTTGAAGAGATCGGCCATCCGATGATAGGACTGGACGTGAGGGGCGTAGTTCAGCCCCCACATGGTACCGGTCGGTTCGATAGCCTGCGTACGCACGCTCGTCGTCGCGGCGGACGCCTTGATATTCGCATCCAGTCCACTGGCGATCGCTACACCGGCCCCAACGGTTCCGGCTGCTACCTTGAGGAAAGAGCGTCGGCTTGTCTTCTGTGCTTCCATAGCCACGACCTCCTTATATACATAAATAAGAGGACTAAAAGACTCCGACGACGTTACCGTCGTCCGCGCGCGTTATCCCTAGTTGTGCTGTCCTCCCTTCCCGTAATCCCTAAGCACACGTTACGCGTGGCACCCTTGCGTTTGCCAACCGTGGGTACGTAGAGCGGCGTATTGTTGACAGTATACTTTCGGATGGAACGGGTGTCAAGCACGTTGTGAAACCGTCTACGGAGAGTGCTTGCTGCCCTGTCATCCACGGCCCACGCGTTATGTTGCCGCGTTTCACGCCTCTATCAAAGCAGCAATCCCGCGTTTTGTCAACAGTTGACCATGCTTGCCTTGTTCTGCTAAGGTGTTGATACGCGCGTGGTCGCAACGCTGCCCATCATTACCCCGCGCGGCCCGGCGACGAGTGTCAACTAATGAGATTGGGAGATGGTAGCCATGACGCGCTACGTCCAGGGTAGAGGGGATAGGACGACAACGATCCAGGCGCTGACCGAGCACTGGAGTCTCGCGCTCGATCCGCGCGATGGTGGCCGTACGGACCGCTGGTTCGACCATATTCCTGACATAGACCGGCGCGATGCCCCCGTGCCCGGCACGATACAGGACATCTTCCCCGGCCGACACGGCGTGGCCTGGTACTGGTCCGCGTTCGCCCCAGGGCGCTCGCCCACGCCGGGTGAGCGCGCCTTACTCCGTTTCCAGGCCGTCGACTATCTCGCCGATGTCTGGCTCAACGGGCGCCACATCGGGCGGCACGAGGGCGCTGAGACTCCCTTCGCACTCGACGTAACAGACGCGCTGACGCCCGTCGAGAATCTCCTGGCCGTGCGCGTGCTCAACCCGATCAAGACGCTCATCGACGGCCTCGTGCTCGATCAGACACCCCACAGCAACAAACGGCTTCCCGAGGATTTTCATCCGGGTAATGGGCGCAATTACGGCGGTATCACGGGCTCCGTGGACCTGCTGCTCGTGCCCGCGGTGCGCGTGACGGACATCTACGCGCGACCAGATACGCGCGGCGGGCGGATAGATCTGGACATCACGGTACGCAACGACACGCCGTTGCCCATAAGTGTCACCCTGCTTGTCGCGGCGGGTCCGGCGGAGGGCGGCGCGATCCTGGCCGTGAGCGAATTGACGCTTGAGGCGGCCGTCGGCGACACACAGCGCGCGGCGACCATGACCATCCCCGCCCATCGCCTCTGGAGCCTCAACGATCCCTATCTATATCGGGTGACCGTCGAGTTGCAGGCGACGGCCGGCGACGGTGCACCGCTCCTCCACACGCACGCGATTCGGTGCGGCTTCCGCGACTTTCGGGTCACCGACGGCTTCTTTCGCCTCAATGGCAAGCGCCTTTTTCTGCGCTCAACGCATACCGGCAACCACTATCCCATCGGTACGCGCGAGCCAGCCGACCGCGACCTGGTGCGCCGCGACCTGGTCTACGCCAAGGCAGCCGGCTTCAACACGGTGCGCTTTATTGCCGGCATGGCCCTGGCCGAGCAACTCGACTTCTGCGACGATCTCGGGCTGCTTGTGTACGAGGAAACGCGCGCGGCGTGGTTGTTGCAGGATTCGCCGCGCCTTGCCGAGCACTTCGACCGCTCGATGCGCGAGATGATCCTGCGCGACCGCAACCACCCCTGCGTCGCTATCTGGGGTCTGCTCAACGAAACGCAGGACGGCCCGACGTTCGCGCACGCCGCGGGCATGCTGCCCCTCGTGCGCGCGCTCGACCCGACGCGCCTGGTGCTGCTCAGCAGCGGACGGTGGGACGGCGACTGGAGCATCGGCTCGGTCAGCAATCCGGGTAGCGCGATATGGGGCAACGAATGGGGCCTGGACGGCGCGGCGGCTGTTCCAGAGCGACGGGGGGACGGATCGTTCTATTTGCCGCGTGAGCGGGGTGAGGCCGGCTACATGGACGGCGCTGGCGACGCGCATGTCTATCCTCATGTCCCTCAGTCGAACGAGACCAACGCGTTTCTGCGCACCATGGGACACGACTCCAGGCCCGTCTTCCTGTCCGAATATGGCATTGGCAGCCTGCTCGATGTCGTGCAGATCATGGGACGGTACCAGCACGCACAGGGCACGCCGGCCGAAGACGATCTATCCGTGTACCGGACGATGCTCGAGCGCCTCGAGGCGGATTGGGTCCGCTTCAAGATGGCAGACGTGTATCCGTTCCCACAGGATTTGTTGCGGGAGAGCCAACGTCTGCATGCGCGCCAGCGCCTCTTGGGGCTTAACCTCATCCGCTCCAATCCTCAGATGGCCGGCCACAACGTAACGGGTATGCTGGACCACGCGCACACTGGTGAGGGCCTATGGACGCTCTGGCGCGAATGGAAGCCGGGTATCGTCGACGCCCTGCAGGATGGGTTCGCGCCGCTGCGCTGGTGCCTCTTCGTGGAGCCGCAACATAGCTATGCGGGACGGACGGTCACGGTCGAGGTCGTGCTGGCAAACGAGGACGTGTTGCCACCCGGCGCCTATCCCGCGCGCCTGCGTATCTTCGGCCCGGACGGACCGCTATGGGAGCAATCCGCAGTGGTGACGGTTCCCGAGCCGGACGGCGGCAACGGCCCGTTGGCCGTGCCGGTCTACAAGGGCGAGGCGCGGATCGACGGCCCGTCCGGCCCTTACGTTCTGGCCGCCCACCTGGAGCAGGGCGGCAGCCCGGCGGGCAATCGGGTCGCGTTCCAGGTCTCCGATGCGCCCGCCCCGTTGCCGGTGCCGACCGCGGCCGCGCTGTGGGGCGTGGACGACCGCACACAAACATGGCTGCAGGCCCACGGTGTCGCCTGTCGCCGCTTCAACGAGGGGTCGTCGGGCGCTCGGGACATTATCCTCGTCGGCGAGCCGCCGTCGACTGCATCTACGGAAGACGCCTGGCAAGACCTGGCCGCGCGGGTCGCGCGGGGCGGCGTTGCCCTTTTCCTGACGCCGACAGCTTTCCGCCGCGGCGACGACGCGTTGGGCTGGCTTCCACTGGCGACGAAAGGGCGTTGCCATGAGTTCAGCAACTGGCTCTACCACCGCGAGGACGTGGCCAGGAGGCACCCCATCTTCGCGAGGCTGCCGCCCGCGGGCATCATGGACTGGGATTACTACGGCCCCGTGATCCCGCGCTACGTTTTCGAGGGGCAACCGACGCCCGACGACGTCGCCGCGGCCTTCTTCGCGGTTGGGTACGCCTCGCTCACGGAGCGAGTCATGTCGGGTTATGCCTCCGGCTTGGTGGCGGCGTCGTACCCATTCGCAGCCGGGCGCTTCCTGCTGAACAGCCTGCGCATCCTGGAGAACGTGGACCGTCACCCGGCGGCCGATCGCTTGTTGCTCAACATGATCATCTATGCCGCAGACTGCGCGACAGAGGCCATAGTCCCGCTGCCGAGCGATTTCGACGCCCTGCTCCGCGCTGTCGGCTACCATTAGCATAAGGACGGAATAGAAACTTCTTGCCACTGGCCGACATAGAGAACGAAGATAGGTTATGACGGAACAACGGTGGGAACGTGTGGGCGGCGCGACCGGCGGCGCGGTGATCGATCTTGCCGTCTCGCCCGCCTTTGAGCGTGACAGCACCGCCTTCGCCGCCACGCTGACGGGCCTCCATCGCTCGGGCGACGGGGGCCGTACCTGGCGGCGCGTCGGTCCGGACGACCCCCGTATCGCGATCAGTGCTGTCGCCGTTTCACCGGGCTTTGACCAGGACGGACTCGTCCTGGCTGCCGCCCTTGGGGGGCCTCTCTATCGGGTGACTGCGCATGGCACCACATGGAGCGCCAGCCAGGGTGACGGGCGGATCGTCCAGACCACCGCTCTCGCCATGTCACCGCACTTCGCGCATGACGGTGTGGCCTTCGCCGCGACGATGGATGTTGGCGTGTTGGTCTCCCGCGACCGGGCGGCAAGTTGGGGCGCGTGTACCTTCGGGCTCCTGGACCTGGACGTGCATGCGCTGGCCATCTCCCCTCAGTACGAGCGCGACGAAACGGTCTGCGCGGCAACGAGCACGGGCCTTTACCGCAGCCAAAACGGCGGCCGCGCCTGGCGCCAGATTGCCTCTCCGGTGGGCTCTGTTGTCGTGCAATGCCTGGCCATCGCGCCCGACATCGGCGCTGGCGCGGCCTTCTTCGCCGGGACCGACGGCGCTGGAATCTTCCGTTCGCTCGACCGCGGCCGCACCTGGCATCCGCTCGGTGAGTCCCCGCGCGACGCGTGCATCAATGGGCTGGCCCTTTCTCCTACCTATACTGAAGACCGCATGGTGCTGGCGATCGCCGAGGCCGAGGTGTACGTGTCGCGCGATGCCGGTGAGCACTGGGCGAGTTGCGGTCAGGCGCCGGGGACGCTCTGCATCGCCACCACATCTCCCGGCGGCCCCGTGCTCACTGGCCTGGCGCGCGGTGGAGTATGGAGATCGGCGGACGACCTCTCGCGGTGGGGGCCGGCAGCGGACAACGTGGCCGCGCGACGTTTAACCGGTCTGGCGCTGTCACCCCATCTTATCGGTGATGGCGCCATGGTGACCTTTGGCGCGGGAGAGGGCCTTTATCAATCCGATGACCATGGCAGGACGTGGGCGGACGATGATGGGTTACCATCACTTGGGGTGACTGATATAGCGGTGGCCGTCCTCCCCGATGGGACAACCGCGTTGTACGCCGCCTTACCCGAGGGAATCTGGCGGCGGCGCTGGGACGCGGCGGCCTGGCAACAGGTGTACGATCAACCCGTCCGTTTGCTGGCCTTCCCCCCGCCCACCGCGGGCGCGGCTACCGTGCCAGCGGTCATTGCTCGGGACGACGGAATGCTCCTGGTTGCGCGCGACGATCCGCAGCACTGGCAGCCGCTCGATGTCCCCTGGCGGCAACGGGAGGTCTTGGCCGTGTCCGTCACACCGGCCGCTAGCGAAGGGCGCATCTTTGTTGCCGTGGGGGCAAGCGACGGCACCCGCGTCGAGGTATGGCATGGCACGGTCAAGGGGCGCTGGGTGCGCGCGATCGAGCACGAGGGCGCGGTGCGTCACGCTGCCATCGCGCTGCCGAGATCGGCGCAATGGGACGGCTCGTGGTACGCCGCGATCTCCGCGCAGGTCTATGGTCCCATGGTCGTCGCATCCAGCCAGTTCTCGAGCCGGTCGGCCGCTGGATATGCCTTGGCCCCAGGCCGCCCAGTCATCGGTGATCTTGCCCTGTTGTCGGGATCTTCCGGCGTTGTGGCCACCACCGAGCGCGGGGTGTATCACCTCGCCTCACAGGCACGGGAGTGGCGGCGGCTCGGCGACGACGATGGGCCGCGCATGGTCGTGGCTGTCGAACCTGCCCTCGACGAGTCTATCTATGCCCTGGAACATGGAGGGGTCGTCTGGCATCTACCCTCGCCGCCGTAGCTTACCCATCCGTGGGACGCTCATCGCCTCTCGTTTTCCTGCGTTGCCCACGGGGCCGTACATACGCAACTCTGCGTATCTCATATTGTTGACAGTATACGCTTGCCTGCTCTATACTGCACATCATACGAGTTGCGTCGAATGGGCTGGACGCGGTGGAGAGGAGCGGGGATGACCGATTTCACACGGCACGTGGTCCTCATCACAGGGGCCGGCACCGGCATCGGCGCCGCGATCGCTCAGGCCTTCTTGGCCAAGGGCGCGACGCTTGCCGCGACCTACCATGGCAGCGCGGACGGGGCGCGCCGCCTTGAGGAGGTAGCCACTGCCGCAGGCCAGCCCGCACTGGTCCGTCCGGTCGACGCGCGCGACGTGGGCCAAATTGACGCCTTCATCGCCAAGGCCATCCAAACCCTGGGTCATGTCGATATCCTGATCTATAACTCCGGGCTCACCGATCCGCATCCCCTTTTCGAGCTAACCGAGGATCAATGGGACGACACCCTGGATATTAACCTGAAAGGTATGTTTTTTTGTGCCCGTGCCGTGGCCGCGCACATGCGGGAGCGAAGCTATCCCGGCAGCATCGTCCTCTTGAGTTCGGTGCATAGCATCCAGGCCTACCGCTCACACGCGCATTACGCGGCCAGCAAGGGGGGCATCAACATGCTCACGCGATCGCTCGCTTTACAGCTCGCACCCCATGGCATCCGCGTTAACGCTATCGCGCCGGGGTCAATCTACGTAGAGCGCGATTACGGCAAGTCCGATCTTCAGGAGATGGGGAAATATATTCCCCTGGGACGCGTCGGCCAACCGGAGGAGATAGCCGAGGTGGCTCTCTTCCTCGCCTCCCCGGCGGCGTCGTACGTCACCGGCCATGTCCTCTTCGCCGACGGAGGGCTCACGTTACCCCTGAACCTGCCTTAATTAAGGATAGCTTGAACGATCGATTGTCACGCGTTGGTCGAGGTAATGGGCCATGGTGGATGGACGATAGCGCGTTCATTCCCGGTGTGATCCGGTGGAACGGGCATACGGGATAGTGCGCGAGTAACCGGGCACGACGATAGAGACGACGGATGAAAGATGAAGGAAGGGAATAGAGATGCCGCGAGTGGTGGTGACGGATTACACGTTCGGAGAGTTGGACCGGGAATGAGCCGCTCTGGAGCCTCTTGGGTGCCAGGTGGACGCTGCGCAGTGCCGCACCGCGGAGCAGGCCAGCGCGCTCGTCCGGGGCGCCGACTACGTCATCACGCAGTTCGCCCCGTTAGACGCAAGCGTGGTCGCGGCGATGGATCGCGCCAGGCTGATCGTGCGTTACGGCATCGGGGTGGACAACGTGGATCTGGCGGCTGCGGCGGCGCGCGGTATCCCAGTGTATAACGTCCCCGACTATTGCATCGACGAGGTGGCCGATCACACGCTGGCCCTCATCCTGTCGCTGACACGCCAGACGGTGCGCCTGACGGTGGGCATCCGCGCGGGTCGCTGGGGCAGCCCGCCCGCGATCGAGAATTTCTGGGCGTTGCGCGATATGACCATCGGGGTCGTCGGGTGCGGGCGCATCGGGCGCGAGGTCATCCGGCGCCTCCTCCCGTTCAAGGCGCGTATCCTGGCCTATGACCCGCTGCTCTCGGCCGACGACGCGCGCGCGCTGGGCTGCGAACGCGCGCCGCTGGAGCGGCTGTGGGCCGAGAGCAGCGGGTCACCTTGCACCTGCCAAGCACCGCCGAAACGCGCGGCCTCGTCGACGGCGACACGATCGCGCGGATGAAGGACGGCGCACTGTTGGTCAACGTCGCGCGCGGCGCCATAGTGCGGACGCCCGCGCTGATCGAGGCCCTGCGCGGCGGCAAGATCGGCGGCGCGGCCCTGGACGTGGTCGACCCCGAGCCTATCGACGATGATAGCCCGCTGCTCGAGATGGACAACGTGGTCATCACCAGTCACATCGCGTCGGCAAGCGTGCGCACGGGACAGGCGTTGCGCGCGCGGGTGACCGACATCGTGGCCGGAGCGGTACGCGGGGACGCCTTACCTCCCAGTGTGAACGGGGTCGCGGCGCCGCGTGGCTAGGCGGCGCGACCCCGTTCACACTGGGAGGTAAGGCCGTGGGCAGGCCGATGAACGCCGGCATAGTGACGGGATGAGTGCGATGAGTACGGACATGTTCGACCTCTCCGGCAAGGTGGCGTTGGTCACGGGGGCGGGGGCGGGGGGCGGCCTGGGTCACGCCATGGCCGTGGGGCTGGCGGCCGCCGGCGCCGATGTGCTGGCCGCTGATATCGACCGCGAGGGCGCCGACGCGACGGCCGAGGAGATTCGTGGACGGGGCCGGCGCGGCGTGGCCGCCGTCTGCGACAACTCCCGCCCGGACGATATCCGGGCCCTCTTCGCGACGCTCGACCGCGAGTTCGGCCACATCGACATCCTGGTCAACAATGCTGGTATCGGCGCGCGCAAGCGGCCCGAGGACCTCAGCCTCGACGAATGGCATCGCGTCCTGTCCATCTCGCTGACGGGAACATTCTTGTGCTCCGTGGAAGCGGGCAAGCGCATGATGTCCCGCGGGCGCGGCGGCAGCATCATCAACATCAGTTCCATCGCGGGCAGTTCGGCGCTGGGGCGGGGCAACCTCGTCCACAGCGTGGCCAAGTCGGGGGTCAATCAGCTCACGCGTGAGCTGGCCGTCGAATGGGGTCCGCATCGCATCCGCGTCAACGCCATACAGCCGGCGCAGATTCGCACCACGGGATGGGGAACGATCGAGGCGTCGACAGGCTGGAATTATCCCGCTTTCGAGCAACACCTGCTCCAGGGCATCCCGCTGGGGCGGCTGGGCGAACCGGCGGATCTCGTCGGCCCCGCCATTTTCCTGGCCTCCGACGCGGCCGCTTTCGTCAGCGGGCACCTCCTGGCCGTGGATGGCGGCAATCTGGCCCTGAACGCGGGCGGCCACATCGCCTGGCCGGCCATGAGGGCCGGCCATGAGGGTGGCGACGCATGACGAGCCAGGGGTCGGGGCGGCGGGCGACTCCTCGGGTCCGTCGTAGGCGGGCGGACGGCGTGCCTGACGGGAGAGTATACTGTCTACAGTTAGCACCTCGTCGTCACGCCCACTGTGAGGCGCAAGAGGCGTGGGCTGATAGAGTTGAGTAGGTCGTAAAGAAGATGAACGCACCGCGTATAGAGGTCGTGAAGCCGGAAGCCCTGTGGCACAGGGTCGTGGAGGCGATGCGACGCGCCATTGTGGTCGGCGAATTGGCGCCCGACGCCCATCTGAAAGAGCCGGTGCTCGCCGAGATGTTCGGCGTGAGCCGGCTGCCCGTGCGCGAGGCGATCGCACAGCTCGAGCGCGAGGGTCTGGTGCGCATCGAACCCCGTCGCGGCGCCTACGTGGTCGGCGTCACCGAGCAGGACATCCACGACATCTACGAGTGCCGCCTGCTACTCGAGACGTACGCCATCGAGCGAACGGCACGGCATATCGATGCGGAGGGCGTGGCCGCTCTCAACGCGCTGATCGCCCGCATGGAGGCGGCGATGGCGGCGGGGCAGGTGCGGACGGTGGCGGCATTGGATATGGCGTTCCATCGCCTCATCATCGGTCTGTCGGGCAACCGCGCCCTCTCCAATGCCTGGGAGCCGCTTGCCCCTTTGATCGAAACGGCCCTGGGCATCGCCGAAGACACCGTCGAGGACCTGCCGCGGGCGGTGCATGGGCACCTCGATATTGTGGCTGCCCTGGCCCGGCACGACGTCAGAGCGGCGGCGGAGTTGCTGCGCGACCACTTGCCCGGCGGCGAGAGGCTGGTCCATGACGCTATCAGGAGCGGACGCGCCAGGTACGACCATGCTCTACGGGCATAGCAGAAGAGTAGCGCGCCGCGGTTTGGTGGCCGGCGGCGCGGGCCGCCGCCATGACGGGCGCGGGCCCGCGACGCGGAAGGAGAACGACCACACATGGTAAGCGCACCGAGCGTCCCTCTGACCCAGACGGAGGTGCTCTCCCTGTATCGGCACATGCTGCGGATCAGGCGCACCGAGGAGCAATTGGTCAGGGCACACCAAAAAGGGTTAATCCCCGGAGCCTGCCACACCTATATCGGCCAGGAGGCGGTGGCGACGGGCGTCTGCGCCCATCTGCGCGCGGACGACGTCATTTTCAGCACGCACCGGGGACATGGCCACGCGCTCGCCAAGGGGGTCACGCCCCGCGCGCTGATCGCCGAGTTGCTGGGGCGCTCCACGGGCGTGTCGCACGGACGCGGGGGCAGCATGCATCTGTTCGCGCCGGAGATCGGCCTGATGGGCACCAGCGGCATCGTGGGCCCGAGCATGCTGATGGCGACGGGGGCGGGATACACCTTCAAGATGATGGGGACGGACCGCGTCAGCGTGGCCTTCTTTGGAGACGGTGCGGTCAACAACGGCGCGTTCCACGAGGGCATCAACATGGCCGCTATCTGGGATCTGCCCGTGATCTTCGTCTGCGAGAACAACCTCTACGCGACGGAGGTGCCGTTTGCCTCGGTGGCGCGCAACCCGCACGTGGCCGAGCGGCACACCGCCTATGGCCTGCCCGGCGTGTCCGTCGACGGGAACGATGTCATCGCCGTCTACCAGGCGGCCGAAGAGGCGGTGCGTCGCGCGCGCGCCGGCGCGGGTCCGACGCTCCTGGAATGCCGGACGTATCGCACGCGGAGCCATTCCGAGGGCATGCGCGACGTCGGCTATCGTACTCAGGAGGAGGTCGGCGAGTGGAAGGCGCGCAGCCCGATCACGCGTCTGAAGGAGCAAGCGATCTCCGACGGCACGGTTCGCGCCGCCGACATCGAGCTGGTCGAGTCGGAGGTGACGGCCGAGGTCGAGGAGGCCATGCAGTTCGCCATAGACAGCCCGTGGCCCGACGCGGCCACCGTGCTCGACCATGTCTACAGCAACGGCGCCGGGCTGGGGGCATGATGCGTGAGCTGACGTTTACCGCCGCGGCGCGCGAAGGACTGTCCGAAGAGATGGCCCGCGATCCCGCGGTGTTCGTCATGGGGGAAGGGATCGGCGAGCGGGGCGGCAACTGGGCCACCACAGTCGGCCTCTATGAGACGTATGGCCCCTGGCGCCTGCGCGATACGCCCATCTCCGAGCGCGGATTCACGGGGCTGTGTACCGGCGCGGCCCTCGTCGGCGGGCGCCCCGTCGTCGACTTCATGTTTCTGGATTTCCTGCTCGACGCCATGGGTGAGATCATCAACCAGACATCCAAGATGCAATATATGAGCGCGGGGCGGCTGACGATGCCCCTTGTGTTCCGGGGCTGCATCGGCGTCGGCTTCGCGTCGGCGACGCACCACTCCGGCAACTACTATCCCATGCTGGCGCGCGTTCCGGGGCTGCGCGTCGTCGTCCCGGCGACCCCGCGCGACGCCAAGGGCCTGCTCAAGACCGCGATCCGCTCGGACGACCCCGTCTTCTTCCTGGAGCACAAGGCCGTGCTCAATCTCAAGGGGCCCGTGCCGGAGGAGGAGTATCTGATCCCGTTCGGTGAGGCCGCCGTCATCCGTGAGGGGAGCGACGTGTCCGTGGTCGCGGTCGCCCTGATGGTCCACCGCACGCTCGGGGCGGCCGCCTCGCTGACGCGGGAAGGCGTCTCCGTCGAGGTGATCGATCTCAGGTCAATCGCGCCCCTGGACATCGAGACGATCCTGGCCTCGGTCCACAAGACGGGGCGCTTGCTGATCGTCGACGAAGACTACGGCCCCTTCGGCGTTGGCGCCGAGATCGCGGCCCAGGTGATGGCTCGCGCCTTCGACGATCTGGATGCGCCCGTCGCCCGCTTGAATGGCGCCTTCGCGCCAGTGCCCTACAGCCCACCGCTGGAGGCGGCGATGCAGCCCGACCTGGCGCGGATCGAGCGGGCTATCCGTGATGTGCTGGCCGAGTAGCGCCGGCGGACGTGGGATGTGACGTGAGGAGAGAGGACGTCGTGGCGATAGAGGTTGTGATGCCGCGCCTGGGCTGGACCATGGAAACGGGCGTCGTGGCGGAGTGGCTCAAGAAAGACGGCGATACGGTCCAGGCGGGCGAGGTCATCTTCACGGTCGAGAGCGACAAGGCGGTGCAGGAGGTCGAGGCCCTGGACAGCGGGGTCTTGCGCATCCCCCCGGACGCAGCGCCCGCCGGTGCCTCCGTCCCCGTCGGGAGCGTCGTGGCGTACCTCGTCGCGCCGGGCGAGGCCGGCAGCCCCGCGCCCGGCAACGCCGACAACCCCGCGCTCAGCGATGCGGATGGTCCCACGACGATGGATGTGGATAGGGAACAAGCCCCTGGCCCCGACCCGGAGCTAGGGCTGGACGCGCCGGCCACACCGACCGTTGACGCCGACCGCCCGGCGGGGCTCGACGCGCCGGGCACACCGGCGGTCGCCGCTAACAACAGGCGCGTCCCGGATGTGGTCGGGACGACCGGGCTGGCCGGCTTGACCGGGGTGGCCGCCAGCCCGCGGGCGCGGCGCGTGGCGGGTGAGCTCGGCGTCGATTGGATGGCCACCACCGGCACCGGCCGCTCGGGGCGTATCGTCGAGCGTGACGTGCGGGCCCTGGCGGAGCGGACGAGCCAGGCGGCGCGCGCCCGGGTCACGCCGCTCGCGCGACGTCTGGCCGCGGAGACCAACGTGGACCTCGCGGCATTGGAAACGCGGCGGCCGGGCCAGCGCATTGCGCGCGCCGACGTCGAGGTGGCCGCGCGGAATGGACACGACGGGCGGGACGAATACGACGGGCGTGAGCAGTTGGCCGGCACCGCGGAGCCCGCGCCGACGACGGGTCTCCGGGAGCCGTTGAGCCATATCCGGCGTATCACCGCGCAGCGCATGGCGGGGAGCGCGCACACTACGGCGCCCGTGACGCTGACGACCGACGCCGACGCGACCGCATTGGTGGAGGTGCGCAACCGCATCAAGACTGCCCTCGCAGGGTCCGACCTGCGCGTCCCCACGTACAACGACCTCTTGACGCGGCTGGTGGCGCTCACGCTTCTCCAGCAGCCCTGGATGAATTGCTCCCTGGAGGACGACGCTATCGTGCGGCACGAGGGGGTACACGTGGGCCTCGCCGTCGACACGGAGCGCGGCCTGTTCGTGCCCGTGATCCGCGACGCGCACCTCAAGTCGATCCAGCAGATCGCGACGGAATCGGCGCGCCTGGTCGCCGCGGCGCGGGCCAGCCGCGCGGGCGCGGACGACCTGCGCGGGGGCACGTTCACCATCAGCAATCTGGGCATGTACGAGATCGACGCCTTCACCCCGATCATCAACTTACCCGAGTGCGCCATCCTTGGCGTCGGCCGCATCGTCGCGCGCCCTATCGTCGTCGACGAGGAGACCGAAGAGGTGGCGGTGCGCCGGATGATGGCGCTGAGCCTAACGTTCGACCATCGCGTCGTCGACGGCGCGCCGGCCGCCCGCTTCCTACAGCAGGTCAAGCGCTGGGTGGAGCAGCCCTACGCCTGGCTGACCCAGTAACGGACCGCCCGCTAAAGCAGGCGACTTTCGCGGGAAGGCTGTATCAGGGTAGGGGTATATTGTATACGCCCCTACCAGCGGGAACCGCCCGCGCGGCTCTCATGCCCTACCAGCGGGAACCGCCCTCATCAGTTCGTGGCGTCGCAACGCGGCCACGATGGCGCGCTGCTGGTCGGCGCTCGGGGCAACCCAGGGTGCGGCCGGCTGTCCGTTGCCGATGCCAAGCGCCGCGCTCGCGGCGTACAACCCCGCTAGCCCCAGCTCACGCACCAACGAAGACCAGAGGTCGGTGATACGTTCCTGGAGCTGCCGGCAGGCCGCGGCGTCATCATGCGCCCCAGCCCGCACCAGATCGACAAACAGGCGCGGCGCCACGTTGGCCAGACCGGCGATGACGCCATCGGCGCCCAGCAGCATGCAAGCGGCCATCACGCGCTCATCGCCCTGCAGCACACAAAAGTCCTGCCGCTCGCGCTTGATGGCCAGAAAGTCCTGAAAGGTCGCCAGGTTGCCCGATGAATCCTTGACGCCGACGACCCGCGGCTCGCGCGCCAGGGCAGCCACCGTCCGGGGCAGCCAGGAGTGAACGGTGCATTGCGGGATGTTGTAGAGCAGGACGGGAAGGCTCACCGCCTCCAGCACCGCCTCCACGTGACGGTGTTGGTCGTCGCCGGTGACCGTGAAGTAGTACGGGGATGCCACGACGATGGCGTCGGCACCCTCGGCCTCGGCCTGACGGGCCGCCTCACAGGCGGGGCCGGTCGACGGCAGCATCACACCGGCCAGCACGGGGACTTTCCCTGCCGCGCACCTGACGACCGCGCCCACGACCTCGCCGCGTTGCGCCCCGGTGAGCCAAGGACCCAGTCCGCAGCCGCCGGCCACGAACAAACCGCTGCAACCCGCCGCCAGCGTATAGTCCACCAGGGACGCCACGGCCGCTGGGTCGACGCGCCCCGTGTGATCGAGAGGTGTTATCAGCGGCGGGACCACCCCGGCAAGTTGCTCTGCCCACCTCCAGGCGCCGCGCTTATTTCCGCTATCGTCCATCGCTCCTCCTCCATCCTCTCCCTGAACTCGCGGAACCACACAACGCACGGCTGACGGCAACCGGCGCTTGACCTAGCGCCCGCCGTTTTTGTTATACTGTTGACAGTATTGCGCCGCTGCTGGCAGTATCATAGCCCCGCCGCCCATCACCTGTCAATGGGGGCGGCGACGCTAGGTATAGTCCACGCTTGTGAGGCCGAGCGCCGTTCCTGATAGGGTCTCGCCCCAGGCGCACCCTCGCATAGGAGGATCACCATGGCCGGCTCACCCACGATCGACGCCCTCGCCGCGCGCGTCGCGCGCGAGGAGGCGCCGCCCGACCACGTCGTCGCGTGGTGGCTTGGCGGGTCGGGCTTCATCTTCAAGACACCGGGCGGCACCCAGGTGTAGTAGGCCTAGAATAAGCGTCGCTGTGTGCGACACGAAGTCGCACCGATAGAGTAGTGTAGGAAGGAAAGCTACACTCAGGCGAGTGTCTAACGCCTGTTCCCACCCTTGCGTGCGTCGCCGGCAACGGCGGGGTGCGAAGCCAGGGGGAACGCCTAAGGAGAGGTCTACCCATCAGATCGAACCGGGCTAGGGAAAGCGTGGACGGGTGAACGTGAGTGAATCCTCGACGAGGCTTCGTTAGCTTTAGTCGCCGGAACGATGGGTACCCAAGACGGCGATCATGGGGCAAGGCACGAGAATCGCAGCTTTCTCGTGCGCGGACACCAGCCCCCGGAGTAGAGAGGACACCCACCCCACGCGCATCTCAGCGGTGCGGAACGTGATAACCCCACTGGTGTCTGGCAGCGGCCAGTAGGTCATCCGTAAGGAGGGGACAAGCCGCCAGGGGGAGGAGGATGGTCGAAGAAGCGAACGCCACCATGTCGAAAGGCAACGGGAATCCATAACCGGGTGGATAGGGCGGATGCCCACGCCGAAAGGCGGCTGACGTCGACCAGGTGAGTCACCCGAAGAGCGCGGCGACGAGTGCACATCGAAGGACAAGTTAGATGCAGATTCCTGCAAACGGACCGGAGAGGCAGACCGACTGGACGAGCGTCGACTGGCGCGCGGCCAACCGGCATGTGCGCACTCTGAGGCGGCGTATCTTCCGGGCGACTTGCTTGAGCCGTGTACGGTGCAAGTCGTACGCACGGTTCTGAGGGGAGAGGGGCGTAGTGATGCGCTCCTCTTACCCGACCACCAGGGCCAAGGTAACTTTATAGACAGCCACTCAAGGTGTTGATTAAAGTGCCGGTTGTACTGCTGGACGTAGCACTTGAGACTTTGCGACGGCCAGTAGCACAGTGCAGAGCCATGATCGACCGGCCCTTATCCTGAATAAGTACCGACACTGTCCATTCCCGGCACTTTGACGACAACCTTGAGCCTCTCCCTATAAAGCTAGTTTGCCCCTGGTCTCAGCTTCGCTCTTTCTAGGCCTTATCCGTGC
>JAABUQ010003279.1_pt1 | contig 30023 bp, 34 predicted proteins | sample 5560001 | NCBI WGS metagenome assembly JAABUQ01 (sample SAMN10711888, study PRJNA513371) | rock metagenome | isolation source: Antarctica rocks | place: Antarctica: Victoria Land, Finger Mt nord | collected 2015-12-18 | reverse complement strand
CGGCCGCTGGTCATCGGCGTCGGGGCCTACGTCGCCGCGTCGCTGGCCTGCGCCCTCGCGCCCTCGGTCCTGACCCTGATCGCACTGCGCTTCATCCAAGGCCTGGCCGGCGCGGCCGGGATCGCCCTCTCACGCGCCGTCGTCCGCGACCTGCGCTCCGGCGCCGCGGCGGCGCGCCTGTTCGCCGGGCTGCTGCTGGTCAACGGCCTCGCCCCGATCCTCGCCCCCATCCTTGGCGGCCAGCTGCTGCGCACCACCGACTGGCGCGGTCTGTTCGCCGTACTCGCTGGAATCGGCGCCCTGATCTTGGCGGGCACCCTGGCGTTCGTCCCGGAGTCCCACCCGCCCGCGCTGCGCCGCACCGGCGGCCTGGCCGACACGCTGCGCGTGTTCCGACAGCTGCTCGGGCAGCGGCGCTTCGTGGGCTGCACACTGGCCAGCGGCCTGGCGTTCGCGGCGATGTTCGCCTACATCGCCGGCTCACCGTTCGTGCTGCAAGACATCTACTCGCTCTCACCGGCCCAGTTCAGCGCCGTCTTCGCCGCCAACGGACTGGGCATCATCGTGGCCGGGCAGCTCAGCTCACCGCTGATCGCCCGGGTCGGGCCGCGTCCCGTCCTCGGCGCCGGCCTCCTCACCGGCGCCGCCGGCGGCATCATGTTGCTGGCCGTCGTGCTCCTCGGCGGAATCGGGCTCGCCGGCATCCTGCCGGCGCTGTTCCTGGTCGTGTCCAGCATCGGAGTCGTGTTCCCCAGCGGAACCGCCATCGCACTGGAGGGCCACCCGTCCACGGCCGGCAGCGCCTCCGGGCTCCTGGGCCTCGCCCAATACGCCATCGGCGCGATCAGCGCCCCCCTCGTCGGCGTCGCCGGCAAAAGCACCGCCCTGCCCATGGCCATCGTGATCGTCACCTGCGGCCTCGGGGCCGTCGTCGCCTTCCATCTGCTCGTCCGGCCGCAGACCACCTGACCCCGCCGGCCTCCCGGGGCGACGCAACCCCCACCAAAGTGTCACGCTCCCGCAGCTGACGCTCAACCATGACCAGGGATCTGTCACAGGTCGCCATCTCACTTGGGCGCCGACCGGGTCTTCCCAGCCTCTCACCCAGCGAGTCAGCCCGCCGAGACGTCCGCAGACAGCCAAGCCTCGGCGAGCACGGGCGTTCGGGCGGCGAGCCGCTGCGCGGCTGCGTGGTCACGGCCCCACACGGCTGTCTCGGGTGGGCAGCAGTTCGACGGCGGCGAGAGTGCTGAGCGTAAGGTCGGCCTGCACGCCGGTCCCCAGGACGGCCAGGCGTCGCGGCAGCCGCGAAGCGGTGAGGTGCCGGACCGCGACGGTGGTGGTTGCCGCAGTACGGACGTCGGTGAGCCAGCCGTGGTCGAGCAGTACCGCGCGCAGTCGCCCGGTGTCCTGGTCGAGGATGAGCATCGCACCGTCGCCTGCGGTAGCCCGCGTCTGGGCTTGCCCGGGAAGCCGCTGGCGACCTTGACGATGGCGGGTTGGTCGGGGCCGAGCTGACCCGACTTGACGTGCACCTCGCCGGCGAGCAGGTCAAGCCCGGTAGGGGTGGCTGTAGGACGGTGCGACGGGCAAGCGCGCGGAAGGCTGCCTCGACTGCGGTGACCGTCTCGGGCAGGGTCACCGCCGGCGAACACCAGGACGTCGTCTGCATCGCAGCGGCTGTAGGTGGACGCGATCGCCGTGCGCAGCCGGTTGCTGCCCCAGGTCTCCACGTAGCCCAGAGGCAGCGCGGCGAACTCGTCCCTCTCGGCCTCGGTGCCCAGCGCCAGCAGCTCTGCCACCGTCAGCGTCTGGGCGTCCGACGCCGTCAGGTGGTACTTCGCCGCGAACTCCCAGTGAGAGAAGTACGCCTCCAGCCGGAACTCCGGCAGCGGCACCCGCATGCGCTCACCCCTTCCGGACGGCGGTCAGGCCCGGTGCTGCGCCTGCGGCCACGGAGCGGGCGGTCTTGAGCAGGCTGTACACGGTGGCCCGGGACACCCCGAGTGCGGCCGCAACATGACCGGCAGCGTGTCGCACGCCGAACACACCCTTTCCGTCGAGCACCCGCACCAACTCCCGGCGCTGCTCCAGGCTCAGGCGCGCTCGCGGTACCTGCGCGGTCCGACACCAGTCGTCAACCAACGCGTTGACCTCCTCACGCCAGTCGCGCTCGAAAAGTGCCGCGGGCCGCGGCTCGACCGCGGCTGCGACGGTGTCTTGGAGCTTCACGGCGCGGGGGCTGGCGGATCTCCGGGGCTTCTCGAAGGTGTGCGGCGCCGAGCTGGAGCTCGACCGGTCTTCGGGACGCTTCACCCGTCGGGTCGCTCGTCACTTCCAACCCGAGGACAAGGTTGCATTCGTGGCCGAGCATTGTCGTTCGATCGGGGATCGAGATGGAGCAGGTCGTGGCGATCGGTGACAGTCGGTCAGATCTACCCCTGTTCAGAGCAGTGGGGTTCAGCGTCGCGCTGAACGCGTCAAGCGATGCCCGGTCCGCAGCGAGCGTCGTCGTGGACGGGACCTCCTTCCTGGCGGCGCTGCACGCGGTCCCGGACCTCCTTCGCTAGCCCTCTCAGAGCCGATCGCGCCTCTTGTCGGCCAAACTCAGAGTGGCGGCTGCGCGTCGTCCACGAGGGGCCGGAGGTAGAAGGGCTGCCGGACGCCGGACAGGCCGCGCTACGCGGACGTGATCTTGCGTCTCGGTAGCCGATCAGCTACCGACGCAGGGCCGCAGCGGCGGCCGCCGGAGCTGCAGCATGGCCTCCGGCAGCTCCACCAGGTGCAATTAGCTGCGCTGTGCTCACGACGGTGGCGAACTCGCCGTGCAGGTTGGTGGCGGTTACCCGGGTGAGCTCGTCCGCGGTGACGACACTGCCGTCCGGCGCCGGCCTGTCGAACGTGTGCGTGGCGTCCAGCGCGAGTAGTACCTGGTGGCCGAGGTTGCCGCCCACTCGCGCGGTCGTCTCGCAGCAGTGGTTGGTCGTGATGCCGCTGAGGACGAAGCCGTACAGCTGGCGCTTCCGCAGCCAACCGTCCAGGTCCGGCTGCCCGTGAAAGCAGGAGTTGACGTGCTTGGTCACCAGCAGGTCCGGGTCGCCGATCACGATGGGCTTGAAGTCATTGCCCGGCTGTCCCGGCCGCAACGGCGAGGACACCTCCGTCGAGTCGTGCCGGACGAACACCACCGGCCGGCTGCGGTCGCGCCAGGCCGAGAGCAGCGCCGTGATGTTGTCCTCGCACTCGGGGTTGTTGCGTGGCCCCCAGTACGCGGCTTCGTCGAAGCCGCGTTGCACGTCGACGACGAGCAACGCGAACCGATCAAGGTCCGGGAGATTCATAACAGGCAAGTCCACGCCGCCAGTTTTCTCTCTGTACCCGATCACGCAATCAGTGCACTCGGCAGACGGCAGCCAGCGAGTAGCGGCCTCGTCGCTGACCCCTCAGCGCTTCCCGCCTGATTTCCACAGCGCTACTAGCTACTTCGACCTGAAGAAGTCGAAGCAACTTCCTTTGTAGGACAGGGGTTTTGCTCGGCATGGCAGCGTCGTTGCGGGTCTGAGTGACGAGATCATGGGGTGGTCGCAGGTTGAGCGAGCCCTGGAGTTGGCGATGTTGCGGACCCGAGCAGTTGAGGTGAGCTTGTGGGAGGCGGTGCTGCCGCCAGAGGTGCTGCGGCTGCCCGCGGAACTGGCCCGGGTCGATGCCTTGCTGGACGACCCGGCGTTCTTCGTGCCGTTCGTGGCGTTCTTCGACCCGCGGGTGGGCCGGCCATCTACGCCAATGGAAACCTACCTGCGGTTGATGTTCTTGAAGTTCCGCTACCGGCTGGGCTATGAGAGCTTGTGCAGTGAGGTCAGCGACTCGATAACCTGGCGGCGGTTCTGCCGGATCCCGATCGATGGGAAGGTCCCACACCCCACGACGCTGATGAAGCTCACGACCCGCTGCGGCACCGCGGCGGTGCAGGGCTGCAACGAGGCGCTGCTGGCCAAGGCTGCGGACGCGAAGTTGCTGCGGACCAACCGGGTCCGGGCTGACACCACGGTGGTCTGTGCTGATGTCGCCTACCCGACCGACTCCGGGTTGCTGGCCAAGGCGATCCGCCGGATCGCGGACACCGGCCAGCGGATCCAGGCGGCAGGCGGCGGGACGCGGACCCGGTTGCCCGACCGCAGCCGCGCGGCGGGGAAGCGGGCACATGGCATCGCGGCAAAGCTTCGGCTCCGTTCAGCGCAAGGCCGGGATGAGGCACAGGCCACCGTGCAGCGGATCACCGGTGAGCTCGCGGAGCTGGCCGACCGCGCTGCCAACGACGCCGAGAAGCTCCTGGCGACCGCCCGGCGAGCGCTGCGTCGCGCCAAGGCCAAAGCCGAGGCACTGGCTGCAGCAGGAGGGAAGCACGCAGCCGCGGGTCGGCGGCGAGGCCGACTGCGCCGGGCAGTGAACGACCTGACCGAACTGCTGGAGGTGACCCGTCGGGTCGCGGCCCAGACCCGGCAGCGGGTGGCCGGAACCACCCCGGCGGGAGCGACCCGCCGGGTCAGCCTGCACGACCCGGACGCCCGCCCGATCGCCAAGGGCCAGCTCGGTCCTGTTCGGCTACAAGGCGCAGATCGTCGACAGCGAGGACGGCGTCGTGCTCTCATCAGCGGCGCCCAGGTGACGCTGCGGGCACTCGACATGCTCTTCGGGGCGCTACGCCGCGGCGTGCCCGACCTGTCCGCCGCCGCCGGGGTCTGAAGCAATTTGAGGTACCGCCTGGGTTTTCTCAAGCAGCGCACCCCCGGCGGCGACGTCCAGAAAGCACCACCCTGCCGCCGCGGAACTCCAGACCGTCACCTGAGCCGTCGTCCACCCGCACAGCCGCCGACCGGGCACCGTCTGGCCAATTCGTCGACGGGTGAGCGTGGGTTAGAACTCGGCGTACTCCTCCGGCTCGCCGCCCTGGGCTTAACTCTTGCTGCACTGCCTGGGGTCGCCGTTGCCGTCGATCCAGGTCCTGTTGGCTGTGCCCTCCTCGACGCGGTGCGCGTAGGACGCCACCTTCGCCTCGATCGTGGCCAGCACGTTCTTCAGGTCGGTGAGCTGACTACGCACGCGGGTCTCGTGCTCGCGCTGGAGGCGCAGGCGCTCGTCGACAGTGACGGCCCGGCTCGCGCGAGTGCGGCGAAACGACGAACGTCAGGCAGCGGCATCCCTGTGGACCGCAGCTTCATGCCCACGCGCAGCCAGCCGATCTCCTGTTCGGAGAACAGCCGCCGGTTGGCTGGATCGCGCCGGATCGGCTCGAGGAACAGCCCCTCCTTGTCATAAAAGCGCAGGGTGTGCGCGGACACCCCAATGAGCTCGCTGACCTGACCGATGCTGTAGGTGCGCTCGGTCGACACCGGCTCCATGCCGCCAACCTACGCGCTTGACCTCGAGTGGACTCGAACTCCTAGCGTCGACCTCGGCCCATACCTGCGGCCTCACAGCAGAACCGACATAAGGACCAACATGCCCACCACGTGGTTCATCACCGGCACTTCGTCGGGGTTCGGACGGTTGCTCACTGAGCACCTGCTGGCCCGCGGCGACCGAGTCGCGGCGACCCTGCGCCAGCCCGAGACGCTGGAAGCCCTGCGCGCCGAGCACGGCGACCAGCTCTGGCTCGCGCAGCTCGACGTCACCGACACCGAGCAGGTGCACCGGGTCGTGACGAGCGCCTTCCACGAGTTCGGCACCATCGACGTCGTGGTCAACAACGCCGGCTACGGCGTCTTCGCCTCCGTCGAGGAGGCGACGGACGAGCAGATCCGCCGGGTAATCGACACCAACCTGCTCGGTTCGATCCACATAATCCGCGCGGCGCTGCCGCACCTGCGCTCTCAGGGACACGGACGGATCCTGCAAGTCTCGACCGCTGGCGGGCAGACGACCTACCCCAACTTCGGCTACTACCACGCCTCCAAGTGGGGCATCGAAGGCTTCTGCGAGACGGTGGCCCGCGAGATCGCTCCCTTCGGCATCAGCCTGACCATCGTCGAGCCCGGTGCGACGCCCACCGGGTTCGGCCACTCCCTCGACACGGCGCCGGCCATGCCGGAGTACGAGAACACCCCGGCCGGCGACGTCCGACGCGCGATCGCGAGCGGCACCCTGGACCTGCCCAGCGACCCGCACAAAGTCGCAGAGGCAATGATCCAGCTCGTCGATGCCGGGCAGACGCCGTTGCGTCTGCCCCTCGGACCCGACACCTACAACGACGTGCGGGCAGCACTCGTCGCCCGGCTCGCCGAACACGACGCGCATCGCGATGTCGCGTTCTCCGTCAAACGGGACAAGCTCACGTAGCCGGAGCCGGCGCTGCCAAGACCTGCAGGCAACAGCGCACGTCCGCAGCCGCCGCGGCGGCATCGCCCGCGCTAGCCACCCGTCGTCGGCACCACTTGCTGTCGACTTGGTGGGACGGCGGAGCGAGCCTGGCAATGCCGGTCGCTGGCCACCCGCCGCGGCGGCCGATTAAGCTTGATTCACCGTCTGACCTCTGGGGATCATAAGGGTCTTGTGATCTTGACGGCTGCAGGGTGCGGGTGCGTCGAAGTGGCCGGGCGGACCGGCTCTCCACGACGTTCTCGGTCGGGTCCTGTCGGACGGGTAGGTCGGTCAAGCGGCGGCGGTGGGCTGTTGGCCGCTGTGGCGATCTGCTCCCATTCCTTGTGCCAGGGCCGCCATCCGGTGGGCAGGTGCAGCGTCAGCCGTCGGGCGGAGCGGGCGAGCCGGCCGGGGACGGTGATCAGTTGCGCCCGGATCGTGCCGGTGGTGGCCTTGGCGTGGAAGGCGAACGCGAGCGCGCCGGCGGCACGGGTGAGGTTTGAACGCCACCGCCGCGCAGACCAGCCAGGCACTGTTGGCCCAGAAGTGCCGGACGGCAGGTGGGCCAGCGGCCCGTTCTTGAGGTCGGCGATGACCTGCTCGACGATGGCGTGGGCGCGGTGGGCCTTCTCGGCCGCCAGCATCGGCAGCTGGCTGTTGGTGAACACCGCGTGGTAGCGGTAGGCAGTGAACAGCTCGCTCTGGTGATCGGGGTTCATGTCCTTGACCCGGCGCAAGATCAGCCGGCCGGTGACGTGGCTGGCCTTGGGCTTGCTGGTAAACGCGGTGTAGCCGACCTCGGTGAGCCGCGTTGCTCGACGTCGCGTTCGAGACGACACAAACGTTCGTCGACGTGCTCGACGCGGGCGTTTTGCGCTGGTACCCGGACATCTGCTTCGTCGTGGCGCATTGCGGTGCGGCTCTGCCCGCGCTGTCGGGACGGCTCATGCTCCTCGGGCTGAAAGCTGGTTGCCGAACCCACACAAGATCACCCCAAGCAAGCTGGTGACCCACCTGCACCGGCTGCATCTGGACACCGCGGCTACAAGCCCGACGGCGCTCGCCGCCGCACTGCAATGACCACCCCCGAGCGGCTCGTGTATGGCTCGGACTGCGGGGTGCCCCGTACCACGGACGCGACCATGGACGCGAACCTTGAGGCGCTGCTGGCCTACCCGGACCTGTCCCCCGAGCAGCTGACCGGCATCGGCAGGCGGGCCTTCACGCTCTTCCCCAAGGCGGCTGACCGGTGAGTCCCCCATCGGTCAGCCCGGGGAGCCTGTGTCGAGCGAGTGCCGGAGCCGGTATGAGTTCCAGCGTGGCGGCAACGAGCTCCTCATCCTCACGCCGCCAACATCAGTAGACGTCCAGGGCCTTTGATCGATCTACGGGTCGTAGCTCACTGTCTCGCAAGAGGAACGACCAACGTCGCTGATCGCGCGCGGCACTACATTCGCGTTTCCGCGTGTCCCGCAGCATCCTTGGAGGTCCCGTGCTCGCCGCGCTCTACCGCTCGGTTGGTCCGTCGTCCGTCCTGTCGGTGGAGCAGGTCGACACCCCGCCCGTCGGACCCGGTGACATTCGCGTGCGGATGCGTGTCGCCGGAGTCAACCCCACCGACTACAAGGCTCGCCTGCGCATCGCCGCCGAGCCCTTCCAGATCCCCGGTCACGACGGTGCCGGGCAGATCGTGCAGGTCGGCGAGGGCGTCGACCCGCAGCGGGTGGGTCAGCGCGTGTGGGTGTGGTTCGCCGCCGCGCGCGGACGACGCTGGGGCACCACGGCGCAAGAGACCGTCCTGCCCGCGCGGCAGGTCGTGCCGCTGCCCGAGGGTGCCTCTGACGACCTGGGCGCCGGGCTGGGCATCCCGGCGATGACGGCTTGGCACTGCTTGTTCGCCGACGGGCCGCTGGACGGCAGGACCGTGCTGGTCGCCGGCGGCGCGGGCGCGGTCGGCAGCGCCGCGGTGGCGCTCGCACGGCGCGCCGGTGCTCATGTCGTCGCCACGGCATCGGCGGCCAAACTCGAGCAGGCACGCGCCTACGGCGCGCACATCGCGGTGGACCGGGCAGCGCCGGACCTGGCCGAGCAGGTGAAGGCGGCCGCGCCGCAGGGCGTGGACCGCGTCGTCGAGCTAGCCCTGGGGGCGAACCTGCCGCTAGACCTGGAGGTGCTCGCGCCACGGTCGACGGTGTCGACCTACGCCGACGACGTGCTTTCGGACCTGCCCGTGCGCCAGCTCATGACCGCCAACGCCCGGCTCGCCTTCGTCTTGGTCTACGGGCTGTCCGACGACCAGCTCGACGCGGCGGTCCAGGGCGTGTTTGCGGCGGTGGCGGACGGCTCACTGCGCCCGCAGCCGCCGCTGCGCTTCCCGCTCGAGCAGATCGCACAGGCCCACGACCTCGTCGAGGCCGGCGCACCCGGCAAGGTGCTGGTCGACCTGCCCTGAGTGAGCCCAGGCGTGGAACCGCCGCCGCCGGCCGGTGCGGGCGGCGGCTGCAGTCAGATCCCGGCGGCGGCTGCAGTCAGATCCCGGCGGCGGTTGCGGGGCGTTGCGTGGGCGGCGGCGCGGGGTACCACTCCTCGGGCTCGGGGAACTCGAAGCCTTCGGGGAAGTGGTAGGTCTCAAAACAGGTGGTCGTGGTCGCCTCGGTGTCGAAGAAGGCGAAGGAGTTCTCGCCCAGCCATCGGCCGGACTGGACCGGCTCCAAGCCTCGGGCGGCGAAGCTTTCGATGCGCTTCTCCCAGGGTGCGCCGTCGCAGTCGAAGGCGAGGTGGTGGACGCCCTCGCCGTGGGCGTCGAGGAACTCCCTCATGATTGTGCGGCCGGACAGCGGCTGCATGATCTCCCATGTGAGCCCTGAGTTCCGGGCGAAGCAGACTTTCAGGCTGAAGGCGCTGGCTTCGCCCCGGTAAGTGGGGTCGGCCAGGCTGCGGTCGTCGAAGGTGTAGACCCGGAACGGGCCGATTCCGAGCCCGACCAGCCCCGCCATGGTGCGGCGGTGGTCCTCGGTGACAATGCAGACTTCGGTGATGCCACCGAGAAAGGCGTTGCTCAGGGCGGTCTCGCTGAGCACTGTCGGCAGCGGCAGCGGTGAGCGGCCCGACGCCGCGGGCGCGCCCGCCCCTGAAACTCTCCCGGACAAGAAGACGTGCTCCCCCTTGTCCCGGTTCACCGCTGCAGCCTAGATCGAGGCGCCGACAGGCGGCCGGTAGGCGGCCCGTGCGCATGACTACACCGATCGTCTTGTCGATCAAACCTCCTCGACCGACTGGTCGTCGAGCTGGTCGGCGGGCGCCGCCAGACGCAAGCCACAGTCCGCGACCGACGTCCGAGAAGGCGAACCGCTTTCGGGACTCCGCTGACTGGGCGACATTGCGTACGCATAGCGGGACAACTCCCCCAGCCCCAGGTACACATCGAGCATGGACCTCCGCCTCGCTGCGACTGCTGCTGCGGCCCTCGCCACGGCCGCAGCGTGTAGCTCGGGAGCAGTGCACCAACCCTCAGCCGCCCCGCCACCAGACAGCACCGCACCGGTCCCCGCATCGACCGCGCCGCACACCACCGTGCCGACCCGGCCGCCGGCTCCAGCCGCCTCGTCCACTCCGCGCCGGCTCGGCTTCCAGGGCGCCCCTTTGGAGCGCCACTGCCACACCTCACAGCTGGCGATGACTGACGACGGCGGCCAGGGCGCCGGCGGATCGTTCTACGGCCGCGTGGTGTTCCGCAACATCAGCGCCGGGCCATGCACCCTGCTCGGGTTCCCTGGCCTACAGCGCCTGGACTCCGGCCACGGCCCGCTGCCGACCAAGACCGTGCGCAGCTACGGGCCGCCCAAGCTCGTCACCCTCAGCCGGCAACAGAAGGCGTACTTCGCCTACAACTACATCGAGAACCCGCTGGGCAACCAGTCGTGTTCGGACTACACCCCGGCGTCCTACGTCCAGGTGACCCCGCCGGACGAGACCGACTCGATCACCATCCGCTCGCTGATGCGCCCATGCCGCCCCGGCGGCGAGATCGACGTCTCTGCCCTCCGGGCCGATGACGGCAAGCCACGGACAAGTTGACCTGTGACCGCTCCCCGGGTGTTCCAGCTCCGCGCCGCGCTGCGGATCCTGACCACCGTCGTCTTCGCCGCCCTTGCGGTCGCGGCCGTTGCATTGGTTGTCGCCGAAGCGACCCGGGTTCGAAGTGCACCGCCGCTGTGGTTCGCCGCCCTGTGGCTTGCCGCCCTGGGGTGGAACATGTACTTGTTCCTGTTCCGGGTCTGCGACCGGTTCGAGATCACCGACGTGGACCTACGCTGGCACGCACCGCTGCGCACCGGTGAGCTGGCCCTGGCCGAACTGACCGAGCTGCGCCCGACGCGCCTGGCTCCGCAGGTACTGGTCATCTGTAGCCGCGACGGCCGCAAGATGCTTGTGCTACGGCAGAAGGGCCTGGGCTCATTCGTCACAGCGCTGCAGTCCGCCGCGCCGCAGATGACCGTCCGCGACGGGTTCTACGGACGTCTCGCCGAGCGGATGCCCGGGCCGCGGCTCTGGAGGTGACAGAACGACTCCGCTCGAGACGCGCGGGACCAAGACCACCCCAAGCGACCGGAGGAGTCAGCTCTCGCGCAATCCGCTGCCGTGTCGTAAGCGAGAACTCACTTCGAGCCTGGCTGCGGTACGAGGGGCAAGTCAAGTTCGGATCTACCCTGGTTGGATGAGTGTGCCGTCCGGCGGGGTCGGGGTTCTCAACATGGAGCCGGGTGCCTGGGCCTTTGCGGGGGTGGCGGAGAGCCTGGCACGGGCACTTCATGTTCCGGTGATCGACCGTCCGGCCCACCGGAACTACTGCTTCTACCGGCCGGCCGATGTCGACGCTTACAGCTTCATCCCTGCCGAGGCGGTTCGGGTGGCCTCGGACAAGCGGCTGCAAGCCGACCTGTTCGCGGGTGCCGGTGTGCCGACGCCCGATACTGCGCTCGTCGCCGACCTGGCCGAGGCCCGTCGCTACGCCCAGCGTCCGGGTCGCTGGGTGCTGAAATATCCGGTGGCCTGCGGCGCCGCCGGCCACCGCTTACTGACCGAAGACACACGACTGCCGAGGGACTGGCCCAAGCCGCTGCTCATCCAGTCGTTCGTCGAGATGGACAGACCGGAGGTGTACCGCCTCTACAGCGCCGCCGGCCGACCGTTCGGCTGGAACGTCCGCCGCTACGGCGACGATGTGCCCGACCCGTCGCCGTGGGTGGCCCACGCTACCGGCGCCGCCTACGAGCTTTTGCGGGTCCCGCCCGCGGGAGCGGTAGAAGCTGCAGCCGCGGCGCTGAACGTTACCGGTCTGAACGACAGCTTCGGCTGCGTCGACCTGCTCCCCAGCCCCAGGGGCTGGCTCGTACTCGAGGTCGGCACCGATGGACCCGACGCCCACGTCGACCGAGCCGTTCCGAAACCTCTGGCAGGCGAGATCAACGACCAGATCCACGTCGCCTTCTGGAACTGGGTCAGCCGCACCTGACCACACCACCCCGGCCGCCTGAGATCGGCACTTCGTGCTGCTCCGGTAACGCGGGTGTCTAGCGGGTGGGAGCACAAGCGAGGACACCGCAGGCCGACCTCAACCGGAAGGCGCACACACACAGCCTTGCTACGCAGCAACGGCGCCCGCGCCCACTGCTCGTCGGTCAACAGCTGATAGCGCGAGATGCCGGCACGATCAACCAGGTCAGGAGCTACACCTGGGGACACGCCCGAGAAGCATCTCCGGCCCGGTTCACCACCGCCAAGCGACGGGTGGGTGTGTCATGCGTCCTCAAGTGGGGGGGTCTCGCTACAGTTCCGGCCTGAGGCGGCCTTGGTCAACATCGCGTGCAGCGAGGCTCGCTCGCTGGCGGTGAGGGTCCCGATGCTTTCGGCCAGGACGCCGTCGACAATGCCCGATCCAGCCTTGTAGGCGGCCTCTCCCTCGCTGGTCAGGCGGTGGCGAACGGCGCGGCCGGGACCGTCGACGCGGGCCAACAAACCGCGGTCGACCATCCGTTTGGCCAGCTCGCCCATCGACTGGTCGGTCTGGAACGTCTGCACCGCGAGGTCGTGCAGAGATGCGTCGGGTTCGCGGTGCAGGTCACGTAGTACGTCCCACTGGGGAAGAGATAGCCCTACCTGCACGCGCAGGCGGCGATTGGCCGCGCGGTGATGCCTCCACTGCAACTGTTTGACGGCGAGGCCCACGTCCTGCATCGACGGTCTCATGGCGGGCCACGATAGGCAACCCAACCCCTCGGGATCAAGTTCCTTGGCTAAGGACCTTGCGCGAGCAAGGACCCTGGTCTAAGGTTCCTGGTATGACGTCGAGCAAGGGGCTGCGAGTAGGCATCGTCGACCTCGGCCCGCTGCCGACGGCCCGCGCCATCGAGCACGCCTTCCTGCTCTTCGCCGCCCTCATGCGGGCCTTCGGACGCGAGTTCAACACCCGCGTCGTCGGTCCCGCCGCCTGGGCCCGGCCCACCACCTCACGAAGGGAAGCATCATGAGCACCACCGTCCCGGCCGGCAGCCTCCGGCCCACCCGCACCACCACCGTGGCGGTCGGGGACATCGAGGTCACGTTCGACGACCACGACCGGACTCGCCCGTTCCTCGTGCTTCACGGCGGTGGAGGCGCCCGCACCGTGCGCGGCTTCGCCGACCTGCTCGCCGAACGCACCCACTCCCGGGTGCTGGTTCCCACCCACCCCGGCTTCGGCGGCACCGCACGGCCTGCCGAGTTGGCGACGACCCGCGATCTCGCCGCCGCCTACCTCGCGCTGCTCGACGAGCTGGACCTCACCGACGTCACCGTCATCGGCAACAGCTTCGGCGGTTGGGTCGCCGCGGAGCTGGCGCTGCTCAACAGCCCGCGGGTCTCAGGCGCGGTGATCGTCGACGGCATCGGTATCGAGGTCGACGGCCACCCGATGACCAGCGTCGGCGGCCTCGCCCCGCCCGATCTGGCAAAGCTGTCGTTCCACGACCCGGCCAAGGCACCACGCCCGCCGGCAGGCGACGGAAGCGGCCCGAGCCCTGACATCGCCGCGCTCATCGCCTACGCCGGCCCAACCATGTCCGACCCCAGCCTGCTAAAGCGGCTGACCGTCCTCGACCTACCGGTCCACGTCGTCTGGGGCGAGAGCGACGGCATCGTCGGCCCCGAGTACGGCAAGGCGTACGCCGACGCCATCCCGATGTCCGCGTTCACCGTGCTGCCCCGCACCGGCCACCTGCCCCAGCTCGAAACACCCGAGGAGCTTCTCGGCGCCATCACCGACCTCGGCCACTAGACACGCCATTCCGTAGACAGGACAACCCTCATGACCACGTCCTTGACCGTCACCCGCATAGCGCACGCCTGCCAGCTGATCGAGATCGGTGACCTACGCGTCCTCACCGACCCCTGGTTCACCCAGACCGCCACCTATCACCAGGGCGAACCAATCGCTTTCGACGTCGCGTCACTCGGCCACCTCGACGCGCTCGTCATCAGCCACGAGCACTACGACCACTGCGATCTCGACGCCCTCGTCGCCGGCGGCGTTGACCTCACCACCCCGCTGTTCGGCCCCGGCACCGTCACCACCCTCGCCGCGAGCAAGGGCTTCACGCACCTGCACACGATCGAGGCGTGGGAGTCCGCCACGCTCGGCGAGCTCACCGTCACCGCCGCGCCCGGACAGCACGCCGTCCACGAGGTCACCTTCGTTATCCAGGCCGGCGGCCGCACCGTGTTCTTCGGCGGCGACTCGTTGCGCGTCCCGGAGCTCGACGAGATCCCCGGACGCTTCGGCAGGATCGACCTCGCGATCCTGGCTGTCAACGGCCTGTGCGTGCGTCCGGCCAACATGCTGCAGGTCGTCATGGACGCCGAGCAGGCCGCCGCCCTGACCGCCGTGCTCAATCCCACCGTCGCGCTGCCGCACCATTACGCGTTCCACAGCGGACAGCTCGGCGACCGGATAATCACCAAGGGCGACCAGGACCCGCGTCACTACACCGACGCGCTCGCCCGCGTCGCGCCACAGGTCACGACCCGGATCGTGCTGCCCGGGACGCCAGTGACGGTCCCGTGAGCGCGCCCAAAGCTGACCGCGAGCTCATGCCGACGCTGGCCGACTACGCACCTCGCCACCCCGCACGCCGCGCAGTTCTTCACCGAGGTCGCGCAGCACGGCACGACCGACGCCCGGGCGCTGGGTCAGGGTGAGGAGAACTGGGCCAACAAGGCTTTCACCTGCCCGTCCTGGTCTTCTGCGCGAAAGGCTCGCCATGACCGTCTCTGCCGCTCCGTCCCCCGGGGGCAGTACCTCCCGGGACCCCACCGCTAGCGGAGCGCGGTCCGGCGCCGACGCGTCGACTGCCGATGACCGCCGCTGGCTGGTGCTGGTCGTGGTCGCGGTCGCGCAGTTGATGGTCGTGCTGGACGCGACCATCGTGAACATCGCGCTGCCCTCAGCCCAGCGCGCGCTGGGCTTCGCCGACACCAACCGCCAGTGGGTGATCACGGCATATGCCCTGGCGTTCGGCAGTTTCCTGCTGCTCGGCGGCAAGCTCGGCGACCTGTTCGGGCGCAAGACCACGTTCATCACCGGCCTGGTCGGCTTCGCGCTGGCATCCGCGCTCGGCGGTGCGGCGAGCTCGTTCGCCGTGCTCGTGTCCGCCCGGGCGCTGCAGGGGCTGTTCGGCGCCTTGCTCGCCCCGGCCGCCCTCGCCACCCTGGCGACGACGTTCACCGACCCGAAGGAGCGCTCGACGGCGTTCGGCGTCTTCGGCGCGGTCGCCGGTGGCGGCAGCGCGGTTGGGCTGGTGCTGGGCGGGATGCTCACCGAGTGGCTGTCGTGGCGCTGGTGCCTCTACGTCAACCTGCTGTTCGCGGCCGGCGCCGTGGCCGGCGCCGTGGTCCTGCTGCACAACGCGCGCGCCCCGCAGCGGCCCGCGCTCGACATCCCCGGCACACTGTTCGCCTCCGGCGGGCTGTTCTGCCTGGTCTACGGCTTTTCCCACGCCTCCACCGCCGGTTGGAGCGACCCGATCACGATCGGCGTCCTCGCGGCCGGCGCCGTACTGCTGGCCGCGTTCGTGCTCGTGCAGCAGCGCGTCGCCGCGCCGCTGCTTCCGCTGCGGGTCGTGCTCGATCGGGTGCGCGGCACCTGCTATCTGACGGTCGGGCTGTCCGCGATCGCGATCTTCGGCGTTTTCCTGTTTCTGACTTTCTACCTGCAGCAGGTCAAGGGCTTCTCGCCGATCGTCACCGGACTGTGCTTTTTGCCGCTGACCGCAGGCATCGTCACCGCGTCGACGACGTCGAACATCGTGCTGTTGCCGCGGACCGGTCCGCGTCCGCTGGTGGCGACCGGCATGACGCTGGGCGCGGTCGGCATGTTCCTGTTCGCCCGCCTGACGCCGACCTCGGGCTATGCCGGGCATGTCCTGCCCTCGCTGGTCGTGCTCGGCCTCGGGTTCGGTCTGATCTTCGCGCCGGCGATCAGCAGCGCGACGTACGGCGTGGCTCCGCGCGACGCCGGCGTAGCGTCCGCGATGGTCAACACCATGCAGCAGGTCGGCGGGTCGATCGGTACGGCGCTGCTGTCGACGGTGGCGGCCAGCTCGGCGGCGAGCTTCGCCCGCAGCCATGCCCCGTTGGCAAACCTCGCCGTGCGCAGCGCGGTGCACGGGTACACGACCGCGTTCACCGTGTCAGGCTTCATCTTCGTCGGTGCCGCTTTGCTGACCGGGCTGCTGCTGCCCTCGGGCGTGCTGACCTCAGCCGGGGCGACAGCACCCGCCGCCGTGCACTGAGTCGGCCCAGCCCCACCCGCGCGACATCGACCGGTTTGCAACCAGCTTGAGCCGACGCATTCGCCATCTGTGCCTGCCGTGAAGCGACCAGGGGCGGCACGACCACACTGCGCCACGGCTGGGAGAACTGTTCCCAGGGCAAGGCACGCGCACGGCCAAGAACGCGCTTTCTCGTCCTTCTCGGGTTCGTGGTGACCTTCCTGGTCGTCCGCAGCGCCACCCACCTCGTGCGGGCTACGCAGGGACGCCGCATCGGCAACGTCGTCGTCCGCGGCGTGCACGTGCACCACCTAGTTCCCGGCATCGTCCTGCTCCTCATCAGCGGCTACCTGTCGGTTACCGGGTGGCGGCACCCGGCGCCGCTGGCGCTCGGGTTCGGGATCGGTGCGGCGCTGACGCTCGACGAGTTCGCGCTCTGGCTGCACCTGGAAGACGTCTACTGGACCGAGCGCGGCCGGCGGTCGGTGCACGTGGTCATCGGAACCGTCGGCGTGCTGCTCCTGCTGCTGCTGCACCTTGGCTTCTGGTCCGGGGTCGGTCGCGCCGTTGAGCGGCTGGCTGGCCTCGTGTGACACGCGTGAACCCCGGACGGCACTCGACGGCCGCGGACGAGCCGTGCCGGAAGCCGAACCTTGGAGATGTAGCCGTACACAGAGGGGCGCCGCTTGTGAGCGGCAGGCCCGTGCCCAGCTACCCAGGGCTCTCTGGTTTGCGGCGCCTGGCGTCACCAGGGCCCGTCCTGTTCACGAGGGCTGGCTAGGCAGCCCGGGCAATGCCGAGCGTCAGAGCCCCAAGCACCCGGGGGGCATGTCTGTCATAGAAGACGTCGAGTTCGGTGACGGTGAATCCCGCGCCGACCAGCAGCGGAACGATCGTCCGGGTGAGGTGACAACCACCAGCGATCTTCTTCTGGACAGGGTCGAGCCGGCGCTGCCAGCGCCGCACCCGTTCGTCCGGGGCCAGTCCGTGCTCGACGAAGTGCAGGCACCCTTCGGGCTTGAGGACCCGCCGCACTTCACTCAGGGCTGCCGCAACGTCAGGGATGGTGCACAGCGTCCACGTGGAAAGCGCGGCGTCGAAACTGTCATCGGCGAACGGCAGCGACTGACCATCCACACCGGAGCGCCGCACCGGGATGGGTGACGCGGCCAGGCGCCTCCCGGCCAGCTTCCAGCCGAGGTCCGCCGGCTCCACCGCGTCGACCTGAACGACCCCCGGCGGGTAGACGGGAACGTTGAGGCCGGACCCGAAACCGACCTCGATCACCTCACCGGCCAGTCCCGCACAGACCCGGCGCCGCAGCTTCTGGGTCGTGTTCATCCCGCAGACGACGTTCACAATCCGGGGCACGACCCGGTCACCGTAGACCCCCACAGACCCACCTCCTCACCCCTACCGGGCTGTCCAAAGCCGGCCCTGAATGGACCGTAACGATGCACTGGAAGCTCCAGCTAGAGCTGTGACGCCCGGGGTGTCAGCTGCACATGCGAGCCGCGCTGCGCCACCGGCGACCAACCCAGCTTGCGCAGCACTCGTAGCAGCTGCCGGCTGGTACTCCGTGCAGCCCGGCTCACCGGCAGCTCCCCCGTTTCTACCCGCCGGACTTCGGCGGCTTCCCGGCAGTCGCCGTCGTCATACCGAGGCCGACGGCTCGAGTGCTTCCCGGCGCAGGGCGCGATAGATGGTCGACCGGGACACTCCGAAACTGCCCACCAGGTCGGCGATCGACTCGCCGCCGTCGGGCAGTGACCGGACCTGCCGGGCCTGGTCGTCGGACAGTCGGGCAGTGCGGCGGTGTGCAGGCCCCGAGCACGGGCCGCCGCCCGAGCCGCGGCGGCCCGCTCGGGCATCAGCTCACGCTCGTAGGCCGCCAGCGAGGCAAAGATCCCGGCCAGCATCCCCCCGGTCGGGGTCGAGTAGTCGATTCCCTCCCGCAGCGAGCGAAGCAGCACGCCGGCTTCGGTCCAGCGTCTCGATCGTGCGGATCACTCCGGACAGCGACCGGCCCAGCCGGCCGAGCGCGACGACCACGACCGTGTCGCCGTCCCGGGCGTGCTCGAGCAGCCGGGCCAGACCGGGACGGTCCTCGCGGACCCGGACTGTTGGTCGGTGTAGATCTTGGTGCAGCCGCCGGCAGTCAACGCGTCGTGCTGCGCCTCCAGCGACTGGTGGTCGGTACTGACCCGTGCGTAGCCGAGGATCGCCATGCCCGCACCGACAACGCGTGGCGCGCCGAGCCTCGAACGGACTTGTGCGACCCCGCCGCCTGCTGCTTTTCGCCACCGAGTTGTCTCACCAGGCGCTGTCTCACAACCTAGGAAGTGAGACGAGCTCGCGCGACCTGCAAGTGCGGGTGACCGCCCCGGCGGAGGGCACCGACCGTCCGACTGCGGCATGGCAAAGTCGGGTCACGAGTCCGTAGCAGTACGAGGCCGCCGCGTCGAGGGCGCCTCCACTGGAGGTGTCGATGACATCACAGGCGTTCTCACCCTCTCGGGGTGCAGCGACGGGCATGACCTCAGGAAGCGAATCCGATCCCCGAGCGGTCACCCCCCGTGGTCTGGCGCCTTCGACAGCTTGTCTGCCTCCTCGCGGCAGCCCCGCAACGACATTCAGAAAGGGCCCCTGTGCCGGTCACGCACCACGTCCAGCATCCGCCGACGCCCAGCGCCGGCCGGTCACCAGCCGATGCTCGCTTCCCCCGCCGGCGGCGGCCGGTGGGCAGCCGGCTGCTGCACCAGCTGGGGCAGGCCTCGCAGAGCACAGCGGCGAGCACCGCAGCAGCGCTGGTCAGCGTCGTGTTCCTGCTCGGTGCGCTGCTCAGCCCCCGCGCCACCCCCTGGCTGACTGCGTTCGAGGCTCTCGCCGCCGCCGTCACCCTGGTGATGGTCTTCGCTCTGCAACACACCCAAGCCCGACAGCAGGCCGCCCTGCAACGCAAGCTCGATGAGATCCTGCGGGTCCTGCCCGGCGCCGACACCCGCCTGGTCCACCTGGAAACCGCAGCCGAGGACGAGCTGAACGCCGTCGGGCAACGCCACGACCAGATCCGCGCCGCCGCCCTCGGCGAGCACCGGACGTGACCGTGACAGCAGTGATGATCGAGGGCGACCCGGCCCCGGCGGGCGTTGCACCCCGCGACCCTCGTCCGCGACGCCGCAGGAGCGGGTGATGGCAACCGACTACGACGCCCCCCGCCGCGGCGACGCAGACCAGCCCTCGAGCCGGCTCTGCCGGCCCTCGCCGCCACCCAGCCCAGCGGCACTACCCGACCTGGGTGGCGTCGTTGACCCCGTCGAAGGCGAGCTGGCGGCCCTGGCCGCCGTCGACCCGACCGACGCCGAGCTCGCCGGTCCCCTCGTGCCGCGCCAGTTCGACGAGTTCATCTGCACCAGCTGCCACCTCGTCCAACCCAACAGCCGCCTGGTCGACCCCCAGCAGCGGATCTGCACCGACTGCGCCGGCTAAGCCCCGCCGGGCGGGTGGACGTCTGCCGAGACCGGCATGGGACGGGGAGTGTTCGTCTGATGTTCCTTACCGGCGGCGCTGCCGGCGGTGCAGTGTGGGGCGATGGCAGCCTCCGTGGGGCATGTGGTGGTCTTCGTGCAGGAAAACCACACCACCGACAACTACTTTCGTTCGATGCGGGCCTGGGGGGCGAACGTCGCCGCCGACTGGCCGACCCAACCCAACCCCCCGGCCAAGGACCAGCCGCACAACCGGGCCGCCTACGCCAAGTGGCTGCACGCCCAGCAGGCCGGTGGCGCGACACCGGCGACCCACACCCAGTTCGACACCACCACGGTGCTGCCGTACTACGCCTACCTCGCCGCGACCGGCGCGTTCTTAGAGAACTACTGCTCGGGGTTCGGGACCAACTCCACCCCCAACCACCTGCTCATCGTCGGCGGCCAGTCCCCGACACTGCGCAACCCGCCGCGCAGCGCCCCGCAGCCCGTCTGGGACCTGCCCTCACTACTCGGCCACGCCGGCGACCACGGCCTGAGCTGGAAGGCCTACACCGGCTCCTCGTCCTACCCGGTCGCCTTCTACCGCCAGCTCGCCGGCTCACCCAACATTGTGCGCAGCAAGCAGATCATCGCCGACGCCGCCAACCTGCCGCAGCTGTCCATGGTCTGGCACGACAGCCCGTACGACGAGCATCCCGTCGCCGACGTCACCCACGGCCAGGACGCCATCTGGCAGGCCGTCGACGCCATCACCGCCGCCGGGCACTGGGAGGACACCGTGTTCCTGCTGACCTGGGACGACTGGGGCGGCTTCGATGACCACGTCGCCACCCCCAACGTTGAGCACACCCCCGACGGGGTGCAGCTCGCCTACGGCCCCCGCGTCCCGCTGCTGATGTTCGGCGGACGGGTCACCCCCGGCGTCGACAGCCGGTGGAACTCCCACGTCAGCATCGGCAAGACGGTGCTGGACCTGCTCGGCCTGCCGCCGCTTGGCGTCGACCGCCTCGACCACGCCCCCACCCTCGCCGACCTCATCGCCAGCTCACCGTCTACCCCGCCGCCGCCCGCCTACGGTACGGCGATCCGCCAGCCGGCCCCGCCGGTACCCGCCCCAACCCCGCGGCCGCTGCCCCCACCCCCAGCAGCGGCGTCAGCGCCGGTCGGTCCGGTCGTGCTGCGCGACGGCACCACCCTGCCGCCACCGGACGACCAGCCCGTCACCTGACCCTTCTCCCATCCGCACAGCCGCCTGCTGGCACCGCTCATCCGTGGTCCGTGGTCCGTCGGCAACAAAGCGGCCGTGGCTCAGAACTCGGCGTCCTCCCCGGCTCGGCTGCCTTGGGTTGGTACCTACTTGTGGGACTGACCGGCAGCGGCCCTCGCCGGCCCAGCGCCTCGCCGCGGCGTCTCATGCGTTGGTGGTCAGTTCCCTAGGAGTGAGCCGCCGAGGATGCGCTGTGCCCTGTTGCCCCCCTTCACCGGGCACTTTCTCAGGCTTACGGAAGACCCGCAGGCGCGCATCTTCGACCTGCACCCGTTTCTTGCGAAGGGGTTCCCGTTACGACACTCCTTCGGCTGGACCGGACGCCGGCTTGGGATGCGTCTGAGTGCCTGTCAGCCGAGCAAGGACGTGGGGCGCCGGCCCCGGACCGGGCTGACCGCCTCGAGCCGCTGGGCGAGCTGCAGCAGGTCCTGGTCGGCCCACCAGCGGCTGATGAGCTGGACCCCGACAGGCAGGCCGGTGGCGGTGGACCCGAACGGCAGCGCGACCGCGGGCAGGCCGGTGAGATTGAACGGGACTGTTGCCCGCATCACCCCGCGGGCCGGCACGTCCACGCCGTCCACGACGTGGTGGGACTGCGCGTGCAACGGCGCAGGGAACGCGACGACCGGGCACAGCAGCACGTCGTAGGCCTGGAACCACTGGGTGAACACCGAACGCAGCTGTTCCACGTCACGCTCGGCCGACAGGTAGTCCGCGAGCCCCACGTCGGGCGCCTGCAGCGTCCGGGTGATCACCGGGTGCAGCTCGGTCTCCCGACCGGTTGTGACACGGCGCAGGTAGGGAAGCAGCTCTGCGGTGAAGAGTGCCGCGGAGGTGCCGGTGTAGTCGTGTTCGGCCAGCTCAGGGAACGGGACCTGCTCGACGTGCAGGCCGAGGTCGGCCAGCGCAGCCGCAGCGGACGCGATGGTGGCCGCGACGTCAGGGGCGACCGGGCCGAACGCCGTGCTGGTCCAGCCGATGCGGGTGAGACGGCCCGGGATAGCGCAGGGCAGCGCGACGGCGTACGGGTCCAGACCGTCGGGTCCCTGCAGCAGCCGCAGGGCGAGCCGCAGGTCGCGCACGCTGCGCGCCATCGGACCGACGTGCCACCAACGCCGCAGACAGTCCGGGAAGTGACCCGTGTACGGCACCCGGCCGTGCGTGGGCTTGATCGAGGCGATCCCGGTGTCGTGCGCAGGCCCGCGGACCGAGATCGCGACGTCGCTGCCCAGCCCGAGCGGGGACAGACCTGCTGCAATGGCCGCCGACTCACCGCCACTGGACCCACCCGGCGTGCGCTCGGCGTCGTACGGGTTTAAGGACCGGCCGGCCACCCGGTTGTCGGTCTCGGTCCAGTACGACATCTCCGGCAGGTTGGTCTTGCCAAGCACGATTCCGCCGGCATTTCGAAGTCGCGACACCGCTGTGGCGTCGGTACCTGGCACGTGGTCGACGAACAGCAACGACCCGCGGGTCGTGCGCGCTCCGGCGGTGTCGAAGGAATCCTTCACCGTGAACGGGACGCCGGCGAGCGGCCCGCTACCCGCCCGGCCGGCAGCCTCCAGGGCCTGCTCCGCGAGCACCGTAACGAAGGCGTTGACGCGCTCACCGACCGCTTCGATACGACTCAGGTGGGCCTGGACGACCTCGACGGCCGTGACCTCGCCCCCAGCTATCAGCCTCGCCAGCTCAGTCGCATCCAGCCAGACCAGATCCGCGACGTCCATCTGCAGGACGCTAACCCGCATCTTTCGTGATCAAGGCGTCGAGGGCGGGGCGGGCAAGCAGGAGGTCGCGTGCTTGGCGCTCAGCAGATCGGGCTGGGACTGTCCCGCAGCGCAGCGATGTCCCCTCGCCCGCCCGGTTGTCCCGGCTCGCCGCGTGTCTGGCGAACCGCCGACCTGGTGGTGTGCGTTGTACGCATCGACCGAGCCGGCCCGCGGCACCGGGGCGGCTGGGTGCAGTAGGAAGGTGAGCATGAAAACAGGACCGGACCCTGCCTGCTCACTTGCGCTGGTCCTCGGCGGTGGCGGGGTCACCGGCATCGCCTGGCAGGTCGGTGTGCTGGCTGGGCTGCGTGCCGCCGGGGTCGACCTGTCCGGTGCCGACGCGGTGATCGGCACCTCCGCAGGGGCGTTCGTCGGCGCGGCCCTGGCTGCCGGGCGCGACCTGGAGCAGCTGTTCGCCGCGCAGTCCGAGCCCGCCCCGGGCGAGCTGCCCGCCGCCGCCTGACAGGAGGTGACGGCGGCCTGGTACGCGGCGTTCGTCGCCGGCGGCACCGATCGGCAGCAGGTCGGCGCAGCGATGGGCCGGATCGCCAAGGCCCACCCCGAGCCGGTGCCGCTGGCGGCTCGGCGCGCCGTCGTCGAGGCCCGCCTAGGCGCTGTCGGCTGGCCGCCCGCGCTGCGGGTGACCGCAATCGACGCCGACACCGGGGACCTGCACGTCTTCGACGCCTCCTCGGGCGTTCCGCTCGCCGACGCCATCTCAGCCAGCGGCGCCGTCCCCGGCGTGTGGCCACTCGAGCGCTTCGACGGTCGGACCTGGATCGACGGCGGGATGGTCTCCACCGCCAACGCCCGCCTCGCCCAAGGCCACGACCGGGTCCTGGTCATCGCGCCCCTGCCCGACGGGTACGGCGCGATCCCTGGCGCGGCTGCGGACGTCGCCGCGATGAGCACCGACAGCCAGGTCCTGCTCATCTCCCCCGACCAGGACAGCACCACAGCCGTCGGCCCCAACATCTACGACCCGACCCGACGAGGACCCGCCGCCGCCGCCGGACGCGCCCAGGGCGGCGCAGTCGCGACCGACGTCGCCGAACTGTGGCAGCGGCCGGGGTAACCGCCGACGTACGCAGACACGGCCGCTGGTACTGGATCAGCAGCCGCAACCTGGACGGAACCGGCTGCGCGACCGAGCGCGCCGGCGGGCCCCGACGGTTCAACGAGCCGTTCCCAGGCGAGGCATCCAGCGAAGCGGCGTTGGAACAGCCCAAGGTCCCCAGCTGGCGAATCCGGTCATTCCAGCACCAACATCACCGTCGAACTCACCGCACCTCAGCTAGGCCCCAGTAGGTCTCGGACGCGCCGACCGACGCACTGATGCCTCCAGCGCCAGTGGCGAGCACGAGTTCCAGCACGACACCGCGAGCCAACAGGGCGGCCCCGCCAGCCAGCCCGTAGTGCGCTCGCCGGGTGGCGGCGGCGGCCCGACGCCGGGGCCGCGGTGCTTGACTGACATGTATGTCTCTGACGGCCGAGTCCGAAGTCCGACGCGCGGCCGGCTGGCTGCCCCGACAGCAGGACCTCGAGGGCTGGCTGGCTGGGCACGAGCAGCGCGTTGGCGAGCCCGGCCAGGATCGGCCGCTGCACCCTGCACTGCACGAGCTGCAGACGCTCATCGAGAACGATCCGCTCATCGGCATGCTCGCCCGGCGCATGATCGAGGAGGTCCCGGCGGCGAAGGCCTACACCCGCCGACATCTGCACAGCCCCTCGCAGCTGCTGCGTCTGCTCGACGCGGTGATGACGATGGCGCCGGAGTTCGGGGACCAGGCGGTGACCCTGCCGATGAACGCGATCCTGGACTGGACGATGGGCACCGCCAGCGGTTTCGCCTTCTACCGCAACCCGCGGGTCAACCACGCGCTCAAAGCGGTCCTGCAGGCGTGGGGCGAGTACCTCAACAGCCCCGCGTCGCTGAGCGCGCTGAACCCCTCGCCGACCGGCTGGACCAGCCCAGCCGCCGCGCAGGCGATCGGCATCGGGCAGTACCAGCACGACCCGGCCGACCCGCACTGGGGCTTCAGCTCCTGGAACGACTTCTTTACCCGCCACTTCCGCGACGGCCAGCGCCCGGTCGCAGCCCCCGACGACGACAGCGTCATCGTCAACGCCTGCGAGTCCACCCCGTACGCGCTGCGAACCGCAGTGCAGCGCCGCGACAAGTTCTGGGTCAAGGAGCAGCCGTACTCCCTTCACGACCTGCTCGCCAGGGACCCGACGGTGGACGCCTTCATGGGCGGCACCGTCTACCAGGCGTTCCTGTCCGCCACGGATTACCACCGCTGGCACAGCCCGGTCACCGGCACCGTGCTTAGCGCCCGCGTCGTAGCCGGCACCTACTTCAGCGAGGCCGACAGCGAGGGCCCCGCCGCGGTCGAACCGCAGAACTCGCAGGGTTACCTCGCTCACGTGGCTGCACGCGCCGTCATCGTGCTCCGGGCCGACAACCCGACGATCGGCGAGGTGGCCGTGGTCGCCGTCGGCATGAGCGACGTATCGACCTGCGTCCTGCACCCCGACCTCGCACCCGGCCGGCACCTGACCAAGGGCGACGAGCTCGGCCACTTCGCCTTCGGCGGGTCCACCCACTGCCTTGTGCTACGCCCCGGTGCCGTCGAGAGCTTCAACCTCAGCGCACTTCCCAGCCCCGTCGACCCCCGGCCGCCCCTGGTCCAGGTCCGCAGTGCACTCGCGCACGCCCCCCGACGCTGACCGGCGCGTTGCAGTCTGAGTGAGAGGGCATGTCCGCCGGTACGTCTGCGTCCCCTCCAGTTGTGCTCGCCCCGGTCTGCCAAGACGCGCCCGGCCTAGGGGCCAAGCCTTGACCCGAGGGCACCATGCACGTCCCGAACGCCGAAGGATCAGCCGAACAGCGCCGGCAGTGGCACCTCCGTTCGCCAAGTGCCGCGAGCAGTCAGCGTTCCCAGTCGACCCTGCGCATCCGGTTGCCGGACAGCGACGCCTCCAGGAACATGCCGTGCCCGCAGGCATGGTCGTCGACAGCAGCTAGTTCACTTGACAGCTAATTATCCGCTCGGTTAACTAGTCAGGTGGACGCCGGACAGCTCGACGCGACCTTTGCGGCACTGGCCGACCCCACCCGCCGAGCCATGTTGGTCAAACTCGCCCATGGCGAAGCAACCGTGAACGAGGTAGCTGCGCCCTTCGACATCAGCCTGCCGGCCATCTCAAAACACTTGAAGGTGCTCGAACGCGCTGGCCTGATCTCGCGCGGACGCAACGGCCAGTTCCGGCCGTGCCGGCTCGAGACCGAGCGCCTCGACGGCGCGACCGACTGGATCGAGCAAAGCCGGCAGGTCTGGACCGACCGCCTCGACAAGCTCGCCGCGCACCTGCGCGACCTGCAGCAACCACCAACTACAGAAGGACAGACGTCATGACCGAAACAGCTCCCGACCTCGGCGAGGTCGTCATCACCCGCATCTACGACGCCCCCCGCGAACTCGTCTTCGACTGCATGACCGAACCCGCGCACCTCACCCACTTCTGGGGACCAGTGGGCGTCAGCACCCCGATCGAGAACATCACCGTCGACCTACGGGTCGGTGGCGTCTTCGAGACGGTCATGGTCAACGACGACAACGGCGAGCAGTACCCGTCCAAGGGCATCTACACCGAGATCAGCCGACCGTCGGTGCTGGCATGGGAAGAACCCGGCGGCATGCTGAACCGCTCGACGTTCACCGACCTCGGGGACAACCGAACTGAGGTCCGGATCCACCAAACCAACGTCCCAGCGATGTTCCGCACGCCCGAGGCGCAAGCGGGGATGGCCAGCTCACTCGACCGCTTCGCCGACTACCTAACCAAGCAGTCGGCCTGAGCAAGACGGGTCACAGTCCTGACTGACTGTCCCAATAGGCGACCCCTCTGCGGGAGCGATGCAGGTCAGTCGGTGTCTGCCGTTATGAGTGTCCCGTAAGCCTGGTCCGGTGAACAATGCCCGCAGGGGTGCGGTATGCGGGACACCGTCAGGGGGGTCAGCTGCGGCTGCGACGGGCAACTCACTGGCGGTGACCGACTCGGGGGGCCGGGGCGGCAGGTGCCGGTAGGGGTTGGTGCGGGGATGCGGTCTTGGTGACGATCTCGGCGACGTGTGCCGGCGGCGCGTAGGTAGGCGGAGTCGAGCTTCGCCGGTCGACGGTGACCGGGCCGGCCGACCCGGCGGCCCTGTCGGGAACTGCTAACGCGGACCGGGCGACTGGGACCGCCCTCGCTCGGCACCCTTCTGACCTGGGTGCTCCGTTGGCCCCCGGAGTGTCCACAGTCAGCTGCCCCCAAGGGCCAGCAGCGGTGTGCGACGCCACGCCCCACCCGAGCCCCGCTGCACGACTGCGGGGTCAGAGGCGCTGGCCGCCGGTCAGTTCAATCTTCGCGCCGCTGGCCCAGCCGAAGCCGTCGGCGAGGAGCAGGGCGATCGCTGCGCCGATGTCGTCGGGCTCGGCGAGGCGCCCGAGCGCCGTCGCGCCGCGCACCATTTCGCCGACTTGCGGGTTGTCGCGGACCATGCCGCCGGAGAAGTCGGTCGCGACCGCGCCGGGCGCGACGACGTTGACGCGGATGCCGCGGCTGCCCAGCTCCTGCGCCTGGTAGCGGGTGAGCACCTCGACTGCGCCTTTGGCCGCGGCGTACGCCGCCGACCCGGGCATGGTGATCCGAACCAGACCGGTGGAGACGTTGACGATCCGGCCGCCGTCGGCCAGCACCGGCAGCAGTGCCTGGGTAAGGAAGAACGGGGCCTTGAGGTGCACGGCGATGACCTCGTCGAACTGCTCCTCGGTCGTGGTCGCGAACGACTCATGCAGCGACGTGCCGGCGTTGTTGACGAGGAAGTCGATCGTGTCGCGCCCGAGCTCGTCGCGCAGGGTGCGCTGCAGCTGCTCGACGAAGGCCGGGAACGACGACGAGTCCGTCACGTCGAGCGGCAGCACGACGGCGGTGCTGCCTGCGGCCTGCACCTGCTCGACGAGAGACTCGGCGGCGTCCTTGGCGGCGACGTAGGTCCCGACGACGTCGACGCCGGCGCGGGCGAGGTGCAGGGCGGTGCTGCGGCCCAGCCCACGGCTCGCGCCGGTGATCAGAGCGGTCTTGCGACTGGTGGCTTGGGTCATGCACCCACCCTGCCCCGGTTCCCGGCGGTGCGGGAGAGGAGCCGTTGTCCAGGGATCGGTGGTCCCTGGACGCCGCCGTGGGCGCGCCGCACGCTGGACGCGTGGACCGCACCTCGCTCGCCGACTTCCTGCGCCGCCGCCGCGAAGCCCTGCAGCCGGCGGACGTCGGCCTGCCCGTCGGCCCGCGTCGCCGTACGGCAGGGCTGCGGCGCGAGGAGGTCGCCGCGCTCACCGGCATGTCGACCGACTACTACACGCGCCTGGAGCAGCAGCGGGGGCCGCACCCCTCGGAGCAGATGCTCACGGCCCTGGCGCGCGGGCTGCGACTGACCCTCGACGAGCGCGACCACCTGTTCCGGCTCGCCAGCCACGGCACGCCGAGTCGGGTGCGCCGCAGCGAGCACGTCCCGCCGGGTGTCATGCGGGTGCTCGACCGGCTCTCCGACACGCCCGCGCAGGTCGTCACCGACCTCGGCGTGACCCTCGTGCAGAACCGGCTCGCCGCCGCGCTGCTCGGCGACCAGACCGCCCACGACGAACCGGCCCGCAGCGCCTACCACCGCTGGTTCCTCGGCGACCCGGCCGAGCGGGCACTGCGGGCGGAGCGCGAGCACGCAGCACAAAGCCGGCTCTGGGCGGCGGACCTGCGAGCAGCCACCAGCCGCCGCACACCCGGCGCGGACGATCTCGTCAGCCAGCTGCTTGCGGCGAGCCCGGAGTTCACCGAGGTGTGGGCACGCCACGAGGTCGCCGCCCACAGCGAGCAGCGCAAGACCCTCGTGCACCCCGAGCTCGGCGAGATCGAGCTCGACTGCCAGGTGCTGCACAGCGAGGACCGCGGGCAGCGCCTGCTCGTCTTCACAGCAACGCCGGGCACCGTCGACGCCGAACGGCTCGAGCTGCTGGCGGTCGTGGGCCGCCAGTTCACCGGCTGATCACCCGGGGCCGACTACACCGTCGCGGCACGGCGGCGGCATGCAATCGGTCAACGCCGGGCCCCAAAGGCAGTACGGGCAGGGACGCTCGACAATCACGCGGCGAGACGTGCGCGTCGCTACTGCTCGTAGACGTCGCGGCGGTGTCCAAGCCTCACCACCACTACCAACAGCACGTCGTCTTCGACCGTGTAGATGATGCGGTAATCACCGACCCGGACACGAAGGCCTGGCCGGCTCTGCAGGGCTCGCGCAGTGGGCGGTCGCGGGTCCTGCGCAAGCAAGACGATCGCGCCCTGGATGCGACGGCGAGCCTGCGGGTCGAGCTTGCGCAAGGAGCGAACTGCCGCCGGACGAAGCTCAATGCGATACTCCCTCACTCCCAGCCAAGGTCGGCCTTGACCTGCGCCCAGGGGATGTTCGGTCCCTCCTCGGCCATCGCCGTGTCAAAAGCCGCAACGTCCTCGGCGTCCTCCAGGGCCGTCATCAGTTGCTCGTAGCGCTCAGGGCTCACCAGCACCCCAGCCAGCCGGCCGCGGCGCTGCACGAACACGGCCTCGGTGCGTGCGGTCTCCATCGCGTCGGGCAGGTGGTCTCGCACATCACTAACGTTCATCGTGGCCACAGCCGGATCGTACAACTCGTCGCCGATTTCGTACGAGGCGTAATTGACGATAGTTACCGGCGGTGAAGTCACCGAGACCGCGGGCGATCGCGTACCGGGCGCCCGCCGCCGGTGAGCCGCGCGCACCCCAGCCCCTCCAACCCCCGAACGGTTTGTTCAACCGTTGCGGGGGCAGCGGTGATCACCGCGTGCCTGGTGGCCGCGCCGGATAAGGGTCAGCCGTGGGGTGGCGGCGCTGGTGGGCGTCCCGGCATCGCGCGCTGACCTACGCGTGCTCGGGCGGCAGTAGCTGCCCGCTCCCGGCCTCAGGTAACGACTTTCGCGCTTGCTCGGTGGGAGGGGCCCCGCGTCTGCTACTACTCACCGAGGTCATGCCTCATAGCAACGTCGACGTCGGTCGGGCCACCGCCACCGTGCCGCTGCCGGTATCGGACCGATGGAGGCCGCCTGGTTTGCAGCCGACCCGGGAGGGCTGAAGCCCGACCGACTGGTCAGCAGGGGGGTGGCTGGCATCGGTGGCACGCCCAATCCTTTGACGGAGGTAACGCTCTTTGACGTGTGGTCACGAGCCGGTGAGGCTGTCAGGACATCCGACCGAGGATGAGGCTGCTGTGGATGATGAT